>Ga0194060_10000312_pt1 | contig 35486 bp, 32 predicted proteins | sample SepL225m_MetaG_FD_163427 | JGI IMG/M metagenome (GOLD analysis project Ga0194060, IMG submission 163427) | Anoxic zone freshwater microbial communities from boreal shield lake in IISD Experimental Lakes Area, Ontario, Canada - Sep2016-L222-5m | ecosystem: Environmental > Aquatic > Freshwater >...
CGGCGCCGCCGAGGTGGTAGACGGGAAGGGGTGGCTGGCCTTCCCTGGCGTGGTCGACAGCCACATGCACGTCGGCATCTATCAACCGCTCGCCAGCGATGCGGTCACCGAGAGCCGGGCGGCGGCAGCCGGCGGCGTCACGACCAGCATCAACTACATGCGGACCGGGCAGTACTACCTCAACCGGGGCGGGAGCTACCGCGACTTCTTCCCCGAAGTGCTCGCGCAATCCCAAGGCCGGTTTCACGTCGACTACGCGTACCACCTGGCGCCCATCAGCCCGGGCCACATCGACGAGATGGACGATCTGTTTACGGGCCAGGGCGTGTCGTCGTTCAAGATCTTCATGTTCTACGGCGGGTACGGCCTGCACGGTCGGTCGTCCTCGCAACAGCAGTTCCTGATGATCGGCGAAGACGAGCGGTACGACTTCGCCCATTTCGAGTTCATCATGCGTCGGCTGGCGCGCATGGCGGAAGCGCATCCGGGCGCGGCCAGCCATCTGAGCGTGAGTCTGCACTGCGAAGCGGCGGACATCCTGAACGCCTACACACAGATGGTCGAGCGCGACGGCACGTTGACCGGCCTCCGGGCCTACTCGGCGGCCAGGCCGCCGCACGCCGAAGGGCTGGCCATCACGATCGCGTCGTATCTGGCCCACGAAACCACGTGCGCCAACATCAACCTGCTGCATTTGTCGTCGCGTAAAGCCCTCGAGGCGGCCCTCGCCATGTCCCACGCGTTTCCACACATCAACTTCAGGCGCGAGGTCACCGTCGGCCACCTGCTGCTCGACGTCGACTCGCCGGCCGCCGTGCGGGCCAAGGTCAATCCGCCGATCCGTCCCCGCGCCGATGTCGAGTACCTCTGGCAGGCGCTCCTCAACCGGCAGATCGACTGGGTCGTCAGTGACCACGCCTGCTGTTCGGCGGAAGCCAAGTGGAGCGCGGCGGAACCCGCCAACATCTGGCTCGCGAAATCCGGATTCGGTGGCACCGAGTACCTGTTGTCTGGCGTGTTCAGCGAAGGCAGCCGGCGTGGCATGTCGTACAGCCACATGGCCGAAGTGCTGTGCTGGAATCCATCGCGGCGGTTCGGTCTCTACCAGAAGGGCGACATCGCTCCAGGATTCGACGCCGACATGGTGCTGGTCGATCCCCATGAATCGTTCGTCGTGCGCGCCGCATCCTCTCCGTCTGGGCAGGGCTACACGCCGTTTGAAGGCCAGGAACTGACGGGCAAGGTGAAGAAGACCTTCCTGCGGGGACAACTGGTGTTCGACGGGGCGAACGTCGTCGGCAAACCTGCGGGACAGTACCTCAAGCGGCCGCTGGCGGCTCCAGGCGCGTAGTCGTTCGACGCACAAAGAGGGCTGCGTCTTTGCGCCCTCAGGACGTCGTGCAGATGGCGCAACTGCGGTCGTTGTGGGCGCAGGCGACACATAGCGGTCGCTGCGAATCGAAGTGCCTTGCCGACACATAGCCAGCGATGCGCCTGCGGCGGCTTCTTGCACTCCAGAAGACCGAACGGCTGGGAGGCTTGGCTATGTCAGCCCGAGCACGCCAGGATTGATCAACCCGGCCGGGTCGACCGTTCGCTTCACCGATTCTAGGATGCTCCACGCTTCGGGCTGCAGCCCTTCGCGATACCGGTAGGTGCGCCCAATCTGCAGGTGCGTGGCACCCCGCTCGAGAAACAGTTTCGTCAGCTGCGAACGAACCTCGAACACCGTGGCTTCGCCCTCGGGGTTGGGCGGAAAGTCCTTGAACCGGGTCGTCGTCTCCCCGTCGAGCATGCGGTCGTAGAATAAGGTCCGTGGCGCCGGCCAGTAGAACACCGGCTCGAGGACGAACGCCGTGCTGCCGGCAATCGACGTCAGGACGCCGACAACGATGCCGTACCGCTCGAAACGCTCGGCGTACCGTGCGAACAGTTCGGTGACAGCGGTCCAGGCCTCGGCGGCGTCCGACAGTGGCACCAGCGCGTGCACCGGCAGCCAGCGCTCGCCTTCCGGCCCGATCGCGCTCGACATCGGCACGAACGGGTCGCCCCGCATCACCTTGGGAATCGTGTTCTCGACCTCGTAACCGCCGAGTCCGTCAACGATGCCTCGCACCGCCTTCATGGCCGCCGACACACTCGCATCGTCGCGGCCTTCGCTGCCCAGGTGGAGCGAGTAGGGCACGTCGTCGAGAAAACGACGGCCGGCGATGGCCACCTTGGCCGCCGCTTTGATCCCCTCGGTCAGAGATCGCGCCGACGTGACGACGCCCGAGAGGGCCTTGAGGTCTTTTCCCAGGCTCGCGCGCTTGAGGCGCTGGCGCTGTAAGCCAGGGTCCATGCCAAAACACTCCGACACGAGGCCTTCGCGAGCCACTTCGGCCATCGCGCCGCACAGGGCTTCCTTGGTGTCGAAGCCGAACGAGGCGGTCTGGACCGCCGCCGGCTGACGCATGAGTTTGAGCACGGCTCGGGCCTTGATGCCCAGCGCTCCGCCATCTCCCAGAAATAAACCGGTGAGGTCCGGGCCGTAGTGCCGGAAGAACGGTTTCGCGCCCCGAACGGCCGCCGATCCGGTCTTGAGGATCGTCCCGTCGGCGGTGATGACGTCGAGGCTCAAGACCGAGTCTGGCGAGGCCCCGTAGCGCACGGAACCCCAGAGAATGGCGTGCTGCGACAGGCTGCCGCCAATGGTGGCCCGACCTCCGGACAACGGACCCCAGAACGGGGTGCGCAGGCCAGCCGCCCTGAGCGTGTCCCACAGGCGGCGCCACGTGCAGCCGCACTCGACCGTGACGTACATGTCGGCCGGGTTGATCTCGACGACCCGGTCGAGGCGGCCCGTGTCGATGACGACCGACGACTCGCGGTCGGGCTGGTAGCCGCCGGTGTACGAGACGCCCCCACCGCGGGGCACGACGGCGACGCCGGCCGACGTGATGATGCGAACCGCGCCAGCCAGTTGCTCGACGGTATCGGGCTGGATGACACAGACAGGCACGGCGCCGGCGGCTCCGATATCCTGAGAATAGAATCGGCGGTCCTCGAGGCCTGTGAGCACGTGATCTGCGCCGAGGGACGAAACAAGTGCGGCGACGAGCGCAGCGGTGGACGTCGAATCTGGGCGAGTCTCGGTTGGATGCATCTGGAGGCCTCCGGAGGCGCGGACAGACTCTGGGGCTGCCGGCGCGCAATGTGGACATTGTAATAACAATATGATAAATACTCAATGACCTTCCCCTCGGACGGCGCGTGCCCTGTCGACGCCGGCCAGAATCTCGCGTGAGGTTCACCGCGCCTGCCTGCCCCGGGCAAGAGCTCGCGCTGGTCTGGTGCGACACGGGGGCACCAAGTCGCATCTCGAATAGCAGGAGGCCCTATGCGTCGTGCGGTCTGGTTGACGTGCGCGTTCATGCTGACGACGGTCTTGGCGGCGCAGACGCTGCCCTCGAAACAGGCGCCGATCCCCCGCGACCCGCTGGCCCCCACGAGCGACGCGGCGGCGGCATCGACCGGTCCGCTTCACACCGCCACGATCTGCACGAGTGACCTGCCCACAACGTTGCGGCTCTATCGCGACGGTTTGGGGATGCGGGTGCGGGGACCGATCGCCGTGTCGGCCGACGTGCGCGCGATTCAGAATGGGCTGTGGGGCATGGCGCCTGCCGAAGCATGGACCCTGTACCTGCTCGATCGACCGGCCGTCGAGGGCGCGGTACGGATTCGCTTGCTGGTCTTCGGCCAGCCGGGCCAGACGATTCGGCACACGTGGGACCCTCGAGAGCCCGGGCCGTTCACCCTGGGGTTTCCGACCGCGAACCTCCCGCCCCTCGATGCGGCCATCCGCGAACTCGGGTTCTCGTCGCTCGCCCGCATGGAGCAGTCGCAGATCCCTCGGCCTGACGGTACCAGATACGGCATGATGGAGTCGGTCTTCAAGGGCCCGGACAAGGTGCATGCCGTTGGCGTCTCACGCCTCGACAACATGCCGCAGCTTGGTCCAATCGATCCGGCAACGGGCCACGGAGGGCCGGCGTATTCGGCGCAGGTGGTAGTCAACTCTGATGCAGTCATCTCGTTCTACCGCGACGTGCTCGGCTACGAACTCCGCAGCGACCGCGAGTGGAAGAGTGGCGCGACCAGCGCCATCGGCCTCCCGGCAGGGACGCCGTTTCGCCTTGCGATCATGTACGCGCCTGGCGCCAGTGCGGGGCATCTGCTCCTGATGGACTTCCGGGAAGCGACGGCTGCGCCAAGTGGCGTGGCGCCGCGGCCCCCGAACAGGGGCCTTGCGATGTACAGTTTTCCGGTGAAGGACCTCGACGCGGCCGCCGTCAGAGTTCGCAGGGCTGGCGTGACGGTCGTCAGCGGGCCGGTCAGGTACGAAGGCCCGGACCTCGGCGCGCATCGCGCGATGACGGTCCTCGCGCCCAATGGTGTCGTGATCGAACTGTTCGAACGATTCTCGCCGAAGCCCTGACGGCGAGGTCTGGTTGAGGAGGTAGTCGCGTGCCCACTCAGGTTGAATCCCCGTGCTATCGAGCGGTCGCGCTCCAGGCGGCCTGCCACTGCGTCAACCGCTGCCAGACTCGAACCGAAAGCCAGGTGCTGATTGACGGGGCCATCGACCGATTGGCCGGGGCGATCCGCTCGGCGATTGGCTTCTTTGGTCCTTCTACCAGACTCTTCGTGCTGCCAGAGTACGTGCTCACCGGATTTCCGATGGGCGAGTCGACCGCGCAGTGGATCGAGAAGGCCTGCATCCGGATTCCCGGACCCGAGATCGACCGGTTCGCCGCGCACGCGACGACGCTCAACGCGTGGATCGCCGGAAATAGTTACGAGGTCGATCCGGCGTGGCCAGGCCGCTACTTCCAGGCCTGCTGGATCGTGGGCCCGAGCGTCGGACTGGTCCTGAAGTACCGCAGACTGAACAGCCTCTTCACGCCGTCCCCGCACGATTTCTGGACCGAATACCGCGAGCGGTACACGCTGCGGGAGGTCTTTCCGGTGGCCGACACGCCGCTGGGGCGACTGGCCGCCATCGCCTCCGAGGAGATCCTGTTTCCCGAAGTCGCGCGCTGCTTGATGATGCACGGCGCCGAGGTGTTCGTGCACGCCACGTCGGACATCGGCGGGCACGCGCGCAATCCCAAGGAAATCGCGAAACTTGCGAGGGCCTACGAGAACGCGGCCTACGTCGTGTCGGCCAACACAGCGGGCCTTCACGGCACCGCGATGCCGGCGCAGTCGGCCGATGGGCGCTCGAAGATCGTCGACTACGCCGGCCTCGTGCTGGCCGAGGTCGAGCAGGGCGAGACGATCGGGGCGTCGGCGACCCTCGATCTCGGCGCGCTCCGACGATACCGGCGCCAGACCGGCATGGCGAATCTGGTGGCGCGGCAACGGTTCGAGCTCTACGCGCCGATGTACAGTTCGCACTCCTTTACGCCGCCAGACCAGGCGAAAGAACCCATCCAGAGCCGGGCACAACTGCTCGCGCTCCAGGAACAGACCATCGCCAATCTCGTGCAATCTGGAGTCATTTTGTAAGATGGTCCGACCGCGCCGTGCACGGAAGAACGAACCCGCCCCGCGTCTGTCAATCGGAGGAAGAGCCATCATGGAACTGTCAACAGCGACACGCCGCGTTGCGGCACTCGGCGTCGCGTACGCCATCACGTTCGCTGCCGTTTCCGCCGGAGCCCAGCCCGCACCAACCGCGCTCACCCCTGGTGTTGTTCAGGTGAAGCGTCCCAATCTCGTCGTCTCGAACATCGAACGGTCGCTCAACGTGTACCGCGATATCCTCGGCTTCAAGGTGTTCGCGGTCGACCCATCGAGCGCGGAATCGTATTCCTACCCCGTCTTCCAGTTCCCCAAGTCAGGGAAGCTTCGAATGGCAACGCTGAGCACCGAATCGGCCGTGCGCATCCTGGCCCTGACGGAACTCACCGGCGCTCCGTTGCCCCCCAAGTCGACGCCGCATCGCGACGCGGTCGTGATCGAAGTGAGAGGGATCGACCAGATCATGGGGCGCATCAAGGCCGAGGGCCTGACCGTCGTGCCGCCCAAGACGTCCAAGACACCAGAGGGCATGACGTTTATCGAGCAGGCGTTCGAGGATTACGACGGGCACCTGATCGTGCTCTACGAGATCGTCCCCAAATAGGCGGCGCGGCTTGGACTCGCCGCACGCGCGGGAGGGAAACGGCCCGCCCGCCCACTCCCGTAGTACTATTTCTGTCGTGTTGATGATCGCTGGGAGATAGAAAGGACGTCGCCGTGCCGCAACTCGAACCGGGAGACAAAGCTCCAGGATTTTCGCTCTTGGATCAGGAAGGGAAGACCGTCACGCTGTCGGCGTTCAAGGGACAGAAGGTCCTGATCTACTTCTATCCAAAGGCCGACACTCCGGGATGCACGAAGCAGTCGTGCCACGTGCGGGACGCCCGCCCGGACTTCCGCAAGCTCGGCGTAACCGCTCTCGGCATGAGCCCCGATAAACCGGCGTCCCAGCTCAAATTCGACGCGAAGTTCACGCTGGGCTTTCCGCTGCTGGCCGACATAGACCACGCGGTGGCGGAGGCCTATGGCGTGTGGGGCGAGAAGTCGATGTACGGCAAGAAGTACTTCGGCATCGTGCGCTCGTCGTTCCTGATCGACGAGAAGGGAAAGATCACGCACGCCTGGTACAAGGTCTCGCCCGACGACACCGTCCCGCTCGCCCTCGCCGCACTCGGGAAACGCTGAACACGCCGGAGCCCCGGGCCTTCCCCGGCCTGAGCGTGTGCCCCTCGACGCTGCTCGGGGCGAACCCTGAGCCTGTCGAAGGGTCGAAGGCAGACCCGGGGTCGCCAAAGGCACTCCGGCCGTGCCCGCTTACACCTGCACGAACTTCGATTTCTTGGCGCCGCAGATCGGGCACTCGTCGGGCGCCCCACCCAGTTCGATGTGGCCGCAGATCGGGCACAGATAGAAGTGGGCCTCACCCAGATCGCGCCCCTGGCGCACCGCATCCAGCGCCGCCTGGTACAACTTGGCGTGCACAGCCTCGGCCTTTACGGCATAGCCGAACATCCGCTTCGCCTTGTGGCCTTCGGCTTCGGCCGTCGCCAGCATCGGCGGGTACATTTCGGTGAACTCGAACGTCTCGCCGGCGACGGCCGCCTGCAGGTTGTCGGCGGTGGAGGCAATGCCCTCGAGCGCGCGAAGGTGTCCTTCGGCGTGGATGCGCTCAGCTTCGGCCGTGGTCCGGAATAATCGCGCGATGTTGGGAAAGCCGTCCTGGTCGGCTCGCGCCGCAAACGCGCGGTACTTCTGGTTGGCCTGGCTCTCTCCGGCGAACGCCTCTTTCAGATTGTCGGTGCTGGTCGGCATGAATGAACTCCTGATGATGGGTACCAATGCGCACTAGCGGTGGTCGACTTCGATTTTAATGACGATCTTTTTTACGGTGGTCGGTTGCTCGGCGACGATGCCAGGCATGTGCCCTTCGCCGGGCCAGAGCAGCACGAAACTGCCCGCCTCGAGCGTGACGAATTCGCCAGATCCCGACAGGGCCATGTAATCCTTGTCGGCGTCGTACGACTGCTGTTCGAAGCGCGTCATCGGGCCGTATCCCATCAACTCGACGCCCCGGGCGACAAACTGAAGGTCGGCGTACCGGCTGTGCGCCTCCCACGAGGCCTGCTCGCGAAGCCTGGTCGTGTACTCCTGCACCATGGCGTAGACGCGGCGGCCGTCCAGTTCGTAGGTTCCCGGCGCCAGCGCGGCCACGTCGGTGTTCTGCAAGTAGTCGAGCGCCAGCGCCACACGGGGGCCGAGCGAGGCGTAGAGGCTGGCATGTGCGATGCGGTCGATCACCATGGCCTGATACGATACACCGACTGTCGCCTTTTTCGACGCGCCTCGCCCTCAACGACGGCTGCCGTTCCGTCCGTACAAGACAAGGGGCCCCGGTTTCCCGAAGCCCCTCGTGTGACGGTCGGTCCCTCCGGCGCTTACGGATGCGCCTTCCGGTGCTCGTCGATGAGTCGCTGGACCACGTCCGGCTCCGCCAGGGTCGAGGTGTCTCCCAGGCCCTCGTACTCCGACGAGGCGACCTTGCGCAGAATCCGGCGCATGATCTTGCCGCTCCGGGTCTTGGGCAGACCCGACGCGACGTGAATGATGTCGGGCGCGGCAAACGCGCCAATCGCGTTGCGCACCTGCTGCTTGAGCGCGCCAACCAGTTGCTCGGGGTCGCCGTTCTGGTACCCGCTGTTCAACAGCACATAGCAATAAATGCCCGTGCCCTTGATGTCGTGCGGATACCCGACGACCGCCGCCTCGGCCACCGCCTCGTGCGCCACCAGGGCGCTCTCGATCTCGGCCGTGCCGATCCGATGGCCCGACACGTTGAGCACATCGTCGATGCGCCCGGTGATCCAGTAGTAGCCGTCCTCGTCGCGCTTCACCCCGTCGCCCGTGAAGTAGTACCCGGGGTAGGTGCTGAAGTAGGTCTGCCGGAAGCGGGCGTGGTCGCCCCACACCGTCCGCGCCTGGCCGGGCCACGGCGAAGCCAGACACAGCGCACCCGAGACGTTGTTGCCCTCGAGCGGCTTCGACGTCGTCACGTCCATGACCACCGGTTTTACCCCGAAGAACGGCAGCGTTGCCGACCCCGGTTTGGTCGGCGTCACGCCGGGCAGCGGCGTAATCAGAATGCCGCCGGTCTCGGTCTGCCACCAGGTGTCCACGATCGTGCAGCGCTTGTCGCCGCACACGTCGTGGTACCACCGCCACACCTCGGGATTGATCGGTTCGCCGACGGTGCCGAGAATGCGCAGCGAGTCGCGCTTGTACTTTTTGACCCAGCTGTCGCCCGCCTGCGCCAACGCCCGCAGCGCGGTGGGCGCCGTGTAGAGCACGTTGACGCCAAGGTCGTCGATCACCCGCCAGTAGCGACCCGGATCGGGATAGAGCGGCGTCGATTCGAACATCACGGTGGTCCCGCCGTTGGCGAGGGGGCCGTAGACGATGTAGCTGTGCCCGGTGACCCACCCGATATCGGCGGCGCAGAAATAGATGTCGCCCGGGTGGATGTCGAAGATGAGCCGGTGCGTAAAGGCGGCATACACCATGTAGCCGCCGGTCGTGTGCATCAGGCCCTTGGGCTTGCCGGTGCTGCCAGACGTGTAAAGCACGAAGAGCGGGTCCTCGGAACCCATCCATGCGTTCGTGCAGGTCGACCGCTGCTTGTGGCACTCGTCGTCGAGCCAGTAGTCCCGGCCAGACCGCATCTCGACGTCGGCCTCCGTGCGCCGCGCCACGAGCACGGTTTCGACCAGCGACATCCCGTCGACCGCCTTGTCGACGGTCTTTTTGAGAGGCACCTTCTTGCCGCCCCGCAGGCCCTCGTTGGCCGTGACGACGACCTTGCAGCTGGCGTCGATGATGCGGTCGCGCAGCGAGTCGGCCGAGAATCCGCCGAACACCACCGAGTGCACTGCGCCGATACGGGCGCACGCCAGCATCGTGTAAACCAGGTCGGGCATCATCGTCAGATACAGGCACACCCGATCGCCTTTGCGCACCCCGTGGCTGAGCAGCACGTTCGCCACGCGGCAGACGTTGTGCTTCAGTTCGCGGTAGCTGATGTGCTGGTACACCCCGGGCTCGTCTTCGACCCAGATGATGGCCGTGCGGTCGCCGAGTTCAGGCAGGTGCCGATCGATGCAGTTGAACGAGGCATTCAGGCGGCCGCCCGAATACCACGAGAAATCGACTTCCTCGTAGTCCGAATCGAGCACCGACTGCCACGGGTGAAACCAGGTGAGCGTCTTGGCCTGCTCGCCCCAGAACCAGTCGGGGTTGTCGAGCGACAGGCGATAGAGACGCTGGTACTCTTCCATCGTGCGGATATAGGCGCGTTCCGCAATATCGGGCTTGACCGGGTAAACGTCTTGGGACACGACGGGAATCCTCCAGGGGTGCCTGAGTTGTTTGATGCGCACACACCCTGCAACTGGCGGCCCGATCACCGCTGTGTGCGGGTCGAGCCGCCGTCGCCGGGTTGTGCTGCCAGACCACGAGACCGCGCGGGCGGCCCCGAAACGGTCTAGTAATAGAAGATCTGTAACTGCGCCAGTAGTTGCGTGCGATCGGGCGCCCGGTCGGTATGCTGCCGCCCGATGCTCACTTTGATGTTGCGGTTGTGGCCGGCCAGCCAGTAGGCCGCGCCGACCTGGAACGCATACTGCTGGGCGGTCGCCGGGTTATCGTACGTGTGCTTCGCGTACTGGCCGAAGACCGACGCCTTGCCCTTGTTGAAGTGGACGCCGCCTTCGACGAGGAACTGGTACTGAAGCGGCAGCACGATGAAGTTCCCGCCATTGATGCGGTTCCAGTCGACCTGGAACGTCACGCCCTGCTCGCCCTTGTTGATCGGCTGCTCGACGAAGAAGTCCACGCCGTACATCCCATAGTCGCGCTGCTTGTCGAAGCTGGCGCCTATTCCGACCTGTCGCTTCTGCCCCTGGAACGTGCCGCCGTAGAAATAACCGGACTCAGCGGCAAACGGGTACCACACGCCGCGTCCAACGATGCGCATGGAATTGCGGGAATCGATGCCGCGGATGCCCTGGAACACGCCGAGCCGGTACTCGAAGTGCTGCTTGGCTGGATAGCCACGGATCTCGATGCCGTAGTCGCGGCCCACGCGCTCGGCCATCGGCGTCGACTCGAGGAACGTGTAAGCCCCGTAGTCCACCGGCAGCAGCGTCCCGGCCGACTGCTCGTGGTTGCGGCTCTGGGCCAGCAGAAGCATCCCCGCGTCGATCTTGAACTCGTCACTGTGGTTGTAGGTGACGAACGCGTCCTGGATGTACATCGTGCCGGTGTCCTTGGTCCCGGGCGTGCCGGTGCCCTTGCCAAGGTTCGGATTGTCGGTCTCGAAGAAGTACGTCCATTTGTCCGAGACTTTGCCGCCAAACAGGATCCGGAATCGCCGGAGGAACAGGTTCGTCGCGGTCGCCGTGCCGTCCGGCGTGGTGATGCTCTCGAACTGCCCCTGCGACAGGAATCCGATCTTGATGTTGGTCTTCTGGTCCTTCGACTCGATCACCCACTGGGCCGACGCAGGCAACGCCCACGCCAAGGTGGCCGCCACAACGGCGACGGCCGCGATGATGCGATAACGGTTCTTCATGGGAGCTCCTTTACTCGGCGCCGATGGCCAGGTAGGTGCGGAGTTTTTCGTCGTCGAATGCCGTCTCGGCTGTCTGTTCCTTGGTCAGCAGCGACACGACGATGGCCACGATGAACGAGGCCGTCATCGAAACAATCGCCGGGTTGCGGAGCGGGAAGTAGGCGTCCGCGTGCTTGAGCACGTCCACCTGGATCGTCGGGCTCAAAATGATCAGCAGCACGGTGAGAATCGATCCGGTGAGGATCGACGCCACCGCGCCAGCCGTGGTGAACTTGCGCCAGACGATCGACAGCAGCAGGGCCGGGAAGTTCGCGCTGCACGCAATCGCAAACGCGAGGCCGACCATGTAGGCCACGTTCTGGCCCTTGAACACGATGCCCAGCATCACCGCGACGATGCCGAAGACGACCGTCGACCAGCGGGCCACCTTCACCTGTTCCTGTTCGGTCGCCTTGCCCTTCTTGACCACGTGCACGTAGATGTCGTGCGAAAGCGCCGACGCGCCCGCCAGCGTCAGGCCGGCGACCACCGCGAGAATCGTCGCGAACGCGACGGCGGCGATAAAGCCGAGGAACGGCGTGCCGGCCAGCGCTTCGGCCAGCAGCGGCGCGGCCATGTTGCCGCCCTTGTCGATCTTCGTGATCAAGTCCCGGCCGACCAGCGCCGCAGCGCCAAAGCCGACAATCGGGATGATGATGTAGAAGTACCCGATGAACCCGGTCGCGTACAGCACCGACGTGCGCGCCGTTTTCGCGTCGGGCACGGTGTAGAACCGCATCAGGATGTGCGGCAGGCCCAGCAGGCCCAGCATCAGGGCAATCCCCAGCGAGACCGCGTCCCACGCATTCGACACCTGTCCCCCGGGTTCGAGGGCCGCCTGCCCGTACTTCGCCACGACCGCGGCGTAGAGATTGGCCGGGTTGAAGCTGAACTGCGCGAGCACCATCAGCGTGAGCACCGTCACGCCGCCCAGCAGCAGAACGGCCTTGATGATCTGGACCCACGTGGTGGCGATCATCCCGCCAAACAGCACGTACGCCAGCATGATCGCCCCGACGATGACCAGCGCCGATTCGTACGAGATGCCGAACATCAGCTTGATCAGGTTGCCCGACCCGACCATCTGGGCGATCGTGTAGAACAGCACCGTCAGCACGCCGCCGATGGCAGACGCGATGCGGACCGGCGTCTGCCGGAGCCGGAACGCGACGACGTCGGCAAAGGTGTACTTGCCGAGGTTGCGGAGCGGCTCGGCGATGAGGAACATCAGCGCCGGCCAGCCCACCAGCCAGCCGGTCGCGTAGATCATGCCGTCGTAGCCTTTGAGGGCCACCAGACCGGCAATGCCAAGAAACGACGCGGCGCTCATGTAGTCGCCCGACAGCGCCAGCCCGTTCTGCAGCGCGCCGATACTGCGGCCGGCGGCATAGAACTCTTTGGTCGAACGTGTCCGTTTGGCCGCCCAATAGGTAATCGCGAGCGTGATGCCGATAATGACCAGGAAGAACGCAATGGCTTCCGTGGTCGGGGTGCCGAGGGTCGTCTGCATATCGTACGCCTCCAAAAGAATCCCGAGGTGATACAGGCTTGCCAGGGTGCGCTTACTGGACGTTGCCCTTCAATTTGGCCACTTCCGGGTCGTGGACTTTATTGGCCCAAATCACGTAAATGGCCGTCAGCACCCACGAGAGCAGGATCACCGCGACGCCCAGCGGAATCCCGAGCGTCGTCACCTCGCCGATTTTCTGCGCCATGAACGGCTTGTTCACGGCAATCAGGACGATGTAGCCGTAGTAGATCACGAACAACACAATGGTGAGGATGACCGAGAAGGTCCAGCGTTTGGTCACCATGCGCTTGAACTCTGGAGAGTCCAGCATCTGACGGGCGGTCTGCTTCATTCCTACCTCCGATGGTTGATGCGCAACAATCCCGGGCAGACGTACCCCGGCCATTCCCTCCCGGTTGGAGCCACGACGGCTCCATGCTCCAGCCGACAACGGAAGCAGGCAGAGAACAGACGTTCGTAATGATACGGGTGGATACCAGTCCGCCGAGCGAGAGCTCTTACGGCTTTGGGCACAGGTGTGGGCTACCGGATGCCCCTCAGTTTTACCAAACTCAGGTGCGAACGCAAGACCAAAAACAATTCCGCCGTGGCCAAAGCGTCGGACAAGGCGTTGTGGGCGGGATACGGTGGCAACCCGAGGTCGGCCCGCGCCTCCGCCAGCGCCGTGCGGGGCGGCGGGGGGTGCGGCGTCCATTGTTGTCGCCGCCGGTGGTGTTCGAGCAGCAGATTCATCGTGTCGACCAACGGTGGATGCGGCCAACGCATCCCGCAGCGCCGGTAGCCACGCCGAAGAAACGCCAGATCCAGTTGGGCAAAATGCGCGAGCATGGTGCCTTCCCGCAAGCGCCTGTCCACCTCGGGAAGCACATCACCCAGCGGCGGGGCGTGTACGATGTCGGCGGGCAGAATATGGTGGGCCCGCAGGCCTTCGGTCGAGAGGCCGGCAAGATCGGGGGGCCTGACCAGGCTGTAGAACCGCTCCCCGTATCGAATCACACCCGCCCGGATTGGCACCATGCCCACCGAGAGGATGCGGTCGGCGTTGGCCTGCAATCCGGACATCTCCAGATCGAGTGCCCAGAAGACGACCTGGTCCCAGCGGCGCGACGAGAACATTCGAGTCAGGGCTTCGAATGGCATGCGTCACCACCGGGCCCGTGCGGCGACCATTTACGCGAGCCTCGAAATGGCGTGACGCAGCGCGGTCGCGCTTTGCATTTCGCGAATCGCGACGAAGACGTCTTTGAGATGCTGCCGCTCGACCGGCGACAAGTGGTCGAGGCGGACGCTGTTGCTGACCGTCTTGCCCTCGCGGCGGGCCCGAAGTTGTTCGCGAAGCCGCAGGCCGAGCAGCAGCCGGAAGCCCTCGGCCAGCGTTTGTCCGCCTTCCCGGCTCAACGTGCCGGCCGCGACGGCGGCATCGATCCGATCGAGGGTGCCGCGATCGCCACTCCCCGCTTCGAGGGCGTAGAGCCTGGCGAGGCTGACGATAGGCGCCAGGCCGCCTTTCTTGAGGTCGACTCCCTCGTCTTCCGACTTGATCGACCTGAACGCTCCAAGAGGCGGCGTGAGCCCCAGCGACGCGCGAGCCAGTTGGGCCATGAACAGCGTCTCCCGGCCGGCTCGCCGGAGCACTTGCTCCAGTGCACCAAGGTCGAGTGTGCCGTGCACGCGGCGGAAGTCGAAAAAATTGAGCGCCTCGATGAGGGCGCGCGGCTCGGGCATCTCGATCCAACCCCGAAACAGCTGGACCCACGACGACAGCGACCGCCGCCAGTTGGTCGCCATGAATCCGCCCGCACAGGGCGGGAACGACGCCGAAATCAATCCGTGCACGACCCGGGACGCCAGCGCTTCGAAATACGCCTCGTGTCCTTCGCCATCATCGGCATAGACCAGTGCGTTGTCCTGGTCGGTCAGCAGCGTCTGCTCCATCCGGCCTTCCGACCCGAACACGATCCACGCGTAGGCGGCCGGCGGCGGCCCCAGGTCGTCTTCGGCGAGCCGCAACAGACGGACAACCAGCGCGTCGTTCAGGCGCGAGACGACGGGGCCGATTTCGGCAGCGTTCAAGCCGCCCCACAGCATCGTCTCCACCATGCCCGCCAGCTCGGATGAGTACCGCGCCAGGTCCTCGGTCGTCGTCACGCGCTCGATGTTGCGCAGCAGATAGAGCGGGCTCTTGACGGAGAGGCGCAGCAGATCGGTGTCGGTGACCATGCCGGTGATCTCGCCGCCGGCTTCGAGCGGGGCGTGGTGCACGTGATGCTCGAGCATGAACACGAGCGTCTGAAACAGCGTCGCTTCGGCGCTGATTGTTCGCACGGGCCGCGTCGCCACGTCCGCGGCCAGTGTGTCGGGGCCACGTCCTTCGGCCAGCACCCGGCTTCGGAGGTCGCGGTCGGTGATGATGCCGGGCGGGTCGCTGTCGATGATGAGCGAACTGATGCGCTTGTCCCTCATCGTGCGCGCCGCCTCGCCCACGGTGACCGTGGCGGGCACGCGTACCGGCGCTCGTGGCCGAAGCTGACCGACTGGCGTGCCGAGTTCACGGCCAACCGGGAACTGACGCAGGTCGGCCGCGCGGCGCAGCCGTTCGCTCAGATCGACGAGAAAAAATTCCGCGAATTCGCGATGCGTCATCAGCCGGTCGAACACGTCGCCCGGAATCTGGTAGAGCAGCACGTCTTCGGCCGCAACGACGTCCACGTGCGGAGCCGTCCGGCCTATCAAGGACGGAAAGCCGAAACACTCGCCTTCTTCGAGCACCTGGACAACCGCGCCGTCGCGCTCGAGGCGGACCGTGCCTTTCCGGATGATGTAGAGCACGCGGCTGGGCGTGCCGCCGCGCTGCAGGATGCGGGCGTCTTTCGCCTCGTAGCTGACGTCGAGGCCCGAGCCGAGGTCCTTGAGCGCCTCGGACCCGAGTGTGTCGAACGGCGGCAGCGTGTGAATGAATTCGAGCGGTTCCATGGCGTCGTGCCGCAGCCTACGCTCTGCCCATGGAACCCGTCAAGTTGGGGGCCGCGTTGGGCCGGCGTTGAGGGGCCACCGCATGGTGACGGCCACGCATCAGGGAGAAACAAGGCCTTCGCGGATGGCGCAGCGAACAAGATCGGCGGTGCCGGCGCAGCCGAGTTTCTTCATGAGCCTGGCGCGATACGTGTCGACCGTCTTGCCGCCGATGTTCAGGCGCGCCGCAATTTCTTTGGATCGGAGCCCCTCGGCCACCAAGCCGAGCACCTCCCGCTCCCGCCGCGACAGGAGGGCGGCGGGTTTCGGCGATTCCAACTGGACCGAGTCCTTGAAGCTCGACACCAGCACACTGGCCGCCTGCGGAGACAGAAACGTGTGGCCAGCCATCACGGCTCGGACGGCCTGCACGACTTCGTCGGATCCGTTGCCCTTGACCAGATAGCCTTTCGCCCCGACCCAGACGGCGCGCTGCACGTAACTCTGATCGGAGTACGCCGACAGCATGACAATCTTGAGCGAGGGCCGCGCGGCGAGCATCTGGCTCGCGATTTCGATGCCGCTGCCTCCCGGCATCTCGACGTCCATGATGATCACGTCGGGATCGGAGGCGCTGACCTCGGCCAGCGCGGCCGCGCCGTCGGTCGCCTCCCCGACGACGTCCATGTCGTCGTGGGCCGCGATCAGGTGGCGCAGGGCCTCGCGGATAAGCGGATGGTCGTCAACAATGACGACGCGAATGCGGCCGCCCTCGTTGCCCGGTGAGGCGCCACGTCCGTTCGGTTTCGGGAGAAAAGCTGAGGAGGAACGCATGGACCTTCTTGTCGCGCTGGCCGCGCGGCCGTGACGCGGCCGTTTACCTCGGCAGATAGCGCGTCTTCCCGACGACTCTGCCATAAACCACCAGGCGTGTCCAACCAGATGCGCCCGTTTCGCCAAGCGCCGGCGGGCCTGGTCCGAAGCGTTCCGCGTACCCGGGCTATCGGGCCCCTCGCCAGTAGCGGGAGCCATTGGCAGACGCGGTCGCCTGACCCCAGGGAAGCGTCACCACCACGAACTGCTGCGCGAACACCATCTGACCCAGGTCCGCAAGGACCGCAACGGCACTCAACGCTGTCAGGATAAAGCGAGTCATCGTCGTGTCCTTTCGCAGACCGATGCTCCAAACGTGCCTGTATGGCGGAGAAGAACGGCCGCCTCTGCTCGCGCCGATGCGGGCTTGGCGGCAAGGCCCGCCGTTGATGGCATGGTCGGCATCTTGATGACGTGCCCACCGCGGGAGACGCCGGCAGCAGACGTCTGGCCGCGCAAGCGGGCGGTGGGCCAGGCGCTGGCGCCGCGCATCAGCGCTTCGATCTCGCCCACCACCATCATCATGGTGTCGGCCTGCGTGTTCAGTGCCATGCTCGCCGCCGCGCTCTGTTCGGCTGTCGCCGCGGTCGCCTGGGCGGCTTGCCCGGTCTGCCGGATGTCCCGTGTCATCTGGTCGATGCCCTGCCACTGGTGACGACTGGCGTGGCTGACTTCTCCGGCAATCGTCTTGACCTTGCTGAGGTCGGCTGTCAGCCGCGCGATCGAACCGCTCACCTTCACCACGCGGTCGTGTCCGATCTGGGCTGTCCGGATCGATTCCTCGATCAGACGCCCGGCGTCGGTCGCGGCCGACGCCACGCGCCGTGCCAGGGTGCGGACCTCGTCGGCCACCACCGCGAACCCCGCGCCGGCCTCGCGGGCCCGCGCCGCCTCGACTGTCGCGTTGAGCGCCACGACGTGGCTCTGGAGTGCGATGGCCTCGATCGTTTTGAGAATGCTGGAGGTCGCGTGATTCGACTCGCGGACCAGCGCCATCGCGTCGATCATCTCGTTCACGTCGCGATTCGACACCTGGGCGTAGCGGTCGACGCGGGTCATCAGGCGGGCGGCCTCCGCCGCGCTCTCGGCGTTGCGGTGGGAGACGGCCGCCACCTGGCGTATTGACGCCAGCGTGCCTTCGATCGAGGCCGCCTGCGCGGTGGCGTCCTGCGACAACTCCGGGGCCGCCGACCACGCCCGACCCGCCGCGAGCGTCACCTGTGCGGCCCTTCGACGCAAGTCATCCACGCACACCGACATCGTGCGATGGAGTGAAGCCGTCGTCGACAGGCCCAGGCCAATCGCCATCGCCGCCGCCAGCACCAGAACCGCCATCGTCATCGTCGTCACGCTGAAGACGGTCATGGCCGCGGCCGATCCGGTTGCCGCAAAACAGTCATCCTGACCGCCGATCACAAGAATGGCCGCTGTCAGCGTTCCAACCGTCACGATGACGCGCGAGCGAGCAATCCAACCAGCGGCCCCGTCCATACACGCCTCCCTCATCCCACTCGTCCCGCCCGCCCAGCCCGCAATCGCGGCTGGACTCGGCCGAACCCCTGTCTCTCACAACAAGCTAAACGGCAGGCTCGACGGCTTCTTGATGGCGTGATGTGATCTTCGGACACGGCCGACGGTTGGTGTCGGGCATCGCCTGACGCGGCAGCGTCAGGCGTCTGACTACGACCCGTTTGCAACGACACGGCGGTATGTGGCGAAACGCCGGGTCACGCGCGGCCTCGACGTGCGGCCGGTGGCCCGGGCCGGTCTGGACGGCACGGGGCGCGGTCGCCAGAACGGGTGCTGTGGTAGTACGCTGCCGCCACGGGGTCCCCACCACGAGAGGTTCGCTATGCCCGGATTGGCGCACATCATCCCCGATCCGAAAAAGATCAGGAGCTTCCGAAACGCCGCCGCGTTCGAAAGGTGGCTCTCGAAGCATCACGCGCGCGAAACCGAACTGTGGCTGAAGATCCACAAGAAAGGGTCGGGGCTCGCAAGCGTGACGTATCACGAGGCGCTCGATGTCGCGCTCTGTTGGGGGTGGATCGACGCGATTCGCAAGTCGTTCGATGAAACGTCGTTCCTGCAGCGGTTCACACCGCGAACACCGAAGAGCATCTGGAGCCAGGTGAACCGCGAGCACATCGCGCGGCTTACCGCGGAGGGACGCATGACCCCGCACGGGCAGCGCCAGGTTGATCTCGCAAAGGCCGACGGCCGCTGGGACGCCGCCTACGCGCCTATCCGCAACGCCAGCGTAGAGACCGTGCCGGTGGATTTGCGCGCCGCGATCGATGCCAATCCACGCGCGCTGAAAACATTCAAGACGCTGGGCAAGATGAATCTGTTCGCAATCGCGTTTCGCACCAACAACATGAAGACGCCAGCCGGCCGCACGAAGAAGATCGCGGACCTGGTCACGATGCTCGCGCGCGGCGAACGGATTGTGCCGGAACGACTATCCTGATGACGCTCAACGACATCGACCTCGCGCCGTTGGTGTCGGAGTTCATGAACGTGCGGGACGGCACTGGCGAGAAGGGACGAGTCGCGATCGTGGCGGCGCGGCCCTGACAGCGACAGCGTGCGCCGGTTCGATTGTCGTCGTGTGATCACGGGGAGCGCAGATGCACCTGGAGAACATCCCGTTCGACACCACCGAGTGGTCGGCGATCACGCCGACGGAACATCCCGGCATCACGGGCAAGGCGCTGTGGCGCACGCGGCAGTGCGGCGACGTGCGCGTGCGTATGGTTGAGTACACGCCGGGCTACGCCGCCGACCACTGGTGCGAGAAAGGTCACATCCTGTTATGCCTCTCTGGTGAATTGCAGACGGAACTACGGGACGGACGCAGCGTGACGCTGACACCAGGAATGAGCTATCAGGTCGCCGACGGCGACGTGGCCCATCGTTCCGTCTCCCCGCTGGGCGCCCGGCTCTTCATCGTCGACTGAGCACCCCGGCAGGGACGCTGCCAGAGGTTGCGGCAGCGTCCCGATGCTTCCCATCGCCCTATCCTGGCGGCTACTTGGCTGCCGCGGCCTTGGCAAAGTCGCCCGCCTTGACGATGCTGAGCGTCGCCGGGTCGATGTACTTGCGGAGTGCTCCGTTGACCTGTTCGGTCGTCAGGTCAGTCACCTTCTTCTCGAGCGCCGCCGTCCACTCGAGCTTGCGACCCGCAAATAGCTGGTCGGACAACTGGAATGCCAGCGACGAGTCGTTCGCGCGCGTGACCTGCTGCGACTGCAGCCAGCCGGATTTTGCCGCCACGAGTTCGGCGGTAGTGAAGCCGTCCTTGACGGCGCGGTTGATTTCCTCTCGGAGCGCGGCCTCGAGGCGTGCAAGGTTCTGCGGAGCATTGGCCGTCTGGGCCGGTTCCTTCATGAACTCCTCAAGGCCCGTGATCGTCTCCTGCTTGAGCGTCGCGAATTCGCGATGCGCCATCAACCGGTCGAACACGCCGCCAGGAATCTGGTAGAGCAGCACCTCTTCGGCCGCAACTATATCCACATGCGGAGCCGGCCGGCCGATCAAGAACGGAAACCCGAAACACTCGCCTTCTTCGAGTACCTGGACGACCGCGCCGTCACGCTCGAGCCGGACCGTCCCTTTCCGGATGATGTAGAGCACGCGGCTAGGCGTGCCACCGCGCTGCAGGATGCGCGTCTTTGGCCTCGGACACACCGGTAACGGTTGCGCCCTGCACATTCGTCGTTGAGAAAGGCACGGTCATCGTTTTCCCATCCTGCGAAATCAATGACGTGACAGAGAGGACTGCCTTCCCGGCTTCCTTGACGAACGCGTGGAGGTCAGTGGCGTGACCACTCATCACCCCACCCTGACCATTCCAGCGACGGTCGGTCTTGAGTGTCCTACTGTTTCTCATAAACGCTCAAGATTGTGACGACCTGTCCCTGAGCGTTCGTGGAGGTATCGGTCGTGGTGATCGTCTTTCCGTCTTTGGACACGACCGCCGTCGTAGTGACACTGACGTTCCCGCGCTCCTTGAAGACAATCTTCACGGTGTTCGCGTCGATACGAGTCGCTGCGGCGGTATCGAAATCGAGGGTGCCCGTGACCGGCTTGTCCTTCCCGTCGAAGACCGCAGTGAACTCCCAGTGGCCCGCCTTCCCATCCGCCGACACGTCGTTGATCGCGACCTTCAGGCCTGCGCCCGCCGTCACAATCGTGAAAGAGGCGCTCTTGGGCGGCGGTACAGGGCCGCGGTCCGATTTCGCGGGATTGAAGGTCCAGTTGCCAACCAGTGGATCAACTCGCTGCGCGAGTGTCGTACCCGCCGTGGCGACGAGTCCGTCCAGACTTATGTGGCCTACTTCTTCGCCGTGGGCAGCGCGTCGAGCGCGTAGAACGCCGCGACCGCCCCCTGAGACAGCACTGCGCAGTAGCCGGTGATGTTGCCATCGTCGCTGATGGCGTTGAGCGTCGTCTCGACTTTCGGGTCGGAGTTGGCGACGTCGAACGTGAGGTAGCGACCGTCGTGTGTCCGAATAAATCCATGGCCTCGACCATTGAGACGGTAGGTGCCAACAATGTCCCCGTGGTTGTTGATCCCATTCACGGCGGTGTTCACCCATCCCACGCCAGCCGGCCCGTCTACGCTCTCACTCTTGGAACCGTGGGTCACGAAGCCATGGAGTTGGCCGGTGATGTCCGAATAGGCGCCCACAACCGTCCCGTCGTTGTTGATGGCCGTCGCGATCTGGAAGGGAACGGCGTCGTTTGGAACCACGACCGGGGAGTACGCGCCGTGGCGGTAGACGAAACTGGTCATATAGGGCATGCCGGTGGAGGGGTCAGTGGACACCGACACCACGACGACGGTGCCGGAGTCGTTCACGCCGGACGCCGCGTCGAAGGTTCCGTCGCCAACTGACGGAAGGGTGGTCCATTCGCGCTTCTTGATATCAAAGGTACCGGCGAGCGACGTCGACCATCCGTCGCCGTAGTTCCCGGCCGCCCGAAGGCGGTTGTTCACCTGGGAGAGACCAGCGAGCGGCATCATGGGGTCTGGGGCATCAACGGTGACCGCCGCCCCTCGGTAGTACACGAACCCGTGGCCACCACCGAAAGCATCCGTATAGCTGCCTGTCACGACGCCGTCGTCATCAATGCCGTTCGGCGTGACGGCGCCCGCCTGGCCATTGATCGTGAACGTGACGACCTTGGGGGTGGCCTGGCCGCCCTTCTGGGCGTAAACGGACCCGGCGGCAAGAAACAGGACCACACTCGGCAGCCGCAGGCGAAGAACGCGCGAAGCACTGGTTAGCATGGGGGTCTCCTTTGTTGTGTTTGCCCTCACACGCTGTAAACGCCGCGCCGCCCAAAATCGTACGGACGCGGGCGAACACCCGTCTGGGTCTGCAGTCGCCCCGCAAACGGTGAGGCAGACTTTTCTACCCGCGGCCGGATGGCCTGGTCTTTCGGGGCGAGTTGACACGCGTCACGTGACGGTTTACACTTGGACGTGATCAAGACGTTCGCCGACGCGCACTCGCGGATCTTGTATCTCACGGGCCATTCGAAGAGGCTGCCGCCGGACGTCATCAAACGGGCGGTTCGGAAGTTGGAATACGTGGGCCTGGCATCACGGCTCGACGACCTGCGCGTGCCGCCCGGAAACCGGTTGCACCAACTCGAGCACGACCGGAAGGGTCAACACGCCATTTCGATCAACGATCAATGGCGGATCTGCTTTCGTTTCGTGGATGGCGACGCGTACGATGTCGAGATTGCCGACTATCACTGAGATGAGGTCTGACATGAGCCTTCCGAACACGGGTGAACTGACGCGTCGGCCGACCCACCCGGGCGAGATGCTGCGGGAGGATTTTCTTCCCGACTATCGATTGACGGTATCCGGGCTGGCTGAGGCGGTCGGCGTTTCGAGGCAGTCGGTGAACGAATTGCTTCGGGGGCGCCGGGCCGTCAGCTCTGCAATGGCCTTGCGTCTGGCACGCCTGTTCGGCAACTCGCCGGAATTCTGGCTCAACGCGCAGCGTGCGGTGGATTTATGGGACGCCGCGCGGGCATTGAAGTCAGAGGTCGCACGCATCAGGCCCCTGAACGTCGCGTAACGGCATCGCCAGAGCGTGTCCAGCGGTAGTACACTGCCGCTTCGGGGTCCCCACAACAGGAGGTTCGCTATGCCCGGTCGCCGGGGTTGGTCCGTTGCTGTCGCCACGCTCATGCTGGGTTTCGCTCTCACCGCGTCCGCCCAACCGCCGGCGGCACGCCGCGGCGACGCGGGACCGCTGCCGACCATCGAGGACAAAACCGCCAGCATGAAGAAACTGGACGGATACTTTCCTCTCTACTGGGACGAACGATCCGGCCAGTTGTGGCTCGAGATCTCCCGCTTGAACACCGAACTGCTGCACAACGTCGGATACGCGTCAGGGCTGGGCTCCAACGACATCGGCGTCGACCGCGGTGCCCTGGCCGGCAGCCGGATGGTGTTCTTCGAGCGCGTGGGCCCGAAGATCCTGCTGGTCCAGCCGAACACCAAGTTCCGTGCGCTGACCACCAATCAGCTTGAGATCAAAGACGTCCGCGATGCCTTCGCGCGATCGGTGCTGTGGGGCTTTACCGCGGCGGCCGAATCGCCGGGCGGCCGCGTGCTGGTGGACGCCACCGACTTTTTCATTCGCGACGTCGCGAACACCGCCGCAGGCCTGCGGCCCGGCACCTTCCGGCTGGACGCATCGCGCAGCACCGTCTCGATCGCCGCGACACAGAACTTTCCGAAGAATACGGAGATCGAAGTCGAGTTGACGTTCGTGCTTCAGCCTGGTGCCGGCGGCGCCGGAGGGCGGGGCGGTGGCGGCCGCGGCGGGGACGGCGGGTACTTTGAAGGCGTCGGATCGGTGGCGGCCAGCCGCGAGTCGGCGAGTATTCGCGTTCACCATTCGCTGGTCGAACTGCCCGATGGCAACTACAAGCCTCGCGCGTGGGACGTGCGGTCGAGTTTTGGGGAACTGGCGTTCGAGGACTTCGCCGCGCCACTCGGCCAGCCGATGACGGTGCGCTACCTGCGCCGCCATCGCCTGAGCAAGGTGGACCCCAAGGCGAAGATCAGCGACCCGGTCAAGCCGATCGTTTACTACGTGGACCCGGGGGCGCCAGAAGCGATCCGCAACGCGCTGCTGGAAGGCGGGCGCTGGTGGAATCAGGCGTTCGAAGCCGCCGGCTACCGCAACGCGTTCCGGGTTGAACTGCTGCCCGAGGGCGCCAACCCGCTCGACATTCGCTACAACGTGATCAACTGGGTGCATCGTTCCACGCGCGGATGGAGCACGGGCGGATCGGTCACCGACCCGCGCACCGGCGAGATCATCAAGGGCGTGGTCGAACTCGGATCGCTTCGCGATCGGCAGGACTACCTCATCGCCGAGGGCCTGCTCGCACCCTACAAAACGGGCATCGAGCCGGCGCCCGAACTGCGCGACTGGTCGATCGCCCGCATCCGCCAGTTGTCGGCGCACGAGATCGGCCACACACTCGGCCTCGATCACAACTACTACGACAGCGAGATGGGCCGCATCTCCGTGATGGACTACCCGTTCCCGCTCGTCACGCTCAAAGCCGACGGCACGCTCGACTATTCGAAAGTGTACGACGTGGGCATCGGCGTATGGGACAAGGTGGCCATCACCTACGGGTATCAGGATTTCCCGGCGGGCACGGATGAATCGAAGGCGCTGGCCGCGATGCTCGACGAGGCGTGGAAGAAGGATCTGCGCTTCTTGACCAACCAGGACCTGGGCGCGCATCCGCGGGTTGATCAGTGGTCCAACGGCACCGACGCGGCGGCCGAACTGACGCGCCTGATGGATATCCGTCGCGTGGCGCTCAGGAATTTCGGCGAGAACGCGATCAAGAAGGGCGAACCGCTGGCACTGATGGAAGAGGCGCTGCTCCCCCTCTACCTGCATCACCGCTACCAGGTGGAAGCGGCAGCCCACACCCTGGGAGGCCAGCACTACATCTACGCGATGCGGGGCGACGGCCGTGAGCCGTTCAAATGGGCGTCCGGGACCGAGCAACGAGCGGCGCTCAAGGCGCTGCTCGCGACGATCAAGCCATCCGAACTCGCGCTTCCAGACGTCGTGCTGAAGCGGCTGCCGCCTCGCCCGTCCGGCTATCGGATGCACCGCGAACTGTTCCCGCGCTACACCGGCATGACGTTCGATGTCGTCTCGCCGGCCGCGGTGGCCGCGTTTCACACGATGTCGAATATTTTCGACGACCAGCGCGCCGCGCGCATGGTCGAACAGCATGCGGTTGATCCGACGCTGCCAGGACTCGACGAAGTGATCAACGAGGTCTTCACCGCCACATTCGGCGCTACGCCTGCAACACCGTACGAAGCCGAGGTGGCACGGGCCGTTCAGCGGGTGGTCATCGACGAACTGATGGGCCTGGCGGCCACCGCCCAGATGCCGCAGGTCCGCGCGATGGCGACGCTCAAGCTGTCGCGGAAGTTCGCCGAACTGGCCAAGCTCACGCCGGCCGACGACGGCGACGCCGCGCACGTGGCGCTGATTGGACGGGACATCAAGCGGTTCCTCGATAATCCGGAAAGCTACAAGCGGCCCACTCCGCCGGAGGTGCCACCCGGCGCGCCGATCGGAGACCGGTCTTTCGAGTGGATTCGACGGTAGGATCGCGGAGCACGCCCTCCCACCGGAGGGGGCATGTGAGTGATATGCGGCGGCGTCCAGCATGGCGCCCGCCGCGGTGATGGCGGCCGGGGCTTTCCTGGCCTACGCGCGTCGCTCCTCGACCCGGGCTCGGGACGACCCCGAGTCTGTCGAAGGTCGAAGGCAGCCCCGGCGATCAGGTAGACGTTCGGGCAACACAGGAGACAGGCATGGCAGCATCGAGTCATCCGGTAGACGCAATCGAGTTGGGCGGCATTGTGACGGTGCGCGACCGCCTGATTGAACAGCAGGCCCGCGGCAAGAAGGTGTATCGGCTGGAGTCGGGAGACCCGTCGTTTGCGGTGGCGCCGCACATCACCGACGCACTCTCGCAGGCCCTGCGCGACGGACACACGCACTATACGGCCGGGGCCGGCATCAAGCCGCTGCGCGAGGCGCTGTATCGCAAACTCTGTGACGTCAACCACCTCCCGCTCGACAGTTTCAACGACGTGCTCGTCACCAATGGCGCCATGAATGCGCTGTACGTGGCCTTCGGCGCGCTGTGCGATCCGGGCGACGAAATCATCATGCCCGACCCGACCTGGACCGAGACCGCCGACAACGTGTCGCTCGCCGGCGGCGTGGCGGTGCGGGCCCCGTTGCCTGCGCCTTCGTATCACTACACGGCCGACGTCATCGCGCCGCTCATCACGAAGCGGACGCGGGCCATCGTGATCAACTCGCCGCACAATCCGACCGGCATGGTGTCGACACCCGCCGACATCGAAGGCATCGTCCGCCTGGCCGAGCGCCATGGCGTGTGGGTGCTCTCTGACGAAGCGTACGAGCATGTGCTGTTCGACGGACGCACGCACGTGAGCGCGGGAGCGCTGGGCTACCCGAAAGTGATATCGATCTACTCGTTCTCCAAGAGTTATGCGATGAGCGGCCTGCGCGTTGGCTATGTCGCGGTCCACGATCCCCTGTTGCTCGAGCGCCTGGCGAAACTGCTTCGCTGCACCATCAACGGTGTCAATTCGGCGACACAGGTGGCTGCCGTCTCGGCCATCACCGGGCCGCAGGACGTCACGCTTCAGATGGCGGCCGAATACCAACACCGGCGCGACGCGCTGTGGGAGGGGTTGAAGAACGCCAAGGCGATCCACCCAGTAAAGCCCGAAGGCGCGTTCTACATGTGGGCGCGGATCGACGAGAAATGGGAAGGGTTCGAAGGCAAACGCGGCGGCTGGGCAATGACGAACTACCTGATCGACAAGGCGGGCGTCGGTAGCGCGCCTGGCGAAGTGTTCGGGCCGTCGGGGGCGGGCCACATTCGGTTCGCCTTCAGTTGCTCAACCGATCAGGTCGTCGCTGCGGCGAAGATCCTCGGCGAACTCCTCAACTAGGCTTGTACGGGGGCGCGGCGGCTTGTCCGTCGCGCCTCGCCGCTCAAATCCACTTCAGCAGACCGGCAAAGACGACGAGGCCGATGGCGTCCGCCGCGAGGATGCCGCCGACCACGCCGACCTTCCTGCTCACCCGAGGCATGTCGTACACCCAGAACGCCACGAGGAAGAACGGCAGGTAGCCGATCAGGAAGATCAACCAGGGCGCCCCGCGGTTCCACCACGAATAGTCCCACGTGAGCGCGCCGACGCCGTTGAGCAGATACTCCACGAAGACGCAGAAGATCGAGCCGGTGACGGCGACACACGTCCGGTTCGATACGCCGAGGATCTTCGCGTTCGGATCGGCCGGCAGCATCTTGGAAAACGAAATGCCCGCCAGGGCAAACATGAAGCAGATCTCGATATTGAGACCGATCAGAATGAGAAATGCCGTCTTGCCCGGCGCGCCCCACACCGGAGCGTACCCGGTGAAGTGGAAGACCAGACCGTTCCAGATCTCGTTGAACCAGTCCATGCCCCAGAACGCCAGCCCGGCCATCACGGTGCTCCAGTCGCGCTTCTGCACCTCCTGGCTGTAGACGTAGACGACAAGCGCGAACAACGGGATGAGGTACCACTGGAACTGGTTTCCATCCCGAAGAATCCGCAGCGCCTGTTCGGCCGAGGGTGAGGGCATCGGATCTCCCTATTTCACAACGAGGGCCGGAAGACCGGCTTGTTTCAGTTGCGCGTTCAGCGCAGGCACGTCGGTCGTCGTGATGGTCGCCCACGCCGCCCGTTGGGTCGCGAGTTGATCGGCCAGTTCGCGCGCCGCCGCCACGTTCTGTGGTGGAGGCGCGGCATCGGCCTCCTGAAACAGGATGAACATCTGCGCCATATCGGTATTGATCCGTTCGAGATCTCTGAGGGCCGGCGAGACGCCTGACGCGGCGGTCCCAGGATGCGCACGACCGGTCATCGCCTCCAGTTTCTCCTCGAGCGCGGTAGCGGAAGAACCGGCCGGCCCGGCCGGCACCTTCGCCTTCATCGCCGCGAGTTGCGACCTGAGCGCTGTCGCCTGCCGCAGCGCATCCGCCGACGTCGCAATCCCCTCGTACATCTGCATCGACAAGGCAAACTGCTGCTGCAATCCCGCCAGCGGCGTCTTGATCCGCGGATCCATCTTGACGGTGAGCGCCTTCTTCACGCTCTGGCCGCCGACGGTCAACTTCACCGTGTACGTGCCGGGAACCACGAACGGGCCGCGCGGCTCACGCGGCGTGTTCAGAAACACCGCCGAAATCGGATACTCGAATTCGGCGACCGCCGGCGGCGCGTACCGAATGTCCCAGACGAACCGATGCAATCCCGCGGCGGCCGACAACTCCTGCGGCGGCCTGATCCAGTAGTCGGGAATGTTTCGACCGGCTACCGGAGGCTCAGGCGTATCTGCGCTCGAGTACGCCCTCACGGTGCGGCCCGCGGCATCCAGAATCTCGAGTGTGACCGGCCCGGCCGCATCCGTGTTCAGGTGATAGCTGATGACGGCCCCGTCGGGCGGGTTCTGGCCAGCCGGCTCGTCGGGCGGCAGCGGGGTGTCGGTGTTGGTGTTCCACCTGATCCGCCACGCTTCCTGAGGCGTGAACAGATGAACGCTGGCAGCCAGCACGTCCTGGCTGATCTGCCGCAGCGGCGTAATGTCGTCGAGAATCCAGAAACCTCTGCCGTGCGTGGCCACCGCCAGGTCGTCGCCCTTGACGACGAGGTCGCGCACCGAGGTCGCCGGCATGTTCAGTCGAAGCGGCCGCCAATGGTCGCCGTCATCGAACGAGACGTACACGGCTTGCTCGGTGCCGGCAAACAACAGGCCTTTCCGCTTGGGATCCTCACGCACAACACGCGCGGTCCCCCCGTCCGGAATGCCGTTGGTGATGTGCGTCCACGTCTTGCCTCCGTCGCGCGTCCGATAGATGTGCGGCCGCATGTCGTCGAGCCGCATGGTGTCGATCGCGGCGTAGGCCGTGCGTGCGTCGAAGTGCGAGGCGTCGAGAATGGAGACCTTCGCCCATGTCGCCAGACCATTCGGCGTCACGTCCTGCCACGTGGCACCGCCATCCGCGGTCGTGTGGATCAGGCCATCATCGGTGCCTGCCCAGATCCGGCTGAGGTTGAGGGGCGATGGCGCGATCGCGTAGATCACACCTCGTCGCGATACGGACGACTCGGCCTCTGCCCGGTACTTGCCGACGTTGCCTGGCACCGCCCACGTCTGGCGGGCCAGGTCCGGACTGATCGCGGCCCACGACTGGCCCCCATCGAGCGTCTTCCACAGGCGATTCGATCCGAAGAACATCTGGTGCGGGTCAGCTTCCGAGAACACAACCGGCGCGGTCCGCACCGTTCGATAGTCGTCGCCGCGCAGCGGCTTCGGGCCGACGTTCTGCACCTGCCCGGTTCGCCGGTCGTAGCGCGTCACCTTTCCACCGTAGACGAGATTGGCGTTGAGCGGGTCGGGGACTGCGTACCCGTACTCCTCCACGCCAACCGGGTGCCATTCGCGGAACGTGATCTGCCCGTCGTCTCCGCGGCTCTGCACGCACGCCGACCCGCTGTCCTGCTGGCCGCCGCACACGCGATACGGGAAATCGTTGTCGGTGTTCACGTGGAACATCTGCGCGGTCGGCTGCGTGTACCAACTGCTCCAGCTGAGGCCGCCATTCACGGTGACAATCGCCCCCTGGTCGACGGTGAGCAGCATGATGTCGGGATTGTCCGGGTTGATCCAGATGCGCTGGTAGTCGTCGCCGCCTGGCGCACCGCGAATGCCGGTAAAGGTCTTGCCCCCGTCGGTGGACTTCCACGTCACGATCGTGGGGACAAAGACGACATCGGCGTTGCGCGGATCGACGCGCACGTCGGTGGCGTCCGAGGGCCGGGCGACCACGCGCTGGTCGTCGCACACTCTGAACCAACTGTCCCCTGCGTCGTCCGATCGATACAAGCCAGGCCTGCGCGCTTCGACCACCGCGTACAGGCGGCTGGGATTGCTCGGCGCCACCGTGATGCCGATCCGGCCGAGCCCGTCGGCGCCGGTCGGCAGGCCTTTGGTGAGCGGCTTCCACGTGTCTCCGCCATCCGTGGATTTGAACAGGCCACCGCCAGAACCGCGCCACTCCGCGTTTTCCCACGGCCCAAGCCGCGATTCCCATAAGACGGCGTACACCGTGTTCGAGTTGGCCGGGTCGAACGCGACGTCCACACCGCCTGTGTTCTCGTCCTTGTAGAGCACTTTTTGAAAGGTCGTGCCGCCGTCGGTCGATCGAAAGATGCCGCGCTCCGCATTGGGACCGTACGGATGGCCGAGCACGGCGACAAACAGACGATTCTGGTCGCGCGGGTCCACCACGATCTGCGGAATTTGCTGGCCGTCTCGCAGGCCAAGGCGCGTCCAGGTGGAACCGCCGTCGTTGGAGCGGTAGAAACCGTCGCCGGTGGACAGGTCCGGGCGCTGCATCCCCTCGCCGCTGCCCACATAGAGGCGATTGGGATTGGATGGCGCCACCGCAATGGCGCCAATCGAACCGGTCGGCTGGGCGTCAAACAGCGAGACCCAGGTGCGGCCGTAGTCGGTGGTCTTCCAGACGCCGCCGTTCACCGGGCCGATATAGAACAGGCTCGGCTGGGACGGCACGCCGGCCAGTGCCTTGGTGCGTCCGCCGCGGAACGGGCCGATATGACGCCAGCCGAACTCGCGGAACAGACCAGGAGCGAAGGGCACGTCGGCGATGGCGGGCGCGGTTGTGGCCGGCGACGCTGCACTGGATGGCGCCACCGGGGCCGTTGGCGTCTGCTTGGTTGGGACCGGGGCGCCTTGCTGCGGAGCTGCGCCAAGGTGCGAGTTGATCACAAGTGCCGTCGTGACGGCGGCCAGAGTCCCTACGACGTAGCGCACTGAAGGCATCGATTCCCCCGCGTGTTCTTTCAGCTGTTTCGCGTATGCTGCCCCGCCGCGATGTCGCCAGCCCGCGTGGCGCACGCCGGACACAGCCTGGCGCCAACCCGCAACACGAACGCGTCGGCTTCGGCTACCGGTACCCCGCACCAGACGCAGGCCCCGGTCGCTGCCGTGGCGGCGGCCGATTCCTCATCGTGCTGTGGCGGGACATCGGGAGGCCCGCCCTCTCGGTGTGGCATGGCGCCAGTGTAACGTAGCCGACAGGAACCGAGACGTAGTTCTCGCATTTTTCGGGCGCGCGGTTGCATAATGTGGCCCATCGCTCTCGGGCCCGAGCGCCAACCGACCAAGGAGATCACGGATGGACCAGCAACTGGCGTCGTTCATCGAGCATGCCCGCGCCAAAGGTATGGATCACGCAACGATTCGCATGCTGCTGCTATCGGCGGGGTGGAAGGAGAAGGACATCGCCCACGCATTGATCGCCCAAGCGCTCGAGCTTCCGGTACCCACGCCGCCTGATGTGGGCGGGGCCCGCGAGGCGTTTCTCCACCTGCTCACGTCGGCGGCGCTCTACACCGCGGTGAGCTATGCGCTGACGCTCATCTTCAGCTATATCGAGCTCAAGCTGCCCGACGTGGCAACCACGACCTACGCCCAACTGGAATCGGAAGCCAATCGCGCCGTCATCCCAGTGGCGATGGCGGCGGTGTTCGTCGCGTTTCCGCTGCTGATCTGGCTCTCGTCAACGCTCGTGCGCGAAATCAGGGCGACGCCAGACAAAGCGCGCAGCCCGGTGCGCCGCTGGCTCACGTACCTCACGCTGTTTCTGGCGGCAGGCATGATGTTCGTGGACGTCATCACCTTGGTCGCGTACCTGCTGCAGGGCGAACTCTCGACCCGGTTCCTGCTGAAAGTCGCGGCCGTGCTGGTGGTCGGTGGGGCGGGGTTCTTCTACTACTTCAAGTCGCTCAAGATGTCGGCCGACCAGATGCAGACGACGAGCTTCCACCTGTGGTTCGGTTGGACCACGTCGGTGGCGGTTGCCGCCAGCCTGATCGGCGGATTGTTCGTCGTAGGATCGCCGGCCACCGAACGGCTCCGCCGATTCGACGCGCAGCGGGCCGGCGACATCAAACTGATCTCGGAAGAGGCGTTCAACGTGGCGGTCGGGCCCGGGTGGCGCAACCCCGCGACGCCGCTCGCGATCAAGCAACCGCTGCCGCGTTCGCTGGTTGACGTGCTGGCGGGCGCACGCCAGCGACGGCCGCGCATCAACGACCCGAAGACCGGAGCGGCCTACGAGTACACCGTGATCGGCGAATCCACGTTCAGGGTGTGCGCCACGTTCGAGCAACCGCGGGACGAAGCGGGGGATGTGGCCTGGAATCATCCGGCCGGCCACCACTGCTTCGATTTCGATGCCCTGAACCCGCGGCGCTGACGCTACGAGAGCGCCTTCACCCACACGAGCGCAAATGGCGCGCCGGCCGGGTCGAGGCACATCGCGATGCGGTCTCCACCGGGAACATCATGCGGCCCGATCAGCACCTGGCCGCCGTGCTCCCTGACCCGCGCGATCCCGGTTTCGATGCTGGCGACGCGGATGTAATAGAGCCATTGCGGCGGGGCGGTCATCTCTTTGGGTTTGACGTAGATCCCGCCAAGGCGCGTCTCGCCGAGGCCGAACAGTTGATACACGCCGGCCGGCCCCATGTCCATGGCGTCGCCCGCCGACCAGCCGAACAATTCCCGGTAGAACGCGAGGGCCCCCGCAACGTCCGTCGTCGCGAGTTCGTGCCAGGTAAAATCGCCGACCTCGGGCGCCGGCGGCGAAGGGGGTGGTGGGGTCGGAAGCGGATACGGTGTGAACGCGGCAAACGTTGCGCCCTGGGGGTCGGCAATGATGGAGAACTTGCCGACCGCAGGAATCTCCGTGGGCTCGAGGCACACCGTCGCCCCAAGGGATCTGGCGCGGGCCGTAGTCTGGTCGACGTCCGGCGTTCCGATATAGCTCATCCAATGCGGCGTTCCCGCATTCGGCCGTATGCGCATGACGCCGCCGATGGAACGGGCGCCAACGGCCCACATGTCGTAGGTCTGCTCGGGGGTCTTCCACTGCTGGATGCCCCATCCGGTCACCGCCGTGTAGAACGATTTCGCTCGTTCCACGTCCGAAGCCATGTACTCGTACCACAAGAATCGCCCGCGGAAATCGCTCATGGCTGGTCTCCTTCGTCCACAGTTCGCTCACACCGTGGTGGCGAGGCTGCCGCCACCGCTCGGATCTGTCAGCGGCCGGCGCCGGTCAATTCGGCCACGAGCCGGTCCGCGCCGTAGAGCTTCTTGAGGCCCTCGATGATGCCGGCCGAATGCACGCCCACCGCGCGCGAACCTTCGGCCTCGTCAATGTACATATACCGGTTCGGCAGCTTCTGAACATTGCTGTCGAAGTTGACGCCAACCACTTCGGCGTTCCGATTGATGATCGGGGTGCCCGAGTTGCCGCCAATCGTGTCGGCGGTATAGACGAAGTTGAACGGCGTGCCCAGTTCCAGCTTCGTGCGTCCCTCTCGCCAGCGGACCGGGAGGTTGAACGGCGGCTTCTCGTCGAAGGCCGCAGCACGCTCGTACAAGCCGTAGAAGGTCGTCCGGTACGGCACCTGCGTCATGCCCAGCTCGTAGCCGAGCACCGTGCCGTACTCGAACCGCAGATTCGAGTTGGCGTCCGGGTACACGCTCTTGCCGTAGACCGCAAACCGCGCCCTGGCGATTCTCTCGCCGGCACTGGCCTCGACGCTTTGAATCTTGTCCTCCTGCCACGCGCGGAGCTCTCGAATGATGGGCTCTACGCGTCGCGCCAACTCGATGAGCGGATCGGTCGACGCCGTGATCGCCGTCGGGCCGCCCTCGATCAGCGCTTTCCGCACGGCGACGTCCGTCAACTTGGTGCCGCCGAGAACGGCCTTCGCCACCCCAGCCGGCGTCTGGCCACCGAGCGCGGCCTTGACGAACGGATCGGCCGGTCCGAGTGTTTTGAGTCCTTCGTCGAGCCATGCCGTCAACTGCGCCTCTTCCATGTCGAGATGAATAGGCGCCGTCGAGAACAGATTGAACTTGAGTCCTTCAAGTCTCGCGTCCGTGAACTCCGGATAGCGTTGAGCACTCGCCTTCGGCGTTTCCGCGCCGTAGCGAACGATCGTGGAGGCCATCCCGGACAGTTTCGATGCCGTGAGGTTGGAGAACGACAGGCGCTTGGCGTAGGCCGGAAGCCCGGCGTAGGCGGCCGCGACCTGATCCCAGGCCGGCGCGTACAGCTTCTGCCACTCGGCGTTGGCCGCCACCTTCGCGCGCAACGCCGCTTCGTCGTCTTCCTTCTTCTTGAAGATCCGCGGGTTCTTCAGCCCATCCTGCTGGCCGATGAGGCGTTTGATGGAATTCTCAAACCCGAGCCGTGGCGTCGATCCCCGCCTGGCCTGTTCGGCGCCGAGCGCCTGATAGCGAATCAGCGCGTCGCGCCGCGCCGTCCAGACCTGCATCTGAAGCGGGTTGCCCATGTCGCGCTGGTAGGCCAGTTGCGCCACGGTCAGCAGCCGGGCCGTCGCGCCGGGATAACCCGGAGCGAAAATCAGTTCCCCTTCGACCGCGCCGCTCTTCGACCACTTGAGAAAATGCTCGCTCTTGAGCGGCTGACCGTTCTCGTACACGCGGAAGAAGGTGATGTCGAAGTTCCACCGGGGATACGTGAAGTTGTCGTAGTCCCCCCCGAAATACGCGATGTCCTGCTCGGGCGCGAACACCAGCCGGATGTCCGTGTACTTCTTGTTCCGATAGAGCCAGTACTCGCCGCCGCTGTAGAGCGTCACGACTTCGCACTTGAGCCCGGTCTGCGCCGAACACTCTTTCTCGATCGACGCCGTCTCGGCCTTGCGCTGCGCGTTCGCGTCCTTGTCGGTCGCTCCCGCCTTGACGGCGCCCTGCACGCGCCGGGTCACCTCTCCGTAGGACACCAGCACGTTCGCCTCGAAGTCGGTGCATTTGAGTTCCCCGTCGCGAGTGGCGGCGTAGAACCCGTCCTTGATCAGGTCGCGCTGCGGCGTCGAGAGCTTCGTCACCTGATCGCGCCCGACGTGCTGGTTCGTGAGAAGCAGCCCGTCGGGAGACACAAACGATGCCGACGCGCCCGACACGCGCACCGCCGAAAGCCGGATGTGCTCGAGCCACTGATCGGTGATGTCGAACCCGTACTTCTCCTTGATCAGTTTTCGCGGCGGATTATCAAAGGTCCACATCCCATCGTCGGCGACCAGACCAATGACCGCGAGCGACAGGGCGGCGGCAACAAGCGAAAGACACGCGGCGCGTTTCATGATGACTCCAAATAGGGGGCGTGAAGAGCGGCAACCGGCAACCGGCGGGGGCACGACCACTCGCGCCCCTGCCGGCAACGGCCTCCCATTCGCCAGACGTTACTTTCCCGCGTCCAGGTGATTCCAGTTGAGAATCGCGTTGAACCCCAGGAAGAACGTCCCCTGGGTCTGGAAGCGCCAGAAAGGCCGGATCGCGAACATGACAACGTGCCCGGTTCCGATCGGCGAATCGACCACTTGCGCGCGTCCCTCGAGCGCCTCGCCGCCCACCAGCATACCCGACAGCAGCATGTCATTCGCGCTGGCCGGGAAGCGCAGAATCACTCGAGGCGCGTCGGCGCCAGCGCCGCCGCCTCGGCCGCCGCGGCCCGCCCCTCGCCCGCTTCGGCCGCCGGATCCGGCCGCCGGATCCGGCTTCGCCGGGGTCTCCCACGGTGACAGTTTCTGGGTGGACGTCGCGTTAGGCGACACGTTCATCCCCACTCCCGAACTCTGGGAACCGTCAAACCCTCCGCCCC
>Ga0194060_10000314_pt1 | contig 35432 bp, 31 predicted proteins | sample SepL225m_MetaG_FD_163427 | JGI IMG/M metagenome (GOLD analysis project Ga0194060, IMG submission 163427) | Anoxic zone freshwater microbial communities from boreal shield lake in IISD Experimental Lakes Area, Ontario, Canada - Sep2016-L222-5m | ecosystem: Environmental > Aquatic > Freshwater >...
GTTTTTGGATATTCGGCGCTCGAAGCCATGGCACTCGGCAAACCGGTTTTAGCTTCGAGAATCGGAGCACTTCCGGAAATCGTTCGCGATCGCATCACGGGACGATTGTTTTCGCCGGGAAATCAGAATGAGCTTGCGGAAACTTTGCGCGAAATGTTAAAAGATACAGCCGGGCTTACGAACATGGGGCATTCGGCACGCGAAGTTGTGGAGCGCGAATATAGCCCTGAGAAGCATTTTGCCGGTTTAATGGAAGCTTATTCTGACGCGTTGGGGAAGTGAGCAGGGGAAGAGCTTAGAGGTTAGAGCTTAGGGTTTCCTTAGGCCTTCTCAAGGATATCCCTAATCTCTAACCTCTAAGCTCTAATCTCTGTCCCCCTATGCCCCACCCCGACATCGGAATGCTACTCACCGCGGCGGAAATTGGAAATGTGCCGGAGCTTGATTTGCACGGCGCTTTTGCGCAGCAGGTTAAATATCAAATTGATAGTTTTTTGCAATCAGCTTGGATGAAAAACGAACGCGCGGTTCGGATCGTTCACGGAAAGGGCGAGGGAACTTTGCTTCGGGCGACACTCGCTGTATTGCGTGATCACGAGCTGGTTCTGGATTATCGCGTGCACGAAACCGGCGGCTCGACCGCCGTCGCACTGACTTCAAAAAAATAACAGGCGCCTGAGTGACGCCTGTTATTTTATTCTTGATAAACTCGTTCGACTTTTTCGACCATGGTGTCGATATTGTATTCATGTCTCACGAACTCGCGTGCCTTTTCGCCGATTATATCCGCCTCGGTCGAGTGATTTAGAACCCAGAGAATCTTTTCTTTTAGATGTTCATTATCGCGGACCTTGAACGGAATTCCGTGGTTTGCGATAAGTTCCATATTCTCAGCGATGTCAGAAGCGATAACCGGGCGACCGTATGACATGGCCTCAATAGTCGCAATCGGCAGGCCTTCAGATTCTGACGGATTCACAACTGCAAGTGCATGGGTGAAGAGTGCCGAGAGAGTCTCGTTGGTTTGATAGTCGGTGAAAACAATCGACTGATCGTTCGCGGCGAGTTTGTGAAGATCGCTGATATAATCTTCGGTGAAAGCTGAGCCGCCGACAATTGCGAGCTTCTTTCCAATCATCAGTTCGGCGTGAGTTTCACGAAGTTCGAGCCAGACTTGAATTAAATCATGAACACGCTTGTGAGCAACGAGACGTCCGACGAAAAGAAAATATTCTTTCGGTTTGAGAGCAAAAACTTTCAGATTTTTCGCCTGACCGGGAATAGCTTCATCGACACCGCTTGGAATATAGTTAGTCTCGGTTTCGTATGCCCCGATGCAATACTGGTGGAGGGACTTGGAAACTGTAATTGTCGAGTCGGCAAAAGTGCAGGCTGCGAGCTCACCAAGGCGCAGAAATAATCGAGCTACGAGCCCCCACTTGGCGTGTTTGCGGTCAATGCAGTGAAAAGTAATCACGATTTTTGTGCGTGGTGACATGATTTTTGGAATCCAGCTCAAAAGAGCCGGACCGACGCCGTGAATGTGAATCACATCCAGGTTCATGCGTGAAGCTTTGATGAGCGAGAAAAAAGTGTGGGTGATGGCGTCGAGGTGTTTGGTGCGAACGCTTGTGGTGTGAATCAGGTTTACGCCGCGATGCTTGTTTTTGGCGAGCGGGGAATACCAGGAGCGGCAAAATACCGTGACTTCATGGCCGTGGGCCGCGAGTCTAACCGAAAGTTCTTCGGCATAGCGTTCAATACCGCCGAATAAGGCCGGAATGCCTTTTTGTCCGATCATGGCAATCTTCATAGGATTGCCTATGTTTAGCAGAAAAATGCGATTTTGTCAACAGGGCTAGGGCCGTACGACTGATTCAGAAGCGGCGAATTTGTCGAAACGAAAGTCAGCAACGACGGGGCCAAACTCAATGGCTGGGTCATTTTTTCGTGCGACTGGGCGGTCGACCCTCGCCGTCATGGAAGAAAGCAAAGTTGGCAGGGTTCCGACAGAACCCTCGGCGGGTGTAAATTTCACCTCAAAACCCATGAGGGGCTCGTTCTTATCGGTCTTTTTGAGTGGCCGCGCATACCACTCAAAAGCCCGGGTTTCTTTGTTATATGAGAGTTTGTCTTTATTATTGACCCAGGTTTTTCCGGTGAATTCGACTCCGGGTGCGAGTGCGGCTTTGATGATGGCGCCTTTTGCATCGCGAAGATTGCGATTGACACTCAGGTTTACCCAGAAGGTTGAAGTCACACCTGGTTTTTGCGGCAATGGTCCGGCGCTGATTTTTTTCCCGGTCGAATCATAGAGTCGCGGAAAAGCTGTCACATGAACCACATCCGGTTCCGGTTCTGTTCTGGTCGCGTGTTCGATGCCGCTCACATCGGTCCAGGTAGTTCGCGCTTTTAGACCGAGTTCGCTAAGCAGAACAGTTTTGCCACGAAAGTTTGGCGCAACTGTGGTCCAGACGCGGAAGTTCCCGGTGCGTCCCGGAAGTATATTTTTAAGTGTAACCGTCTTGTCTGGAAACGAATTTACGCGCACGGAAGCCGACTTAATGATATTCGGGGAATTCAAAGTATCGTAGTGAATGGTGGTATAGACTCGGCCGCTTTTCGGTACCTTGAAGTTTCCATTATCACCAATATCCATCGTTACATTCAGAGCCGGAGTCACGACTGAAACCGAACGAGTCGCAGTTGCGATGAGTTTTTCTTCTTCGTTATAGATGCCGACTCGCAGCACAAAGCTCCCGCGGGATTTTGCGATAAAAGGAATCGAGAGGGTTTCATCACCTTTATTTTGAAGTTCAATAATTCTTCGCGAACCAGAATCCTCAAAGACTCCGTCGGCGATAATTCCGACGGCCACCGAACGTCTTTCGGAAGCAGTATTTTGCAGGGTGATGGAAACGCGCGACTCTTCGTTCACCATGACTGAAGCCGGAGCATCAAGCGCGACTATCACATTTGGAACTTCGGTCTGCGTTGTACCGGTTACTGATGTGACAGCTTGTTTTTTGTTTTTAAAGTAATACCAGCCGCCAAAAGCTACGATCACAACGATCGCGATAAGAGAAAGAACGCTCGCGATATTCCAAAGCCACGAAGAGTCACTTTCTTCGGTCAAACTTGGATTAGTGGGTACAATGGGGACGCGATGGGGCGACGAGGGTTCGTGTGCCGCCGGTTTTTCCGCTTCCGGTGTATGTGGTTCGTGAGCCTGGTGGGGATTTGGCAAATTCATATCAAAAAACGCGCTCCTCCACGCTCTTCAATTGAAAACGAGTGTACGGTGATATATGAGTGTATGCAAGGGGATAAGTCTTGTTTATTAGGTAATTTACTGCTAATATGGTGCCCAATCTGTGATTTTGGCAATCCTAATGGCAGTAATGGCGATATTGGCTAATTTGAGACAAAAAAGATATCCCTAAGCCCTAATCTCTAAGCTCTAACCCCCACCCACTGTAACGTTTTAAGAAATCTTGCGACTAATGCAATGCTAGGACTTAAAGAACACATCTTAATCTTTCGAGTTCAAAAGCTTCGCGATCGTGAAGCTTTTGGGGTGCTCTATGAGACCTACGCCGACCGCATCGCCCGCTTTCTCTCGATGAAGGTAGGTGACGGGGAAGTCGTGGCGGATTTGTTGCAGGAAGTATTTTTCAAAGCTTGGAAGTATTTGATGGAAGACGAAGCCGTGGAACATCCTCAGGCGCTTTTCTTCCGCATCGCCCGCACGACCGTTATCGACCATTATCGTCGTACTGATCCGGAAGCGCTTTCGCTTGATGATGATAATGCTCCGGAAGTGGTGAGTGCTGGCATTAGAACGGATCAGTTGGACGCCAAGCGCGATGTCGAAAAAGTTCGCGCCATGCTCGGCAAGCTTCGGGCCTCATATAGGGAGGCAATCCAGCTACGGTATTTTGAAGAAATGTCGATTGATGAAATAGCGCAGGCTTTAGATAAGACTCCGGGAACCGTTCGTGTGCTCGTCCATCGCGCAGTTACCGCTCTAGAAGATTTGCTCGCGGAAGAGTCAAGACCCTATGTCAAAGAAATTGGAACAACTCCTAACGTTGGCGAAGAACACCCCGGAGCTCGGTAAGCTTTCGGCGGTTGTTAAGGAGTCTGTTCGCGCCAATTTAATGAAACAAATCTCTGAAACGTCGGCGCCTGCGGTTGCGCCTACGATTTTTGACGTTATCCGCGCGCCATTCCACGGAATCGAAATCCGTTCCGTGCTTCAGCCGGTCGCCGCACTCGGAGTTTTAGCTTTTGCTTCTGTTGGCTGGATCGGTTCGGTCTTCGCTTCCATGAACAGCATTCCGGGCGATACATTATATGGCTTGAAATTGGCCGCCGAAAGAACTCAGCTTTCTTTTGCAAGCTCTGATGAAACTCGCGTAAGACTTCATATCGAATTCGCGAACCGTCGGGCTGATGAAGTCTCCCGCCTCATGGAATCGCGTTCCAGTAGCAACGATGCGCGCGTCAAAGAAGCCATGGGAAATTTGAAAACCGAAGTTCAAACCGTTTCCGAGCATCTAACAAATTTAGAAGGTGGTGATGAAGAGACTGCGGTTGCGCTCGCCAAGTTGGTTGATCGCAAGGTCGGAAATCTGGAACAGGCGATTGACGCGAACCTGGAAGGCGCGACTGACTCGGTGAAGCAGGAAGCCACGGAAGTGCGTGATGCCGTCAGAATCGCAAGCGCTCAGGCTCTCACGGTGCTTGTGAAAGACGATGCCACCAAAACGAATTCCACGGAATCTCTCGGTAAGAAAGTCGACGATCGCGTGAAAGAGATAAAGATCGGACTTACGAACGTTGAGAAAGATTATAGCGAAGTCAGAGCAGCTTTTGAAAAACGCGTTTCGAGACTGTCGATTCTTTCGGAATCTGATCGTAAAGATGTAGCGGCTCTTAAAGAAATCGAATCGGATCTTGCAAGCGCAGACGAATCAATCGGTAGCGCCCTGGATGCTGCGAAAAAGAAAGATTACGGAGTCGCGCTTGAAGAAGCTAAGCTTGCAGAAGATGTTCGCGCCGGTGTGGTTGCGAAGATTGCTGAAATAAAATCAAGAGCTCCGAAAGCAGAAGTTCCGGTTACATCGCCAGCTCCAGTTGCGGTTCTAGTCGAAGAAGTTAAATAGGAAAATTACGTCATCCTCGTGTAGAACGCGGGGATGACGTAACAGCAGCAGGGAAGTACAAGACCTTCGTCGTTCGATACGAGGCTTTACAGCTTCGCATCAAGCGTCGAACGCCCTGTGCGTTCGCCAAAGACCAGTTACCAATGGTGACGGGTCTATAATTCATCCGCGTGGCTTAAAAAGGTCGAGCCTCACGGCAGCTCACGCTCTGTTCATAAGCATTCGCTTAAAAACGAATGCCTTCCCGAAAGACACTAACTATAAATAAGTCTTTCGGAATCAGATATTATTTCTATGATGACTGAAACACATCGCGGCACGAAGCGCGTACTCGCAGTCGCCGTCGCTCTCGCCACCATGGCTTGGGCAATCGGCCTCGCGACGCTCGTTGCTCCGCTCTCCGCCTCTGCTGCTACGATCCCTTCGGGCTCGCTCGTTAAGGGTTCGCTCCCAGCTGTTTACTACGTCGGTGCCAATGGTAAGCGTTTTGTTTTCCCGAATGACAAGGTCTTCAAGACCTGGTACTCGGATTTCTCAACGGTTCAGAAGATTTCTGATGCCGACCTCGCCTCTCTCATGATTGGCGGTAACGTTACCTACAAGCCAGGTTTGCGCATGGTCAAGATCACTTCGGATAACAAGACCTATGCTATTGCAAAGGGTGGCGTTCTCCGTTGGGTAAAGACTGAAGCCGCTGCCGTCGCTCTCTATGGTTCAACCTGGAACCAGCAGATCGATGATATCGCTGATGTCTTCTTCATCAACTACACGGTTGATGGTGATATCAACTCAGCTGCTGACTACAACAAGGCACAGGAATTGGCGAACGCTACTTCCATTAATGCTGATAAGGGTCTCGATGGTTCACAGCCAGTTTCTTCTGGTGTAACCGTCTCCTTGTCTTCGAAGTCCCCATCTTCGATGTCGATCCCGTCAACTGCTTTCTACGCTCCGCTCCTCACCCTTTCGGTGAAGAACACGACGTCGTCGCAGGTTAATCTTACCGGACTCACGGTCCACCGCACGGGTATCATCGCTGACTCTTCTGTCTCCGGTGTGCTCGTAACCGACAGCTCGGGTATTCTTCACGGAACACTCGTCACTTTCGGTCAGTCGGTAGCCCAGCCTGGTTTTGGTACGGATCCGATTCGTATTGCCGCTGGTGCCACGGAAGATGTTACCCTCTCGGTTAACATCGGTGCCGTCACTTCCGGTACTCTCGGAGCCACAATCAGCCTCGCTTCCGATCTTACTTTCGTTGATGGTAACGGCGCTGCCGTCGCCGTTGGCGGTTCTTTCCCGATCTCCGGCAGCACGATGAGTGTTGTGGATGGTACGGGTTCGATCGGTGCGGTTGCTGTTACGACTCAGACCATCATTGGTGGTACTTCAGGTGCTCCGATCGCTATCGATCAGGGTGCCAAGAACCTCGATGTGGCCAAGTTCCGTATTTCCGAATCTTCGGGTAGCGAAGATGTTGAACTCATGAACCTCGAAATCCAGAACAACGGTTCTGCTTCCGCTGGTGACATGTCCAACATTCGCCTCGTTGACCAGGATAACCAGGTCGTTGCGACCGTGTCTGGCGTTGTGAACAACATCGCTAAGTTCTCGATCCTCTCAATGACTGGTACGAAAGCTGGTCCTCATGGTGGTTTCAAGATTCCGTCTGGTCAACAGCGCGACTTCACGGTCCGCATTGATACTTCGGAAAATACCAACTCAGCTTCCCGCACAATCAACTTCACGGTTCAGAACTCTTTCCGCGTTCGCGCGGTTGGTGTCCGCACCGGAGTTGGTGTGACGCCTTCAGCTGGTGGTTCGGATACTTACCCGATTGGTGACACCGAAGGCGGTGCTAACTGGGTTGCTTTCCGCACTGGTACTCTCTCGGTTTCCCGTTCAACTGAATCTCTCTCGGGCAAAATCACTAAGGGTGCCACGAATGTAGCTCTTGCTACGTTTGATGTTCGCGCCTTTGGCGAACCGATCGAAATTCAGGAAATTCAGTACGTTGTATTGAATCAGAGTGGCGCCGCTTTGGCTGGCTCGACTCGCAAGTCTCTCGTTGGAACGGTGAAGATTAACAACGCTTCTGGCGCTGCGATCTTCTCAAAGACCGCGACTGACGCCACGAACTATGGTGGTACGTGTACGATTTCTTCGAACACGTTCTCCGGTACTTGTGGTGGAACCGGTGGAACCGTCCTTTCGACGCTCTCTTCGTTCACGACGATTCAGGCGAACAGCACGGGCAAGCTCGTGTTCGTAGCCGATATCGATCAGAACGCTACGTCGTCTGATGGTTACACGGTTCAGCTCCAGTCGATCAAGTTCCGCAAGGTTTCTTCGAACACGTTTGATACGACCACCCCAAACATCGCTGGTAACGGCTTAACTGTCGAAACCTCGACGCTCACGGTGAACAAGTCGTCTTCTTACAACCCAACCAACTTGGTTAAGGGTGGTTCGCTCCAGAAGCTTGCTTCCTTCGATCTTCAGGCTGGCGCTTCAGAAGGTCAGCGCGTTAACGCTTTGAAGGTCCAGGTTTGTACTGGCACTTCAGCCCTCGTTGACGTTGCTACCAACTGTACCGGCGCCGATGTTACCGCGACCGGTATCTCTACCGTCACGAACATCACGCTCATGCAGGGTGCGACTCAGCTCGCTCCAGCTCAGTCAATCACGACCGCCGCTGGTGGTACGTATTCGACTCAGCTCACGGTTAACGCCAACACGACTATCGCGGTTGACGTTTACGGTGTAGTTTCGTCTTCGTATGGTCCGACCAACTTGGGTATGGCTCTTACGGCCAGCTCATTCACGGGTCTCTCCTCGCAGACGACCACGAATGGAACAGCCGTTCTCGGCCAGGATCTCACGATCTCGGTTGGCGGTACACTTACGGTTTCAAGCTTGGGCAACGATGGCGTGATCAACGTCGCGAAATTGCTCCACGCTGGTGAATCCGATGTTCCTCTCTTCAAGTTCAAGATCCGCGAAACGACCAATGCCGAAGCGATGACGCTCGGTAAGTTGTACCTCGTTGTCAAGAATGCTCAGAACACCTTCTCGAGCTACAAACTCTTCAACGAAGCGACTGGTCAGCAGATCGGTTCTTCGAACACAGCCATCATCTCTAACGGTACGAACGGTGAAGTCCGCTTTGGTGGATTGAACCTCTCGATCGTAAAGGGTGGTGAAATGAACCTCATCGTTAAGGGATCCGTTGTCGACGCTGCCACCATGGCTTCTTCGAACTACGATGTCCTCGTAACGCCTTCGTTTGTGGAATACACCGGTTCAGTTTCCGGTACCACGACTCGCGTTTCCGGTGGTTTGGTCATTGGTCAGCACACAGCTGATGCTACTGGCGTTGCCGGTACGTTCACGGCTGGTACTTCGACCCAGGCTAAACAGGTTTTGACGGTTGCTTCGCTTCCGGCTAATTCCGATACAATCAATATTGGTGCTTGTTTGGTAACCTTCAGCACGGCTGGTACGCATGATACCAACTGTACTGGTGGTGCTACGATCAACCGCACGACCTACAACTCAGCCGCTTTGGTTGCTGGTCAGCTCGCTCTCCTCACGAACGTTACCGATGCTCTCCATAACGCTCTCGTAGTTTATGGAACCGGTTCAACGGCGACCTTTGTTGAAGCTGGTGCGGTAGCTTCGGCCACCAATATCACTTTCACGGACGGTACTACTGGTAGCGCCATCACCAATGTCGCTACGACCGGTGTTATTGGTACGACCGCTCCTTCATTCCTCCTCGTTAACGACGTCTCTAACTTCGAAGTTGGCGACTTGGTTTACTTGGATGTGAACAAGGATGGTGACTTCGTAGACTTCACGACTTCGATCAAGGAATCGCAGTCATACGCCGTCAAGACTGTCGGTACGAACAGCATTCAGCTCTCGCAGACGACTTCGTCCTCGGGTGCCTTGCTCGTTCCTCCGGTGCTCACGACTGGCGTTCCGGTTGTGAACTACAACTTCTCCTCTTCCAATCAGGAAGTTCAGGAAGTTGAACCGATCGTGACCGGCTTGAACGTTGGTTCAGGCAGCATGGTCTCGGAAAATGAAGTCGGTACATTCGTTATTCGTAACGAAGGCAACCGCTCACTCGTTGTTGACACCTTGAAGTTCGAAATCTCGGGTTCTTACCCGACGACTTCCGGTGCTCAGACCTATGGTCCTCGTTCGTTCAAGCTTGATCGTGCCGATCCGACGACTGGCGCTCGCATTGCGAACACCATGATCAGCGGCGCTGCACTTTCAACCTACACCTACGCGGATATGGCCGGTACTTCTAACGAATGTGTCACGTTTGCCGCTTCAGGTGTATACAACGTATTCGGCAGCTGTACTTCAGTCATGATTCCGGTCTCCGGATCAGTCATCGTCTTCGACCTTGACGCCGCTGGTTTAGTTGAAGAAATCGGCGGTGGCTCCTCAAAGGGCTACGTCGTTCTCGCTGATACTACTGTCATCAAGTCCAACTCGGGTTCGAACACTGCTTCTACGCAGGTTCGTATGCTCGGTTCAAAGGCTGTTGAAGGTAGCACGAACGCTGGTTTGACCTGGAACTATATTCGCACGTCGAATGGTAACTCTTCGGGTAACATCGACATCAGCGACAGCTATATCGTTTCGGGTAAGTCGATCACTTACTAGTTCTCTAAACAGAATTAGTGGCTCGATAAACCAACTGAAAAAGACCCCTCACGGGGTCTTTTTCTTTTGCGGGATGTTGGCATTCCTGGACTGCTTTTGTTGTCATTTCGGACACTGGATCCCTCGGCTTCGGGATGACAGTAGGGAGATCTAGGATGATAGCAGGGAGGAGGCATTCTATTTTGTGTCATCCTAGACAGCCGAGGGATCTTGCTGTCTTCAAATGGATTCTTGGCCACGCGGGAATGACGGAGGGCGGAGATTGATACTTGACTAGTTGCATAAAATCGGCTAGATTCTGCATAGGCAGGTCAAACAAAGAAGGGAGTACCTTTCCATGCAAAAACAAAGAAGTATCGCCCTGTTCGTGGTCGTGTTTCTCGCGATTTGTTCATATCTTGGGTGCCTGATGTCAGGCACGGTCCCAGCCGGAAGCTTTCGTTGCAATGAAGATGGTGATTGCGCGAATGGCTTCTACTGCGATGGTGATATCTGTAAAGAACGCGGCACGGTCACTCCGCCGGATTCGAGCAGTTCGGTGTCGCAAAACACAGCTTCGGGAGGAGCATCGACATCTTCGTCGCACGGTTCAGCTTCGAGCGTCGAAGCTCGGTCGAGCAGTGATCACCGGTCTTCTTCGGGAGTCAGTTCCGCAGAAAGCCAGAATTCGAGCAGCGCTTCCGGTGCATCGGAATACTCAAGCTCGAGCGCGGTGAGCTTTGAAGTTTCGAGCGCCGGGATGTCTTCTAGCGCCGGCGTAGAATCGTCGAGTTCGAACGGGGGAGATGTGAGTTCGAGTAGTGCTGAGATGTCGAGTTCCGGACCCGGTTCAAGCTCGATCGAATTGGGTTCTAGCTCGGTCGAGGCGAATTCGTCGAGCTCTCAGGTTGCGAGCTCTTCGAGTATTGAAATCGGCAGTTCCGGAGTCGCATCAAGCGCTGAAGGCAGCAGCTCGTTCGTCGCGTCAAGCTCGGTTGAAGTCACTTCCTCGTCTTTCGAGGCGGGGAGCTCATCGAGCCTCACGGAAAGCAGCTCCTTCTCGGTTGCGTCGCCCTCGAGCAGTGCGGTTGTCAGTTCGTCGAGCGTCGGCGCGAGCAACTCCTCATCGCTTGGACCGGGGCAGGGACAGCAACTCGTCACACTGTCTTCATACGCGGCGGGTGGCCCACCGTGTAGCGGTTCAGTCTGTGGCGATGCTATTGCGGTTTTCGGAACCGGAGCCTACCTGCAAAGCAATATCTGGCTCGGTCTTGTAACGCCGCCGCTCGCACTCCTCGGCTATCAGGTGGTTTATCGCGACGGATGTTCGGGCACGGTCTACTGTAACTCGAATCCGACGGCTCCACTGAACACCGGCGAGTTCAAGCTTTGGGCGACGCCGCAAAAGATGTTCACGATTGTCGGGATTGGTTCAGACTGGGTGGCATATCGACCAAATCTCGTCACCTGGTGCATCGATCCGAACCCGAGCTACAATGGAAATCCGAGAATCGAACGGTTGAGCTACGTTCAGGATATTGACGGTGTTTGGTGGATGCAGATCGATTAGTGTTCCAGAGCCCCGTACGAGAAAATGATTCTTGTGCGGGGCCTTTTATTTGCTATACTTCAAGCATGCAGAAAAATTGGCATTTTAAAGCTGTTTTGGCTTTGATTACATGTTTTTCTTTATTTGCCGCACCTGTTCAAGCGGTTGATGTTCATATTGAGACAGTTTTTGTGCCGAACGATGAACATATCAAAGACCAGACTTATTTGCAGCAAATCATGGCGCTGCAAGCTTGGCCGTATACGATTGGCAAGCGCGAAGTGACGGTGGCGGTGCTTGATACCGGCGTTGATATCAATCATCCGGATTTAGCTGATAATATTTGGCAGAATCAGTTTGAGATTCCCGGAAATAATGTAGATGATGATCACAATGGTTATATCGATGACATGAACGGCTGGGATTTTGTAACCGGAACTCCGGATCCGATGCCAAAGCTTACCGATGATGCGAATCCTGGCGGCATGAATCACGGCACGATTGTGGCTGGCATTATCGGAGCGGTCGGCAACAATAAAATCGGTGTTGCGGGCATGAATTGGAATGTGCGCATCATGCCGCTTCGGGTAATCAACGGTAGCGGCTATGGAATCACGAATCATATTGGCGATGCGATTCTTTATGCGGTACAAAACGGTGCCGATATCATCAACTTAAGTTTTACGAGCGACACGGCTTCGCCGACGGTGCAGAAGGCTATATGGGACGCTTACCAACATGGAGTTTTGGTTGTGACTGCTGCAGGTAATGCGATTTTTGGTGGCGGACAGGATTTGGATGCGCGCCCTATTTTTCCGGCCTGCGTGAAGTCTCCGCTCGGGGGCAATCCGATTTTGCTTACAGTTGCTTCAGTTTCTGAATTCGATCAGAAATCAGACTTTTCAAATTACGGAAAAAATTGTGTTCAAATATCAGCGCCGGGAGAAAATGTTTTCGGTACGCTTTTCAGTTCACAGAAGCTGCCTGACTATAGCGATGAATACGGTGGCGGTTGGTCGGGAACTTCGGTCTCTTCGCCAATAGTAGCTGGGGCTGCCGCGCTTTTGAAGTCGCTCGCACCGCAAGCCACGGCGCAAGACTTGATCAAGATTTTGATGAGCACGGCTGACTCGATCGATGGCTTGAATCCGACTTTTCAGGGAAAACTTGGGAGTGGAAGACTGAATGTGCAGAGCGCGGTTTTGAAGTTATTAAATGCGCCACCGAAAGTATTTATCCAGTCGCCGCGAATTGTGGTTGCGCGCGGCTCTGGCGGGTCTTCGACGATTCAGATATTCGACGAACAGGGTTTGTTCGTGAATAGCATCACGCCGTATGCTAAGAATTTTTCCGGCGGTTTGCGCGTTGCGGTTGGGGATTTGGACGGCGACGGGAATGATGAAATTGTGACTGCTCCGGCATCAGTCGGTGGGCCTCATATTAAAGTTTATTCGATGAGCGGGGCGCTCATATCGGAGTTTTTCGCTTATGATAAAAAATTTACCGGGGGAGTTAACTTGGCTATCGGGGATGTGAACCGTGACGGAAAATCGGAGATTGTGACAGCTCCCGGAATCGGCGGAGGACCACAGGTTAAGGTTTGGGACGGAACCGGAAAAATAGTCGGCGACTTCCAAGTTTTTGATGCTAAGTTTCGGGGCGGCGTTTCTGTGACGACGGCTGACATCGACGGTGACGGTAGTTTTGAAATCGTTGCCGGAATGATGTCGAGAGGAAAAGATGTTAGAATCTTTAATCGAGACGGAGCTTTGGTCGGCATGATGCCGACGGTTCCGTGGAAAACTGATGGTGTTGTTTTGGGCACGGTGGATATTGAAGAAGATGGACGGGATGAGATTGTTATCGGGCAGAGAATTGGCGGCAGCACGGTCAAGGTTTATTCGAGCAAAGGAGTCGAACTGCGTTCGTGGAATGCTTCGACAAATAAAAAATATCTTGGCGGAGTAATGCTTGGATCAGCGGACGCGACTTCCGGCAAGAGACGTTTTATTCCGATTGGTATGACTGCTCGGAAAGAGGCTTTCTTCTATGACGCGAGCGGAAAAGTTGTTGCCCAGTATCAGGCGTTTACGGCTGCTCCAATCGGGGTTTCGCAGATCGTGATTGGCTCGGTGAAGGTGGAGAAATGATGAGAAAGGCCGTAGGGCGTAGGCCACAGGCCATAGTGAAACATTTAGAAGTAACCTACTACGCCCTACGGCCTATGGCCTAAGGCCTAAATCCCTATGTCTACACCATTTGAAAAAAAGAATGTTCTCGTAACGGGCGGTGCCGGTTTTATCGGCTCGCATATTTGCGAGCGGCTGCTCAAGGAAAATAATCATGTCATTTGCGTCGATACTTTTTCGACTTCTTCGGAACGTAATATCGATCATTTGCTTCGATTTCCTGATTTTGAATTTCTGCGTCTCGATATAAACGAAGTCTTTGATCCGGAAACGCTCCCGGAGTTGGATCGGTTCAAAATCAAATTTCAGGGCATTCAGGAGATTTATCACCTTGCTACTCCGATGTCGGTTAAGGGGTTTGATACGCATGTTATTGAGACGCTTCACACAAATTCTATCGGCACGATTCGCGTTCTTGATTTGGCTAAGCGGTATAAATCAAAATTTGTTTTGGCGTCTAGCTCGGTCGTGTATGGCGGGAGGCAAAAGGACACGCCGTTATTTGATGAGAATTTTCGCGGCATACTCGATCACATGAGTCCGCGTGGTTGTTATGACGAAGGCAAGAGATTCGCGGAGACGGCGACTCAAACCTATGTTCAGGCCTATGATTTGGATGCTAAAATCGCGCGCATTTTCCGCACCTACGGCCCACGCATGCCTTTGAATGATGGCCAGATGATTCCCGACTTTATCGTTGCGGCGCTTGAAGATCGCGAACTTCAGATTTTTGGCGATGAAAATTTCATGACTTCGCTCATGTATGTTGATGATGCTGTTTCGGGGCTCATGAAACTTATGGGCGCCGCGAAGGGACTGGGTGCTGTAAACTTCGGCTCGGATCAGGATTTGCGGCTTGTTGATGTGGCTAGCCTGATTCTAAAAACTACCAATTCGAAGGCAAAGATTTCTTTCCAGCCGCGGCTGCTTTTCATGACAGAGCTTGGACTTCCGAGCATCGCTAAGGCTCGAGATACACTGGGATGGTTGCCTTTGACCCGCCTCGAAGAGGGATTGCGCAAAACGATTGAATACGCTAAAGCACACAAGTTCATGACGAACGGGGTTTAGACTCGACACTTGTAAATCGAGCATATCGCCCTGTGAGCTAGAGGGGAGCCATAGCTCACAGGCGATACGCCTCGAATTTACAAGTAATGTCTGGCTCGTTCATGGAAGTGTGTGTGTCAGGCGGATTCAGTCGCATCTGCTTTGACGAGAAGATGACAGGACAGCTATTTAAGATTTTTGTTGTCATCTCAGCTTTTTTGTTGTCATCCTCGACGGCCGAGGGATCTTTAATGTATGAAAATCATCGCGGTCATGCCCGCTTACAATGAATCAACACGTATTGCTGCAGCCATTTCCGGCGTGCGGCCTTTTGTCCATTCCGTGGTTGTGGTTGATGACGGTTCTCGCGATACAACTGCTTCTGTGGCGCGTTCGGCTGGTGCGCGTGTTTTGGTGCATCGTTTGAATCGCGGACAGGGCGCGGCTCTTAAGACCGGGAACGCGGCTGCGCTTCGGCTTGGCGCCGATATCGTGGTTCACATTGATGCCGACGGTCAGCACGATCCGAGTTATATTCCGGTTGCCGTTGAACCTATTTTAAAGAAAGAAGTTGATGTGGTTTACGGTTCTCGCTATATGGGAATAGATGCGAGCGGGATTCCGGCTAGTCGGCGTTTTTTGCATTTTGGAATTCGCCGTTTCAATGCTTTGGCACTTGGAATCCCGTCGCGCATGACCGATCCGCAGAGCGGTTTTCGCGTCATGACAGCGGACGCTGTGCGCAAACTCAACTTTTTTCAGGATCGCATGGCACACTGTTCCGAATTGATGTCGAAAGTCACGCATTCTGATTTGCGCTGGAAAGAAGTTCCGGTGCGTGTTAAATATACTGCTGAGTCGCTTGCGAAAGGCAATAAAGCGCTTGACTCGTTTAAAATAGTTTGGCAACTGATACTGGGGGGCAGAGATTAGAGCTTAGAGATTAGGGAGACATTTATGCTCATACAAATCATATTTTCGCTGAGTTTTGCAATCGCGCTTTTCACGACTTGGAAGCGTTTTCGTGAAGATGCCGTGCGTTTTGCTGAAGCTTGCATCTGGAGTCTGCTTTGGTTTGCAGCGCTTTTGATTGTTTGGTGGCCCGGTTTTGTTTCGTTTTTGGCTGGCAAGGTTGGTGTCGGTCGCGGCGCTGATTTGGTCATCTATTCGTCGATAATCATCATATTTTGGCTAATCTTCAGGGTCTTTGTGCGTCTCGAGGCGATTGAGCGCCAGACTTCGGCTTTGATACGTGCCGAGGCTTTACACGAATTCGATAATGAGCTTGCGAAAGAGAAGTAGTAAGTGGTAAGTAATAGAGTAATAAGTGAATACACTTACTACTTATTCACTTAAAACTTACCACTGCCATGATGCCAAAAGTTGCTTTGATTTACCTGAGTTTCAAGTCAGGCAAGTATCTTTCCGAGGCTTTAAATACTATCAAATCGGTACGCTATCCGCGTGACCGTTTTGAGCTTGTTATCGTCGATAATAAAGTGCCTGGTGATGATTCGGCTGCAGTTATTAAGGCGACGGTCTTGCCGCGTTCAGGCGTCGATCTTCCAAAAATAACCCTGCTTGAAAATCCGGATAACCTGGGTTTTGCCGGCGGTATGAATACCGGCATGAAATTTGCGCTCGAGAACGTTTTTGATTATGTCATGCTCTTGAACCAGGATGGGGAAGTAGATTCCGGCATCATCGAAAACGCCGTTCGGGTTGCCGAAGCTGATTTAAAAATCGGCGCCGTGCAATGTTTGATTCGACTTCATCCAGAAACTCATCTTCTGAACGGCTATGGAAATGAACTTCATTATTTGGGCTTAGGTTGGAGCGGCGGCTATCGTTTGAAAGTTCATGATGCACGACCGACTTTGGTTCACGAAATTGGTTATGCGAGCGGCGCCGCTGTTTTGTATCGCGCGTCAGCTCTTCGCGATGTCGGCATCTTTGATGAAGTGATGTTTTTGTATCACGAAGATACTGATCTTTCGGTGCGCATGAGATTGCGAAATTGGCGTATTGTGATTGCGCCGCGCTCGGACTTTTATCACAAATACGAATTCACCCGCAGCATCATGAGTTATTACTGGATGCTTAGGAATCAGTTGGTTTTGTTTTTTACGCTGCCCAAGAAGCGCACGATATTATTGCTTTTGCCGATGCAAATCGTTTTGAATTCGGCGACTCTCTTGTTTTCTTTTAAAGGCGGTTGGTGGCGCCAATCATTGCGTGCTTATGGATTCTTTTTAAAGCCATCGACTTGGAAATATTTAGCCAAGCGCCGTCGCGAGATTCAATTGGTGCGTTTGATGAGCGACCGTGAGGCTTATGCGATCTGCAAAAGCGAGGTCGTGTTTCAGGATGTTGATAATTGGCTGCTTAGGCATGTCGGCAATCCAATGATGCGCCTGTACTGGAAGATCGCGTATCCGCTCATGCGTTGGTAATACATGCTTATGAAAGTTGCGATCATTTCATCAACATTTCCGCCATATCGAGGCGGCATGGGCAACGTCGCCGAAGAAGAGGCGCGATTGTTAAGCGAGCGCGGCCACGAAGTGACAGTACTTATCCCCAGCCGCGACGCGAAGGGGACTGTCCCCTTAGGGCCCAAAGGGGACAGTCCCCTTTACAAAGTTTGCGAAATTAAGCCACTTTTCACTTTTGGAAATGCAGCTTTTGTGCCGCGGCTATTTTTCAACTTGCGTGGGCATGACGTGGTTCATCTTCATTATCCTTTTTTTGGTGGCGCTGAATCGGTCGCTCTTTATAGATTATTTCATCCGAAGTTCCGATATTTCATCACTTATCACATGGATACGATTGGGCGCGGTTGGCTCGCCGTCATATTCAAACTTTACTCGCTGATTATTTTGCCGCTCGTCTTGCGCAGAGCTGAAAAAATCCTGGTGAGCTCGCGTGATTATGCGGAATCAAGCGTAGCACTGAAGCGTTCCTGGAAAAGAATCGAATCTAAAATTGAAGAGCATCCGTTTCCGGCCCCAAAAGCCATCTCTAAGCTCTACGATCTAAGCTCTAATCCCTATTTCGTCTTCCTCGGTGGCCTTGATAGAGCGCACTATTTTAAAGGCGTTGATGTTCTGATTCGAGCTTTTGCTGCCGTGGCTGCGAAGCTTGATTCCTACGAATTGCATATAATAGGTGGTGGCGGTCTGCGTGGTGAATATGAAAACCTAGCGATTCGACTTGGGATCGCCGAGCGAGTTAAGTTTTTAGGCTCTCTGCCTTCCGGCGAGCCGCTTGAAAGCGAGCTTCGCGGTGCGCGCGCTTTGGTCTTGCCGTCGATTGATCGCTCGGAAGTATTCGGCCTTGTACTTCTTCAGGCTCTCGCGGCCGGAATTCCGCTGATTGCGTCGAGTCTTCCGGGAGTGCGCACGGTGGCATCTAAAGACATTGCGTTGCAGGTTGCGCCGGGGGATGTCACGGCGCTCGCAATTTCACTGCGTTTGATGGCGGGTGATAATGCGCTACATGCAAGACTCGTTGCGAATATTCCGGAAAAGCTCAAAAAATATTCGGTTGAAAAATATCTTGAAGTGCTCGAAAAAATCATCAGCAACAAATCATGAAAATCGTAATCATCTCGAATTTATTTCCGCCTTTTGTGCGCGGGGGAGCTGAGCTTGTCGCGGCTGCTTCGGCAAAAGCTTTATCGGCACGTGGCCACGAAGTCACCGTGATTTCGACTTGTCCGACCAAACTTGGTGCCAAGCGCTACGAGGTCGAAGAGGGCGAGTGGGAAGGTCTGCGCGTCTTGCGATTCTTTCCGGCTGAACTTTATTACACGCTCGACGATCATAAGCACAAATATTCGACGCGTTTGCTGTGGCATATTCAGGATGCATTCAATATGTATTCCGCTGGCGTGGTGCGCAAACTTTTAAAAAAAATCAAACCCGATTGCGTGATTACGCACAATTTGAAGGGGATAGGGCTTTTGATTCCGGGCGTCATTCACGAATTAAAAATTCCGCATATTCACACGCTTCATGATGTTCAACTGATCGAGCCGTCCGGATTGATCACGCCGAAATCGAACGAGTGTCATCCTGTCGGAATGTTTCATCCAGCGGCCAATATGCGTCATCCCGAAGCCGAGGGATCTAGTATTTTTGTGAAAATTAAAAACTTTTTCACGGGACTGCCTTTTGTCGGATATCGTTTTGTGACGAGATGGCTTTTCTCGTCACCTGCGCTGGTTGTTTCGCCAACCGAGTGGCTGCTCGAGCTTCATCGTGCCGACGGATTTTTTCAGCGCTCGCAGGCTTTGGTGTTGCAGAATCCGGTGCGGGAGGTAATAAAAAATCAAGAAATCAATAAATCAATAAATCAAAGAGCTGTTCCTAAATTTGTCTTCGTTGGACAAATTGAGAATCATAAAGGCATCAATGAGTTAATCGACGCTTGGTTAGAGGCAGAAAAAAATCCTGATTTTATTGCCGAGCTTGAAGTTATTGGTGATGGTACTTTGCTTTCAAAAATTAGTGAGCGCGTCGGTTTGCATGAAAGGATTCGTTTTCACGGTCGTTTGCCGAATGAAAAAGTTTTGAGGTTACTCGAAGGTGCGACGGCGCTGGTTTTTCCGTCGAAGTGTTTGGAGAATGCGCCGGGCGCTGTACTTGAGGCACTGTCCCTAGGTGTGCCAGTTCTCGCGACCGACGTCGGGGGCGTACCGGAATTCGTGCGCGAAAATCAAAGCGGTTGGCTGATTCCGCCGGGCGATACCGTGGCTTTGTCGCGTATGTTGCGGCATGTTGTTGATCATCCAAAGGAGGTTGCGATGCTCAAGGCGGCTTTGCTTGGGCGCGAAAAGATGACCGCCGAAAAATACGCGGAAAAGCTCGAAAATCCGTTATCAAATCTGGGCTTTAATAAGGCTAAATAGCTTAATTTAGCCATTATAACTGTTAGCGATGATTGACATTATCGCTACTTTGTGTTATAGTTTCGACACGATTTGACTGGCGACGCATGGCGCGTCGGCCTTTTGGAGGCAGTCTTGAAAAAGATTATCGTTTCGTTTTTCCTGTTTTGCCCCGGAACCCTGGCCATCCCGGCCACCGTCATTGCAAGCTTCGTCGGCTGCGGTGACCTGAACAACGACGAGGGAATGGCCGACATCGCGGTCGTGAGCTACGACCCACTGACGCAGGAATCCGGTGTGTCCGACGCCGGTGCCGAGGTCGACGCCGACGAGGACTTCGAGGTGGTGCTCATGCCCCTGGTCGCGGAGACGAGCGTCGAGTTCGAGCTCCCGGTGCTCGAGCGCATCCTGTCTTCGGAGAGCGAAGAGACGCGTCTCGCGTCCTTCAGCTACGGCGGGCACGGGTACGTGGTGTCGATGTTTCCGGAGAAGCCCGGTCGCATCGGTAATCGGCTCGGGAGATTCGAGATTCTCGTCATCGACGAGTTCTCGGTCATCCTCCGCGACACGGTGACCGGGTTCGCATTCAACAAGCAGCTTTCTACCAATTGATTTCCCACGTGAGGACCGCACCCGCGCAAAACATCGCGCGGCCGGTCCTCCCTCAAAACACCGCCCCGAACAACTCGTTCGAGCCGGAGCCATGAGGTTACAGATGAAGAAAATCGGCTTGATCGTTGTCCGTTTCTACGCCGCCGTTCTCCTGCTCGCATTCGCCGCCCTCGCCGTGCCGCAGGAGGGACTCGAGGCAGTGGTTTTGGCATCGCGCTCATACGGATTGAGTCAGATCGAGCAAACGATGCTCGAGGTTGCGCTCTGTCCCGTGAGCCTCGCAAGCCTCGTGAAGCGAGCCTGGAGCAGCGCCCTCGGTCCCGAGGAGACGCGGATTGCGGTGATTTCGCCGTCCAATCCCGGAAGTATTTTCCTCAATCCCGATGCGCTCGGCTTTGCCCCCACCCTGAACGAGCCCTGCGGTTATCGGATCGAAGGCGACCGGCTGGAGTGCGTTTTTGAGGGCGGGCGCTACTGGTTGCGCTTCCGCTAAACCTGTCCACGTCCCTTTTCAGGCCCCGCACCCTCTGATTTCTTCGGAGGAGGTGGGGCGCTTTTGTTATCCACAGATATTTGAAAAACTCAATAAATCCGCTCTCTTGCGCGCTGAAAAATCACATGACTATCATGGTGATAGCTATGAGACGACGAAGAATGAAAATAGAAGAGCTTTCTTCTGACGTGCAGGGGTTAAAAACCACCGTCGACGGTCTTGTTGTTGGTATGAGTGAATTAAAAACTACGGTCAACGGTCTTGTTGTCGGGATGGGCGAGATAAAAACCACGGTTCATGACTTAGCTAGTGTGATGGAAAAGGGATTCTCTGCCATGATTTCTGAGATTACGGAAATAAAGTCAGATATTTCAGTACTAAAAGAAGATGTCGCCGGCTTGAAGTACGACGTTAGAGATATAAAAGTTACACTTGATAACCACGATGAAAAACTCGATTTTCTCATCGAGCGTGATTTGAATACGCAGAATCTTTTTGATGATGTTTTTCCGCGCCTCGTAAAACTCGAGCGTAGAAAGAGCGGATAGTTTTTATTTCTCAAACTTGAAAACAGTGATCTCATCGCCGATATCAAAGCTGCCAGTCGCAAACTGCGCGGTTTTTTGTTTTATATAATCATATTGCCACCAAAACTTCGGCAAAATAAAGTAGCACAAATTGCGGCCGGTGAGAGTCATCGAATCGAGAATCGCTTTTTCCGACGGCTCATAAGTCATCTCTAAAAAATACGGATAGAGCGCGCCGCCGGTCGGAATCGGATAGGGGAGAATCTCGCCGGCACTAGTTGCGATGGTTTCCGGAAAACCGAGTTCGTGAACAAAAGCGGCGGAAGTGGTTTGCGGCGCCAGAATAAAATACGGCTGTGTTCCGGCGTCAGTATTTATCATGCGAGCCACGGTCAAATCAGCCGCGGCAACATTAAAACCTTTGCTGGTTTCGTGGCGATCAGCGCGTGGATACATCAGATAAAAATGTCCGGTGCCGAGAACTGTGATCGCGAAAAGCGCGGCAAGTTTAAGCGCGATCGATTTGTTGGCGAGGCGTTCCAGGAAATTTTCGAGTCCCATCATCATGAAAGGCGAAAGTGCGAAAACGGAAAGCAATAGTAGCCGTCGACCATAGTCACCCTGCTCGTAGCCGATAACATCCGGGAAAGTAAAACAGGAAAGCATGATGCCGGAGAGCGCAAAAGCAAGCGCGGAGGCGAGCAGGAAGGTTAGAGTCTCGGATTTTTCTTTGCGCCTCAAGCCGAGTGCGGTGAAGAAAATAAACATCGCGATGAGCGCAAAGCCTGAAAGATAGGCGAGATCTTCATAGAGTCTGAAGGTTGTGAGCGGTGCCAGGGTTTTTGAAATCAAGTCGGTCGGCAGATGAAAATCGAGCGGCTGCCCGGCCAGTTTTATTTTTGCGAGCATCAATCCTGGAACCAAAAGCGCGCCGCCGAAGCTCGCTAGCGCCAGATGTTTTGGGTGTTTCAAAAATGACAGACCGACGATAATAAGAGCCGGAATTCCGGCAATCAAATGTATTGTGCATGCGGCGATTGCTATTGGAAGGGCAAAACGCAGACGCTCGGCACGCGTACCGGTTGCGCAAATCAGCACGACTGCGATGAATAAAAGTGCGGCGAAAGCAAACGGAGTTGTGATGGTAAGAATCGAGAGCGGTAAAAAGATAAGCGCAATGAGCGATGAGCGAGTGAATTTCTTGATAAGTACCGGCAGAATCATGGCGGCGAGCGACGGAACCAGAAAACGGTCCAGACCGTCAATCGAAATTCCGGTCAAAAAATTGAGCGCGGTTACAAGCGCATATTGTCCGCCGTATAAAATCGGCAGCGGATTTATTGAGCCATTTGCAGCGATCGAAAGTTCGGCGGCGCTATGAAGGAAAGAATCGAATCCATAGCCGAGCGGAAAAATCAAAAGAGTCAGCGCCAAATATCCGAAGCTTGTTAGAAAAGTGCTGAAGCTTTCGGCGAATTTACTGCGTGCAAATTCGAGTGCGATTGCGGTGCAGAGCATCAAGGTGAAAGCGACGAAGATTTCGCGCGGCAAAACTGTCCAGGGAGTGCGGACTGCGATTACGGTTGTGGATGCGAGAATTATTTTGAAAAATGCGATGGTGGAAAGGAGATAAATGACGACGACGGGGAGCTGTCCCTGATCTGACGGGGACTGTCCTCTAGTGGATGAAGTCGCAAGTCGCCAAGTTAAAGCCGCGGCGACGATAAGAGAAATAATCGCGGTCCCGCGATTCAAGAGGCCAGCAAACAGAAAAATGTCAGCCGAGATTGCAAGTAAGCTCGCAAAGAGTATGATAGAAGGGATTAAATTCATATGAGAGATCCTTTAAAGCTCTATTTTTACGACCGGGCTTTGGGTGCGGTGTTCGAACATATCATACCAAAGTGGATCACGCCGAATCATATCACTATCTTCAGATTCGCGATGACACCGCTCGTGGTTCTGTTTTTGAGTCTTCGTTGGTATAGTTTTGCGATTCCATTTTTCCTGTTTGTGGCTTTTACCGATGTGCTTGATGGTACGCTGGCTCGTGTCCGTGGCCAGGTCACTGATTGGGGGAGCCGCTACGACCCGCTTGCCGATAAATTGCTTATCGGCTCGGTGCTCGTGATAATTCTGCTTCATTACGTTGATCCGATTCTTGCCTTTGCGCTTATCGCCCTGGATGTGATAGCTATTATTGCCGGAGCTATCAGGACTTTTCGCGGTGAAGTGGTTATGGCGAACCGCTTCGGAAAGCTCAAAATGCTTTTACAGGTTTTCGGTATCACCGTGCTGCTCCTCGGCCTTTCTTTGGATATCCAGGCTTTTGTGCCGCTCTCAAACGCTTCGTTTACGCTCGCTCTTATATTTTCGGTGATTTCGTTGCTAAGTTATGGTATTTAGAGAAATCTTCAAACGCGAGAATATTATTGCTGCGACGATTGGCCTTGTGGCCTTTTTTGCTTATGCGGCTTTTTCGATTTTCTCGACTTCGCATTTATATAATTCACCCGACGATCATGCAAATGCATTTTTTATCACGCATTTCGCGGAGCGTGGAGAGCTTTGGTATTCCGAGCCTTTGAACTTGAGCGTGCAGGGGAGAGTTGTTTCTCGTTCGATGATGGCGCTGGGCTCGCGGGTCGTGCCAATCGGGTTCCCGGGGCTCGCGATTTTCTACGGAATACTCGCAAAGATTTTTAGCGTCAGCGCGATAAATTATTTTACACCGGTACTTGTCGCGATGAGTTCGATCATTTTGTTTTTTGCTTTAAGAAAACGGTCGGATGATTTTAAAGCCGCGTGCGGAGCGATGATTTATGCTTTTAATCCGGCGCTTTGGTATTACGCTTCTCGGGGGCTCTATCCGAATGCCGCCGTGCTTGCGCTCGTTGTGATTGCCGGCGCGTTCATGTTTTTGTTTGAACAAAAAAAGACGGCGCTCGCTGGTTCGGCAATAATTTTAGCGATTGCGATATTTATCCGACCAGTCGAATTGATTTGGATTTTTCCGGTCTCAATCGGATTTATATTTTTCAAGTTTTACCGCATGAACATATGTGCGATATTGTCCGGAATAGTATTCGGCGTTTTTGCCTCACTTCTCGCGAATCACTGGGTTTACGGAGCCTGGTTCTCCAATGGTTACTCAGCTTCGCTAGCTGCACCGGACGCTTTTGCGGTTGCGGCACCAGGGATAAAGACAGTGGTTAAGCACTTAGCTCGGTTCGGTATCATGATATTTCCGATTCACTCGCTTGCCATGATTTGTGCCTGGCTCTGGCTGGTTTCAAAGAAAGAATATCGTAAAATTGCTGCGGTGATCGCAGCGCTTGTCGCCTTCATCGTACTGCCTTATGTGGTTTTTGGCGCGCGCGATTTAGTTGGTACCGGTATCCCGACAATCGGAACTTCTTTTGTGCGATATTGGCTTCCGGCATTTATGATTGGTGCGGGCGTCGTGATTTTTGTGCTCGAAAAAATCCGTTCACGCGGCCTAATTACTGTAGTTGTCGCGGTCTACATGCTAACTTCGTTTTATGCCGTTTGGTACGGAACACCCGACAGTCTGCGCGGAATTATGGCGAGTTTGAATCGCTACGATAACGTTCTCTCGGAAGTTCGTGCTAAAATTCCGTCGGATTCGATAATCATCGTAGAGCAAACGGATAAGGTTTTTTTTCCAAGTTACCGAGTCGTATCTTGGCTTCGAAATCCGGGAACCTATGAAGCGATTCCGGAATTATTGAAAGCGGCTCCGGTTTATTATTTCGGAATCACGTTTCCGCCGTCTGATATCGAAACTCTGACGCGCGAAAAATTGCCGAAAGACGTTTCAATAGAACTCGTGAAAAATTTTGATGGTGAAAGTTTGTACCAGTTCAGTCTCAAGAAATAGCATTATGCACACGAGCACTAAATATATAGCCGGAGCGTTTTTTGCGGGGCTCGCAGTTGCCGGCGCGCTTTTTATAAATGATTATTTGCGTCGCGAATGGAGAATTGACTGGCGTCCCGGAGAAATTTCTGTATTTGCCGATCCGCTTTATCCGCCAGGTCGCTTTTTACCGGTTGAAAATTTCAAACAGGTCATGACTTATGAGCCGGGTTATACCGATATATTGGTGCCAGCTAAATATTCCAAAATAAAAGTCGAAGTTGGTTTTGAAAATCCTGATTCGATTCCGGTTTCGATTGGAGTCCGCGCAAAAAATACGGATTTAAATTTGAGCCCGGCCGGTTTGACGTCATTCGAACACGAATATCTTGTTTCCAATTTACAGAATGTCGGCGGGCGAGTTCAGCTGATAATTTCTGCGCCAAGACTTCGTGAAGACGCAAAGCCGCTTGTCATAAATTCAATCACGGTTACGTATATCAAATAGTTATGGCCAATTTTGCGGAAAAAATTAGGTTCGAGCGACTCATGTGGATGTTATTTGCCCTCGAACTTCCTTTTGTTGTGCTAGAGTTTGTTAGACCTGGCGTTGTAATGGTGTTCCTACCCATGACTTGGTTCTTCGCGCCATTGATTCTGATTCTTCCGGCCGCGTTTCAGTTTGAAAATGACATCCCTAAGCTCTAACCTCTAAGCTCTCCACCATATGTCCGACTGTCTTTTTTGCAAAATCATCGCGGGCGAGATTCCTTCGACCAAGGTTTACGAAGACCAGGACGTCGTGGCTTTTTTAGATATCAGCCCGGTGAACAAAGGTCACACTCTTGTTGTGCCAAAGTCTCACGCTGAAAATTTTTTGGTTGTTTCAGAAGATGTTTCCGCGAAGGCTTTTGGGGCTGCTCAAAAAGTTGCGAAGGCCGTTTTAGCTGCGACCGGCGCGCATGGTTTTAATCTTCATGTGAACAATGGTCATGTGAGTGGGCAGGTGGTCGACCATTTACATATCCACATCATTCCGCGATTTGAAGGCGACGGGCTTGAGCATTGGCCGAAAATGACATATGGTAGCGGAGAGATGTGGGAGGTGGGGGAAAAAATCAAAAAATCAATAAATCAAAGAAACGATATGCCTCGAGACGCGACTCTGTAATCCTATTGATTTCTTGATTTTTTGTTTTATTGATTTATTATGCGATTACTTGTCTCCGGTGGTTCCGGCTTTATCGGTTCAAACTTCATTCACTACGTTCTGCGCGAACGTCCGGAATGGAAGATTTTGAATTACGATTTGCTTACTTATGCGGGAAATCCTGCCAATGTAGCGGTTTTGGAAGGTGACCCGCGATATTCTTTTAAACAAGGTGATATTTGTGATGCATCGGCTTTAGAATCTTCGATAAACGAATTTGGGCCCGATGCGATTATCAATTTTGCCGCTGAAACTCACGTCGACCGGTCAATTCACGGTGGTGCCGCCGAGTTTGTGCGCACGAATATTATCGGCGTTCAAACTATTCTTGAACTTGTGCGCCGTTTGGGCTTAAAAAAGTACGTACAGGTTTCGACTGATGAAGTTTACGGCGCGCTCCCGCTTGATTCCGGCAGTGCTTTTACCGAAGAAACCAAGCTTTCTCCGAATTCGCCATATGCCGCATCCAAAGCGGGCGGTGATTTGCTGTGCCGTTCGTATTTCAAGACTTATGGTGTGCCGGTTATCGTGACTCATGCGTCAAATAATTACGGCCCATACCAATTCCCGGAAAAATTGATCCCTTTCATGGTCACGCGCGCCCTTCACGATGAACCATTGCCGCTTTATGGCGATGGAAAATATGTGCGCGACTGGTTGCATGTTGATGATCATTGCTCAGCGCTCTTAATGGTTTTGGAATTTGGAAAAGCGGGTGAAACGTATAATGTCGGTGCCGATGCCGAGCGCCCGAACATCGAAATCGCCAAATTGATTTTGAAATTCTGCGGAAAACCGGAAACCCTTATCGCTTACGTCGCAGATCGCCCCGGTCATGATCGCAGATATGCCGTTTCTTCGGAAAAAATCAATCGTGAGCTTGGCTGGAAACCGGTTTTTGATAATTCCCGCTTTGAAGAGGGCTTAGAACAGACGGTCGAGTGGTATCGAACGCACGGCGATTGGATAAAAGCGCTTGTGGATAAGTCTAAAGACGTAAACCCGCATATTGTGCTCAAATAGTCTTCGCAATACATAATTATCACGAATTATGAAGATTTTGATGTTCGGCGGACGAGGTCAGCTAGGAAGCGCGTATGAGCGATATTTTAAGACTCATGGAATTTCCGTTGAAATCACACGCGTTGAAATTCGGGATTTGGTCGCGGTCACTAAAGCGATTACATCTACTAAGCCGGATGTGGTCTTGAATCTTGCTGCCCGGGCTAATATTGATTTTTGCGAAGAAAATAAGCTGACGGCGTTTGATTCCAACACGGTCGGCGCTGATACCGTCGGCGCCGCTTGCCAAAAAACCAATACTTATTTGGTTCACATGTCGACCGGTTGTATTCAGGAAAGCTTGACTGAAAGTCAGGCTCATCCGGAAACTGATCCGGCGACGCCGCTCTGTTTTTATTCTTGGACCAAACTTTGGGCCGAACAGATGTTGCAACATCGCGCGAGCCGTCATGGCCTTCGTGTTTTGCTTCTTCGTCCGCGCCAGTTGCTTTCGAGTGAGCTTTCGCCGCGAAATGCGCTCACCAAAATGCTTTCGTATAACAAATTTATCGACACGCCGAATTCCTGCACCGTGGTTGATGACTTGCTTTGGGTGACGGAAGAGCTTATCAAGCGGTCCGCTGTTGGTGTTTATAATGTCGCAAATCCGGGCGTGACTTCGCCGTATAAAATCGCGGAAGTGCTGAAAGAGGTTATCAGGCCGGAAATGAAATTCACGAAGATCACAAAAGAAGAATTGAACGGCATGACTAAGTCCGAGCGTATCGATGCGGTTCTCGACTGTACGAAGTTGAATTCTCTCGGCATCAAGCTTGAACCACTCGAAAAGCGCCTGCGCGAAGTCTGTCAGGATTTGCGTGATAAGATTAATAGCAGCGAAGGTATCGACCTCATGAAAAAGGTGAATGAAGAAACCGCCTGGAAACTGGGTCTCAAAAAATAAATTCCAAAAACATGAAAGCTTTGATAACTGCGGGCGGTCGCGCCACACGTTTGCGTCCGATTACTTGGACTTTGAACAAGCACCTGATTCCGCTTGCCAATAAGCCGATGATTGAGTACGCCATTGATAAATTGGCCGATGTTAATGTACGCGAAATCGGAATCATCGTTTCAGAAGGCGATAAGGACTTGGAACGCGCGCTCGGTGACGGGTCGCGTTTCGGGGTGAAAATCACTTACATCGAGCAAATCGGCGGCGCGCTCGGAATTGCGCACGCCGTGAATATCGCACAGCCGTTCCTCGGCGACGAGCCTTTTATCTTCTATCTCGGAGATAATATTATCTTGGGCAGTCTGAAGCGTTTCGTGGATAAATTTGAATCTGAAAAGTTGAATTGTTTACTCGCGCTCGCCGCGGTTAAAGATCCGCGAGCTTTTGGCGTGCCGGAAATTGTTGATGGCCGCATCGTTCGTGTTGATGAAAAGCCACTGCAGCCGAAGAGCAATTATGCCGTGACCGGAATTTACATCTACGACAAAAACTTTTTTGAGGCTTTCAAACACATTACTCCAAGCGCGCGCAAAGAATACGAAATTAGCGATGTGCATACCTGGCTTATCGAGAAAAAGCACGCTGTCGGATACGAAGAAATTACCGGTTGGTGGAAAGATACCGGGCGGCCTGACGATATGCTCGAAGGAAATGCTTTGATTTTGAACGAAATGCTTGCGTCGGAAATGAAATGCGACGGCGAGGTTCAGGAGGGCGCGCGCATTCAGGGCAAAGTTCGCATCGGGAAGGGCACAAAAATTGGAGCGCGGGTTTTGATTCGCGGACCGGTTGTAATCGGGGAGAACTGCGAACTTTCGGATTGCTATATTGGACCTTATACTTCGCTTGGAAATAATGTAAAAATCAGCGGCGCCGAAATCGAACACTCTTTAATTTTAGATGGTACCGTGGTTCGAGCGGCGAAGAGAATCGTCGATTCGCTGATCGGACGAAACTCAACCATTTGTCGGGTGGAGGAGACACTGCCATTCGGACATCGGCTGGTGGTGGGTGATAACGGTGTGGTGGAATTGTAGGCAGTAAAAAATCAAGAAATCAATAAATCAAAAGACAGAAGCGGTCATCGCAAGAATATGGCAATAAAAAAGACGCCGCGGGCCAAGTTTAGGCCGGCGGCGTTTTGATTCAGATTCGGAGGATATTCATGTGCTCCCAAAGAAACAGGAGCGCGTTTCCGCTGAAGTTGTCGGTGAGTCCGTGCTTCACACGGTTTCGGACTAGCTCTTTGAGCGGGATGAGTTTGATGCGATGAGTCTTGGTTCCGCGTACCGCCATTACTGCTTCACGGTCAATCATGGTGAGGCGGAAAAGCCAGATTTCGAGAAGTTTGGTGGAGTCGCCGGTGTTCTCGGGGACATCCTCGGCGAGCAATCGACGCTCTTCGATGCGAGTCTTCTGCGGGTCGTAGAGCTCCATCATCTCGCCGCAAAGCAGGCTGGCCTCGTGCGTCGGGTTAGGGTTCGGCGTGGCACGCATTGCGGTGTTTAGCAACTTGTCAACTTTGGTGAGCTGAACCTGGGTCGAGCTCCACATACGCGGAATCTCGTTTTGCCAAGCGCCAATCTTTGGGTCACGAACCAGAAGTCCCGGACGATGTTGCCTCACGATGGCGACAAAATCTTCATCGGTCTCGGGATCGGTCAGGACATTCAGAACCACGCAGCCGCGACTTTCAGTGCCATCGCGGGAGAAGGTTAGGAAGAAAATCCCGGGCGAACCGTCGGGCTTGATACAGGTAAACTCGACAAGCGCGAACCATTTATTCTGACTTACGTGGTTGATTGCGACGAGCTCGAATTCGTGATTCTTGTAGTTTCCGAGCCATGGAAATTCGACAAGCTTCAGAGCTCGCAGTTGCCGGTTGATGTCTTCCTTTCGTCGGTGCAGCAATTCGGTCAGCGTATCCGGCCGCTCAAGTATCGCAATTCCGCTGCTCATTTCAGGCCTCATTTTTCAAAGTTGGTGAACTCGTGTTCACTTGGCTATGTTTAGCAAAATATTGGGTACTAGTCAAGGGCTTCTATATAGAAGCTTCACGAATTGTTGACATAATCATGAATATAAGCGAAAACATGAGCATTCGGCTCCCTGCGGGGGTGGTCAGGCTTGTGCCTGAGGCAAACGTTGAACGGTTCCGCTTGTGCGGAAAGTTCACCGATATCGAGTCTGCGGAAACGCTAGCTCGGTCGGAAAAAACATGCCGAATAAGCTCGTGAAGATTGATCATGACCTCGTGAAGGCGGCTGGTAAGACGGCTGGATGGACGCCCGGAGCCGACGGCCACTACTTCGGCGGAGCGAAGTTTGGCTACGTTGACCACGTCATGTGGGTGAACGACGAGGGCAAGTTTCAGTATGACCAGATGGTCCGTTTCGAGCGCGGAGGCGCAGTCTTCCTCCCGGTCGACACGGAAAACCGCATCGGGCTGCAGAAGAGCTGGCGGCCGCAGACGCGGGATCAGGACCAGTTCGCGCGCGACTATCCGAGGGTTGACTTCGGGAACCTCGGGCGCGAGTCCTGGGAGCTGCTCGGCGGCTTCTCGGATGCCGATGAGTCGGCGCTGAAGACGGCTCGGCGCGAGGCGCAAGAGGAGTCCGGTTCGCAGGTCACGTTCCTCGAGGACTTGGGCCTCGTCTGCGACAACCGCGCTTTCTCGCTCCACCTCGTGCGCGCTTCTTGGGGTCGCATCGATTCCTCGAAGAAGGCGGCGAACAAGCCCGACCCGCACGAGAAGAAGCTCTCGGCTCTCACGTACTTCACGTTGAATGAAGTGGTGAAGCTGCAGGAAGAGGGCAAGCTCTACGACGGCTTCACGCTCTCCGCGATCACGCTTCTCATGTTGAAGCACCCGGAGATCTTCACGAAGGCGCTCGTCGTGCGGGAGTTGTTGCGATGAGCGACTTCGCGGTGATGAAGAAGGCGCTCGCGACCGCGACGGAGAAGCTTCACGGCTTGGAAGATGGTGGGCGCGTGATTCACGGTGGCGCAGCTTTCGGCGACGTGAAAAACGACACCGAAATCCGTGCTGACCGCGTGCTCGGCGAAACGATTCGGGACGTAATTCTCCGCGAGGGGAATCCGGCACGGGTCATGATTGAAGGACTCGGCGAAGTTCGTGCGTCCGGCAAGGGCTGGTGGACGGTTGATCCGCTCGACGGTTCGCTCGACTACAAGGTTCGGACGTCGATCTGGGGAGGGTTGCCATACACCGCCTGCATCACGGTACTCAGCGATGATTCCGAGAGCGCGAAGTTCTCGGACATCAGGAGTGCCGCGGTCGCGGATCTGCGTGCGGCGCCGAAGCTCGAGATGCTTTCGGCGTGCTGGTATCCTGATGATGGTGACCAGATGGAAGCTGGGGTCACGTCGCATCACGAACCCGGCGGGCAGCCGTTGCATACCAGCCGCGAGACGAAGCTTGACCTGGGCTCGCAGATCGTGATTGGGGAGATGTACTACCCAGAAAATCGCGAAATGCTTGCCAGGATGTTCGCGGGCCGGAAGGGCTGGCTTCGCAATCCCGGTTCGGCGGCGTTCGAAATGACGCTTGTCGCGACTGGTCAGGCGGTGGCCATGGTCTGCGACCGACAGAAGCAGCACGAGCTTGGCATGGGCTATCTGCTCACGAAGGCCGCAGGCGGAGTCGCGGTCGACTTCGAGGGCCGTGACCTTGGTCCGCGCAAGTACGACTTCGTGACGCAAGTCCCGGTTGTGCTCGCGGCGAACCAGGCCATCGCCGAACAGATCCTCGAACTGATCGCGAATTCGAAGTGAAACAAAACCCCCGAGCATGAAGTCCATGCCCGGGGGATTTTTATAATATTGTCATTCTGAAATCTTAAATCGCGCTCGCGATATCAAGACATTTCAAGATCCCTCGGCTTCGGGATGACAACAGGGAGGAGCCTCTGGATGACAAAAGCAAACTACTCTTTGAGTACCAGTTTCCAGACGCCGGATTTAGCGCCGCTTGTACCGACGATAAAAAGCGTATCGCCGCGTGAATCAATCCAGATGCTTTGTGTGCTTTCGAATTTTGCCAAGTGAACCGTACGTTCAGCGCTGTTTTCAAACGGTATTGCGAGTATCTCGCCGTTCACATAGGCGATTGCGTGGCCTTCAAGCGGGTGCCAGACGACATTAGTAATCGGTTCGGAATAGCGCACGATAAGATGCGAAGTTTCGGCTTTCAAATCGACCAGCGTGAGTTCAAAATCGCTCACAGCCAAAAATCTTTCTGATTTACCGGTTGAGTCAAAAACCAAAGAATCGGCGACCGTCGAATTCAAACGCTTGAAATTTTTACTGTCATAGACGTCAATCCTACCGCTTCGAGCTTCCTTCAAGACCAGATATTTTTCTGGAGAAGGCAGAAAAGTGTAATCGCCAATGCCGAGCATGATTTTTTCCGGACCAAAATTTATCGGAAGCACGCTGAGCGACTGGCTCCAGAGTTCGGCGCCGGTTTTTAGGCTTCTGACTCCGAAGAATCTTGATCCTCGGATTGTGAACGGCACGTTTTCGGAAGAAGCCAACTTCTTTTCTTTGCGTTCGAAGGCGACCGCATAATCTCCGCTCGCGGCACGAATCAACAGATGGTTGTTATCGAAAGGCGACCACTCTACATTAATAATTTTTTCTGTAAAAAAATCATTGAGAGCATAGGTGTTGCCACTTACAGACGTAAGGCAGCCTTCTGCTCCGGCGCTAGTTTTGGTCAAAAAGAGGACGCTCTCACCGCTATCATTCCAGAGAACAGACTGCGTGGTTCCCGGTTTTAGTGCGCAGACGGTGCGCTTCTTGTCGCCGCTCGTGAGCGAAATCATTGCGGTGTCCACGCCGGCCGCTGATTCTATCCAGGCGATGTAGCTTCCGTTTTTTGAAAGAATAGCGTTTGCCGGAGATTGGTTTACGAGTTCCGGGTTGGTATCTTTGAAGAGAAGTACATTTAAGAGAAGCGAGGCGATACCGCTGCGCACTTCTATTCTGGAATTATATGCGTGATAACCATCTTTTGAGAGTTTAAGTTCGTAGTTTCCCGGAAAAATACCGGTGTCGACATAAGGAGTTTTACCGACAATGTTTCCATCGATGAGAGTGGTCGCGTTAGCCGGAACGGTGCTGGTTTCAAAGAAGCCCACTCGTTCAAGATGGTTCTTTTTAAAATTGTAGCGATATCCGGCTGTGTATAATGTGATGAGCGGAGCGGAAAGAAAAAACGCAAGAATAGTTATGGTGAGAAGAATATTTCTGCGGGAAGTCATATATTTTTTGTAATCCGGCTGTTTGGCGTATTGGTCGCATTTCTGTTTTGGGAGTAAGCTACTCGGCATACTTCTGCGTCATTTTAAACTTATACACATCCTACCATGGAACCGTCAATAATCCAGCCAGAACATCAGTTAAAATCGAACTCGGGACTTTCAAATTCCGCTCGTCGCGTGGTTTTTGCGGCTTCGGTGATTGCTGCGTTTTTGCTCGGAGTCACAATTCACATCGGTGATTCGAATCCCGGTGTAAGTAATTCGACTACATCTCTGAACTCGGATATCGCAAAAATTCTCGGCCACGAACCTGTTCGCGAAAGTTTTTCAACTGATGTTGACCAGTCGATAATCTGGACTGTCCGAAAGTTACTTTCTGAAAAGTATTTACGCACTCCGCTCGACGAGAAAAAGATGTTTTACGGAGCGATCAAAGGAATGACGGATTCACTCGAAGATCCTTATACAAACTTCTTTGATCCAGAAGATGCTAAAGCTTTTGCTGATGAGCTTAATGGTGAGTTTGAAGGAATTGGTGCCGAAATCGGAATTCGTAACGGCTATATCACGATTATTGCACCGCTCCCTGATTCGCCAGCTGAGAAAGCCGGACTTCGCGCCAAAGATATTATCGTGAAAATCGAAGATACTTTTACGGACGGTATGACGACCGATGCCGCCGTGCGCCTGATTCGCGGAAAGGGCGGCACCGAAGTTAAGCTCACCGTGCTTTCTGATAAAGCGAAAGCGACTCGCGAAGTTAAAATCACGCGTTCGCAAATTACGTTCTTAAGCGTGCGCGGAAAGATGTTGCCGCAGAATTTGGCATACATCGAAGTTTTCCATTTCAACGACGAAACCGCTGACTTGTTCAGAAAGTCAGTTACCGAACTCGCGCGTCAGAATCCGAAGGGCTGGATTATCGATTTGCGCAATAACCCGGGTGGACTTCTGACTTCGGCGGTTGATATTTTGGGCGAATTCGTGCCGAATCAAATTGTCGTTCAGGAAAAGACTAAACAGGGCATTGAAGATCAGCTCACCGCCTATGGCGACGGTCGCTTGAAGGGAAAGAATGTGGTTCTGCTTGTGAATGGCGGCTCAGCTTCGGCTTCGGAAATTGTTTCCGGCGCACTTCAGGATTATGCCGCCGCGACTTTGATTGGCGAACAGACATTCGGAAAAGGTGTCGTTCAGGAACTGGTTGATTTACCGGGTGGTTCGGAAGTCAAAGTGACAGTTGCTGAATGGTTAACCGGCAAAGGCCGCTCGATTGATAAGGTTGGCGTCACACCGGACCAAAAAGTTGAACTCTCTTCTGCCGATGTCGACGCCGGACGTGATCCGCAGCTTGATGCTGCGAAGAAATTCTTGCTGAAATAATATCCTGTATTATGAATCTGCCGCAGCCGAATCAAAAGAAAGAGCCGCAGACTCAGGGAAAGATTAAATTCGAGCGCTCGGCTGGCGCTGTTGCTTATAGGCGTCGTGGTCGCACGGTTTTGGTTTTCTTTTTGCTTGACCCGTATCACAAGTGGGCGGTACCAAAAGGGCACATAGATCCGGGGGAGCTGGACGAGGTGGCGGCGGTGCGCGAACTTGGTGAAGAAGCTGGTATGCATGGTACGGTTGAGGGCGATTTAGGTACGATTGTTTTAAAATTCCGTCGGAAAAATGTGGCGATTCGCAAAACGGTCCATTACTTTTTGGTGCACGTGCCGTGGAATTCGCGCGTCACTCTGCAAAAACGTAAAGACGGTCAGGGTGAGCATTTTTATGGATATCGCTGGATGCCGGCAAAGCTCGCTGAAAACGTTTCTGACTATGAAAACATGCGCCCGGTAATTAAAAAAGCGCTTGATATTTTGGCGGTTAAGTATGTGAGGGGGAAGGGGGATG
>Ga0194060_10000317_pt1 | contig 35307 bp, 30 predicted proteins | sample SepL225m_MetaG_FD_163427 | JGI IMG/M metagenome (GOLD analysis project Ga0194060, IMG submission 163427) | Anoxic zone freshwater microbial communities from boreal shield lake in IISD Experimental Lakes Area, Ontario, Canada - Sep2016-L222-5m | ecosystem: Environmental > Aquatic > Freshwater >...
CATCGAAAGAGCAGTTGCTAGAGATGCATAAAGAATGGCAGCGTGCCTATGTGGAGCGGCTTGGCAAGGAACTGCCCAAACACCCCCAACTCGCCCCCTTCGCAGACCGCTACATCAAGGTTTACAAGGAAGCATGGGGACTATGAGGACTTTGCCAAGGATCGGACTGACATCACTCTGCGTAACAGGGATTGCTGTTCTCCTTGTGAATTGCAAGGCGCCGACACCTAAAACACTGTCGGCTCCGAAGATTGAGGAGCAACCTGCGGTCTCACAGGCAACACCAGCCTTGCCGAAAACAAGCAAATCACGGAAAATGATCGCTCACCGCGAATTTAACAAACGCCTGAATGAACGATTTACGCTTGAAGAACTCGAAAAACTCGGGCACCTGCCGAATGAACCCTGGACGGATGAACTAAGACTGGCCGAAAAGACATCCTGGTGGGGAAAACCGATCGATCCTGCAGTATTCTGGAAAAACCGACCTGTTTGGTATGATCCAGTGGATCGTTATGCCCATGATCGAGGGCGTCAATGTCCTCCGATTCCATTCTATGATTCTGCGCTTCGACAATGTTCCACGCAGGATTGGCAATCTTCCGGCTGTGCTACCCCTGAGGGATACACCCCACGTTATGTGAATAATGATTACGAGCAAAACTTCTGGGCCAAATGGTCGCGTTTCCTTCCCCAGCCACCGTACTTAATAGAAAATGCACAACTCGGCCAAGCAAAACTTATGATGTCCGTTGAGAATCGGTCGCGAATACCTTTGAATCAACAACGAGGGCGGGGGATCACCGCACGAGATGTCGAAGAATATTGGCAAACTGTCGGCGGGATGGCCAAATCTGACGGCTGTCCGCCTGAGGCGTTTGAACGCCGGGCGATCTATACGATTTTTGTCCTGAACCAGTACGGAAAACAAGAAACCACGCGCCCCGCCAGTATCGAGCAGTGGCGTGGCATCGTCCCCGACGAATACCTCAACGCATCGAAAGTGCAGTTGATAGAGATGCATAAAGAATGGCAGCGTGCCTATGTGGAGCGGCTTGGCAAGGAACTGCCCAAGCACCCCCAACTTGCCCCCTTCGCAGACCGCTATATCAAGGCTTACAAGGAAGCATGGGGATTATGAGGACGACGCTAAGGGTCGGACTGACATTACTCTATGCGGGAAAGAACATGGTGACAGGTAATCTGTACCTGAGAGATTTAGCATAATTGACAAGGAGGACTGCATGGTGCAACGCAAGGTTGTTGAAAAGAGTATCCCTGCCGTGAAGAAGGAGTTGAAGCCCAAGACCCCCGCCCAGGAGGCACTGGAGGTGACCTGGCTTCTGAAGGGCAACCTCAAGAATGCCCAGATTGCCTATATTCGTATTGGCACACTCCTCGCCCGGGTGCGGGATGAAAAGCTCTACTCGGCCCTGAAACATCCGGATCTGGAAAGTTATGCGGAGGAGCGGTTGCAACTCGGCCGTTCCTCCCTCTACAAGTACCTCCAGGTCCACGACTGGATGGTCGAGTTCCACCCGAAGTGGCTCGAAGCCAAGCCGGAAGGATTTATCCCCGACCTAACCTATGCCGGCAACTTGATCTGGATTGAGAAGGAACTGGCAAAGAACGATCTCAAGCCGGAGACGAAGACGGCTTTGGAGGGGTTGCAAAAGAAAGCCATGGAGGGTCGATTGAGGGAAGGAGACCTCAAGCCATACCTCCAGTCGCCTAACACGGCGGTGGCGGGACTCAAGTCCTGTCTCTCGAAACTCCGACTGCTTCGCAACCGTGCGGCCGGGCTTGCGAGCATGCCGCCGGAAGTGATCTCGTGCCTCGACCGGGCAATCGAAATCCTTAAGAACGATCCCCCCGCGCCAGCTCCATGATTGGCTCCCGGCGGGTCAAAAACAGAAAGTGGCGCTAAAATTATCGGCACAACCTGTTGATATATTGAATGTTGCGAAAAGTCCAGTCGGCTGGACTTCTGTGGACGTTTGCCTTTCGTTGTTCTGAAGGCCCACGTATGCACGCCTGCGGGTCTTCAGGGGTGCTTCCTTCTGCTACATCAGAGGGGTCAGGACGGCGGTGTTTTTGCGCATATCCTGTTCCAGTAGTTTTGACAAGCGTTGGTAAATGGGACCCGGCTTTCCGCTGCCAATGGAATGTCCATCAAACTCCACGCCGGCCACCACATTGAGCGTGGTTCCCGCGATGATGAGTTCCCGCGCTGAAAGAATGTCGGGTCGGGTGATATCCGCCAGTCCGGAAAAGGCCAGTTTTCCCTCGCGAACGAGTGTCTGGGATAGTTCCATGATTCGCAGCATGGTGGTGCCAGTGAGGATCCGGTCGAGATTGGGGAACAGCAGGCGGTTATCCTGCGAGACAATGCCCATGTTTTCGGTGGCCCCTTCCGTGAGAAACCCGCGTTCATCAAACCCCATCGAGAAATTGAACTTGCGATCCACCGCCTCTTTTTTCATCAGGACATTGGGCGCGTAATTGCAGTTTTTTATCTGGGCCATGGCGGCCGATTTGGCCGGGATTTCGCTGGTGCAGAGCCGGGCCCCTTCGGGATGGAGGGTCATGAACGGGGGGCCAAGGGCGGTAATCACCACATAGAGCTGGGATGCCGGGCACTCATAGGGATTGACGCCAAAGCCGCCGGGACCGCGCGAGATGTAAATGCGGACCATGCAGGTGGGCCGCCCAGCGACCCGGATGGTTTCGAGCAGGATGCGTTTTAATTCCGCCAGGCTGACAGGTAGCGTCAAGGCAATCCCGTTGGCGGAATTGACGAGCCGGTCCAGATGGGCGGCAAGGTTGTAAAGATTGCCATTAACGGCTTTGAGCGCCTCAAAAACGCCATCCCCGCGATGTACCATGTGATCGTCAAGGGGAAGCATCATCAGGCTGGGCTCCGTCACAATACCGCCATAGACACTGGAGTACATGGCATAATATGTGTCTTGGTAAGGGCGGCGCAGAGTTTCGGCAAGTGCCGGCCAGTCGGATAGTGCAAACCGTTTCATTCCTGAAGAATAACAGGCCGCGCAGCCGGGTACAATAACGGACGTAACGATCTCAATTCTTGCATTGTAGGGCCGTTCGCATTATGGGAAACGCTTCGTCATGTCGAGGAATGATATTACAATTGCTCGTTGTGTTCTTGAAATACCGACGGAAACAAGAAGCCGTTAAGAGGCTTGCCCGGAGTATGAATGAATTGATGTAGTCAATGCATGATGATATAAAAATATCTTATCAGAAACCACGTGAGCACAAGTCGGAGATGATCGTAACACCACCTCGCATGTCTAGAGTAATAACCAATAGTGCCGAGCCCGTCGCGACTACGTTGACTGTGGAGGGGATGCACTGTGCATCCTGCGTCTCCCGGATCGAGCGCAGACTGTCCGCTTTGAATGGCGTCATCCGCGCATCGGTCAATCTAGCCACGGAGAAGGCCACGGTGGAATACACCTCGGGAACGGTTTCCCTGGAGATCATCAAGCGCACACTGGAGGGCCTCGGCTACGTAGTTAGAGAGGTTGAGGCCCAAGAAACAGCAAGGAGTCAGGATCGGGAGAAGATCGCGCGAGAGGCGGTCACCCGGAAACTGCTCGTCAAGACCGTGGTCTGCGCCTGCCTGTCTTTCCCTATTCTCCTTGGCAGTTTCCACGGTCTGCTTCCTTGGCACATGCCCCCTGTGATCCTTTTTCTGTTCGCTACGCCTGTGCAGTTCTGGGGTGGCTGGCAATTTTACACGGGCGCGATATCCGCCGCACGGAATAAGACCACGGATATGAGCACGTTGATAGCGATGGGAAGCTCGGCGGCCTATTTCTACAGCCTGGCACTGATCCTGTTCCCTGATTTTTTCCAGCGCACAAGCGTGGCTTCGCCCCTGTTCTATTTCGACACATCGTCAGTAATTGTGACCCTAATCCTTTTCGGCAGGTTTCTGGAGGTTCGGGCGCGCGGGCGCACTTCCGATGCCATTCGCCGGCTGATAGGACTGCAGGCGAGGACCGCTCGAACCGTGTGCGATGGCGTGGAGACCGATATCCCGGTGGAACGGGTGGCGGTTGGCGCGATCATTGTGATCCGCCCCGGGGAGAGGATACCCGTAGACGGGGTTGTGATTGAAGGCCAGTCCGCTGTGGATGAGGCCATGCTCACCGGAGAGCCGTTCCCCGTCACTAAACAGGTCGGGGACGAGGTCATTGGCGCGACCATAAACAAGACGGGAAGCTTCCGCTTCCGCGCCTCCCGGGTGGGAAAAGACACGACCCTTGCGCAGATCATCAAATTGGTGGAGGTTGCACAGGGTTCGAAAGCGCCTATCCAAAGGCTGGCCGACGTAGTGGCAGGCTATTTTGTGCCTGTGGTGATTGGAATCGCTGTATTCACTTTTCTGATTTGGTACGGCTTTGGCCCCGCGCCTGTATTCAATAATGCCCTGCTCAGCTTTGTCGCTGTGCTGATCATCGCGTGCCCGTGCGCACTGGGACTGGCAACCCCGACCGCCATCATGGTCGGTACTGGTAAAGGTGCGGAGAACGGAGTGTTGATCAAGAGCGGGGTGGCATTGGAACGGGCGGAGAAGGTGACTGTGGTGATCTTGGACAAGACCGGCACACTCACCGAGGGCCGCCCCATTGTAACGGATATTATTCCTCTGGGCCAACAGTCCCCTGATGAACTGTTACGCCTGACCGCTTCTGCGGAGAGGGTCTCCGAGCATCCTCTCGGTATGGCCCTTGTGAAGGCTGCGGAAGAACGCGGGTTCCAACTTGTCCAACCCACAGACTTCAAGGCGACGCCGGGTTTTGGCATCGAAGCCCGTGTAGACGACCAAGCTGTGCGCGTCGGTAGCGCCCGCTTTATATCCGAACGCATTACCCAAGGAATTGATCAACTAAGTGTCCGGGGGGAGGCTCTTCAATCTGAAGGAAAAACGCTGGTGTATGTTGCGGTTGACCGGCGACCGGTCGGCATGGTTGCCATTGCGGACACTCTGAAACCGCATTCCAGAGAGGCGGTGGATTGCCTTCGCCGAATGGGTTTGAAGATAACCATGTTGACCGGCGACAATCGCCAGACGGCGGAATCCATTGCCCGACATGCAGGCATTGATTGTGTGATTTCGGAAGTCTATCCGGAACAGAAGGCCGCCGAGGTGAAGAAACTCCAGGACCAAGGGAATATAGTCGTCATGGTGGGCGACGGTATTAATGATGCCCCCGCATTGGCGCAAGCGGATATCGGCATCGCCGTCGGAACAGGAACCGATGTGGCGATGGAGACGGCGGATATCACCCTTATCAAGGGGGATCTTCGCGCGGTTGTAACCGCTATCTCGCTGAGCAAGGCGACGATGCATACAATCCGTCAGAACCTTTTCTGGGCATTCTTTTACAATACGGTTCTGATACCGGTTGCCGCAGGAGTTCTCTATCCGGTCTTGGGCCAAAGACTCGACCCCATGTGGGCCGCCGCTGCCATGGCGCTGAGTTCAGTATCAGTGATCAGTAACTCTCTCCGGCTCCGCACTTTTCGCTCCAGGGTTCTTGATTTAGGTCAAGAAAATTGAAAATAACAAAAAGCCCTTCTTGTGGTCTATTGACGGGCTATTTGGCGTATTTCCGCTTCATAACCGAGGGGGAAACACCGGATGCCCTGTTGACAGTTCCACACCCCTGCGTATATAGCAGCACCATGAAGCAAATTAGGCGGCAGGAGTGATCGGTAAGTTCAACAGGCAGAAAGAATGAGGACCATGTGATCAGTACAAGATTGAAGCTATTCTTTGTCATTTCCATTCTCAGCGCAATAATCATTGCCCTGATCGGATACCACTACACGGCGATCGACCTGCCGCCTTATCCGGGGAAAGTGGTTTCGACCTCCGGCGAAGTCCTTTCGGGCAAGGATCAGATCCTCGCCGGGCAGTCTGTCTGGCAAAAATATGGTCTGATGGACGTCGGAAGCGTATGGGGACACGGAACCTATCGCGGTCCAGATTTTTCAGCGCAAGTCCTTCACATGATGGTTCAGACCATGCGAGCCAAACTAGCTGTGGATAAGTTCAATAAACCCTATGCGGAGTTGGATGAGGAGTCGCAGGGTTTGATAAACGCGGTGGTGATCAAGGATATTAAATTCAACCGGTATGATAAGACGAAGGATGTCCTGCCATTGAGCGCCCTTCAGGAGGCAGCGCTCGTGGAAACTCGCGCGTTCTATGCGAAGTTCTTCACCGAGGGCGATCCCCGGGGGCCCGTTCAGGCTGGCACCATTAATAGCGTAGAGGAGATTCGCGCTGTGTCTGATTTCTTCTTCTGGACGGCCTGGTGTGCCGGGACTATTCGTCCGGGCGATAACCTGACCTACACTTGCAATTGGCCGAATGACCCGGATGCAGGGAATGTCATCTCCGCCAGGGCTATGATCTGGTCAGCTATTTCCCTGGTCGCTTTTGGCGCCTGCCTCGGTTTGTTCATCTTTCTCTATCACAAGTACCGGTTCAATCAGGGCTCGCTACCATACCAGCCGGAACCCGCGTTGGCCATGGCGGCGGCTCCCATTTCGTCCAGCCAACGGAAAACGGCAAAATACTTTCTGGTGGTGGCGCTGCTATTCTTCCTGCAAGTCAACGTGGGTGGATTGATGGCCCATTATACCGTGGAGCCCAATTCCTTCTTCGGGATGGACTTCATCGCGAAGTTTATTCCCTACACATGGGTCAAAACCTGGCACCTGCAATTGGCCGTATTCTGGATTGCCGTTGCGTGGATTGGTACTACGCTTTTTGTTGCCCCGCGCGTCGGGAATAAAGAGCCCAAGGCCCAGGGCTTCCTGGTCGATGTTTTGTTTGTGGCTATCTTGATTGTGGCGGGCGGCAGTCTGACGGGTGAAGTTTTGGGCATCAAGGGGATGATCAAGGATTGGTGGTTCTGGCTTGGACATCAGGGATGGGAGTATCTTGAATTGGGACGTCTGTGGCAGATTTTGTTGCTCGTGGGCCTGGTGATCTGGCTTTTTCTGGTGGCGCGCGCCCTCAAGTGTCATTTTGCAGCCGGTCAGGATAAATGGGGGCTTCCTCATTTTCTAACCTACTCGGCCATTGCGGTCGTCGGTTTCTTCGGTTTCGGGCTTTCCTATAATCCCCAAACGCACTTGGTGCTGGCTGATTTCTGGCGGTGGTGGGTGGTTCATACGTGGGTGGAGGGGGCGTTTGAGTTCTTTGGCGCCGCCGCAGTTGTATTTGTGCTAGTGAACCTAAAACTGGTTGACGTAAAGGCCGGGCTGCGCACCGTCTATTTCACGGTCGCCCTGGCGTTGTTCTCCGGCATCATAGGCGTGGGCCATCACTATTACTGGTTTGGTATGCCGTCCTTCTGGCTGGCGTTGGGCTCGACCGTGTCGGCTCTGGAACCGGTTCCGATCCTTTTGCTTCTGTCCGAAGTCTGGCATGGCCAGAAAACGTTGGTAAGCGGGGGCAGCAATTTCCCCTATCGCTACCCGCTCATGTTTATCATGGCGTCCGTGGCTTGGGAAATGCTGGGTGCCGGCGTGATGGGTCTGTCCATCACGACACCCATGGTGAATTACTTTGAGCATGGGACCTATCTGACGGTTAACCACGGGCATACCGCCTTGTTTGGAACCTATGGTTTGCTGGCGATTGGCTTGATGATTTTCTCCCTGCGCGGTCTGGTCCGCGAACAGTCGTGGAGCAATGGACTGCTGCGGATAACATTCTGGAGCATGAATATCGGTCTCTTTTTGATGTTTACATTGACCCTGCTTCCCGTGGGCGTGCTTCAGGTTGTGGATAACGTCAAATTCGGGTATTGGCATGCGCGTTCCAATGTGTTCTGGGATAACAACACCGTTCAGATTCTGGGTCAGATCCGGTTGCTTCCTGACATGCTGGTAGTCCTGGGCTCGTTAACCCTTCTTCTGTTCGTCGTGAAGGCGCTGACGGGGCTCAAGCCTGTCACGATCATGGATAACGAGTCTTTTACAAAGCCATAAGCCATAATGCCCGGAATAGGCATTGGCCGAATGCGGTTTTGATGGTAAATAGCTCCTGTGTTCATGGCGTGCGGATGTCGGGGTTCCGAATAAGGACAGGAGCAGGAGATGAGCAAAAAGAAAGACAAGACGCGTGGTGGTGAACGAGAGACAACTTCCGTGCAGAAGAAAGAGCCGCTACCCCGGAAGTTTTATGAGAAGAAATTGACGAAGCTTTATATTGAGCTCGTCAAGTTGCAGGAATGGATCAAGCAGAAAAAACTCAAGGTCGTTGTGGTATTTGAGGGGCGGGATGCGGCCGGCAAGGGCGGCGTTATCAAGACCATCATGCAGGGGATGAACCCCCGCATCTGCCGGGTGGTTGCGCTCGGGGTTCCCACTGAGCGCGAGACATCGCAATGGTATTTTCAGCGATACGTCTCGGAGTTGCCAGCTGGCGGGGAGATGGTGCTTTTTGACCGGAGTTGGTACAACCGTGCGGGCGTCGAACACGTCATGGGTTATTGTACGGACGAAGAGTACCGGGAGTTTCTTCGATCCTGTCCGGAGTATGAATGCATCCTGATGCGTTCTGGGATTATTCTTATCAAATACTGGTTCTCGGTTAGCGATGAGGAACAGGAAAAACGATTCCAAGAGCGCATCGAAAACCCGACGAAACGCTGGAAACTCAGCCCCATGGACCTGACGTCCCGCGACAAGTGGGAGGACTACTCGCGGGCAAAAGATGAGATGTTCGCAAGCACGGATACTAAGCTTTCCCCCTGGTATGTCGTGAATGCTGATGACAAAAAGCGGGCGCGCCTCAATTGCATCACTCACCTGTTAAGCCTGATTCCCTATAAGAATCTTACTCCCAAGCCGATCAAACTGCCTTCCCGCAAGAAAAGCTCAGGTTATATTCGGCCACCGATCACGGACCAGACTTTTGTCCCTGAAGTGTATTGATCGTTCTCACACTTCTCGGAGATGGCCGGAGCGGTGTGCCTTCATGAAACTGGCATACGAGAGCGCCAGGCCGGTGCGAAGGTCGACCGTCGGTTTCCAGCCGAGCCCGCGAATGAGCGAGTTGTCCATGAGTTTTCGCGGCGTTCCGTCGGGTTTCGTGGCGTCGAATACGATTTTTCCTTTGTAGCCGACGGTGTCGCAGATCATGTGCGCTACCTCTAGGAGACTTAGATCAGTGCCGGAACCGACGTTGATCAAGTCGGGCGGATTGGGCGTTTCAAGCAAACGCAGGGCGGCTGAGGCCAGGTCATCCACATATAGAAACTCACGGCGCGGCGTGCCGGTGCCCCACATGATGACCTCCGGGGCATTGACTTCCCGGGCCTCGTTAAAGCGGCGGATGAGCGCCGGGATGACGTGGGCGTTGTAGGGGTGATAATTGTCGCCCGGCCCGTACAGGTTGGTCGGCATGAGCGAGTGATAGAGAACTCCGTACTGTTTACGGTAGTACTGGCAGAGCTTCAATCCTGCAATTTTGGCAATCGCATAGGGCTCATTGGTGGGCTCCAGCGGACTGGTCAGCAAGTGCTCCTCCTTCATGGGCTGAGGCGCCTCACGCGGGTAGATACATGAGCTTCCCAGAAATAGCAGGCGTTGGATGCCGGTCTGCCAGGAGCCATGGATCAGGTTCATGGCCATGGCTAGGTTCTGATAGATGAATTCGGCGGGATAGGTACTGTTAGCCCCGATGCCGCCTACGCGTGCGGCGGCATCGATGACAATGTCAGGGCGCTGAGATTCAAGAAACGCTTTTGTGCTAGGGCCGTCCGTTAGGTCCAACTCGGATCTGGATTTCGTAATGATAGTTTTAACTCCGCGAGCCTCCAGGGCTCGAACCAGAGACGAGCCAACCAAACCCTGGTGGCCGGCGACATAAACGCGTGTTGTGGGAAACAGGTTGCAGGGTGAGTTCATGACTTTTTTCCTTTTATATGGAATGGTTTATGGAAAGAGGGGTGATACAAAGGGAAATCTGCCTTTCCAGCCTGAATGTTGGCGAGTTGGCGCATAGCGAGTTTCAAATACTCCTCAATCATCACGGAAAAGAATTCCTTGAAGTGGTGGGTTTCTCCCCATTGGTTGGACAGGATGATCATTAAAATAAAAGATATTAGTCCCCAGGTCGAGCCTCCATTTGTTTGTATTTATTATCATCCGAATCTTTGGATGTGAGGGCTGTAGCCCGTGGCATTGGTGTGCTACGTCGGCTATTGGAGATGCGGTTCAAGACATCTTGGAAAAGAAGTCCGTAGCTGCATCACTTTAGCGCCGAATTTAAACGATGGAAGGGCCGGTCGCCACTCGCGCCCCGTGAGGCGAAAGCTTAGGTTTGGCGATTTCTGAGCCGGATGATCGCCGATAGGATGACGAGATATTGGAGCGCGATCCATCCGGGAAAGATGAAGTCCGCCAGGATCAGGTGTTGGTGGAAATATCGATTGATTAGCGGGTGCAATAGAAAGACGTTCATCCACCATCCTGAACAGAATCCATCCGGAAGGCAGGTGTGTCTTAACAAGCTCGGAATGATGGCGTAAAACCCAAGACCCCAGGAGCCGATAAGCCAATTTTTGACGGAGTCGAAGAGTTTAAGGCGAGTCTGCCACGCGTTTATTAACCTTGGCGTCAGGAGTAGCATCCCCACGCTCATTCCGGCGGCGAAATGTAATGCCGTGTGTGCCATCAGGCTCTCTCCTGTTGGCTGAGTTCTCGCAAGGCGACCAGGATGACGGTCATACCCATCAGGAATAACCAGACCGAATACCAAGAGGAATCGGTCTCAACCTGATCGATGTAATAGTGCCAGAAGCAGATATTGATCCGCGGATCGGCGGCGAGCTTCAAGTATAGCGATTGCATCCCGAACAGTCTCGGCAAGTCAGGGGCGACCGCCCACAAGCCGCAGACAATCATGCCGAGAGGGGCGATAATCAGCATTTTCATGCTGGCCCGGCCCCGCCGGATGACATAAAGAATGGCCGCGATAGTAAAGGGAAACAAGGCTCCGATCAGAGCGTGGTTCATGGTAATGTTTTCCTGGGATTGGGTGGCGGGGTTATCCATGATCGGAGGGCGTGGGCTCGTCGAAAAGCCTCGTTGGCGCGATCAGTGTCTTTCAAGGCAAGGCGTGTCTTTCCGACTTCATACCACAGCCCATAATTCTGTGGATCCAAAGCGGCGGCACGTGAGATAAAGTTTTCACCCTCGGCGCACAAGCCGCCATTCCCGACGATGGCGCCTTCCCGCAGCATGGCGCGGCCCAGAAAGAGCCAGGCCGGGGATGTGGGTGCCCATATTAGCGCACGGTTCAACTCGCGGTATTTCGCTTTGTAGAGGTATTGCTGATCATCCATGTTCCGGACATCGGTGGGGTGGAAGAGGGCGATGAGGGCGGTTCCGATGACCGCCACCATCCCGGGCGACAGGGCCAGCCAGCGGGTGGAACGCGTGGTCGCCGGGGGCTGGGTGAGCAACAGTCCCGCTAGGGAACCGAGGACAAGCGCATAGAGGGGCAAATGGGCTGGGAAATCAAATAGACAATGGATGGCAATTACCGTCATGGCGCCGGACACGGCGGTGATAATCACCGGGGGAAGCGGCTCGTTTGCTTGTCGTATCCGGCGGTACATGGCCCAGAGCAACGTTCCGGCCAGAGTGACGCCAATTAATCCGCATTCGGTGATAAGTTGGATATATTCGTTTTCGGCATGGGTCATACGGGCGCTCACGCTGGTCTGGCGGTATTGAGGATAGACCATTCGCAAGGCATTGGCGCCGGCGCCGATGACCGGATAATAGGGCCAGACCCGTAAAGACTCGCGCCATTCGTTCAGCCGACTTTTGGCGCTATCGAGTTGAGTGGGATTCTGAATACCCGACAGTCGCTCGCGGACGGCCGGGCTGATGGCAACAAGAGCTCCGCATCCCACCCCCATTAAAACGAGCAGCAGCAGACCCCTGCGAATAGATTGGCGGAACGCAATTATCAGGGTCGTTACCGCCAGTCCCGCGCACAGGCCAATCATGGCGCCACGGGAAAGGGACATGAATACCGTCGCGGCCATCACGCCGGTCAACGCCAAGTAGAAAATTCCGGAAATCCAACGTCGTTTGAACAACGCATAACTGGTGAGCGCTATGGCGATGGGGCACAGCATGGCGACAAAACCTCCGAAATGGTTCCGATTCAGAAAACAGCCAACGGAAGAGGTTGGCGCATGGGGAATGGGGATGAACCACCAGATGGTGTCCCCCTGTGGGATTACCCATTGACTGAGATAGCCCATCGTCCCAACGACCGCTCCAGTCAGAGCAAGAAATGATAAATAGCCTATCCGCCAGGGGCCCTGTAATGACGATGTCAGCATTCCTGCACTGATGGCGGCCGCCAGCAGCAGGAAAAAACGCAACGTGCCCGCACGGTTTCGGCTTAAACAAAACCAGGGGTCTTCCATCAGGGGGGGGGTGCCATGTCGCGAGGCTTCATGAATCGCGGTCACTACGGCCTGATTCTGCTCATGACGCAGGGAACCGGCAAGCGGGTCAAGCACCGGGGGCAGGGGAAGGGCGGTCAGGAGGATGAACAAAAGCAGAAGCGAGAGGATGATTTCGAGGCCGGGAAGAGGGCCACGGGAGGATGTGGCGTTGCGCCGGGCGCTCATGGCGATAACCAAGCAGCTCATCGCTCCGGTGATAACCGCTACAATCCCGACGGTGGACGGAAACAGCCCGCCCCCCAGAACTGTCAGGAACAGCACGGAAAGGAGCAAAGTAATCAATGTTGCTGCGGCCATCATGATGTTCAATTTTAGTACGAATAGGATATCGATGTTGACCTGTCAACATAATCTTCCCAAGACCCTCTGTGCTTTGTGCTGGCTGTCTGTGAGGTTCGCCGGGTCTAAGAAATCAGCAACCGGACCTGATCGACGATATCGTCGGAAGAGGAGCCGCGGGGGATGAAGGCCACCGGTTTGGCTGTTCCCTGGAGAATCGGTCCGAGTACCCGGTACTGGGAGAATTTTTGGAAGATCTTGATCGCGATGTTGCCCGCGTCCAAGGACGGGAAGACCAGTACGTTGGCATTGCCGGCCACCGAACTGGACGGTGACTTGATCCCGGCCACGGCTGGTACCAGCGCCGTGTCGATCTGCATTTCGCCGTCGACCCGCAGATCGGGATTCCGCTGACGCGTCAGCCTCATCGCCTCGGCAATCCGACGCGCCGCCGGATGGTCGGAACTGCTGGCGGTCGAAAAGGAAAGAAATGCCACGTTGGCATCGGTTCCGGTGATCCGCTCGTAGGTGGCCGCTGATTGGATGGCAATGTCGGCCAACTGCGCAACCGTGGGCTCGGGAACGACGCTGACGTCCGCCAGGCCGACCACATGATGGCGCATGAAGGGGCAGTTCTCGAAGGCCACTAGCGACAAGCCGGACATGGTTTTACAGTCCTTCGCCAACCCCAGCGCCTTGATGAAGACGCGCAGGGTATGGGTGGCTGTCGTGGCCGCCCCGGCAATGGCCACATCCACGCGGCCGGTTTTCGCCAGCCACGCGCCGGCGACCACCGGGTCGGTCGGATCCAGGGGTTCCGTCGATTTCACGCCCGCCAGGGCCGCCCGCAACTCCTTCTGGAGGGGAGCAGCTTCGTAATCGAGGATCTCGATTCCCTTCAGATCCGTCCGGTTGCCGACGGCGGCCCGGTCCAGTAGATCGGGGTTTCCGAGCAGAACCACTTTTGCCAGTTGATGCTGGTTGAGCGTATGGGCGGCTCGCAGAATGCGCTGGTCAAATGATTCACACAGTACTACGCGTGCCAGTTTGTCTGTCGGCTTGTTCGGTTTGAAAAACATAGGCAGTCCCCTTTCTGGTTATCTCAGCCTTCTTTGTCGGCATACTGCTTTTTCAGATTGTCGATCACCGTCGCATCGGCCAGCGTGGTGACGTCGCCCATCACCTTACCATTGGCAATATCACGCAGCAGGCGCCGCATGATTTTGCCGCTGCGCGTCTTGGGTAGCTCAGCCGTGAAGATAATACTCTCCGGCCGCGCCAGCGCACCGATTTTTTTGACCACGTGATCCTTGAGCTTCTGCACCAGGTCAACGCTGGTCGAGGCCGACTCCTTGATGGTGACAAAGGCCGTGATGGCCTGCCCCTTGATCTCGTGCGCGGTGCCGACCACGGCGGCCTCCGCCACGGACGGATGATCCACCAGCGCGGATTCAACCTCCATCGTGCCGATGCGGTGGCCGGCGACGTTCAGCACGTCGTCCACGCGGCCGATGACCAGGAAGTAGCCGTCGGAATCGCGTTTGGCCCCGTCGCCCGTGAAGTAGGTGTTCGGCCACTTCGCCCAGTAGGTTTTGGCGAAGCGATCCGGGTCGCCGTAGATGCCGCGTGACATGCCGGGCCACGGTTCCGTGAGTGCGAGGTAGCCCCCGCCCACAGTGATCTCCTTGCGGTCATCGTCCAGGATGGCCGCATTGATGCCGGGCAAAGGCCGGCCCGCGAACCCGGGACGCATGGTGTCGATGCCCGGCAGGGTTGTGATGAGGATATGGCCCGTCTCGGTCTGCCACCAAGTGTCGACAATCGGGCAGCGTTTCTTGCCGATGTTTTCGTAGTACCAGATCCAGGCTTCCGGGTTGATCGGTTCACCTACGCTGCCCAGCAGTCGCAGTGTGGAGAGATTGTGCCGCTCAACCGGCTCCGTGCCCCATTTCATGAACGTGCGGATGGCCGTGGGCGCCGTGTACATGACCGTTACACCGTAGTTTTCCACCATCGACCAGAATCGGTCGCGATCCGGCCAGTCGGGCGAACCCTCGTACATGAGGATCGTGGCCCCGTTACAGAGCGGCCCGTAGACCACGTAACTGTGGCCGGTGACCCAGCCGATATCCGCCGTACACCAGAAAAGATCCTGGGGCTTGAGGTCAAAGACCCACTTGCTGGTCGCATAGCACCCGACCATGTAACCGCCGGTTGTGTGAACGATGCCCTTTGGCTTGCCGGTCGTGCCGGAGGTGTAGAGGATAAAGAGCATGTCCTCGGAATCCAACGGCTCGGCGGGACAGTCGGACGACGCGTTTTGCATGAGGTCGTCCCACCACAGATCCCGCGCCGGGTTGATACGCAGGGGAAACTTGCCCCGGCGGACAATAATGACTTTCTCGATGCAGGGTGTGTCGCGCACGGCATAATCCGCGTCATGCTTGAGCGGCACGAGCCCGCCGCGCCGGTAGCCGCCATCGGCGGTAATGAGGATTTTCGCGCCGGCGTCGTTGATGCGGTCGGCTAGCGATTCGGCGGAGAATCCGCCAAACACGACCGAATGCACGGCGCCGATGCGGGCACAGCCGAGCATGGCGATGGCCAGTTCGGGAATCATGGGCATATATATTGCCACCCGGTCGCCCTTGACCACGCCAAGGCTTTTCAGCACGTTGCTGAACTTGCAGACCTGGCGATGCAGTTCGAAATAGGTCAGCATGCACTTATCGCCGGGTTCACCCTCCCAGATGATGGCCGCCTTGTTGCGCAGCCCCTTCTCCAAGTTGGCGTCTAAACAATTGTAACTCATGTTGGTTTTTCCGCCGACGAACCACTTGGCGTAGGGCGCCTCCCATTCGAGGGGCTTCTCCCATTTTTTGAACCAATGCAACTCTTTGGCGTAACGCTCCCAGAATTTGGGGCCTTCCTTCCGCGCCAGTTCGTAGATGGCAGGATCAGACACGTTGGCCTGGGCAACAAATTCAGCCGAGGGCCGGAACGACCGGTCTTCTTTCAGCAGGTCACTGATCACGCCTCCGCCGGTGTGGGGCGCTGGGGAAGGGGGTGGAGCGGGTTTGGTTGCTGGCGCAGCCGCCATGGGGCTGCTGGCAGGCGCGCGTTCACTCCGTGATTCCTGACTGAGCCATTGATCCAGCTCCGACCGGTTAAACCTCCACTGGCGCCCGACTTTTCTGGCAGGGATTTTGTTTGCCTCCAACATCTTGTAGAGAGTGCTCTTTGGAGTCTTAAGGAAAGCAGCCGCTTCATCCAAAGTCATAACGATTTTATCCATTATTCATACCTCACGAATTGATTAATGGATAGTTTTCGCCATTACCCGCTAATAGGCAATAATAAACTTGTATCTTTTCTTGAACTTTACTGCCGCTTGTTTTTGGGATAATATTTGAGTTTTAGAGGCAAGACTGCACAATGACCGGAGGTTTCTGATGTGCCAGATGAAGATCATCTTGAAACAGGGAGACAATGAGGAGGTTGTTTTGGAAAACGCCTCCATGCTTGAAGTGATTGGCAAGGGAGTCAAAGTTAGCGCCTTGTTTGAACAGCCCAAAATCATTCAGGGAGCCGAGGTGCATTCCATTGATTTTCTCAATGGCAGGGTAACGGTGACCAAGAGGTGGAAGGAGGCCTGATATGGAATCCAAGACAACGATTGAGAAGTTGCAGTTTCTTCTGCCTCATTGGATTGAGCATAACAAAAATCATGAGGCCGAATTCAGGAAATGGTCCGCCTCAGCGCGGTCGGACGGCGCAGAGCGCTTGGCTGGGCTGCTTGACCAGGCGGCGGCTAGCATGGCCGCGACCGATGAAGTCCTGAAAAAAGCAGTGGCGGAAGTCGGTGGTTCGGCGCACGATCATCATCATCACCATCATTAAGACCCCCCCCTGAACCTCCTGGGAGGGAATCAAGATTGGTCGTGGTGACAAATTATTTTTTGCGGGGTGTGGCCAGTAACTTGGATACGCTTTTCAATAAATCGTTGCTTTTGAACGGCTTTTCGATGAAATGCTGGATTGGCATCCAATCCGTATCAATGTCGGCATCCGAAAATCCCATGGGAAATTCCTGATTCACGCCCGTAAGGAGCAGAATGGGCAGATCATTGATTTCCCTGTGGCGTCTGATCTGCCGCGCCAAATCGAATCCGGCCACGGGATTGTCCGGGAACATGACATCCAGAATCAGGAGATCCGGTTTATTCTGTATCAGGAGCGCCGCGACATTTTCCGTTGTGTGGACAAGCGTGGTCTCGTGCCCTTTGGTTTTAAGGATGGCGGACGTGTGCTCCGCAATTTCCACATCATCATCGACGATTATGATTCGTGCCATGGTCTTTTTTCCTTTCGCGGGGAATCAGGACTTCGAATGTCGTGCCTTTCCCCTGTTCACTGGTGACGCTTATCTTTAGCGCCACATTTTGCGCAATGTGCTTAACAATAGCCAGCCCCAAACCTGTGGATAGCAAATTGAATTGCGCCGCTTCCGGCGCGCGGAAGTACTCCTCGAAAATATGCGGGATCGCCTTCTCGCTGATCCCGATCCCGTGATCCGAGACTTTCACCTTGACGCCTTCTTCAGCGTTACTGGCCGTTACCTCTACCTGGCTGTCTTCATGGGAGTAGAAGATGGCATTGGCGATCAGATTGGCGAAAAGCGTGCCCAACTGTTTGCGATTCGAGCATACGCTCACATCCGAGGCTGACAGACACACGGACACCCTGCGCTGGCTGGCCTTTATCGACATGTCCGCGATAACCGCGCTCAGAACTTTGTTCAAATCAACGGGTTCATCCTGATCGTCTTGATCGGTCGCCTTTCGCAGTTCCCCGAGCAGCAGGATGTCCTTGATGCGTTCGCGCAACGTGGCCGCACGTACTTCAATGGATTCGATCTTTGCGCGGGCGGTAGCCGGTAACGCATCCCAGTCCTGCGTCTTGAGCATCTCGATATGGGTCTCAATTCCGGAAAACGGAGCTTTGAGATCATGAGTCGTTCGGAGCATAAGGAGATTCTTTTCCCGGTCTGCCGCCATCAGTAAGTCATTGGCGGTCGCCAGTTTGCGATCACGCTCCCGCACAGCCTTTGAGATGGTGGAGGTCAGATACCAGACAACAAACCAGATGAAGACTGCGGATATGGCGTTAATGAAGGCCATGATCGGGGTCAGCGGCGAGGGGGGGGGCACCAGTAGGCTCTGTCGTATCAGAATTCCCGTTGTTTCCAGCGTCCAGCAGCCAAGAAACATGACGGCGGCTAGCACGGTCACCAGAAGACTGTCCTTGGGAACAAAAAATATACAGGCCATTACGATGTGAAACAGGTAGGCAAACGCGATGAAGGTGTCGGTGCTTCCCACCTCGTGAACGAGAATCGTCAGGATGATAAGGTCCGCCAGAATCTGGAGCCATGTGTAAGTCACCACGAACGGGTGAACAAAAGGTTCGCGGGATGGGCGAAGAAGAAAAACAAAAATCAGGTTCAGGCTTATGAGTCCACTGGCCAGTGTCCATGGCCACCACGCTGCAGGAACGATGGATAGTTGTGCCAACGCTTCCGGGAATCCCCTGCAGAGAGCCCCGAAGGCAAAGAGGACGCCAACGACTACCCATCGAATGCGGGTGAACCACCGGGCGTTCTGGAGAAGAATATCTCCGCCAAGCCATTCCATGTGCGTGGATCCTGGTCTGTCCAGGTGCTCACGATCAAAATTCAATTCCACGGTATTCATGCGTCATCAGAAGTAATGCATGGCGATCATTTTTTTCAGCATCAGGGTGTCGTGTTCCTCAATCCGGATCAGGCTCAGGATCAGGAATGTGGCATCCTGATTTAGGGGAAACTTCAGGATGTTGTCATAGTACCGCCCGAGGTACGCGTTGTATGCTACGGCGGCTTCCAGTAGCGCTTTTCCGCTTACCGTGCCGGGCTGCGCTTGTAAAAGAGGCGCCTCTACTTCCGGTGTAAAGGGGACGTCATTCCGGACCTTCACGCGGCGGACAAGGTTAATCGCCTGTTTGTCGAAATCATCGAATGCCTGTTGCTGGTGCCGCCTGTGCCGAGCCAGATAATAGGTCAGCAGTCTGACTCCGTTATCTTTTGACTGGTCACGCACGTCTGCAAAAAATATGGCAAGTCGTCCCTCGAACGCTTCAACGCGATCTAATAACTTGCCCAGGGTGATGATGGCCATTGGTTTCAGCCTCCTCTCTTCTGCGTTTTGAATTATTTCTTAACTGTGGGCTGCAACAACTTGCTGATCTTTTTCAAGAGCTTCGCCTTGGCGACAGGCTTCTCTTCCAAATCCTGGACTGGCAGCCACTCCGGGTCGATGTCACGGGCCGAGAAATCCATGGAATGTTCCTGATTTACAGCCGTCAATAGGATGATGGGGATGGATTTAATTTCCTCCTTCAACCGCACGGCCCGGGCCACATCAAACCCCGCCACCGGATTATCCGGGAACATCACGTCCAGGATTAGGAGATCCGGCCGATTCAGAACGATGTCCTCGATCAAACCCTCAATACGGTTTTTGACCTCCACGTCGTAGCCCGCCTGTTGAAGGGACTTGGATAGATCCTCCGCGAATTCAACGTCATCATCAACAATTATGATCCTTGCCATCTAGGGTTCTCCTCTGTTCGCCCATACCTTTTCTAGTCTAGCGCACTCATCCGGTGAATGGAAAGTTGAATGTCCGGTCAAGATAGCAGTGTCCAGAGCAGGTCAAGCTCAACATACTGCCGCACCAGCGAGGTTGCTAGTTGGATTTTCTCCTCGTCGGTTTCGCAAATTTTGACGGTGATATCGTGGAGCAGGGATGTGGCTTCATACGTTGGCATGTCCACGACAAGGACCGGAATATGCGTGCGCATAATCAGTTCCCGCGTCTGAGCCGCCAGTTGCATGCCACCTGTCAGCACGATACCCGACAATTGAATGTCTTTACGGAGCAGGTCGGTGATGGCTGCCGCCAGGACGACGTCATCCCGGTCTCCAGGGACAATGAGCAAGGCCTGATTCTTGATGAACTTTATGGCGTTATGGGCTGTCATGGCCCCGACCACGATATCGGCCACTTTGTTGGAGAGGCACTGGCGTCCATTCAGCACGGTGGCATGGATCGCCTTGGCAACCTGGTCGACGGTTGGCCACGTCAGTTTCGGTGAATAGGGGATGGCGCCCAGCAACTTCAAGCCCCGTCGGGCGAACGCCTTTGTCAGGTATTCGCGTGTCTGTTCGAGTTTCTCGGGCTGTATCTTGTTGGCGATTACGCCGATGACTTCCACGTTCTCTTTTTCAAACAGGGTTTGGTTCAGCGCGATCTCATCCACGGGGCGGCCAATGCCGCCCAGCGTGACAATAACAACCTTTGCCTTGAGCATCTGGGCGACGCGGGCATTGTTCAGGTCAAAGACGGATCCGACTCCCGCATGTCCCGTTCCTTCGATCACGACCAAATCGTTGTTTTGTGCGGCGATGGCAAAGGACGCCTCAATGGAGTGTCGCAGGCGGGGCGTAACCCCTGCTGGGTCGTCCAGAAACTGTCGCGTGAAGTTCCGTTCGATGGCCACGGGGCTCATGTCCTTCAGCGGGCAGCGCAAGTCGCAGACCTGCTGAACCAGGACCGTGTCTTCGTCAATGGTCTGGCCGTCGATGAGCACGTAGCGTTGTCCCACCGGCTTGATAAATCCAACCGACTTCGACAGGTTCCGATAGGCATCCAGGACCCCCAAGGTGCATGTGGTCTTGCCGTCATTCTGGCTGGTTGCGGCGATAAACAAACGTTTTTCAATTCCGTTGAGCATAATATCCTCCACTTTCCGTCATGGGTTTTCCCGAGAGTATATCGAGAAGTAATTCCACGGCAACCACGCGATCCTCCGCCGGCAGCAGGCGTTCTGCATCGGCGCGGTAGATGATGCTCGCGCCGGCGGGGACTTCATCATCCCCTTCATACCGGATCAGGGTGATCGGGACGCGGGGGAGAACATCAAACCGGTAGCCGGTTCCGGATCCGTGCACCTTGGCGGCGGCGAAAGGCTCTCCGAGTCGGGCGAATTCCTCAGCAGTCCGGCCGGAAGTTGCCAGAAAACGGGCCGTGATACGCTTACCGAAGACGCTGAGATAACTGTGGCAATCCTCGAAATAACTGAAGGACACTTCGCGCGTGTCGGGGTCCAGGTTCTCGGCGCACAGGTAATGGACGGCCAGTACCGCCCAGACGGGACGCGCCCGGAAGGAACCATCGACGAGTACATTCCGCTGCTCTAGATCGACGCTCAGGTGCCGGTTCAGGGCGGGAAGCCGTATTGTGCTTCCCGTCAGCGTCGCCCCGAGAGAATTGAGTCTCCCGGGGGACGGCGCGTGTTCATTCAGGGTGTCCAAGCCCCGTTGCAGAGCTTGGTCATAAGGCCGTTGCAGTGGTATACCTGTCATAATTACCTAGCCCGGCAACCCCGACCCAAAGTTTGAACAGAAGTCGGGCTTATTTCTGGCGGTAAGCCTTCAAATATGAATCGCTGTAGATCATCTTGTTAAGCAGAACTTCAGCCGTAATCATCGCATTCATAAGCTCCTCGTCAAGCGGATCATGGATGCTGGAATCCAAACCGGCTTGAATGGCCATCACAAGGAACGCCCTGTTGATCAGACCCCGTTCGGTGGCGCCCTGGCTGAGGTTACTCAACCCGATCACCACGTGCGGAGCCGGGTCCGACAACAGTTTGAACTGACGGACGGTCTCCAGCATGATGCCGGGCGCATCCTGGGCACAGTTCAAAGGGAGGGTGATGGGGTCCAGATAGACCTCGTCCGTGGAGATGCCGACATCCATGGCGGCGGCCACGACGCGCATCCCGATTTCCACCTTCGCATCCGCCGTGGAGGCAACCCCGTTCTCGTCAATGGCCAACCCAATGATGCGGGCATTGAATTCCTTGGCCAGTTTCATGAACGCGGCCAGTTTGTCTGCCTGTCCGGTGGTGGAGTTGATCATGCCTAGGCCCTTTCGGCAGGCAGCTTCCAGGCCGACGCGCATGACGTCCAGGCTGGGGGTGTCAATGGCCAGGCAGATATCCGTCACCTCGCGGGTGTTCTCAACCAGCCATTTCATGACCGCGGGACGCTCGGCTTTCGGGACGCGCGTTCCCACATTGATGTCCAGAGCGTTGGCGCCAGCGGCAATCTGCTGCTCGGCCATGGCGCGAATGGGAAGGGGATCCTTGGCCAGAATGGCATCCCCGATTGACGTGAACATTCCATTAATCCGTTCTCCAATGACAAACATGAGTTCTCTCCCTTTTTTATTACTTTACAATGAGTTCGTTGATCGTTTTCTGAATCGCCTTAACGGCGGCGGGATGGCGCATCACTAGGATGTCGCTGCCGGCCTGCAACAGGGTCGAAGCCGTTCCCACCTCCCAGTAAATACCGCGGGTGGCCTCATCACCCCACGCGGGGTTTTCCTGGAGGCTTCCCTTGGCTTCCTTGGTACGCCACGCTTCCGCGCCCACCATGCAGATCACGGGCAGGGACATGATCTTGTCACCCCCCAGGGCCGCCAGCCGCCCACGTTCCTGAATGGAGTGGGCGTATTCAATTCCGTATCCCAGCGCGCCGGTCGTCGGGTACATGACGATCCGGTTCAGCGGGAGTCCCATTTCGGAGACCAGGATATTGACCTGTTTGGCAATGTTGATATCAATGGGGCTCAGCCCGATTATGGTATGCCCGTCGGCCAGGCATGAGGCCACCAGGGTCTTGTAATTGTCTTCCTTCACCGTGCCAATCAGGCAGCGTTCGCCGGCGGCCGCCTGGCTGCACCGGGGTAGAACCTCGTTATCCTTTTCATCATGATCGCAGCCCCAGATGATCAGCGGCACGCCGACCGCCTTCAACACGGATTTAACCACGGCAGCCGCTTTTTCAGGCGAGGCGTTGCCGAAGTCGGGATGGGTGCCCGCCAATTTGAGGCAGAGCATTGTAGCGCCGTATTCCTCGACACATTTGCGGGCCCAGTCAGCGGGGGACTTCATCACGGAGCCAAAGGCGTCCATCAGGGGTTGTGCCCAGTCATCCGGCTCGCAATCCCATAGCTCCATGGCGATAGCGGGCGCGCGCGGGGTTGATCCCTCAAAGTTCATGAACGGCAGCGCGCTGGCGCCGCCGACCGTGACTACAGAGGTGCGGGTGCCTCCCTCTGCCTTCGTAGCCCCGATGGTGACTTCATTGATCGTTCCTGTCCATTTTTCCTTAGCATCATCAAAGATACTCATTTCTTGCTCCTTTCCAAAAGCTTTGACACCAGACCATCCACGGCCACCACAGCCGGAGAGTTTTCTGGCAGATCCTTTACCGCCTGCCCTTTCACATCAAAATCGGCGATGGCCGGATCGGCTGGAATCATCGCGAGGTTCTCTAAGCCCGTCTGTTGAAACAGGTTCGCCAAATCGGGTGGAATCGGCCCGTTGCACTGGTTCATCACTAGATGGCACCCACCGATGTCGAGATGGAGCGTCCGCACCAGTTCCATGATGCGAATCGCCGTCCGGGCGCCGATAACCGTGGGTTGGCAGATCACCAGCATGACGTCCACGCGGCCATCCGTTCGCCGGCTCAAATGTTCCAGCCCTGCCTCGTTATCGATGACGAGGGCCTTGTACTGTTTGCTGATTCGTCCCAGATACTCGCGTAAAAGATTATTGATGAAGCAGTAGCAGTCCGGTCCTTCCTGCCGTCCCATCGCCAGCAGATCCAAACCCGTCGACTCGACCAGCGATTCATTGATCTGGCGTTCAATCCACTCGTTCTTGGAGATTCCCGCGGGCTTGGCCTCCGGCTTGGCGCGGAGTTCCTCGCGGAGCGTCCCGATCGTCCGCTCGACGGTCAATCCGAGCTTATCCGCCAGGCAACTGTTGGGATCCGCATCAACTGCCAGGATGGGCGTGACGGCACGGTCTTGCAGGCTGCGACACAACAGGGCGGCGATCGTCGTCTTGCCGGTGCCTCCCTTGCCTGCCAGTGCGATACGAAAGCTCATTGTGTCACCTCGGTGTCGGATGGTTTTTGGGCCGCGCTCAGGAGCGAGGGAAACTTCTCGATATTGGTGTGGGGGAGAAACAGGCACGAACTGTATTCATTCATGTACTTGTGACTGGTGCTGAGTTCCAGGTAGGTCATGGCCCCGGCGATCTGATCCTGGACATTGCGCAGGGCTTCCTGCGAGAGGAGTACCATCTTGGCCCCCTGAACAGATCCGTTGCCGATATACTTGAATTTGGAGGGATCCAGATCGGGGATCAGACCAATGCGTATTCCCTGGTCGATTTTTAGGTAGTTTCCGAATCCTCCCGCGATGTAGACATGCTGGAGATCATCAAACGTCATGCCAACATGATCCAGCAGGCATTCCGTTGCCATGTAAATCGAACCTTTGCTGTGGATTAGATTGTTGATGTCGGCCTCTGTCAGCACCAGGTCGCGCCCCAGCGCGGTCTGGCTGCCGGGAAACAAAATGAATTCCACGCCGCCAGATTCGCCTTCCCTGAGCCGAGACCCGCATGCCGACGGATCGAAGCGGCCCCGTCGGTCAATACACCCGGCCTTGAGCAGTTCGCCGACCGCATCGATTAAACCGGAGCCGCACAGGCCCAACGGTTTGCCGCCGCCGACCACGTTGCATTGAATGATGTCGCCATTCTGGCCCAGTTGAATGTGCTCGATGGCTCCGTTGGTGGCGCGCATGCCGCAGGTGATGCCGCCCCCCTCGAATGACGGGCCGGCCGAGGCTGAACAGCATACCAGCCAGTCTGAATTGCCGAGCACCAACTCCCCGTTGGTGCCGAGGTCAATCAGGAGCGAAAGATCCGTGGAGCGCATCATACCGCTCACCAGGACATCGGCGACCACATCGCCCCCGACGTAACTGGCGACCGAGGGCAGGGTGGCGAGCAGGCCGCGGGGGTTGATCTTGATTCCCACCTCGGCGGCGCGAAACGCAGGCGGGCAGCAGGCGGCGGGAATGTAGGGATCTTTGCGGATGTTGCTCGGATTCAGTGCGCAGAGCAGGTGAATCATTGTGGTGTTCCCCGCGCAAACCACGATAGAGACATCGTTCAATTTCACTTTGGCGTCGACGACTAGTGCGGTGATCAGGTCGTTGATGTCGTTCACGATCACGTCACGCAGTTGGGTCCGCCGTTCGGCTGTGGCCCCGTACATGATGCGCGAGATTACATCGTCGCCAAAGGAAATTTGCGAATTGTACTTGGCTTTGGTCGCCAGCGTCTTGGAGGTGTTCAAGTCGACCAGATGGGCCACCACGGTGGTAGTGCCAAGATCCAGGGCCACGCCGAGATTGATGGCCGAGGTGTTCCCCGGTTCAACGTCGACCACTTCCACGGTTCCGCCGCGGGATCCCAGCAGGACGGTGATCTTCCAGTCGCTCTGCCTTAGAATGTCCGGGAGGCGCTGGAGGACGGAAAGGCCGGTCTGCATGATCGGGATGTCGCGACTTTTGCGGATTCCCCGGTACAACCGCTCCTGGTCGCAGATACAGTCCGTGATGGTGGGTTTAGGAAGTTCGAGATACACCTTCTGAAAGAGGGGATTGCGGGGGAACAGGGCGCCTTCGCCCACCCAGTCGGAGATCGAACCATACCGGATCGCATCCTCCGTGGCCAGTTGGGGCACGCCTCCCACGCGGGACTCGTGCGGAACCTCGATCACCACGTCACCGTCGATAAACGTTTGGCAGGCTAGAGCCATTCCGCGCTGGATATCGCGGCGATCGAGAAACATGTTGGGCTTGGCCGTAACCTTGCCCGACTTGATGAACACACGACATTTTCCGCAAACCCCATCGCCGCCGCAGACACTATTGACCGCAATACCGGCGGCCGCAGCGGCCTCCAGGACGCTTTTGCCGGCGGCCGCCTTGACGGTTTTGTCATCTGGCAGAAATGTTATAGAATAGGTCTTCACGCATTCGCCCAGGTCGTCTTCAGGAACTTCGAGATGCCGCTCGCTTCCCGGGGTCCCACCAGTACGGTCCAACCTGAATCGTCCTTGAGACCGCCGCTCATGACGGCGATATAGCCGGGAATGATGACCTTACGGTGCGAGACCTTGCTCTTGACCTCGTCCGAATTCAGGAAGGCCGCGATTTTCTCTGACGTGAGTTTGTCGGAGGCAAATGCGGTCAACACGGATGTTCCCTCCGTATCGAGCACCCCAATGTAGGCCGGCACACGACTGGCTTCTACCTCGCCCGCGACGGTGTAGTAAGTCAGGGAGAAGTTGGTCGTGATCATCAGAGGGGAGTCCGGCGTGACTGCGCCAATCGCGTTCAGTTTAGCCTCCACCTGGATCGGTTTGCGCGGATCCGTGTAGAGGTTCTGGCTGACGGTCAGGATGGGCATCAATTGCTCGGGATTATCAAGCCCGGTGAGTACAATGCCGGCATACTTGGCCACAGCCATGCCGCACTCGGCGACATTGAGCAGCGGATCCACGGTGCTGTTGGTCACCAGGCAGGGGTATCCTAGTACGCGCATGTTCTTCTTGAGCGCCAGACGCCGGACAGCGGTCAGGGCCTGAAGGGTGCCGGATATACTGCCGGTCGTGACATCCAGGACGATGTCCTGAATGCCGGCGGCACGGGCCTTTTCGACCAACACAACAAGGGCGTCCAGGTCGGGGGCGGTGATGGCCAGGGGGCAGTTACGCGCCTTGGCCAGCGTGATGAAGGCGTCGATTGTCGCGCCGGTGGCGGCGTGGATGAGGGGCTTCTTGTCCGCACACGAGGCCAGCACGGCGTCCAGGTGGGCCGCCTGAGATGACATCAGTACCATGGGTAGATCCAGCGTGGCCGCAGCCTGCACGGCCTTGGCGAAAGGCTCTGCCTTGCCGCTGGCATTGACGACGGCCACAACGTTGGCATGCATCGCGATGCCCACGCGGACGAACTTCAATTGCCGGATCTTCTCAATCTTTGCCCTCAGTGCGGCTTCATCCAGGGTGTCGGCGACCATCACGCCGACGCCTGCCGGGTGGTAGAATGACTCCTCGTGGCGGAACATGACGGTCTCGTTCCCGATCTCGAGTTTATTCGGCCCGACGCCGATGGTGATCAGTTTGATGGGGGGGGCGGAGGCGCCGGCGAGTTCAATCTTGGATGCTTCGCTGACATCCGGACACTGGTCGAGGCTCGCCTGCTTTTGCGCGAGTTTCATGGCGAACGCCAGGCAGGTGGGGCACCCGCATTTTTTGCAGTTTGTTTTCGGCAGTAATTTAAAGATATCCAACGCTTTCAAAGCCATAACTTGCCTCCCATTCGATTCTGTTTTGGTTTCTTTTACAGCAAAGCATTCATTTCCAGAGCCGGGTGACCCACCTTTTGCAGATATTCCACCAGCTCCTCGCCCGTCGTGGCCACCGTTTCATCCGCGATCAAGTCCAGCAGATTCGGCACGCCCACCTCCTGGGCGCGGGTGCCGAACCGGTCCCGGTAAAATTCCTTGAGTTCCTTGGGCATCCACAACAGCCGCTTGAGTCCGCCGTCGGCCGCGATGAACTTCTTGCTCAGCACGTAGAGACGGCCCACGCCCAGAAAGCCAGGAGTTTGATTGCCGCCGCCGACCGAACCGGCCAGCGTTGAGAACTTCATGCCGCAGGGGGTCATGCCGCCGAATTCGCGGTTGACGATCATAAACCCGTTGGCTTCCGGAATCAGCGCCAGAATGCACTCGAAACAGCCGCACGACGTCATGGGATCTTCCATGAGCGAGTAGAGGCTGACCTTCTCAATGGTCCGGTTTGAACTCTGGTAGACGAAGTCATTGACTTCCTGCCACTGTCCTTTGTTGACATCGATGACATGGGTCTTCTTAATGGGACGATTGCCGCCCGTCGGGTCGATCTCATACCCCACCTTGCCGTCGAGCCAGCTCACAGCGCCGCAAAGGCCCAGGCGCTCCGGGCTGATGACGCAGATGTGGTTCGGGGCGAACGACTGGCACAGGGCGCAGGAGTAGAATACATCCACACTTTCGTCCGTCATGCCGAGAATGCGCTCGTCGCGATGCGCATAGGACGTGCGGGCTTCCTGCAGCGCCGCCTCGACCTGGGCCTGGTCGGTGATGATCTTCACCTGCACCTTGTCCACGATCTTGCTATACAGGTTGTGGATCTGGGCGTGGATCATCGTGCCGAAGTGCTTCAGTCGGAATCCGCTGGCATAGGCGTCCTTGCTGACCCTGACCCAGATGATATCGCGCTGGCTCATGTGGAACACGCCCATGGCGTAGTTCAGGAAATCATGGACCTTGCGCTCGATGAGGGGCTCGAAGTCGGAGTGCATGGCACGGCCGGCGATCTCCACCACGATGCCAAGGGGCATGGATCCTCCGACCTTGGCGGTATCGATATCCGGGCCGATCAGTTCGATCTTGCCATCCTCAACCTGGTCCATTTCCTTCATGTGAACGAATTCAAACGCGGTGGAGTATTTCCCGCCGAATTCCACGTGTGTATCCTCGCGCCGCACCCGTTCCCCCTCAAAGGCGGCGGAGTAGGAAACCGGGATGTCGAGTTGTGACACGGAGACCTTGACGCCGCGGACCTCGATGCAGCGGGGGACAAGGCTGGCATAGTCCAGTTCGTGAACGACGTGCTCGTAGGTGCAGATTCCGGTAGGTTTAATTTCCGGGATGTTCGTATCGGCGATGATTGGAAAGCCCATATTGATAGCGCCGGCACCGGTGGCATATTTGATGTCATCAACTTCGCCCAGTGTCAGGCCGAACGCAAATACGCGGTTTTTGCAATACTCAAGGCATTTGCGGGCCTGTCCCGCCTTCAGTCCCCCGAAGGTCAATGCGCCGCGGATGGCCCAGCTCAGAGGATAGATGGCGCTGACAGTGTCGCGGCCGTAAGGCACGATGTAGGAGTCCCAGCCCATCTGCACCTTTTTCTCTTCTAGCTGGTCGATGATACTGACGCCGTTAGTCGAGGAACCCACGAACACCATGATGCTACGCTTTTGGAGTTCACGCACGATTTTCACAGCTGTGTCGCTGTCCGGTGCGGCGCCCAGGATCGCGGCGAATCCCGGCATGCGGCCATCAACCAGCTGGATGCCCAGCGTACGGAGGATGGTGTCGGAGAAAAAGCCGTTGCAGCCGGGTTGCGGTTCCTGGGTATAGAGATAGCGAAGGACCATAATAATTTCCTCGGCCAGGAGCGTGGCGACACCGGCGTCCAGCGCCGTTCCCAAGTAGGGAAACCACAGGCGGTCGGTTGGCGCCGGGCCGAGCAGTTCGCGGGCGTGGGCCAGAATCGGCTTCAGGTCGCCGACGGTTTTTGACTCCAGCCCCATCAGCGCGTTGGCCATGGGGAGGTAGTAGGCGGTGTCCGGAAAGCCGATGGCCGTCCCTTCGCTTTTCCCCTCGCGGGCCTTGTTGAAAAATTCCTCGGCCTGGCGGACCACCTCGTGCGCGCCCCGGATCGCGGCGCTAGCGATAGTTTTAGACATACTTCAGTACTCCCTTGTTTTTAGATTGACGGCAAATGACGCCGGAGTGTCCGGCGCTGTCGCCTGTTAGTTGGTTTCACGGGGTTTGTACATCATGGGGCGCAGCTTAAGGGCGGCGCGTTTCTTGTCCATGTGCTCAATCATCAGTCGGGCGGCCTTGACCGGGTCGTCCTCGAAGTTGAACTTGCCGCCGGTAACGTGCTCGACGTCCTCCGTCAGCCATTTGGTGACATCCTTGCTGCCCATCACGCGCATGGCCGGACTGTAGTTCACATAGGCGCCCGAGGCGACGCAGTAGAAGCCGATGGCGATGGCCTTTTCGCACATGGCCTCCGGCGCCGCGCCCGCGATAGGGAGATCGGACAGCTTGTCGCCCAGGCCGCCCTCCTTGATCATCTCGCACAACGCCACGAGGATGCGGCTGTTGTCAACGCAGGACCCGAAGTGCAGCACCGGTGGAATGCCGACGGTCTCGCAGATTTCCTGAAGGCCGGAACCCGCCCACTTCAGCGCGGCCTCAGGCTGGAGCAACCCGATCTTGGCGCACGCGGTGGCTGCGCAACCGGTCATGACCACCAGCACGTCGTTGGCAATCAGTTCGCGAACCATCGCCTGGTGGCTTTCGTCCTGCTTCTTCTTGACCGTATTGCAGCCGATGACCGCCGCCACGCCGCGCAGGCGCCCTGAGATGATTGCATCGTTGAGCGGCCGGAACGAGGCGCGATAGCGCCCGCCTAGGTGCGTGAAGGTGTTCTGCACCGTGAACCCAGCGACCAAGTCGGTCTTGTTTTCTGGGATATTGACCGTGCGGCGGTTCGGGTAGTTCTCGATCGCCTTTCGCACAATATCCTTCGCGATGTCCAGGGCATGGGCTTCCTCGAACTGGACATGGGTTGCGCCGCGGATGCGGGCCTTTTTGCTTGTGGTGATGAGCTTGGTATGGAACCGGGCGACATGTTCCACGAGGGCCGGCATGACGCACTGCACGTCCACCAGCATGACTTCGACAGCCCCGGTCGCGACTGCCAGCTCCTGGTGCAGGAAGTTGCCGACCACCGGTGCGCCTTGCCGCATGAGGACCTCATTGGCCGTGCAGCAGATGCCGCCCACCATGATCCCCTTGGCGCCCTTGGAGTTGGCGAGCGCGATGAGTTCGGGATCCCGGCTGGCCATCACGACCATTTCTGAGAGAGTCGGTTCGTGACCATGGACGACAATGTTCACTTCGTCGGACTTGAGTACGCCGAGGTTGACCTTGCTTCGCACGGGCTGGGGGGTTCCGAACAGGATATCGCTGAAATCTGTGGCCAGCATGGCGCCGGCCCAGCCGTCGCCCATGGAGGTGCGCAGTCCGAACATGAGCAGATTCACGTAGTCGGCATCGACACCCTCATGGGTGCGGTGCAGCGTTTCGACAATTTCGTGTTCAACTCCGACGGGGATCAGTTCGTGGGCGCGCCAGTTTTCAACGGTGGCGGCGGGGGCGCGCATCGAGGGATAGCGGATTTCGCCCTCCTGATTGTTGAACTGGGCCAGCCCTATGGTTGCCATCTCCAGCGCAATCGCCTTGATATCGCGTTTTTCGGTGGCAATTCCCCATTCCTGGGCGAGCGCGATCAGCCGTTCCGGGCTCTTGATCGAGTAACCCTGGACTTCGTTTTTCGCCACCTGCAGGAGCGTCTTGACAATGTCGTGTCCATGGTCTGAATGGGCTGCAACACCTGCCGCTACCTGGCGGATGAGGTGCCGCGCGGCCACGGTGGCGGCATCGGCTCCGCAGATACCTTTCTTTGTCGCGGTGATGCGGCAGGGCCCCATGTCGCAAATACGGCAACAGGTTCCCTGCTCGCCGAACGGGCATCGTTTTCCCTGCTCCTCGTGACGGTCGAAGGCCGTTCCGATGGACGCAGCTTTCAGATTATCAATCATGGCCTGTGCGGCCGGATCCGAACTTTTATTAATTGTATCTGTCATGTTCCTAGTCCCCTGTGAAATTATGAACGTTTTGCTGTTCTCTCTTCAATCAGCCGTACAACATTTTGAATGGTGCCCCGCATCTCTTCGCTAGCCGACGCCACCGTGCGCCGGGCGATTTCAGCCTCGCGGATCCGGGGCTCGTAAGGCAGGAACCCTGCGATTTCCATATCCTTCATCTCAGTTCGAAGGAATTCCTTGTCGCTTTCACTCCGGATCTTGTTGCCGATCACCATCACGCGTTTCAGGCCGAGGTCGGCGGCCATGTCCCGGACCCGGAACGCCGTTTCCACGCTCCTCAAGCCCGGTTCCACGACAATGAGCAGGCCATCCACGGTACTTATTGTGCCACGGCTAAGGTGTTCCACGCCTGCTTCCATGTCAAGCACGAGATCCGTTTTTGCGTCCACAAGCAAGTGGGAAATGAGCGCCCGGACCATGCTGTTTTCCGGACAGTAGCACCCGCTGCCCCCCTTTTTCACCGCGCCGGCCACCAAGACGCGTATTCCGTCGATGGTGATGGCGTACCGGTCGGGGATATCCTCAACAAAGGGGTTGAGCCGGAACATTCCGCCGGTTGTGCCCGGCTTGACCCCCATCTTCTCTTCTATAAGGGCATGTAGTTCGACTAGGGGCTTGACGTCCTCGGGGTGGGGGTAGCCCATGCAGGCCAGCAGGTTGGAATCAGGGTCGCAGTCGATTGCCACTACGGAATGCCCGGAGGCCTTGAAGGCGTGGGCCAGCAAAGTGCTGACGGTCGTTTTGCCAACGCCCCCTTTTCCTGTGACGGCAATTTTCACGGCTTGGTGCTTTCCGGTTCCTTTTCCTTGCTGGCTTCAGCGGCAGCTGCATGATCCTTGTTCAGAAAGTAGTTGGCCCATCCGGAGGTGTAGGCCAAGTTCATCTTGCGGGGCGGGACATAATGATTTCTCATATCGTCCAGTTTTCCAGCTCCCTTCATACGGGAATAGACAACCGTCCAGGCACAGGGTTTCTCGTCTTCACAGGCACCGCACAGACCGCACTTGCTATCGCCGCAGGGGCCGTTACGCTGTTGCTTGGCGCACATGCTTTGCGGGCAGCAATACGCCATGTCCGGCAGGGCGCAATCACCACAGTCGCGGCACCCGAAGCTCAGCATCTTGACCATGTATTCATTAAAATGTGTGAACCTGGCCAAGCCCGGGTGTTTGAGCGTCATCTGGTAGTAGCTTGTCAGGAGTCGGCAGCCGAGGCTTCCGCGGTCAAAGACCACGCGGTGGAAGGCCTGGGAGATGCTGTATCCGATCTGGACATGGCCGGGCGGAAGATGCTTGATGGGGTCCTCCTCCACATCGGTTGGCCGGTATGTCACGGGCGGCGGGAAGAGGTAGAATTCATCCTTCCGGCTGAAACAGACTTCTGGAATGAAGGATTCCCATTGCCCGGCAAAGTCATCCGCCCGCTTGATGATAAACAGGAAATCATCGGTTTTCAGGCCAAATCCGCCGATATGGACGCCATTGAACCCCATACCCTTGAACATGGCCACCATTTTAGCCGCGCGATCAAGTCGCTTCGCCTTCCCCTTGTCAGGTTCCTTGGACTCGGCCTCCAGCACCTTCAGCAGTTCATCCGTGACCACGCAGCCCGGGACCATGCCGGCATTCATGGTCTTGCCCGCTCCGTAGCTCAGGACATAGACGTTGCCGATCAGCGGGACCTTCAGACCCCGGCTGGTCATGTAGCGCTTCACTTCCAGAAATTTGCGCATGTCATAACCCAATTGGGTGATGATGAAGTCCGCCCCCGCGGCGATTTTCTTTTCAAGCTTGAAGAACTGGGGAACCAGCTCCTCTTCACGAAGCTTAAAGGGCGATACAGCGGCCGCCACGTAAAAGTTGGTTTTGGGAAGCTGAGTGGTGGTTCCCTTTTTTGCGCCCGCAACTTCAAGCCCGGCGTTCATGGCTTTGATGTACTTGACGGTTTGGACTGAATCCAAATCAAATACCCCCGCTGCATTTCCCTCATATCCGCTGGCTGGATAGTCTCCCGTCAGAACCAGGATATTGTTGACTCCCGCCCGAGCCAGCGCATCGAGGCGTGACTCGACGGCGTTCCGGTTGAGGTCGCGGCAGGAGAAATGTACGAGGACATCCAAGCCCTGTTTTTGGATCTCAGGCGCCAGTGCATCAGGGATCATGGCGGAATTGCCGCCGGGGTTGTCTGTCAGGCTTACGGCATGGATTTTAGAATCCGGCCCCGCCACGGCTTTGGCGAACTCGATCGCGGCCTCCACGCCTGGTCCGGTTTTGCCGCGTCCAGGGACAAACTCACACGTGATGGCAAATTCGCCTTTTTCAAGTTTATCTCGCAGCATAATAACTCGCTTTCGCAATCAAAAGACCGTTTCCGTGCCTTCTGTGACATCGCCTGATAGAATGATGCTGGACTCTCAGTTGTTAGCTCTGCTACCTTGCTTCTAATAAATGTATCGCTACCACGGTGTAGTACGCAAGAGAAATAATGCGTTGAATACCCTCCCCCCCCGGGGGAGGGGGGGCTGGCGGGACGGGTGACGGGCCCCTGATAAAAATTTTATAACATGATAGACAAAGACATACGACAAGGCAAGGCGGCAACGAAGCGGCGTGCCGATTCAGGTTCTGCGGGGCGTGATCGAGCGGCAACCATAAAACGAATTCGCGGCATCATGGGCCGGACGCAAGCCGAACTGGCCTCGGCGTTGGGGATTTCTGAGAAGGCGGTTCAGAGTTATGAGCAGGGGTGGCGTGATGTTCCTGTGCGGGTGATGATTCAGATTCTGGTTCTTCTGGCGTTGTATCAAAAGCGCACCTTGGATGATATTCCCTGCTGGGAAATCCGTAAGTGTAGTCCCGCCCAGCGGGAAACGTGCGCCAGTTTCACCGTCGGACGGGGGCAGTTCTGCTGGTTTGTCGGCTCGAAGGACTGTCGTCCCACCCCGGGCGGGAACTCGGGGCCCATTCTTCCCTGCATGGATTGCCCTGTTGTACAGCGTCTTCTGGCCGGTCGGCGTGTTGATACCCCGCTTTGACCTGTAAACCACAGTGTGGTAGTATAACTTCTTAATTTAAGGAGAAGCATGAGTTTCAAGCGATGTCCCGGAAGTATGTCGTTTACGCAGCCGAAAATCGAGTTGGTGCGGTGTCCGCATTGTGGTGAAGACGCCGAGGTGTGGAGTGATGAGGCTGATGGGAAGTGTTCTAAATGCGGCCATACTGTATGTCGTACGGCCACGCAGTCCTGTATCGATTGGTGCAAGTATGCGAAAGAGTGCCTAGGTGACGAGGAGCACAAGCGGTATCAGGATTTGAAGACCCGACTGCGGAAAGAGACGCTTCTCAAGGCGGGTGAAGCCTATCTGATGGACGAACAACAGAAGAGTCATGCCCGGGATCGCGCTGCTTTTGCCGAACAGATTCTCAGTCGTGAATCGGCGGCGGATCCCAACGTGGTGATTGCCGCATCCGTGCTGCTTGCCGTGAACCGAACCGTGCCTGCGGGGGGCGATCAAGCGGTCGCTTCGGCTTCGCTTGTATCCGACATTCTTCACGAATTGGGTTATCCCGAAGGATTTATCAAGGAAGTGAGTGGGATTGTGACCTGCCTTCATGAGTTTGGCGACAGTGAGAGCCTCAATTTTCGCATTGTGCATGATGCGGAACTTTTGGCCAGCGGCAAGGCGGGGGCACGACTGCTGACGGATGCAGGCAAAGCCTTGGCGTCGAAAATAAAACCCTGACATGCCTTTCATCGCCCTGAATTAAATGTGAGGCTGGATAGATTCGTTCCTTGACGGCCAAAATGGTAGCTGGTAGCTTCCCCGCCTGTTTTCGTAATCGGGCCGTAGCGCAGACTGGTAGCGCGTTTGCTTGGGGTGCAAAAGGTCAGGAGTTCAAATCTCCTCGGCCCGACCATTTAAACCC
>Ga0194060_10000318_pt1 | contig 35280 bp, 29 predicted proteins | sample SepL225m_MetaG_FD_163427 | JGI IMG/M metagenome (GOLD analysis project Ga0194060, IMG submission 163427) | Anoxic zone freshwater microbial communities from boreal shield lake in IISD Experimental Lakes Area, Ontario, Canada - Sep2016-L222-5m | ecosystem: Environmental > Aquatic > Freshwater >...
TTTTTTCTTCCTGGATCTGGGCGATGGTACGCTGCTGGTTCTGGATAGAAGCATCGGCCACGGCCACTTTCTTTTCGGCCTCAAACTGATTCCGTTGGATCAATTGGTTATCGCGGCGCAGGGCATCAATATCGCTGCGCTTTTCATCAAATACTTTTCGCTTATCCTCAACCGTTAGCTTTAACGCTGCCAGTTGATTTTCAAATTCGGTTAATTTTATTTCATCTTCGGCGATCTGCTTGTTGGTGAATCGGATGCTCTCATCCAGTCCGGCCAATTGCCCATCCGCCTTCTGCAAGAACTCACGCAACCCGGCTTCCCTTTCTTTCAGGTGTTGCAGGTGTTGTGCGGTAAGGCTTTTTTCATTCTCCTTATTGCGCACCACATCCAGCATATCATTGAACGCATGCTGCATTTGCTGCAGGGCTTTCTCTTTTTCTATGAAGGCCAGCTTTTCCTGTTCCAATGCCGCATCTTCTTTGGCAATGGCCGTTTCCAGTTCAATTCTTTTGTCTACCTCAGCTTGCTGCTGGCTATTCAAATCGCGGTAGGTGATGTTGAATCCTTCCAGGGCAGCCTTGGCCAGTTCAATACTTACTTCCTTATATTCTTTCTTGATCTCGAAATATTTCTCAGCTTTTTTGGCCTGGCTCTCTAAACTTTTCAGCTGGTTATTGATCTCGAACAACAGATCCTCAATACGCGCAAGGTCCTGCTCCGTGGCATCCAGTTTCAGTTTAGCTTCTTTCTTTCTTGTTTTGTAGATAGAGATACCGGCAGCCTGTTCCAGCATGCGGCGGCGACTATTGTCCTTATCCTTGATGATATCGTCTACCATACCCAATTCAATGATGGCATAGCTATCGTTACTCACCCCGGTATCCATGAACAGGTTGTGGATGTCTTTCAGTCTACAAGCCACATCATTGAGGCGATATTCGCTTTCTCCGCTCTTATAGTATTTTCGGGTAACCGTAACGGTATTGAATTCGGTGGGCAGTAAGTTTCGGGTATTCTCGAAGGTTAGGCTCACTTCCGCCAATCCGGAAGCCGAGCGGGTTTTGGAACCATTGAAGACCAGACTCTCGAGGTTCTCAGATCTCAGGTTGCTGATCTTATGTTCCCCGATCACCCATCGGATGCTGTCCACAATATTGCTTTTGCCACAGCCATTGGGCCCAATCACGCCGGTGATCCCTTCATCAAAATTGAGTACGGTTTTATCGGCAAAACTCTTAAATCCTTTAATTTCTAAGCTCTTTAAACGCACGTTTCTATTTTTTAAGTCAGACGGCAAATATATAGTAATGCGGCAAAAGAAAAATTTGATTGTTTACACTATCTCTCAAGAGTTATGCACAGGTTTTTAACAGCCAACACCGGCGCCCATTCCCTACCTCTTTGATGCCATTCGTAAGCATTGTTGCAACCCTTTCAAATATTGAGTTTTGAGCATATAATCTTCGGGTTTTAAAGCCCGGAAATGACTTGTTTATTTAACATTTTATGCCCGGAAATTGAATGCTTCCTATCCAAAAACAACTACCTTTGCAGTTGTGAACATGAAAAAAGTTTTCGTCACCATACTGGCCCTCATTTACCTTACCGCTTCTAACGGTACCTGGATCAATATGCATTATTGCATGGGGCAATTGGCCGAAATGAAATTGCACGGACATCCTTCAAAAAATTGTGCTAAATGTGGCATGGTACAAACCAAGACCGATAATGGTTGCTGCAGGGATGAATATAAATTTTTCAAATACCAGTCAGACCAGCAATTATGCTCGTCCAATATCCAGATCCCTTTATTTGATGCATATGCAATACCGGTTTCTGCCTTCGAATCGATCGATGCCAACCAGGTAAGCATCAGCCATTTCTTCCCGGGCAACCATGCACCCCCACGTGCTCCAGCGGTTGCCATCATTATCCAGCATCGGAATTTCAGGATTTAATATCCTGTTCTATTTTTTCCCGGCCATTCATTTTGCCGGGCTAAACGCGTGTATACCTAACTGAATATTCAATATTTTTTACTAATTAAATTTAATGACAATGAAAAATTTCAAAATGCTATTCGTCGTTGCACTTAGTTTTTTCGCAATACAAGCGATGGCTCAGGACAGCACAAAATCAAAATGTAATATGCAAATGGGAACTGCTGCTTACAGTTGTCCCATGCATGCCTCTGAAACCAGCAACAAACCTGGCAAATGCGGTAAATGCGGAATGAATCTGACCAAGAATGAGAAGATGAGTTGCAACTTCAAATGCCCCATGCATGCTTCAGAAACCAGCAACAAAGCTGGTAAATGCAGCAAATGCGGCATGAAAATGGAAAAATGCGACATGGCAAAATGCGACATGACCAAATGTGGTATGAACATGACGAAAACTGAAAAGATGAATTGTGCCTACAAATGCCCCATGCATGCTTCAGAAACCAGTAACAAAGCCGGAAAATGCAGCAAATGCGGCATGAACATGACCAAATGTGAAATGACGAAAACTGCCGCTTACAGTTGCCCCATGCATGCTGATGTAACCAGCGACAAAGCCGGAAAATGCAGTAAATGTGGTATGAACCTGACCAAAACTGAAAAGCCAACTACCGCTGAATATAGCTGCCCTATGCATTCGGATATTACGAGTAATAAGCCAGCCAAATGCAGCAAATGTGGAATGGATCTGAGGAAAACAAAAAATTAAAAAAGCCCACCATGAAAACAAGAGCAATAAAATATTTTATCATACTGCTCATGATATTACCGGCCTTTACCGCATCTGCTCAGATGAACTCCAATTCATCGAAAGACAGCAGCATTCAGTTCAAAGTATTTGGCGTTTGTATTCTTTGTAAGGAAAGGATCGAAGGCGTACTGAAAGTAAAAGGCGTACGATCAGCCGTATGGGATATCGACAGCAAGCAACTCTCGCTGGTCTATAATCCTGCTCTTGTTTCTTTGGTAAAACTGAAGAATAGGATCGTCAATGCCGGCCATGACCTCATTGACCGAAAAGCAAAAAATATCATTTATAGCCAACTCCCCGCCTGCTGCCACTTCCGTGAAATAGACGTGATGCTCACCGAATCATTAATGGATTCTGTGCATCTTTCAAAGTCAGACACGATGTTGATTCCGGTTGAAACGGTTTACCCCAAATTAATGGACAGCCTCAACACGGAAAGACCAATAACGGATACGATCAATAAAGGGAAAGCAATCAAAGGGGTGGTTCTGGAAACCAATAAGAAAGGGGTATTCACTCCGCTAGCCGGTGCCACCATCATTTGGCAGGGATCTACACAAGGCGTTAGCACCGATAACAATGGTGTATTCAATATTTATCAGCATGAACAACATCAGCACCTGGTAGTAAGCTATGCCGGATATAAATCAGATACACTTACGATCACCGATAACAATGAATTGAAGATCATTTTAGCGGCCAACAAATTATTAAAAGAGGTTACCGTAACCTCCCGCCAGCGTTCTACCTACCTGGCTGCCCTGAATCCGATCCGAACATTGATCATGACCGATAAGGAATTATTCAAAGCGGCCTGTTGCAACCTGAGCGAAAGTTTTGAAACAAATCCTGCTGTAGATGTATCTTATAATGATGCCGTAACAGGATCTAAACAAATTCAGTTACTTGGCTTATCCGGCATCTATACCCAACTTACGGTGGAGAACCTTCCCGGCCCAAGAGGCATTGCCACTCCGCTCGGATTGAATTCCATCGCAGGACCCTGGGTAGAATCCATCCAACTCACCAAGGGCATCGGATCGGTGGCCAATGGATATGAAAGCATTGCCGGACAGATCAATGTAGAATTAAAGAAACCCGAGAACAGTGAAAAACTATTTGCCAATGTCTATATCAATGATCAAGGGAAAACAGATCTCAACCTTAACCTCGCCAAAAAGCTTGATAAAAAATGGTCGGTTGGCTTATTGCTGCACGACGATTTTTTAAATAATAAAAAACTGGATTTTAATAAGGATGGATTCCGCGACCTACCCACCGGAAACCAATTCAGTTTTATCAACAGATGGAAATACGATAATGAAAAAGGATTCCTGACGCAGTTTGGATTTAAAGTACTCACCGACAGAAGAACCGGTGGTGAACTGGACTTTGATCCCGGAAAAGATAAGCTCAGCAACAGCAAGTATGGATTGGGAATGAATACCGATCGTTATGAAGCCTTTGCTAAGATCGGTTATGTATTTCCACAGAAGAAATATAAAAGCATCGGACTGCAACTGGCGGCCATCAGCCATAAACAGGATGACTATTTTGGATTAACTACCTATTCGGCTACACAACAAAATTTTTATGGTAACCTGATCTATCAATCGATCATCAGCAGCACCATTCATAAATTCAGAGCGGGTATCAGTTTCCTGCACGATAATTATAATGAACAGTTCAACAACACCGTATACAAACGAACAGAGATCGTACCCGGTGCATTTTTCGAATACACCTACACCCCCACCGAAAAATTCAGTGCCATTGCCGGTATCAGGGCCGATCACAATAACTTATTTGGAACTTTTGTCACGCCGCGTATCCATCTCCGTTATGAACCCATTGAAGGCACAACATTCAGGGTGAGTGCTGGTCGCGGACAACGCACCGCCAATATCTTTGCAGAGAACAGTGGCGTATTTGCCAGTGCACGTCAGGTACAGATCATTGGCAGTGGATATGGAAAAGCGTATGGACTTGATCCCGAAGTGGCCTGGAACAAAGGCATCAGTGTGGATCAAAAATTCAAACTGATGCACAGAGATGGTTCCTTGAGTTTTGATTATTTCCGAAATGATTTCAACAACCAGGTTGTAGTTGATCTGGAAACCCCTGGCGCAGCTTCTTTTTATAATTTACAAGGGAAATCTTATTCTAATAGTTTCCAGGCAGAACTGAATTGGGAACTGATCAAGAAACTTGATCTGCGACTCGCCTATCGCTATTTTGATGTAAAGACCACCTATGGAGGTAAATTACTGGAACGCCCATTGATCGCACAGAACAGGGCTTTTGCCAACCTGGCTTATGGTTATAAAGGCTGGAAATTTGATTACACCATCAATTACAATGGAAAGAAAAGAATTCCCGGAACGCAAACCAATCCCTTGGCGTATCAGCGGGATACAGAATCACCCGATTTTGTATTGATGAATGCACAGATCAGTAAAACAATTGGAAAAAAACATCCATCAGATTTTTATATCGGCGCAGAAAATATTACCGGTTATCATCAGAAGAATGCCATCATTGCTGCTGACCAGCCTTTCAGTAAATATTTTGATGCCTCCTTGGTTTGGGGACCGCTCAGTGGAAGAATGTTATATGCAGGATGGCGATTAAAATTGAAATAATTGATTGGACAGCATTTCAAATGCTTACTGGAAAATCGTAATGTTGCATTCCATTTTTGCCCGATAGTATAATGGTAGTACTGCAGATTCTGATTCTGCCTGTCTTGGTTCGAATCCAGGTTGGGTAACAAAAAATTAAAAGCCCTGATTCATTTGTTTCAGGGCTTTTTAAATGGCTTTCTATTTTGCTGATCCTTTCAGCACTAACTTATGGGAAGATTATAATTTCTTTCTCAACCCGTATTTAGCTAATTTTATATTTCAATCCCAATCATCATGAACCAGCCAGTTAGCGCACTCGCTCCCACCGCATTGTGGAACCATTTTTCCAGTCTGAATGCCATTCCCCGCCCCTCAAAAAAAGAAGAACGGGCTGTAGCCTTTATCAAGGCATTTGGCGAATCGCTGAATTTACCCACTGTAGTGGATGCAATCGGCAATGTGATCATTAAGAAGCCGGCCACAGCAGGTATGGAAGACCGAACCCCACTGATCCTGCAAAGCCATCTGGATATGGTTCATCAAAAGAATTCAGATACGATCTTTGATTTTTCCAGTGAGGGCATAAATATGTTTGTGGATGGCGATTGGGTGAAAGCAAAAGGTACTACGCTGGGAGCCGATAATGGAATCGGTGTAGCTGCGATAATGACGATACTGGCTTCTCAAGATATTCCACACCCCGCTCTGGAAGCACTTTTTACAGTCGATGAAGAAACCGGAATGAGTGGAGCGCTGGCGTTAAAAGCCGGTGCATTAGAAGGAAGGATCTTACTCAATTTAGATACGGAAGAAGACGATGAACTCACGATCGGTTGTGCTGGAGGAATTGATGTAACCGCCACCGGTAGTTATGATTCAATTGGTTCATCAGGAAATTCCGCTTTCCGGATCAGCCTGAAAGGCTTAACCGGCGGACATTCTGGCGTTGATATCCATAAAGGCCGTGCCAATGCCAATAAACTGATGAACAGGATACTTTTAAAACTGGCCGATGAAACCGGAGCCGCCCTAGCATCATTAGATGGCGGAAGTCTGCGCAATGCCATTCCCCGAGAATCCACAGCAACAGTTTGTATTGCACCCGAAAAAGAAGTTCCATTTCAGGCACTCATTACCCAATTTCAACAGATCTTAAAAAATGAATACCATTTTACCGATCCGGCTTTGGAAATTTCAATAGAAAAGGTTGACTTGCCTGCAACGGTGCTGGATCCTGCATTCCAATTTAAATTTTTGCGTGCAGTGTACAGTTGCCCAAATGGTATTTATCGCATGAGTCCGGATATTCCGGGACTGGTACAATCATCTAACAATATTGCCAAAATACAAGTTAATCAGGGTACATATTCCATACAATGCCTTACCCGCAGTTCGGTCAATTCTGAAAAAGATGACCTCGCAAGGGCCATTGCTGCAGCATTTGAACTGGCAGGTGCATCCCTGGCTTATACAGGCGCCTATCCTGGATGGGAACCCAAACCCAGTGCACCCATTGTAAAACTGATGAGCGAATTATATCAAGAATTGTATCAATCACCGGCAAAGGTGAATGCCATTCACGCAGGACTAGAATGCGGTATCCTGGGCAGTCATTACCCAACTATGCAAATGATCTCCTTCGGCCCCAATATTTATGGCGCCCACTCTCCTGATGAAAAAGTACAGATCAGCTCAGTACAAAAATTCTGGGCCTATTTACAGGAGATTCTGAAACAGGTGCCGGTCATGAATTAAGCAGCAGTTTCGGCAACAGAATTTTAGAAAAACATGACCAATATCATTGTTAAGCTAAGCATGCTGTTCTACTTTGCTGCAATAATTTTGATTTGTTATGTCTGTGTACACATACTATAAGTGGTTCTCCAGAATTTTGGGGTTACTGTTCCTGATCATATTTTCAGCCTATATTATCAATGAGGGCATACCGGATGTTATTGAAGGAAAAGCGAACGACTGGCTTTGGTTCCTACCCTTTGCCATGTTCAGTTTCTTTGGTTATGTAGCCGGATGGAAATGGCCATTCACCGGAGGATGGACCATGATGATCGGAGGACTTTTGTTGATTGCTTTTTTTCTTTTTAAAAATGAATTTTTATTGGCCTTGATATTCAGTTCTCCCTCTTTACTCATTGGATTTACCTTTATTGCTGCTTCAGGCAAATCTTATCTTGGCAGGATCATGAGCCAGGATAATCAGTCCGAATCAGCCTGACGATTATACGATAATATCCTCCCCTAGAACATCAAATGACAAAATCTTCATGGTTTATTCAATGTGGTTATTTATCTTACTCCAAAAAGTAAAAATGAAAAAAGCCTGCCTGTTCTTCGCCCCTTTCATTTTCTTTATGAGTGCCATGGGGCAGACTAATCAAAAAGATAGTACCCCTGCCACCCCACCCGATACCGTTAGTATTGGTCTCTATATCACCAGTATTCACAATATAGATTTCAAGCAGAAGGAATACGATGCCAATTTTTGGCTATGGCTCCGGTACAAGAACAGGGCATTTAATTTTGCACAAAACCTCGAGATCCCACAGGCAAAGAGTTTTACTACCTCTTATTCCACTATCGATAGTTCCGGTGAACAAGTATATATGTTGATGAAGATCGAGGCCAACATGAAAGATTCTTGGCGGATCAGCAATTTTCCCTTCGATCATCAGAAATTAAGGATCTCTGTTGAAAATTCGCAGTTTGATTCGAAGTCCTTAGTGTTTAAGCCAGATACCCTGGGCAATAATTTCGATCCTCGTTTCACCATCAACGGCTGGGTTATTGACAGTTGTATTTTAAGCGTTTCCAAAAAAGCGTATGAAACATCATTTGGCGATGTAAGCCTACCCAAGCCGCATGTGGAATACAGTGCCTTCAGGGTTCGCATGGATCTGGATCGCAACGCCACCGGACTATTCTGGAAAATGTTCCTGGGCATGTATATCGCATTCCTGATCGCCTATGTATGCTTTTATATCCATGCAGATGGTATCGACTCACGGTTTGGGCTAAGCGTAGGTTCTTTGTTTGCCGTGATCGGTAATAAATACATCATCGATTCCTCCTTACCAGAATCTACTACATTCACACTGGTGGATACCCTTCACGGAATTACCCTTTTCTTCATTTTTGCGGTGATCACAGCCACTGCCTGGTCGCTCAAACTGGTAAAGCAGAACAAAATTAAACAAGCCAGAAGATTTGATATGCTGGCAGCACAGATCTTCCTGTTCTTGTATGTATCATTGAATATCTTTTTTATCTGGCAAGCACATAAGAGTGGATAGACAGGAAGTTCATAACTCCCCCGTTGTTTCGGGCATCCGCATCTTTCCAATAAAATCATTGGATGGCATTCCCCTGGAAATGGCTGAGATCGGCCACCGGAGTTTATTGCACGACCGCGAATTTGCCATCATTGGAGCCGATGGAAGATTGATGAATGGAAAAAGAACCGGTAGGGTTAATCAACTAAAAGCCGAATACAACCTGAGTGATATGACCGTGAATTTTTCGGAACGGCATGATACAATTACCCATCAGTTCAAATTACTGGATGAACAGGCACTGATAGAATCCTACCTGACCGATTTTTTTAAGATGCCGGTTCACCTGCTTCATAACAAGGCAGGGAGGCTATTGGATATTCCCGACACCTCGTGTTTGTCGGTGGTTTCGCAGGAAACGATGCAATATCTTGCCCAGGAAATGCCGGGGCATGATGCAGCTGATCTGCGTTTACGCTTTAGGGTTAATATCGAACTTGCGGGCGTTACTCCTTTTTGGGAAGAGCAATTGGCCAGGTCTTCCGGTATTCCAGTTCCATTCAGCATAGGATCAGTTCAACTTGCGGGAAATAGTTTGCGTGCCCGCTGCAATGTGCCCCCTCGCCATCCCCATAGCGGTGAAACGGATAAAACATTTGTGAAGCAAATGACCCGGGCCAGAGCGCAAAACATCCCCGAATGGAGTATGGTGGATGAACTCCCTTCCTTGTATTATTTATCGGTCGACTGCAGTATTCCGGGCACAGAAAAAGGAAAACAGATCCGAATTGGAGATCAATTAGCAATCCATTGATTTGATTATGAAGAAAAAATAGCTAATCCCAGTTGCTATTTTCTTCGATGCAAACTATCACCCCTAATGATAAATTGAATTTTTCCTTGATTTTTCAAAATAATTATTGTATTCTTATACCCTAAACTATTAATATATGATGAACACTCCAACAAAACTAACTAGCCGTATCTTTTTGGCTACCCTTTTGATCACAGGCGGTTTGGCCATTGGTTGCAATGGTTCCGGCGAAACAAAAGAAGCTACAAAAGACACTCCTGCCGCTGCTGCTCCTAAAATGGAAGTAAAGCCGGCTACAGTAGATACTCCGGTTAAAATAATTGATACTGCCAAAACCAGGCCCATTAAAACACCGGAATAAAAATTATTACAACATCGAAGACTCGTAAGTTCAACGGTCAGGATCCTTAACCTTAAGATTAACTTTTTTAAGTTTAAGCTTATCCTTTCTATTGCTTACGAGTTTTTCTATTAGCCAGTGTTCGATCTTATGATGCGATGGGATCAGCAAGGTGGCAATAGATACAAAGATCAAGAGCTCATAAACAGGTGTATGATGCGTTAGATCAGCCACATAGGGATGCAATAACAGGGTAAGGTATTCAAATACCAATAACAGGGAAAGTATACCCAGTATCTTGATCAATCTTACATGTACCCTGATACGACTCAGCAATAAAGTGAACAGAAAAAATCCCGGAATGAACATCCCAATGAATAGGTATTGTAATTGCTGCTTCCGCTCCTTTTCTGCTTCCTTCCTGTTCTCTTCCAGTTCAATCTGACGCAATTGTTCATTGGTCGACAATACCTGCGATTGCCGGATCCTGCTTTTACTATTCAGGGTATTATTCAATTCCTGTACCCGACTCATAGTCGCAAAAGCACTATCCACCTGATTGGTAGTTCTATATTGATTGGTCAGGAATTCAGCTGCCTCCATTTCTTTCAACAGAAAATTATCTTCTTTTGCCAGGTTTAATGAACGGCGGGCAAAGAATTGAGCTGAATCATTGCGATTCATTTTCTGATACAGGTTTGCCATCCCAAGTAAGGCCTCGCACAACACTTCATCATCATGCACATCGATGGTCTCCAAATATTGAATGGCACTATGATAATGAAAAAGTGCAAACTGATAATTGCTCATCTTGGTATAACAATGTCCTAAACCGGTCATGGATGTACCCACCCAGTCACTATCGTTTTTTTGCACAGCGATCTGGAGCGACTTATTAAAATAGTTATAAGATGAATCGGAAATATTCAGCCGGTTGTATACATCACCCAGATTCAAAGCAATAAAATATTTAAAATCTTCAATATTATTCGCTTTGATCACCGAATCTGACTGATAATAATATTTTAAGCCTAATTGATACTCTTCTTCGTACACATACACTGCACCAATCTTCATCAGCGCATTGGCCATATTCCGGGGATTATGCTGCTTTTCATCCAACTGCAATTTTTCAAAATTGGTGGCCAGGGCCCGGGGATAGTTACCGATACTTAAAAAGGCATTTGCCAGCACGCCTAAGGACCTTGACTCGCCATCAATATACTTGATCCTTTGAGCAAGCAATACAGCCTGCTGGGCCAAAACCAGGGCCTTTTCAGGATTATACAGGGAGGTTGCACTGGCCAGTTGCCACATCAGGTTTACCCTACTGGTATCCTTGTGAGCATGGCTCAATAACGCTTCAAGACTATCCGCTTTTTTTTGCTGGGCGTATGCATGCTCCTGTACAAAAAAAATGGACATCATCAACAAAAATTGTTTCATACGCAGATGCTGTTTCAATGATATTATAATAACGCTTGTTTATTCAAAGCGTCAAGAATAATTATAGTACCGCCTTAGATAAATCCAACTTTATAAATTTTCGATAATAATTATGTGAAATCAAATACATGTAGTAATTTAATGTTCAGACAGTCATATAAATTCTACAACAATGAAATTAAGGAAACTATTGTTCACCCTGCTATTTCTTATCTGCAGCCATGAACTATTTGCCCAATCCATTTATGAAATTGAATATAATTACACACTCAACAACAATGTAAAGGAAACCTATAAAGCCTTTTTATACCGCTATGAAGATGGCACTGGATATATACGGGTAAGATATTTCGATCTTGAAAAAAAAGTGGATTTCCTGGTGGATATGGACATGAAAGAGAACTATGGCCGTGATAAAGATAATAATCTGGAAATGAATAAGTTGTATTACCAGGGTATGAATCCATTCGTCATTATGGGAGATACAACCTTTCAATATAGTCCGGATGTATTTTGGTTTAAGGTTAACCCCCAAACTAATTATTTTGAACCCTGGGCCGTGATGTCGAAAGATGTATATGATGGCAAACAATACCAGGGCGTGATCTCTAATATTCGCCTCCTGCAACAGGCCGACCTTACGAAAGAATTTGTTTCACAGTATTTTGTTCCCGAAGATGGTTTTTACCAGAATCTTTTTGATACTAAGACCCGGAGTCTTACCACCCAACAAAAGGCTATTCGGCTACATTTGATCGTAGTTGCCAATACCAATGAATCCTCCATTGGAAGTACTTGCGCCATCGACAAAGATGCCACCAAAAAACTCTTCAGCTCCGTAGCCGAATTCATGGGAATACAATATGATGAACAGATCATCTTTGGCAATGATTTTACCAAGGACAATGTTGATAAGGCTATGTATTCCCTTAATCCCGGTCCTGAGGATATTGTGGTTTTCTATTACTCAGGCCATGGATTCAGTTATAACAATGATAATAATCTGTTTCCGTATATCGACCTGCGCGACAAGGAATTTCAGCGTTACGGTCCGCCCTATACCTATAATATTGAAGAAATCTTTAACCGTATAAAGCAGAAAGGGGCAAGATTGAACCTCGTGATCAGTGATTGTTGTAATACAGATCCTACCCTTAATAATGTAACAAGTTCTCCTATGCCAAGTACCAGAGGTTCATCTATCGGATGGAGCATGGAGAACTGCAGAGACCTGTTCCTGAACCCTAAACGCATGTCGATATTGATGACTGCAGCGTCTAAGGGACAATTATCGGCAGGCAATGGATCAGATGGTGGATTCTTTACCTTTCAGTTAAGGCAATCATTGGAAAAAAGCTTTGACCTCAATTTAAAAGAAGTTAGCTGGGATAATATCCTGCAAACGGCTCAAAAGCAAACGATCGACAGAGCCGGTGCAACGCTTTGCCCTCAATTGGATGGAAAAAGCTTTGCCAAATGTGCCCAAACGCCGTTGTTCAGAAGCTTGTAATTCAGACTCTGTTTTTTATTACCTTCATTCAACATCAGGGAAAAATTAAACAGTAGCAGCAATGGCAAAACTAAATTTCGAGTTCAAAGCAAAAACGCATGAACTGGAAACATTGGAAAAAAAATTACAGGAACTGAACCCTTTGTTCATCGGCGAAGACCACCAGATCGATATCTATTTTAATGTATCCACCGGTAGACTCAAACTCCGCGAAGGAAATATTGAGAATGCACTTATTTATTACGAAAGATCAGATACCGCAGGCGCCAAGCAATCTGATGTATTGTTGTACGAACATCAGCCCCACCCTGCCTTGAAAGAGATCCTTATAAAACTGCATGGCATTAAAGTGGTGGTAGATAAAAGAAGAAGGATCTATTTTATCGACAATGTAAAATTCCATTTCGACCGGGTTGATCAACTCGGAACATTTATAGAAGTAGAAGCCATTGATCATGCCGGAGAATCAGGTATCGCTAAATTACAGGAACAATGCAACCGTTATGCCAGCTTGTTTGGCATCAGTCAACAAGACTATATCGCCGTTTCATATAGTGACCTCCTATTGGAAAAGCAGGCTTAACCAGATCCTCATATTTCTAAACTCTATTAAGAACTTGTTAAATAAGTCCGGAAAATCAGGGGCCATATTTATTTTACGAATCAATTCGTATATTTGAACCTCAACCTACATAATATGAAATTATTTTTTACCCTTGCCCTATCTGCTGCTTGTGTGGCAGGATATGCGCAACCCAAATTGATCAGTCAAGCTACGATCAGCACAAAGATCACCATTGTTGCCCCAGAAGAAGAAGATGGGCCCCCACCCAATGTACAAACCTCCGGTAACGGCGAAGAAGTGAGGGTTATGCGTTTTGGAGGCGAAGGCGAAAGCAAGTCGACCACTTACCTTAAGAATGACTTAGTAAAAACTTTTTCAGAGTCAGAGATGGGTCGTACCACCATTATTCGCGACAACAACAAAAAAACCACCATCACCCTTATGGAAATGATGGGTAAAAAATTTGGAATAAAGTCGACCGACGAAGAGCAGGAAGCCATGCGCAAAAGATTGGACAGTATGATGAAAACCAGAAATGACAACCCGCTGGCGGAAAATTCCGAACCTAAAATAAATATTGTTTATCTGGATGAAAGCAAAAAAATTGCCGGATATGATTGTAAAAAAGCACTGATCCTGAGTACCCGCAGCAATGGGAAAACGGATACCAGCCTTGTTTGGTACAGTCCCGATTTTACACTGCAGGGAGTAAGCAGCACCGGAGGTGGTGGTGGATTTGGATCACAGACGGGCTCATCAGGACTTGAACTGCTGAAAGGATTTCCGCTCCAGTATGAGCGGAATATGGGCAGGGGAAGAAAAATGACTGTACTGGTAACTAAGATCGACTTTGAAAAAGCGGTATCGGATAAAGAATTTGAGATCCCCAAGGATATTGAGATAAGATCAATGAAAGATATGCAAGGCGGCGGAGTAGGAATGGGCATGCAGATCAGGGTCGGCGGATAAGGATATTTTAAAGAAAAAGCCTCCAATCGGAGGCTTTTTCTTTAAAACTTATTGGCTATAAAATCAATTATTGAATAGCGTCTTTTTTCACTTTATATTCTACCATTTTTTTGGCATCCCCCTTGGCCCTGTAAATTTCCATCAACATATCATAGGCTTGCTTGTAATTGGCCTTATCCGTGGCTTTCAGCTTGGGTAGTTTTGAAAACAGGTCAGCAGCTGCTTCTGCATAAGGAATACAATCGTCCATCGCTTTTTTATACGCCGCAGTGAAATCATTCCTTTTCTTGATGTCATCAGGCTTGGTGCCTTTAATCTTTCCTGCCATTTCAGTCAGGTCAAAAGAATAATTATAATAGTAGCTGGCCAGCAACATATTTGCCTCTGGGGTAGCATTGATGGAAATCGCTTTCTTCAAAAGGTCGGGTATCCTTGATCGATATTTTTCATAATCGGGCAGGCTCTTGGATGACTCCTCATTGATGAATTTATTAAGTTCAATAGCATTATTGAAAAATAATACATAACTATTCGGATACTTACCCGTTAGCTCATCGTATTTCTTGAACAAGGCTATTCCTTCTATGCCCTGGGTAGCATTTTCAATATCCACTGCTTCCCAGAATACCTCATTGGGAAAATGTTGTTTCCCTTTGGCCAGGAACAGGTCGAAATTGGCCTGGTCTTTTGTTTCCTTGAAATGTAGCACAATAGCCTGGTAGGCTTCCATGTACTTAGGATCTTTCAGGTCGGCATCCACGATCTTTTTATAGTACGGAATTACCTCATCCCCTTTTTTCAATTCATTCCCTAGGATAACCAGGTTCCAAACAACATCGGTATCCAGCGCACTGAATTTAATTTCCTTAGGTCCGGGTAAAGCATTGCTGATGACATAATCATGAATTGTCAATGCTCCGGTGAAATCCGTATATGAGTCGGCAAAATTTTTGCTGTTATACGCTTTCACCCCCAGGTCGAAATAACCATAATACAAATTATATAATGTGGTGTTCTCCTCATCCTTGGTCAGGGGCATTTTAGGATCCAGTTCCGTGTATTTTTTTATAGCCGCGAAGGATTCATCGATCATTTTTTTACCTTCTATAGACCCGGTGGCAGCATCCCTGGATAGTACATTGTATACAAATGCTTTGTAATACCAGACTTCCGCTTTTTTGGTATTTGCTTCCACACTCAGGAAATTATCGATGGCCTCTTTCGCTTTGGGATATTGCCTCAGCGTAACATAGGTTTTGATCTCCTTCAGGTCCTGAGCATACAGCACGGTGGCCGCAGTGAACATCAGAACGGAAAAAATGATTTTCTTCATGCTTTGAATTTTATGTGATAAACTTATTCCTTAATTAAACAGGAGGATGCTCTTTTCCGGAATTTTCCACAATTCAGATCAGGGTTAATTGCGATTTGCAATAAAGCAGGCTCCGCTGTTATTTTCTTGTACAAAGTTACTTAAATTACAGGTTCATTTTAGAAAATTGATCTCACAAAATACCATACAACAGATCCTGAGTAGAATCGATATCATCGATATTGTAGGTACGTTCGTGAAACTCAAAAAAAGGGGTACCAACTACCTGGGCCTATGCCCTTTTCACAATGAGAAAACCCCCTCCTTCACCGTATCGCCCAGCAAAGAGATCTATAAATGTTTTGGCTGCGGACGAAGCGGGAACAGCATCAGTTTCCTGATGGAGCATGAAAAGTACAGCTATGTAGAATCCCTGCGTTGGCTGGCGGCTAAATACAATGTAGAAATAGAAGAAACCGAAACCAGTCCGGAATTTAAACAACAACAACAGGTGGCCGACAGCCTGTTTGTGATCAATAATTTTGCACAACAGTTCTTTTCTAAAGAATTACTGGAAAAAGAAGAAGGCATATCTGTAGCACTCAGCTACCTAAAAGAACGGGGCTTCAGAGAAGATACCATCAAAAAATTCCAGCTGGGATATAATCCCGAAGCAAGGGATAGTTTTACCAAGGCAGCAGTTGGGGCGCAGTTCAATGCTGATTTGCTGATCAAAAGCGGATTGGTCAATGAACGGGATGGGAATAAATACGATAATTATCGCGGAAGGATCATCTTCCCCATACATAACCAAAGCGGAAAGATCCTGGGCTTTGGAGCACGCATCATCAAGAGTAATGATAAGGCACCAAAATATATCAATACGCCCGAAAATGAGATCTATGTAAAAAGCAAATTGCTCTATGGCTCTTATTTTGCCAGAATGGCGATCGATAAAGCCGACGAATGCCTGTTGGTGGAAGGCTATACCGATGTGATCAGCCTGCACCAGGCAGGAATTGAAAATGTGGTAGCCAGCGGAGGAACCTCACTTACGCCTGATCAGTTACGACTGATAAAAAAATATACCAATAACCTCACCATCATCTATGACGGCGATAATGCCGGTATCAAAGCCGCTTTACGGGGTATTGACCTGGCACTGGAAGCCAGCCTGAATGTGAACCTGGTATTGATCCCCGACAAAGAAGATCCCGACAGTTACCTGCAAAAAGTTGGGGCTGCAGCTTTTACTGAATTCGTTGCAGGAAATAAAAAGGATGTGATCTTATTTCAACTGGGCATTGCCCTGAAGGATGCCGGAAATGACAGCAATAAGAAATCCATTGTGGTGAACCAAATTGCTGAAACGATATCCAAGATCAATAAGACAGAAGATTTTACCAAGCAGCAGGATTATATCAAACAATGTTCTCAGTTGTTGAAGATCGAAGAAAGCGGGCTTCATGCACTCGTCAATAAATTCATCAGGGAAAAAATAGGAAAAGAGGAAAACCGGAATGAACGCGCTGCTTTTGAACAAGCAAGTACTCCGGTATCTGAAACAGACAATGAAGTGATGGCCTTATTCAATCGCGACGAGATGAATGAACGAGCCATGGTGAGGAGTTTACTGGAGTTCGGATTGAAGGAATGGGATGAGCAACAGAAAGTGGTGGATCATGTGTTCAAAGAAATTGAGGCCAACCAATTAGAAGAAATGATCGATAATAAGGACCTGGTAAAAATATTGAACACGTATAAGGCCTGGTACGACAATGGTATTGAGCCCGACCCCAAGAATTTTTTATACCACGACGACCTGGCCATGAGTGCCCTGGTGGTGAGTTTGATGGATTTCAATTATGAGATCAGTCCGAACTGGAAAGAACATTTTGAAGGACATATCCCTACCCGTGAGGAACTGTACAAAGAAGAAGTATTTTCAACATTGAATTATCTGAAACTCCGGAAAATTAAAAGGCTTATCGCAGAAAATCAGTTAGAGCTGGAAAAAGCAGTGGACCCGGATGAACAAATGGTGATGGTTGAGATGCATCAGCATTTAAAAAGTTTAGAGATAGAACTCACAAAACAATTAGGAACGGTAATATTCAGGTAAGCCCCCCCTATTTTTCATTGAAATTCTTCTTCCCCGCACTCAGTTTTTGAATGGTAGTTTCTAAACGGCGTTCCTTGGTTTCAGGTTTTTTTGCACCCATGATCCATTCAACATATTCACGGCGATGTGAAAATGCAAGCGTTGCAAAAAATTCAGCCGCTGTTTTATTCGTGTTAAAAAGTTGCTGCAATTCAGTGGGTATTTCAATACTACGATTTTTAAAATCGACCCCGGGTGCCGGATTGGAACTACTGAAAGCTTTTGACTTGGAGGATGCTTCATCAGTACGTTTGCATCGCAAAGCGCTCCATACATTATCGAGTGAAATGATCCGCACCCCTGTAAATCCATGCGCAGCAATAAAATCCCAGCTGGCATCGCGGCTCAGGTCGCTGGTGATCTTAGCCGTAAGTTTCGGATAAGCCACCCATAATTTTGCATCTGTTTGCAAGGCCGGCAAAACTTCTTCCAGTATATCTTTCAATTGTTTCTGACTGATGGAAAAAACCAGGGCAAAATCAATTTTCCTGCTCTTAAGTAGTGGCGTTAGATTTTTAGCAAAAGAGAGTTTGATGAATTGCTTTTCAATAGAAGAAGGCAAACCCTGTATCAACAGGTTCTTCTCCTCTTTCAGTTGTAATTTCTCAAGCAGGGTTTGAGCAGCCATAGCAATAGCAATAAATTAACAAAACAGATCTACCCCGGTGTTCCTCAACTTTCCTGTAAAATTAAACATATCAATTGGCAGTTAAAAGAAACAAACCAAAAAATACAAGTTGTATTCCGTATGCCTCATCAGTCACGTGGTGCAGGTAACACAGGCTTATAATATCCCAGCGCTTCCGGCATATGTTTATTCAATTCTTTTATACGATTTTGATCTGAAGGGTGCGTGGCCAGGAATTCAGGAGGTTTTGCCCCGCCGGCCTTCGCCATCCTTTCCCAGAATGGAATCGATTCTCTTGGGTTATATCCGGCCATGGCCGAAAAGATGATCCCGTAACGATCAGCCTCCAGTTCATTGCTTCTTGAATTCGGTAACAAAACAGCAACAGCTGCCGTAGGCGCAAATACAGCATTGAAAATATTATGCGCTTGCTGGTTGTTGGAAGTAAAGATACTTCCTGTAACCTGTAGTCCCTGGGCAATCACCGCCTGGCTCATCCTTTCATTGCCATGATGGGCAAGTGCATGCGTGATCTCATGTCCCAGCACAACCGCCAATGCAGCCTCATTTTGAGTAATGGGTAACAGTCCCGTATACACGACAACCTTTCCCCCCGGCATACACCAGGCATTCACTTCTTTATTATCCACCAGGTTGAATTCCCAATTATATCCGTTAAGCTCTTTACCCAGTCCCTTTTGTGTATAGTAATCTGTAATAGCACGGGCGATCCTGGCCCCTACCCGCTTTACCATTTCCGCATCCCGGCTGGTACTTTCCTTTACCACTTTATTGTTAGAGAGGAAGGTCTTGTATTCAGACAAGGCCTGTTGCTGCAAGGTTGATTCGGGAAATAAGGTGAGTTGTTTTCTGCCGGTAATGGAATTGGTATGACAGGAAAAAATAAATGGCAGAGCAAGTACTAAGAAGATTGCTTTTTTCATATTAACAGATTTCAATTTTTGTATTTCTGAATATGACCAATGAAAGGTTATACAAAGAAATGCTTAGGATAAAGCAAAATTAATAAAATATGAATATTGGAATCAATTATGTTTTCTACGCGATTTTCTGCGGTCGCGGTATTTCAGTATCGGGATACGGCTTTCAACTCCGCGAAGGATCCGTCCAATATTTTTCTGATGGGTGAAAATTACAAGCACGGCTACCAATAATGCAAAGACCCTGTATAATACCTCATGTTCATTCCAGATCCAGAGTACACAAATGGGTAAACATAACGCAGCCAAAATAGAACTTAATGACACATAACGAGTAAGATAAAGTACGATCAGGAATACACCTACACAACTGATGGCCACTACCGGTTGCATCGCCAGGACCATGCCAAATAAGGTGGCCACCCCTTTTCCACCCCTGAAACCAGCATAAATAGGAAAAACATGTCCAATAACAGCAGCCATACCCAAACCGATCATGAAATTGGTACGCTGCAGTTCATTATGAAAATAATATGGAAGAAGGGTATACAAACTAACGGCGAAAATTCCTTTCAGGATATCAAAAATCATGACCATGGTTCCATAACGGTTCCCCAAAACCCTGAAAGTATTGGTGGCACCCATATTTCCGCTTCCGTAATCACGTATATCGATCCCGAAAAATCGTTTACTAATGATCAAAGCTGTAGGAATGGAGCCAATAAGATAGGCAGCAATAATGAGAAGTAGTTCTTTCATCCAGTCTGTATGCTTGAGTTGAACATTACAAATTTAATCAAAATTGGAAATAATAATGATTATTTAATGCTAATCCAACAAAATGTGGATATCTGCAACAGTTTATATATTAAATAATTTTACTGTTCATTTGGAGTTTAGTTAATCCGCATGCCCATACAAACCCATTCGCCCTCCTGGGTAAGTGTTTCACAGATAAAGCCCTGCTTGGCTACTTCCCGGAACAATTCCAGTTCATCTGTGCGCAAAAAGCCACTGATCATCACAAAACTACCGCGTTTACACGCGCCTACAATGGCTGACAAGTTACTGAGGATCACATTGAGGTTGATATTGGCAAGAATATAATCGTAGGTGCTATTTTCAGGGATCTTATCGGAAAGCAGGATTTCAATACGGCTACAGCCATTGGCAGCACTATTTTCATTTGCATTTTCGATACTCCATGTATCCAGATCAATCGCGGTAATCTTTTCTGCTCCCATTTTCTCAGCAAGAATTGCCAGTACTCCGGTTCCGGTACCAAAATCAAGCACGGTTTTGCCTTTAAAATTCTGTTGCGACATCTGTGCCATCATAAGAAATGTTGTGGCATGATGTCCAGTGCCAAAGCTCATTTTAGGCGTAATGATGAGTTCGTGTTGTACATCTGTTACGGGCTCATGAAAAGAGGCCCTAACCGCGGCAAAATCATTCACCCTAACCGGTTCAAAACCCTGCTCCCATTTGGCATTCCAGTTTTCGGGCTGAATGGTGCTTTGCTCGTAGGTAATCGCTAAGGTTGTACATATCTGGTCAAGCGCCAACTGGTCAAGATCAGATTCACGGATAAATGCTTTTAACATGCCCTCCAATTCTTCAAACCCTTCAAATCCTGCTTCAGAAAGCATGGCGATCAGTATTTCAGATGCATTTTCATCCTTAACCGGAAAATTAAATTGGAAATAATTCATACTGCCAAAATTAAGCTGTTCAAAAAAAACGTCCCACTTTCGGCGGGACGTATATCAAAAATAATATTTTATCAGGCATTTTGCTCACCCTGCTGCGGCCTTGGCGCTGCATCAGGTTTTGGCATCAAAGCTTTACGGCTCAGTTTGAATTTACCGGTCTTCTGATCCACATCGAGCAATTTCACTTTCACCTTATCGCCTTCTTTAAAAATACCTTCCATTGATTCCAGGCGCTTCCAGCTGATCTCGCTGATATGCAGCAATCCTTCTTTCTTTGGTAAGAATTCAACGAAAGCACCGAATTCTTTGATGCTCTTCACGGTTCCTTCATAAGTATCACCTACTACCGGAACGGCTACCAGACCATTGATCCAGGCCAATGCCTTATCCAGACTGGCTTTTTCTTTAGAGAATATACTTACTTCACCATGGTTGTCTACTTCTTCAATATTGATGGTAGCTCCTGTTTCGCGCTGAATTTCCTGGATTACTTTACCACCTGGCCCGATCACTGCGCCAATGTATTCTTTGTCGATGATGATCTTCACCATACGTGGTGCATGCGGTTTAACCTCTGGTCTTGCAGCCGGAGTGCAGGCATACATGGCATCAAGGATATGCATACGGCCTTTTTTAGCCTGGGCCAAAGCCTGACGCATTACGTCCATGCTCAATCCATCAACTTTTATATCCATCTGCACACCGCAAATACCATCACGGGTTCCTGTTACTTTAAAGTCCATATCTCCCAAATGATCTTCATCACCAAGGATATCGGTAAGAACAGCAAAATTATCGCCCTTCTTGATCAATCCCATTGCCACACCACTTACGTGCTTAGCCAGGGGAACACCTGCATCCATCAAGGCCAGTGAACCGGCACAAACGGTAGCCATGGAAGAAGATCCATTACTTTCCAGAATATCGCTCACTACCCTAACGGTATAAGGATATTCACTGCCCGGCATCATTTTCTTCAATGAACGCATGGCCAGGTTACCATGACCTACCTCGCGGCGGCCAACACCCCTCATCATCTTAACCTCACCGGTTGAGAAAGGAGGGAAATTATAATGCAAAATGAATTTTGTATAGTCTGATTTGAAAGCACTTTCAACCAATAACTCATCTAAAGGAGTTCCTAAAGTAACTGTTGTAAGTGATTGTGTTTCACCTCTTGTGAATAATGCAGAACCATGTGGTGTAGGTAAAATATCGGTTTCCATATCCAGTTGGCGGATATCTTCTGTACCCCTTCCATCCAGGCGTCTTCTGTCGTTCAGGATCATATCCCTAACCACATCATATTGCAGGTCGCCGAAATAATGACCGATCAAAGCCTTGTCTTCATCGGCTAGTTCTGTACCCAAAAATTCAACAACTTCTTTTTTCAGGGCATCAAAGGCGTCGCTACGGTCGTGCTTAGCAGAAGCTGCAGAAGCGATCGCATACACTTTATCTTTTGCGAATGCGCTGATCTTTTCATTCAGTTCCTCATTCCTATAAGGTTTGGTATATTCTCTTTTTGCGGTCATTCCTACCAGATCCCTCAATTGTTCCTGCGCTTTTACCTGAACCCGAACAGCATCATGTGCCAGTTCAATGGCTTTGATCAGGTCTTCTTCCTGACACTCTTTACTCTCGCCTTCCACCATCATGATATTCTTATCGGTAGCGGCAATGATGAATTCGAGGTCGGATGTGGCCAGTTGGGTACGACTTGGGTTAACGACCATTTCGCCATTTACCCTTCCGATACGCACTTCAGAGATGATCTCCTGAATGGGAATATCAGAAACGGCTAATGCTGCAGAGGCTGCTAAACATGCTAATGAATCGGGCATCACTTCATCATCCGAGGAGATGAGAGAAACCAACACCTGTACTTCGCATAGATAATCTTCGGGGAACAAAGGCCTCAATGCCCTATCGATCAGGCGTGAAGTAAGAATTTCATAATCGTTCAAACGGGCTTCTCTTTTGAAGAATGAACCCGGTACACGACCTGCAGAAGCAAATTTTTCTTGATAATCAACTGATAATGGGAAAAAACTTTGTCCCGCTTTTGGCTCCTTATTCGCTACCACAGTGGCCAGGATGATACAATTACCCTGCCTTACTGTTACCGCTCCATCAGCCTGACGGGCCATTTTGCCTGTTTCGATGGTTACCATACGGCCGCCACCTATATCAAAAGTTATTGATTTTGGTTGTAACATAATTACGTTTGATTTTAAAAGTTTGCGGAATGCAAACCTTGTTTAAAAAGAATAATTCCCAAGCTTTGATGAGCATTGGGAATATTCGTATTACATAAGCTTGAAATAAAATTATTTACGGAGACCCAGTTTCTCGATCAAGGCCCTGTAGCCGGTGAGGTCGTGCTTGCTGAGATAGGTCAACAGACGCTTACGCTGTCCAACCATCTTCATCAAACCCCTTTGTGTGGAGAAATCTTTCTTGTTGGATTTCAGATGATCTGAAATATGATTGATACGCTCTGTTAGCAAAGCGATCTGGCCCTCAATGGAACCTGAATTTTTTGCAGAAGCACCGAAACTGCTGAAAATGGTAGCTTTTTTTTCTGTTGTTAAATAAGACATCTAATTTGTTTTTTTACTGGCACCCGGATTGGCACCGTTTTTACTTTTAATTTGGCTGCAAAACTACATAAATAATTCCGTTTTAGTGGTGAAATGAGGATTTTTTTTGAATATTGCCATGATTTAACCACATTTTAGTAAAAAACTTGGGCTTGAAAAGGGTAATTTTTACGGTAACCAACGACCTCAGCTACGATCAGCGCATGATCCGGATCTGTACCAGTATGGCGCAAAACGGTTACTCAGTAACCCTTGTAGGTGCCCGGCTCAAGCAGTCACTACCGCTCCAATCCCGGAATTTTAAGCAGAAAAGGCTGTTCACCCCATTCGGGAAGGGATTTGGATTTTATGCCGGTTATAATATCTCCCTGTTCTTTTACCTGCTTTTCAGCAAAGCCGAAATTATATGTTGCATCGATACCGATACTATGTTACCGGTATGGCTGGCCTCCTCAATAAAGAACTGTACCCGGGTTTACGATGCCCATGAATATTTTTCGCAGCAAAAAGAGATCATCAGCAGGCCCAGGATATACCGGGTATGGCATGCCATCGAAAAACGATTCATTCCCAAATTTAAAAATGGATATACCGTCAGTGAAAGTATTGCTGATGCTTTTAAAGAACTATATGCCGTGCAGTATTCGGTGATCAGAAATATGCCCTTGCTACAAGAAACAACAGCTTCCGGCCCGGTAAAGGAGCGGTATATATTGTATCAGGGGGCGGTAAATGAGGCGCGCGGACTGGAATTCCTTATCCCGGCCATGAAGCAGGTAGATGCTCAGTTATTGATCTATGGAGATGGTAATTTTATGGCGCAAACAAAAGCATTGATCAACGAAAACAATCTTAGGGATAAAGTGTTGTGTAAAGGAAAGCTGATGCCGGAGGAACTTGAAAAAATCACTGCTCTTGCCTATATCGGAATAAACCTGGTAGAGAACAATGGTTTGAATCAATATTATTCGCTGGCCAATAAGTTTTTTGATTATATCCATGCAGGCGTTCCGCAACTCAGCATGAATTTCCCAGAGTACCGGCGCATCAATGAGCAATATGAAGTGGCCTGGCTGGTGGATGATCTTCAAACCGACACACTGGTGAATGCACTCAATCAATTACTGAAAGATGAAAGCCTGCACCAACGGCTGAAACAACAATGCGAAGCAGCCCGCAGGGTATTCAACTGGCAAGAAGAAGAAAAAACATTGATCAGATTTTATAACAACCTGGAGCAGCAATAAATTGATCAACCAATAATACATGAACGAACGGCACCTCCATATTGTAACCCATGATATCCCCTACCCGGCGGACTATGGTGGTGTAGTTGATCTGTTCAATAAATTAAAGCCCCTTCAGCAGTTGGGCATTCAGATACACCTGCACTGCTTTACGCATGGGCGAAAACCAGAACCCATCCTTGAACAATATTGTGCCAGTGTTCACTATTACCCCCGCAAAAAAAATATCAGCCGCTGGTCATTTCGTTTACCCTTTATCGTTAATAGTCGCAGGTGTTCCGAATTGATCGCCAACCTGAACCGCGATCAGCACCCGATCTTACTAGAAGGCATTCAAACCAGTTATGGCCTGTTCAGTGGGGAACTGAGTAACCGAAAGATCGTGGTACGACTGCACAATGCTGAATTTGAATATTACCGTCAACTGGCAAAGCTGGAGCGCAACCCTGTTAAAAAATTGTACTACTGGCATGAAAGCAGGTTGCTGAAACAGTATGAAAAAGGGCTTGCACAAAAAGCGTTATTCCTAGCCGTGAGTACCACCGATATGGCGATATATCGCAACGAATTCAGTGCACCTAAAATTAATTTTCTACCGGTTTTCTTACCACACACTTTGGCAGCAGGCAAACCCGGCAAAGGATGCTTCTGCTTATACCATGGCAACCTGAGTATTAATGAAAATGAACGTGCTGTAAGTTGGCTGATGCAGTCAGTTTTTCCGGACCTGAATATTCCTTTAGTGATCGCAGGAAAAAACCCTTCCAAAAAATTGCAGGAAATGGTGCACCGTAATCTGAATTGTTGCATTGTGGCCAATCCCACTGATGAAGAGATGCAGGATATGATCAAAAAAGCCCAGATCAATATTTTGCCTTCGTTCAATAATACGGGTGTGAAAATAAAATTATTCAATGCCTTATTCAACGGACGGTATTGTATCGCCAACCCCGCTGCGGTATCGGGTGCTGAAACCGGCTCCTGCTGCGTGATCGCTACAACGGCAAATGAATTTCAGGAAAAGATCAAAGCGTTATACGACCAGCCTTATACAGAAGATGAAAATGAAATACGGCAGGGGCTGTTGCAACATACTTACCACAATGCAACCAATGCCCAAAAACTGGTTAGCTATTTATTTGATTAGGAATTTATCCGGCGATAGCATTAAGACAATTCAATGCTGGCATTATCCCACACTTTTCCCAGTTCTGTTTTGATCATCCTTGCCGGGAATTTTTTGATCACCATATAATCGTGGGTAGCCATAATGATGGTGGTATTATAATCGCGACTGATCTGAAACAATAATTGCATGATCTCGTCGCTGGTTTCGGGATCAAGGTTTCCGGTAGGCTCATCGGCCAGGATCAGTTTGGGTGAATTCAACATGGCACGGGCTACATCCAGTCTTTGTTGTTCGCCACCACTCAGTTCGAAAGGCATTTTAAATCCTTTTGTTTTTAAGCCTACTTTTTCCAGTACATCTGATATTTTATCATCCATTAATTTCTCGTCTTTCCAACCGGTTGCTTTCAACACAAATTTCATGTTCTCATTCACATTCCGGTCGGTCAGCAATTGAAAATCCTGGAACACCACCCCAAGGTTGCGCCTTAAAAATGGCACGGTCTTCCAGGTCAGTAATTTCAGGTCCTGCCCTACTACCCATCCCTCTCCCTGGGTCAACTGCAGATCGCCATACAAGGTTTTCAGCAAACTGCTTTTACCCGTTCCCGTTTTACCCACCAGATAAACGAACTCTCCTTTATCCACAGAAATATTTACATCTTTTAAAATAAGGGTATCACCCTGATAAATATTCACGTTCCTTAATTCTACAATGGATTGTGCCATATTGCTGATTTCAATTTTTCCATATCCGCTTCACAAGATTTGCTATGGATAGGCTTAGGTAATTAAATGATGGTTGTTGATATCAATATCGCAAAATTAATCCTTTTTCGGACCACTGCTATTGCAAAAACTTTGCTAATCTTTATCCATATACAATATCTTCTTCTTTGGTGCTGATCAGCAATTCTTTTTTATCATGGGCCTCCACCCTGCCAATCACCTGTGCCGCAATACCAAAGCGGGTTGCAGCCTCCATCATGGTTGCTGCATCGGCCGGATCACAATAAATCTCAAGCCGGCAACCCATATTGAATACTTCATACATTTCGCGGTTATTGCTGCCGCTATTCTCTTTGATGATGTTGAATATTTCGGGCACCTCAAATAAATTATCCTTCACGATCCTGAAATTGCCGGGTAAATACTTCATGCATTTCGTTTGTCCGCCCCCGCTGCAATGGATCAATCCATGGATCTTATTGAAATGCTGTTCCAGTAATAATTTGAGTACCGGGGCATAGGTTCGGGTAGGACTCAGCAATAATTTTCCGATGCTCGAATCAGGATCCGGTGATCCAGGCACTGTATCCTGCAACCGGTGTTTGCCGATATACACTACTTGGTCATCGAGCCCGTTATCGAAGCTTTCTGTAAAATTTTCTGCATAGTATTTACTCAGTACATCGTGCCTGGCGCTGGTGAGTCCGTTGCTGCCAATACCGCTGTTGTAGGTGGTTTCGTAGCTGGCCTGACCAGCACTGGAAAATCCCACGATCACATCACCGGCCTGTATCTTATCATTGCTGATGATCTTATTCTTAGGCCAACGGCTCGTCATGGTGCCATTTACCGCAATGCTGCGCACCACATCGCCCACATCGGCGGTTTCGCCACCCAGGTAATGGATATTCACTCCAAAGCCCTTCAATTGATCAAACAATTCCTGCGATCCATTGATCACTTGTTCCAGTACAGCACCGGGTATGAGGTGTTTGTTGCGGTCGATCGTAGAATTAAATACAATATTATCATACACACCCACACAAAGCAGGTCATCGAGGTTCATCACGATGGCATCCTGTGCTATGCCTTTCCAAACAGAAATATCGCCGGTTTCTTTCCAATACAGGTATGCCAGAATGCTTTTTGTACCCGCCCCATCGGCATGCATGATATTGACGAAATCATCATCCCCACCCAGGAAATCAGGATAGATCTTACAGAAAGCGTGCGGAAACAGGCCCTGGTCGAGGTTCTTGACAGCCGCGTGCACCTCTTCTTTCTGTGCCGATACGCCGCGTTTTGAATAAAGTGACATGTAATTGGTTTAGGGGGCAAAAATAAATGTTCAGGAATCAATATTCAATTTTCAATAATCTTAGTTTTGCACCAATTATAAATGAAGGTACATACTCATATCAACGAATTACCGGTTTTTCATAAAGCAGTGATCACCATTGGCAGTTTCGATGGCGTGCACTGTGGTCATCAGCAGATCATCCGTCAGTTAAAATCGGAAGCCGCAGCCATTGGCGGAGAATCGGTGCTGATCAGTTTTCATCCTCATCCCAAATTGATAGTAGCCAATGCAGGGCATGAGATCAATCTGCTGAACACACTGGAAGAAAAAACCGACCTGCTCTCGAGATTAGGGATCGATCACCTGGTGGTAGTACCCTTTACCAGTGAATTTGCTAATCAGTCGGCCGATGATTATATCGGTAATTTTCTGGTGGCCAATTTCCATCCACACACCATCATCATCGGGCACGATCATCGTTTTGGAAATGAAAGAAAAGGAGATTACCAATTGCTCGAAAGTCGCGCAAAAGAATATGGCTATGAAGTGAAAGAGATCCCCGAACATGTTTTAAAGAATATCGGCATCAGTTCTACCAAGATCCGTGCAGCCCTCTCTCAGTCGGCCGTTGACAAGGCCAATGAATTTTTAGGCTATGCTTATTTTTTCAGTGGCAAGGTCATCATGGGCAACCAACTGGGCCGTACCATTGGGTATCCAACAGCCAATTTAGAAATTTCAGATCAGCATAAACTGATCCCCGGTAATGGCGTTTATGCGGTGGAGGTAGAAATACCCGAAACTAAACATGCTACACGGGTGTTTAAAGGAATGATGAATATTGGCGTTCGGCCAACGGTGGGTGGTACTACCCGCATGATCGAAGTGAATATCTTCGATTTTGATGAAATGATCTATGGCGAAAAATTAATCATTACTGTATTGCAGCAACTTCGGCAGGAAATAAAATTCAATGGATTGGATGCTTTAAAAGCACAACTGGCCCTCGATAAAGCAGCGGCCATCGCGGCATTAGACGCCTAAGCGATCATTTTTACCACCATCTCTTTCATCAATTCTGCATCCGGAGTACCCGTATCGGCAATGCCCACTCCTTTCAGGTTGTAGTGATGCAACAGCAACAGGATCCTTTCCACTCCTTCGTATTTATAATTTTTAATGGTATCCAGGGCTGCTTGTACAGCAAATGGATTATTATAAAAATGAGGTTTCAAAGCAGCCACGCTTTTATCCTGCAGGCCAAACACCATATATATTTTGCTGAAGCTTGAATAAAGAGCGGGCAATACAGCCTGAATGGGCCCGGCCTTGGGATTGCCCTCAAAATACTGGATGATCGTTAATGCTTTGGCCAGGTCTTTCTTGGCGATAGCGGCCTGTAATTCAAACGCATTATACTCTTTGCTGATGCCGATGTATTTTTCAATATCGTCATCCGTGATCTCTTTGCTGCCTTTTAAATTAAGGGTAAGCTTTTCAATTTCATTGGTGATGCGCCCGAGGTCGTTTCCCAAATGTTCTTCCAGCAAATTCACGGCCTTACTGTTGATCTTGTATCCGCAGGATTGAACATATTCGGTGATCCAGGCGGCCAGTTTATACTCCTTCACTTTTTCGGAGTTGAATATCTCAGCCGATTTTTTAATTGACTTATAAAGGGTCTTTCTTTTATCCAGTGTTTTTCCCTTGTATGCAACAACAAAAATGGTGGAGGCCAGCGGATTGTCAAAATAGCTCTCCAGTTTATCTATCTCCCGCATATGTTGTGCCTCTTTCAGCAATACCACCTGCCTTTCAGCGAACATCGGATAGCGTTTGCAGGCATTGAGCAGTTCTGTCCAGTCGGCATCCTTTCCATAGAACACCGTCAAATTGAACCCCGATTCCGCTTCATTAAGGATATGATGCTCGGCATAATCCACCAGCTTGTCGATATAATAATCCTCCTCTCCTTCAAGCCAGTAAAGGCTTTTGAATTTCTTTCCGCTCCAGTCACTGAGTATTTTTTCGGCGCTCATACAGCAAAGATAAAATTTAGCGGTCAGCAGCAACGCGATAAGAGCAGATTTTTTAACACTGCAATAACTGTGGTAAGAATTTCGTTTTTATGAACATCGGTAATATTGGCCTAATTTTGGCCCTAGGCAATCACAGAAAATTCTAACTACATGGCATTTGAAAATTTTCCTACAGCAGAACAGGCTCCAGTAGCTGCGCCCGTTCCTCCAAAACAAGACTGGAGAAATTATTTGACCGCAGCCCTGGTTATCGCCCTGCTGGGCACCTGGGGTTATATCATCTGGCTAAAGAACAACAGCAAAGAAACCATCCAGCAAAAAGATACGGTGATCGCTACTACTACTTCTCAAAAAGATGAATTACAGAAAGAACTGGAAGAGGCCACCATGCGCTATGATATGATCAAGACCAATAGCGCCAATATGGAGCATAGCAAGGACAGTGTGATCACCAAGCGCGACCGGGCTATCCAAGAAAAGCAGAAAGAGATCAGAAAATTGCTTGCTGAAGCCGGAACCAATAAAGAAAAACTAACCGAAGCCAGATTGATGATCGCGGATCTGAATGGAGATATTGAAAGTTTTAAGACCAAGATCGAAACCCTCGAGGGCGAAAAAATTGTACTCACCAAAGAAAAGGAAACAGTAACAAAGCAGCGCGATCAGGTACGGAAAGATTTTGATTCATCACAGTTGGTGATCAAACAAAAAGATGAAGTGATCGATATCGGTTCTACCCTACATGCCACAAATTTTTCCATCCTGGGCATCAACGACAAGGGCAATGGAAATGAAAAGCAAACCTCAACGGCTAAACGCGTTGACAAACTTAGGATCAGCTTTGATCTTGATGAGAACCGGATCACCCAATCAGGGGTAAAGAATATTTTTGTTTGCATCATTGCACCCGATGCCACGGAGATCTCGAGTATCGACAATGCCCGTTTTAGCACCCGCGATGGCAAGGAGAAACCTTATACACAAAAGCTGGATGTGAATTATGTACAGGGGCAGCGGCAAACCATCAACTTCGACTGGAGGCAGACCGGAGGTTTTAAACCCGGTGATTATAAAATTGAGATCTATAACAATGGATTCAAGATCGGCGAAGGCATTCGCAGCTTAAAAAAAGGAGGAATATTCAGCTAATATTTTTTAGCATCCTCGATCATGCCATGCTGTTAAAACATAGCACGGATGGTAGCCCGTCCAATATGTACGGTCTTGGCCTCTCCCGGCTTTCTTCCTTCATACTGCACACTCATTTCAATATTAGTGCCTAACCTTCTCGTGTAGTCGAGGTTCCATAAATAATTCTTTCCGGGCACCAAGCCTTCCAGCAACAAATATCCCACAGTAGTATTGGCCGCACCCGGATAGGCGGTAAAATTGATCTGGTTCAGGGTGAACTTAGCATTCAGGGTGCTGTTAGAAAGTATATTATACCGCAGTTCGGCGGTTAGCGCTTGGTTCAATGATCTTTCCATGGAGTCGATCTTATTGCGCTTGTCGGCGATCTGGTAGGTAAGTCCTACCCTGAAATTAGATTTATTCACATAAGCCACCGTGGTTTCAAGACTGTTCTGCAGCACACGATAATTGCGGTTACTGAATTTTGAAGCACTTGTACTCAATTCATTCTTTGCTTGCCGGAATGCTATATTGCTAACAAAATGTTTGTTGATATTCCACCTGATCTTTCCGGCTAAGTTTCTTACGGCATTGCTTTCAAAGCCATAGGCCAGTAATGATTTACTATTGCGTTCGCTATGGGTGATATCGAAGCCCCATTTCACATTGGTACGGTTGAAGAAAAAAGTATTGGAGAAAAATGAACTCAAACTGATCAATGTGGTATCCACCAGTTTTTTAGTGAACGGGTTGAATTGAAAATTACCCGTAGAGATATCTTTTTTATTGATCTGCAGCGCTGAACTGGTATTGGCCCTAGATAATAATTTCAGGAACCCTTTTGCTTTCGCCGGCTTGATCACAGCCTTGGGGTTGAGGTCGAAATTGTAATTGAATTGTACATAATTGGCCTTTACGTATTGATTGCTCGGCGTGAACACGCGGATGTATTTTTTCTGATCCTGAAAAACGGCGATCTCAAATTCATTCAACTCAGGAATACCATTGTTGTTGTAATCGATCCAGGTATATTCACCCTGGCCTGCAGGTACTTCAATAAAAGTAAATTCTCTTTTTTGCTCCTGCCCTGCTCCCAGCTCGTATAAAAGATTTGCGGTGAGTAGCCCCTTCCATTCGCGCATGCTGTATTCGGCCCTGCCCAATAAACTTTCATCTGCTTTTTGTTTGCTGATGGCGGAATTGAGGATATGCAGTTTTCTGTACGTTACATTTATTTTAAGCTGCCGATTCTCCTGCTTCATGATCTCTGTGAAAAAATTATAGTTGTCGCTCCTGTCGGCTTGTACCAACTTGTTTCGCAGGGGCAGCTGATCGTTCCTGGAAAAATAAGAGACGCCCCATTTGTTTAATTTTTCGGGATTAGAACGCAGGTATACCTGCCAGTTAGTGAAGGCAAAACTAATCGGGGTTAACGTATCGGCGATCTTATTACGAAGCCAATTATGTTCACTACTGTAATTAAAACCAAACTGCATTTTTTTGAATTGCTGCAATTCTTTATTCATGTCGAAATATGGTCGTATATATTGTCCAAGCTGAATGGGATTGTGTATTGAGGTCATGCTCAGCCGGCCGGTCAGTTTCCAACCTTTGATCATCTGGTAGGCATCAAGGGCCTGGCGCAATCCATTGAATTTATCACTACGATTGTAATGGGTGAACTCATACCGATAATAATTCCCTTTTTTGTCGCCAAGTTTCAAGGCTGCATTAGCGATTTGCTCATCTGCGGGTGCGATATCGTAAGGCAGACTCCAGTCGCGCAAAAATTCTACATCCCTTAACCGTTCGATTGGTTTAAACCGGTTCTGTACATATTCAAAACCCAGGTTGGTTTGTAACTGAAAAGATTTGTTCAATAATTTTACGCGGGTACCGGTTTGCTGAAATTGAAATTTTCCGGCGAATCCTTTATCATTGCTTTTGTCTTTTCGTGAGAACAGGTTCACGTCGTAATTGCTCATGGCAAGTTCTGCCTTGATCATGCTATTGAGTGAAAATCGATATTCACCACCCACACTGATCATTTGTTGTTTTTTGGGTGCCACCAGCAAGATAACCGGCGCCCAGTCGCCTTTCTTCACATGATTGATATCGGGCGCTACCCATCCAAACACTTTTCCATTGGCAACAGATTGAAGTGATGTATAGCTGCCTTTACCGGGACCCAGATAAGTAAAATTGAGGCTGTACAACTTATCAGCTGGATTATTAGAAAATACATAAACAGAATCATGGATCCCGTTATACGTGGTATCAATTTTTTTGTACAGGATCTTACCCGCTGTCAGGGTATCAAGGATGGCATTTTCATAATAGGCAGTATCCGTACCATCGCCGATATCTGCCAGGAACTGTTTCTGCTTGTTGTTCAATTCCTGATTGATGGATGAATTTTTAGCATCCATATTATTATAAGCGGCTACGCTGAGGATGAACTTATCCTTAAAATTAAGTTCATCGCTGGCATATACCTGTGAGTTAAGATAATTCCGATCGGAATACTCAAACTCAACCTGTATCCTTTTGTCCTTCGTGACTAAGCGTTTCTGCGTAAAGGTTAGTTCGGCAGTATTATAATTGATCACATAGTCCTGATCCTCGCCGCGCTGCAGCAACTCGCCATCCATGTATACCCTTTCTGTTCCGGCCAATACAACAAAATACAATTCCATATTGCTGTTGCTGAGCCGGTATGGACCCTGATTGCCTTCCACCGGCTGCAAGATATTGCGGGTAAACTTTCCTTTGGCAATGGCGCCGCTCACCAGCAATGAATTGTTCAGGTGCTTACCGATCTTGTTATCGGTTGAAAAGGAAGCCCCTTGCAAGCGTTTATAAAATTTCAGAAAATAATTGTTCCGTTGCCGGATATCGATATCACCAAAACTGGCTTGCCAGCCTTTTTTTCTGATCTGTAGAAAGATGCGGTCAAAGTCGCGCAGATCCTGAGTATTGCCATCTGGCTGAATAGGGATATTGTTATCAGTAATGGCGGCAGTGAGTTGTAAACTATCGCCGATATACCCGCTTAATTGCAGGTTGAGGCTACTGTTCACCACGGCATCCTGACTATTTCCAAAAGAGATCCCCCTGCCAAAGCTTCCCTCCGATTTGATATTTCCGAAATCAACCAAGGGGTTCTTTTGCGTATTGCCGTAATTGAAAGTGAAATTCTGGTTGCTGATAAAATTATGGCGAATGCTATCATAATTAAAATGCCGAACCACCATATTCAATTTAAAAGGAAAGGTCCGATAGCTTACCCAAACGGAGTCGGGTGCAGGTTTACCAATCCAACTGATGCGTGCATTCACTTCATCAACCTGATAAGTACCCGGAAACATGCCGTCAATTTGTACTGAATTGGGAACAATGCTCAGGGAATCGAGTTTTACGGCCCCTGTTCGGGTACTGATCTGTTTCTTATGCAGGTTCGATAACGGATACGGTGTAAGCTGTGCAAAGCCGGTATGCACAACAGATAACAATAGGACGAATAGGTATATCCTTTTATACTTCAACCGGTTAATGGGGATTAGTAATGTTAAAATTAGTAATAATATAGCTATCCTGAAGCTTTCGCGTAAAATGTTATTAGGGACTAGCACATATTTTTTGGTCGTCTATATTATTTTTCACACTCATTTACAGCAAGAATTACATTCCATATTATTTCACTATGATTTCAATTCATTTTTGGAACAGGATTTGCATACACAGAAATACAGCAGACCATTTATGCCTGCTCACCCAGCCCTAAGCCAGTAATTTTCGTTCCTGTTCACCATTTCAATGAATTTGATTATGCGAATATTACTTGTTGCTGAAAACGAATCTGCATTAAAAAAAAATCATAAGGTTTTATTTAATGAGCATCCTGAAGCCGAATTGATTGGTTCCATACCAAGCATTCAATCGTCGGTAAACTGGCTAATGAAGCATCCCATGCCCGATCTGATCATCATGGATATGGCATGCACCGATGGTCTTAGCTTGAGTGCATTCCACAAGATCAA
>Ga0194060_10000319_pt1 | contig 35200 bp, 22 predicted proteins | sample SepL225m_MetaG_FD_163427 | JGI IMG/M metagenome (GOLD analysis project Ga0194060, IMG submission 163427) | Anoxic zone freshwater microbial communities from boreal shield lake in IISD Experimental Lakes Area, Ontario, Canada - Sep2016-L222-5m | ecosystem: Environmental > Aquatic > Freshwater >...
GTGGTCCCTCCACCGGTTCGGTCAGCGGCAACACGCTCAATTACAACGGCACCGCGTATGCGATCGTGGACGGCAAAGTGACGTTCCCGGATTGCTCGTGGTACATCGCGCTCAACAACGGGATGTTGATTGCGGCCGGCCCCGCGCCCGGCTGCACGACCAGCGGGTCGAGTTCGGGCGGCGGCACCGGCGGCAGCGGCAGTTCCAGCGGCGGCAACCTCGGTGGAGGCTCCAGCTCCGGCAGTAGCGGCAGCGGCAGTTCCAGCAGCGGGAGTGGCGGCGGCAGCAGCTTCGCCGGCCCGGGCACCGGCGGACCAGCGGTCGGCTCGGTCAACGGAACGACGCTCACTTACAACGGTGCCACCTATCCGATTGTCAACGGCAAGGTCACGTTCCCGGATTGCACCGTGTTCATCGCGCTTGATAGCGGCACCCTGATTCGGGCCGGCCTGGCGGCGAGTTGCGTCCCGGCGGATGTGTATCGGCCGCCTCCGGGGGACCCCGCGACGGTGCTCTTAAACCTCGGGAATTCTCAGGCTTCGCGGTCCGCCCTTGAATCCGGAAAGTTGGATCTGGCGGTGGTCCGCTCGATCAGGTGGGTAGGGCTTGCTCCCCGACGCGATATGGCGTAATTTGTCGTCACAATGTCGCGCCTTGTCGTTTCTCAAAAGGGATCCTGTTGGCTTAAGATTATCGGCGTGATGCTTGATTCGGCTTTCGTCTCTGGCGCCGACGGCGAAGTCTCGGCGGCGGCGGCGCGGGCCGACGAAATAATCCCGGTGTGATTTCCGCCGGGTTTTCAGATATTATCGGCTGCGGGGGTGTGGGGACGCTTTCGTTCGGGGAGTAGTCGCGAGGGCCGAAGGCTGCCATTTGGCGGATTCGAGTCTCCGTGGAGGGTGTGATGATAAAACGATCATTGGCGACGGGCTTGTTCGTAGTGCTATTTTTGTTCGCGCACGGGCTTCAGTCCCAAGCGCTCGGTCAAACCATCACAGGGACGGTGACCAAATCCTCAAACAACGCGCCGGTGGCGGACGCCGTGATCTCCTTCTACACGAGCGCCGGGGCGCTGGTGCAGTCGGTCACCACCGACAGCTCCGGTGTGTATACCTCGCCGGCCTTGACGGCGGGATCCTACTTTGTGCAGGCGGCCCCGCCCGAATCGTCGGGCCTTATCGGCATGCTGTTCAGCGGGGTTACGTGTCCCGGTGGCGCGTGCACGATTACCAGCGGCACCGCTGTCGCCGTCACGGCCTCGGCGCCCAGAGCCAATATCAACTTCGCGCTGCAGGCTGGTGCGACGATTTCGGGGACCGTGTCGGACTTCACGTTCTTGACCCTGGTGCCCAACGCCACTGTGAAGTTTTACAAGGAAGACGGCACCCTGTTCGGGACGGTGGAGACTAACGATTCGGGCGTCTACACATCGCCTGGTCTGCCGACCGGTTCCTATTACGTCGAAGCGGACCCGTCGAGTTCGAACCCGTGGTTGTTGGCCCAGCTCTACAACAGCAAGGAGTGCCTGGGCCTCACCTGCACCCCCACATCGGGGAACGCTGTGTCGGTGACGGCGCCAGCCGCGGCCTCCAACATCAACTTCCAGCTGGTGACCGGCGGGACCATGAGCGGCCAGGCCACCACGGCATCGTCGACGGCCGGACTGGCCGACGTGGTCGTGTCCTTCTACACGAGCGCCGGGGTGCTCATCGACTCGCGGACCACCGACGCGACGGGCAACTACACCTCGCCCGTGCTGCCTAAAGGTTCGTACCGCGTTCAGGCAGACCCGCCCGAGGTGGCCGGCCTGGTGAGCCAGCTCTACAAGAACGTCACCTGTCCGGTTCTTGGGTGCGTGGTGTCCGCGGGAACGCTGGTGAACGTGATCGGCAAGGTGACCACGCCCAACATCAATTTTGCCTTTGCCACCGGCGGCACGGTCGCCGGCACCGTCACCAAGGCGACGGGGGGCGCGGCCGTGGCGAACGTCACCATGGATTTTTTCTCGAGCGCCGGGTCGTTGCTCGCCACGACGACGACCGGCGCGCTGGGCACGTATACCTCGCCGGGTCTGCCGACCGGGTCGTACTTTGCACGCGCGGTGCCGCCGGATGCGTCGGGCCTGGTCGGCCAGCTCTATAACAGCCTTCCCTGCCTTGGCAGTACCTGCTCGGTGACGGCCGGAACGGCCATCGCCGTGGTGTCGCCCGATGCCACATCGGGCGTCAATTTTTCGCTGAGCGGGGGCGGGACCATTACCGGAAAAGTGACCAACGCGGTCAACGCAGCGGTGGTGTCAAACGCGACTGTCTCGGTTTATACGAGCACCGGGTCGCTGGTCAAATCGACGGCGACCGACGCGTTGGGAGTGTATACCTCCCCGCCTCTGTCTTCGGGATCGTATTTCGTCCTGGCGACGCCGGCCACCACCAATCTGATCGGCTTGCTGTACAGCGGCATCCCGTGCAAGAACGCGACGTGCCTGGTTACCTTCGGCACGCCGGTGCTTGTCACCGCGCCCAGCGCGACCTCGGGCATTAATTTCGCCCTGCCGGCGGCCGGAACAGAAAAGACCACGCCGTCGATGACGTGGGCCACGCCATCGGCGATTACCTACGGCACCGCGCTTGGGGCCACCCAGTTGAACGCGACGGCGAGCACCGAGGGCACCTTCGTCTACACGCCCCCGTCCGGGACCGTGCTCAACGCCGGACTGGCGCAGACCTTGAGCGTGGCCTTCACACCGACCGACACGGCCGACTACACCACCACGTCCAAGAGCGTCACCATTGACGTGACCAAGGTTACGCCGACCATCACCTGGGCGACGCCAGCCAGCATCATCTACGGCGCGGCGCTCGGATCGACACAGCTGAACGCCACCGCCAGCGTGGCCGGGACGTTTGCCTACAGCCCGGTCTCCGGGACGGTCCTGAGCGCGGGTGCCGGCCAGACGTTGACCGCCACGTTCACGCCGACCGACTCGACCAACTACAACACCGCCACCGCCACGGTCTCGATCTCGGTCATTCAATTCTTGGGTCCCGCCAACGGCGGCCCCTCTTCCGGCACGGTCAGCGGCAACATCCTCACGTATGGCGGCGTCGCGTATACGCGGGTCAACGGGAAGGTCACCTTCCCCGATTGCACCGTCTACATCGTGACCGACGGCGGCCTGCTGATTGCGGCCGGCACCTCGCCCGGGTGCTCGCCAGGCGGCAGCACGTCGAGTTCCAGTTCCAGCTCTAGCAGCTCCAGCAGCGGTGGCAGCAGCAGCAGCGGAAGCTCCAGCGGGAGCAGCTCCAGCAGCAGCAGCGGCTCCAGCAGCGGCGGCTCGTCGTTCGCCGGCCCGGGCTCGGGCGGGCCGTCCACCGGGACGGTCAACTCCACCGAGACGCAGCTCACCTACAACGGCACGGCGTATTCGCTCGTCAATGGCCGCGTGACGTTCCCCGACTGCACGGTGTACATCGCGCTCCGGAACGGCTTGCTCATTCCGGCCGGCACGGCGTCAGGGTGCACGCCCACCGGCTCCAGCAGCTCCAGCAGTTCGAGTTCCAGCGGCGGCTCCAGCAGCTCCGGTTCGAGCAGCGGTGGCTCGTCGAGCAGCAGCGGCTCCTCGTTCGCCGGACCCAATAGCGGCGGGCCCTCGACCGGCACGGTGAACTCGGGCGAGACGCAGCTCACCTACAATGGCGTCGTCTACGCGATGGTCAATGGGCGGGTGACGTTCCCGGATTGCACCATCTACATCGCGCTCAGGAGCGGCATCCTGATTCCGGCCGGCACGGCGTCTTCGTGCACGCCGTCCGATCGTCGACCCATACGGTAGCGGTCGAGCGACCGCGCGAGCGCTTTCGAACCGGACGTGTCCGCTTGGGCACGTCCGGTTTTTTTGTGTGCGTCAGGCATGGCGCGCGGCGCCAACGGGGCGCCGGCAACCGAGAGCGAAAGCGAATCGGGAAGTGACGTGGAGGTGCGCGTCCTCTCACGACCTGATGGCGGTGAACGGTAGCAAACCGCAAGGGCGCGGGGAACGCGCGGTTAGAGATCGTTGCCCGAGTAGGACAGGTTGAACGACTTATTGCACAGCGGGAAGTCGGGCACGATGTTGTCGACCAGCGCCCGAGACAGCGCAGGCCAGTTGAGAAACGACGGATCCACGATCTTCACGCGGTGCAGTCGCCCGCCCTCGTCAGCCATCAGCCAGTGCACGATGCAGCCACGCCATCCCTCCACCAGGGCGAAGGCCGGCTCGTAGGGCGGCATCGGCGCGAGCGCGACCGTCAACGGACCAGGCGGGAGCGATTCCACCAACAGGCCGATCACTCGGACGGATTCTCTCACTTCGGCCACACGAATCATCGCACGGGCGCGCACATCGCCTCCCGTTTCGAGCGGCACGCGCAACGCCAACGCGTCGTACGGCGGCCGCCCGTGATCGCGCCGCGCATCCACGTCGAGACCCGAGGCCCGCGCCACGTATCCGCGGACGCCGAGGTCGCGGGCAACCGCGGTGTCGAGCACGCCAGCCCGGTCCAGCCGATCGGCGACCAGCGAGTTGCTGAGGCAGATGTCCACAATCTCGAGAAAGTCGCCGACGCTGGCGTCGATCTCGGTCTGCAATTGGGCGGCGGTCACACCGCGCACCGCCGAAGCCGACCACTGGGTCTGGACCTCCGCGGCCGCCAACACGTCGCAGCCCACCCCGCCCATCACGACGGCCCCGCGAAGCAGGCGGCTGCCGGTCAGTCGCTGGTTGAGCCGCAGCAGCCGCTCCCGAATCCGGTAGCACTGCGACTGCGCGACCGCGTAGCCGGTATCGCTGATGATCATCCCGAAGTCGGCCACGTGATTGTAGAGCCGCTCCATCTCGAGCAGCACCGCGCGCAGATGCGCCGCCCGTGGCGGGATCGTGACGCCGGCGGCCGATTCGGCGGCCTGGCAAAACGCCAGCGCGTGTCCGACCGTCGTGTCTCCCGAGATCCGTTCGGCCAGGGCCACCGCCTCGGCAGGCAGGCGTCCCTCGAACAGTTTCTCAGTGCCCTTGTGCGTGAAGCAGAGCCGCTGCTTGAGATCGATGATCGTCTCGCCGACCGCGCTGAAGCGGAAGTGCCCGGGCTCGATGACGCCGGCGTGCACGGGGCCGACCGGAATCTCGTACACCCCGGGACCCTGAACCTCGCCGAACGGAAAAGGACGACCCTCGTCAGCGAAGTCGGGCGGCGTGGCGTCCTTCCGCAACGGGTAATAGCTCTCAGGCCAGAACCCGTGGCGCGTCAACGGGCGTGGATCGGGATGGTTGAGCGGGACGATGCCGAACAGGTCGCGGATTTCGCGTTCGAACCGGGAGGCGGGATAGCAACTCATCGCCGACGAGGGGATCTCGGGGCGTTCGCCATCCACCAGGGCGGAGACGTGGACAAACCAGTTCTCGCGGTGATGGGCGAACACGTAATGCACGCGAAAAGCGCCGTCAACGCCCCGCCGATCTTCAGCGGCCATCAGCATCAGTTCCGCACCCCACGTTGTCCGCAGCGCCGCAGTGAGCCCCGGCATGGACGAGGGCTCGGCCATCGCGTGGAGGTCTCGCGGGTGGACCATGCGCACCTCGCGCAGCGCGTCGAGCGACGCGGGGCTCCGCAACCCGTCGTGCACCTGGCTCAGGTCTCTCATGCGGCCATCCCCTCGACGATGCGCCCGATCAGCGACCCGACAAACTGAGGCAGCATCAGGCCGAGCGCGATCAGCGCCAATGCGCACGCCACAATCGGGGTCAGCGCCCAGCGACCGCGTTCGCCCACCTCCACCCCAGCCGGGCCCGCACCGCACAGCATCCCCATGGCGTGGGATGCCAGACCGACAAAGCCGATGCCCGCCAGCGCCAGCGCCGCAGCCGTCTCCCAGATGTGGCCCGAGAGGAAGCCTGCGCGGAACAGGAGAAATTCTGAGACGAACAGGCCGAACGGCGGCAGGCCCATCAACGCCAGCACGCCAACGGCGAACAGCGCGCCGGTCGCTGGCATGGTGCGCGCCAGGCCCGTCACCCCGCTGACGTCGGTGGTGCCGTAGCGGCTAAGGATACGGCCCGACAGCAGGAAACTGGCCGACTTGGCGAGCGCGTGATTCATCATGTGGAGAACCGAGGCGAACACCCCGGCGGGCCCGAACGCGAGACCGAGGCAGACCAGGCCGCTGTGCTCGACCGACGAATAGGCCAGCAGGCGCTTGTAGCTTTGCTGGCGGACCAGACTCAGCGCACCCACCGCCACCGACAACAGGCCCACCGCAAGCAGCACCTGGCTGGTAAACGCCGCGCCGCCGGGCGACAGATCGACCACCGCTTTCCAGCGGAGAATCGCGTACTGCGCCACCGCCAGCAGCACGCCCGACATCATGGCCGACAGCGGGGCCGGCGCTTCCGAATGGGCGTCGGGCAGCCACGTGTGCATCGGCGCCAGGCCGGCCTTGGTGCCGTACCCCACCAGCAGGAACACGAAGGCGAGGCGCAGCAGGCCCGGGTCGAGCGTGGGGGCCGCGTGCATGAGCAGCGCCCAGGTCGCCGGCGCCTGCCGCTGACCGGTGATCGTCACGAGGTCGAAATACGCGAGAACGGTGCCCGCAAAGGCCAGCGCGATGCCGACCGATCCGATCAGCAGGTACTTCCACGACGCTTCGACCGAAGCTTTCGACCGGTGGAGGGGCACCAGCAGCGCCGAGGTGATGGTGGTGGCTTCGACCGCCACCCACATCAGCGCGACGTTGTTGACGGTGACGGCGAGCAGCATCGCGAGCACAAAGAGGTTGCCGTACGCCTGGAACGTGCGGCGCGCGGCCGGGCTGTCGCCCTCGGCCCACAGCCCGCCCGGACCAAGCGTCATCGACATCGCGCCCACCAGGGCCACGCATCCGGCGACCAGGGCCGAGAGGGCGTCGACGCGAAACAACCCGTTCGCGTCGGGCGCGGGCCATGCTCCGCCCATCGCGCGCATCCAGAATCCCGCTGCCGCCGCGACCGCGATCGCACGCCCAACCGCGCCAATCCAGCCGACCACGCGATGGTCGCCGACCCCGGCTGCGGCCAGGGCGGCCGAGATCGCAAACGGTCCGGCCAGTGCCCAGAGCAGCAGGGTGTCCATATCAGTGCTTCAGCCGGCTCAACGCGTCGACGTCGAGCGTGTTGAAAGTGTCGTGAATGTCGTAGAGCACGATCTGCATCACCAGGAATCCCATCAAGGCATCGAGAAACACGCCCAGTTCGACCACCAACGGCACGCCGTAGGTCGCGAGCACGGCCAGCAGGGCGATGGCGTTCTCGAGCATGAGAAACCCGATCACCTGCGAGATGGCCTTCTTGCTGCTGACGATGACGAACAGGCTGACAAACATCAGGCCGATGGCCAGCGGAATGCCCCCGTGCGTGGGGGCCGCGGCCATCGCCTGCAGCGGCCGCGCCGCCGTGTACGCGAGCAGAATCAGCAATCCGCAAATCACCAGCGACGCCGCCGTGCTCACCAGCGGCGAGCTTTCGCGGTGCTGGCCTACGCGTGCGGCCAGCCGCGTCAACAGCCGCGGGATCGCCACGCCCTTGACCGCCACCATCAGAGCTGCGACCCAGTAGAGATCGCGATCGTCGCCGAAGTACGCCACCGCGGCCGTGAGCGCGGCCAGCACGTTCGACTGCCATTTGAACGCGGTGATATAGCCGTCGATGTGGTGCCGCCACACCAGCAGGATCGCGCACAGCAGAACGCCGCTCGCCCCCAGCACTGCGACTTCCGAAAACAGTTTGTCCACCGCCCTTACCTCAAGGAAAACGACGAGGTCACGGCCAGCAGGCCGAGCACGAACGAGACGGCCAGCAGTTCGGGCACGCGAAACAGCCGCAGCTTGGCGACGCGGGTTTCGAACACGGCAAGCCCGATCGCCAGCACGACAAGCTTGGCGACGGTGGCGGCCACCGCCATCGCGATCGCCCCTGCCGCCAGCGACGTAGCGAGCCCCCACGGCACGAACAGGTTGGCGGCCAGCGTGAGGAACACCGTCAGCTTGAGCCACGAGGCCCATTCCACCAGCGCCAGCGCCGGGCCCGAGTACTCGAGAACCATCGCCTCGTGGATCATCGTCAGCTCCAGATGCGTCGCTGGGTTGTCGACCGGGAGCCGGCCCGTCTCGGCCAGCATCACGATGAAGAGCGCCGCGAAGGCGAGGATGTGGCCGGGGCTCAGCGCGTCGGTCGGATGGGCGATCGTGCGCGCGGCAATCTCGCCGAGGTTGGTCGAGCCCGCGCCGAGCGCGAGCGACAGCATGGCCAGTGCGATGGCCGGCTCGCTGAGCGAGGCAATCGTCATCTCGCGGCTGGCGCCCATGCCGCCAAACGCCGAGCCCGGGTCGAGCCCGCCCAGGGCGAGCGCGAAGGTCCCGAGCAGCAGCAGGTACACGAGCGCAAACAGATCGGCGACCTGGTTGAAGGGAAGCGGCGTGACGAACACCGGCACCAGCAGGGCCACCACCACCGTACTGCCGAAGACCACGAACGGCGCCGCGCGGAAGATCCACGAGGCGTTCGACGACACGATCGTGTCCTTGCCGAACAGCTTGCGCAGTTCGGCGTACGGCTGCCAGACGGGCGCGCCGCGGCGGTTCTGCAGCCGGGCCTTCACCCACCGAATCAGCCCGACTAGCAGCGGCGCCACCGCCAGCGCCAGCAGCGCCTGCGCGATTTCGACGACCACACCTAGCGTATTGAACACGTCTGCCTCCGCCTCAGAACCCAATCACCCACGCCAGCAAGATCACCAGGACGAACACGATATAGCCCACGTACGCGTTGACCGATCCCGACTGCAGGGCCCGCGTCCACGTGGCCACTCGCTCGACGCCCTGCACCACCGGCTCGTACAGCACACGCTGGAACCAGGGGTGGATCGTCGTCTGGTAGGTCATCGATTCGATGTAATACGGCGATTCGGGCCGCACCACGCCGACCGCGGTGTCGTCGACGGGCCGGTAGAGCTGATCGAACACGCGGCGCAGCGGTTCGGCGAACGCGGTGGAGGTGTATTCCATCCGCGGCGACTGGCCGATCCGGCCGCAGCCCCAGGTGTCTCCGACGTGGACCGGCCGCCGGGCGATCAGGCGCAGCACGATCCACGTGCCCGCCACCACCGCGACCAGCACCATCGCGACGGCCACCGGCGACATCGTCGCCATGCCGGTTGGCGTGCGCAGGGTGACGCCGACATGGAGCGCCGGGGCGATCGACGGCAGTCCTGCGACACCGGCCAGTGCGCCGGTGATCGTCGTCAGCGTCGGAATGGTCGCCAGGGCGAGCAGCGGGCAGGCTGCCGCCAGCAGCGCCATGCCCGCCAGCATCGGGCCAGGGCTCTCGTGCGCGTGTGCGGCGCCGGGCGATCGGGGAATCGCGAGGCACGTCACGCCGAACGCCTTGACGAAGGTGGCCGCGGCCAGCCCGCCGGTGAGCGCGAGCGCGCCGACACCCAGCGTGAGCAGGCCGGCAATCGACGCCCGCGAACTGGCGACGCCCGGCAGAAACGACTGGAAGAGCAGCCATTCGCTGACGAAGCCGTTGAGCGGCGGCAACGCGGCAATCGACATCGAGCCCGCCAGCAGCGTCGTCGCGGTCCACGGCATGCGCGTGATCAGGCCGCCCAGCAAGTTGATGTCGCGGGTGCCGGTCGCGTGCACGATCGAGCCGGCGCTGAGGAAGAGCGCGCCCTTGAAGGCCGCGTGATTGATCAGGTGGAGCAGGGCGGCCGACAGGGCCAGCATCGCGGCTTCGGGCTGACCGAGGCTCAGAAACAGAAAGCCCGCGCCCACGCCCAACAGCACCAGCCCGACGTTCTCGACCGTCGAGTACGCCAGCAGTTCCTTGAGGTCGTCGGCGACCAGGGCATAAAGCACACCGGTAAGGGCCGACGCGGCGCCCAGGATGATGAGAAGTGTGCCCCACCAGGCCGGCCCGCCGCCCAGCAGATCGAGGCCGATGCGCAGGAGGCCGTAGATGCCCAACTTCACCATCACTGCCGACATCAGCGCCGACACGTGACTGGGCGCGGCCGGGTGGGCGCGCGGCAGCCACACGTGGAACGGCACCATCCCCGCCTTCGACCCGCAGCCCAGCAGGGCCAGCAGGAAAATCGCGGCGCGGGTCTCCGATGGCAGAAGTCCGGCGCTGCTGCGGAGGGCGGCGAACGTCGCCCCGCTTCCGTCGGCCGATCCCGATCCCAGAAGGAAGAACGCGGCCATCAGTGCGAGGAGGCCGGCGTGGGTCATGGCCAGATACCAGAGACCTGCATCGACCGACGCCTGGCGGTCGTGTTCGGTGACGACCAGAAAGAACGAACTCACCGCCATCAATTCCCAGCAGAGCAGGAAGGTCACGGCGTTGGCGGCGACGGTCACCAGGCTCATGCTCAGCAGGAAGGCGCCGAACGTGAAGGCCATCCACCGCGTGGAGTAGCGGCCCTCGTAGCTGCGCATGTAGGCGATGGCGTAGAGGCCAACCGGAATCGCGACACCGGAGACCAACGCGAGAAAGAGGGCGCCGAGCCGATCGAGGTGGACGAGCCAGCCGCCTGCCGCGGCCAGAACCGCAGGCGCCTCGATCGTCAGCGACGCGTCGGTCCACAGCACGAGGCAGGCCAGCGCAAGGCCGCCCGCGCCGCCGGCGACCGATCCGATGGCGACGGCCATGCGAACCAGGCGCCGGGTCGGCATCACCAGCCCGGCCGACGCGATGGCGTAACCGGCGACCATCAGCCAGAACAACGGCAGGGCGAACGCGGCGGTCACAACGCGTCCGCCTGACCCGCGGGCGACACACCGGCTGGCGGGGCCGACGCGACGGGCAGGTCGAGCCGGCCGATCGCGACCAGGATGGCGCGCAGGATGTCGGCGGGCGAGGGCGGGCAGCCCGACACCACGACATCGACGGGCACCACCGAGGCCACGTTGCCCACCACGGCGTAGCTGCCGGCGAACACCCCGCAGTCCCGTGCGCAGTCGCCGACGGCGACCACCAGTTTCGGATCGGGCGTGGCCTCGTAGGTTTTCCTGAGCGGGACCTCCATGTTGCGGGTCACCGGACCGGTCACCAGCAGGAGGTCGGCGTGGCGGGGCGATGCGACGAAGTGCAGGCCGAAACGTTCGAGGTCGTAGGTGGGGCCGGCCAGGCCCGAGATCTCGAGTTCGCAGCCATTGCACGAGCCGGCGTCCACCTGGCGGATGCCGACGGATCGGCCCAGGAGGCGGCGCGCCCTGGCGTCGATCGGGCGGACGATGGTGATGGCGTCGAGGCCGCCTTCTGGCAGCGGTTCGGTGACGATGCCGACGCGCCGGATCTTCTGGAACAGTTTCATTGGGCCCGTCGTCGTTCCCGGCGCAGTTCCTTGAGCATGGTCTGCGTTTCGGTGAGGTGGGTATTGAAGATGGCGCGGGCGGTGGCGAACAGGTCGTGGATGAGGGGGTCGCGGACGGCGTAGCGGACCGAGGTGCCGGACTTGCTGGCGGTCACCAGGTTTTTGGCGCGCAGGATGGAGAGTTGCTGGGACACCGAAGGCTGGTCGAGGCCGAGGGCCTCCTGGAGTTCCTGGACGCTGCGGGTGCCGGTGCGGAGTTCCTCGATCAGGCGGATGCGGATCGGGTGTGCGAGGGCGCGGAAGAACTCGGCCTTGAAGACCTGCAGGTCGGTGTAGGGCACGCGCATATCTAGATATTCATATATAACATATTCGCGGTGGCCGTCAACCCGCCCCGCCTCCGCGCGCCCGCCCCGGCGTTCCGTTGTACACTGCCCTCATCGTGATCGACGTCCAGCACCTCACCAAGACCTACGGCGCCTTCAAGGCCGTCGACGACCTCTCGTTCCTCGTCGGCCCCGGCGAGGTCGTCGGCCTGATCGGCCCCAACGGCGCCGGCAAGACCTCGACCCTCCGGTGCCTGGTCGGCATCCAGGCCCCCACCTCGGGCTCCATCACCATCGCCCGCCACTCTATCGTCTCCGACCCGGTCGCCGCCAAGTCGGCGCTCGCCTTCATGGCCGACGAACCGCACCTGTTCGAGTACCTCACTGTGATGGAACACCTGCGGCTCACCGCCAGGATCTACCACGTGCCCGACGTCGACGCCCGCGCCCTCCGCCTGCTCGACGAACTCGAACTGACGGGCAAGGAGCATCTGCTCCCCGTCGAGTTGTCGCGCGGCATGAAGCAGAAAGTCGCCATCGCCTGCGGCCTGCTGCACGACCCCGCCGTCATGCTGTTCGACGAACCCCTCACCGGCCTCGACCCGCTCGGCATCCGGCGCATGAAGGAGACCATCGTCGCCCGCGGCCGCGCCGGCGCGGCCGTGATGGTGTCGTCCCACCTGCTCCATCTGGTCGAGGAGATCTGCACCCGGGTGATCATCATCGACCACGGACGCAAGATCGCCGACGGCACGCTCGACCAACTCAAGACCACTCCCGAACTGGTCTCGGCCGGCGCCTCCCTCGAGCAGATCTTCCTCACCGCCACCGCGCGCGAGTCGTAGATGCTCGGCACCTTCGCGTACCTCACGTGGTGCTCGTTCAAGAACCGGGTGCGCCGCCGCGTCCAGCGCCTGCGCGAGCCGCGGTACCTCGTCGGGCTGGTCGTCGGCGCGATCTATTTCTACTTCGCCCTGTTGCGGCCGCGTGCCGTGTCGCGCCGCGGCCGGGGCATCCCGGGTTTCGGCAGCGCGGCCGGCGCCGTGCAGTCGGTCGCCAGCGTCGTGCTCTTCGCCATCGCCGCGCTCGCCTGGGTCTGGCCCGGGGCCGGCAAACCCATCACCTTCTCGCGCGCCGAGGTGCAGTTTCTGTTCACTGCGCCGGTCACCCGCCGCCAACTGTTGCACTATCGCCTGATCCGATCGCAGCTGAGCATGCTGTTGAGTTCGGCGCTCATCACGATGGTGGCGCGCCCCTCGACCCTCGCCAACAGCTGGATGAGCGTGGCCGGACTCTGGCTGGTCTTCATGACCGTGCGCCTGCACCTGATTGGCGTGGCCCTCAGCCGGACCAGCCTGGCGCAGCACGGCCGAAGCGGCGTCTGGCGCCAGTGGCTGCCCCTGGCCGTCGTCTTCGGCGCGGTGGGCGTGCTGGTCGAAACCGCCATCCAGGGCTGGCCAGATCTGGTCTCGGCGCCCGATGTCCGCACCGCGTTCCTCGAACTGCAGCGCCTCTGCTCCACCGGCCCCGCCGGCGTCGTGCTCTGGCCGTTCCACACGCTGGCGGCGTTGCCGCTGGCGCAGTCGCCCGACCAGTTCGCCTCGGCGCTGCCCTGGGTGCTGCTGCTCATCGGGCTCAACTACGTGTGGGTGCTCCGCTCGGATGCCGCCTTCGAAGAGGCCTCCGCCGAACACGCCGAACGTCGCGGCCTCGAGACCGCGTCTGCCACAGCGGTGCCGCGCCGATCGGCCTCGGCGCCGTTCCGGCTCGGACTGATCGGGCCGCCAGAGACCGCCATCCTCTGGAAAAATCTCATCCTGCTCGGCCGCTACGTCTCGGCCAGAACCCTGTTGCGTCTGCTGCCGCTGGTCGTGGCGCTGGGGCTCGCCTCGCAGGCGTCGGGACACGTTGGGCTGGCCGTGGCCGTCGGCGGAATGTGCATCTGGCTGGGCCTCATGCTCATGCTGATGGGGCCGCAGATGATGCGCAACGACCTGCGGCACGACCTCGCCAATCTTGCCTTGATCAAGACCTGGCCCGTGTCGGGCGCCGCCATCGTGCGCGGCGAAGTGCTCGCGCCCGCCATCGTCATGTCGAGCGTCATCTGGCTGCTCATCGTGCTGGGAGCCCTGCTGGGCCAGCCGCTGCTCGCGCGGATGGGGGAACCGCCCACCGCGCTCGAGGTGCTGGGGTACGCGCTGTCGGCCGCGATTCTGGCGCCGCCCGTGGTCCTGTCGCAAACCGTCGTCCTCAACGGAATCGCCGTCCTGTTTCCCGCCTGGTCGTCAGTGGGCACCTCGCGGGCTCGCGGGATCGACGCGATGGGCCAGCGCCTGTTGATGATGGCGGGCCTTCTGGTGACTCTCGCCATCTCGCTGGTCCCTGGGGCGGCGGTCGCCGCCGCCGCGATGTTTGCCGCCTATTGGATGACCGGCATGGTGATCCTTGTGGTTCCCGCCGTGCTGTTCGCGCTGGTCGTGCTCGCCGAGTGCTGGATGGCGACCGAACTACTGGGCCGGGTGCTCGACCGTACCGACGTCAACGCCATCGAACCGGTCGAGTAGGGGAGTGTGCCGGCCGAGCCGCACGCCGGCGGGGTGAGTTCGGGAACGCCGGCTGGAGTTCGCGCATGCAGGCCGGGGCGCGGCGGTGTCCGGCTGGACGTCGAACAGTATCGGGCGGCGGGCGCGAGTCGATACCTCGGTCCGGGATCGTGGGGCCTGCAAGGCGTACGACCTCTCGGTCGCGATCCGCACGTCGTCGGCAACCACACGACCGGATTCGCGTCGGCGTGAATGACACAGACAGAGGACCGGGACATGAACAGCGAGAAGATCGCGATCATCGGCGGCGGCAACATGGGACTCGCCCTGGCCAAGGGCATCCTCAAGACCACGTGGGCCGATCCGGCGCACATCATGATCGCGGAACCGCTCACCGACAAGCTCGCGCAGGCGAAGGGGATCGCCAAGGGCATCAACGGCACCGACTCGAACCTCGAGGCGGCGACATTCGGCACCGTGGTGGTGCTGTCGGTCAAACCCCAGATCATGGCGCTCGTGCTCGACGAGATCAAACCCGCCATGAGAGACACGAAGCTCGTGATCTCGGTCGCGGCGGGGGTCGCCACCGCCTTTATCGAGAAGCGGCTCAAGGGCAAGGTGCCGGTCATCAGGGCGATGCCGAACATCGCCGCGATCGTGCGCGCGGCCGCGACGGCCATCTGTCCAGGCAAGTTCGCCACACAGACGGATCTCGCCACCGCACGGCACGTCTTCGAGGCGGTCGGCCTGGTCGTCGACGTCGAGGAGGTGCTGATGGACGCGGTCACCGGCCTCAGCGGCACCGGCCCCATGTACGTCTTCCAGATACTCGAAGGGCTCTCGGACGCCGGCGTCAAGGTCGGCCTGTCCCGGGACGTCGCCAACACGCTCGCGGTGCAGACGCTGATAGGCTCGTCCAAGCTCATCCAGCAGACCAAGGAGCACCCGGCCAAGCTGAAAGATCTCGTCACCTCTCCGGGCGGCACCGCGATTAGCGCCCTGCACTCGCTGGAGAGGAACGGGCTGAAGGCGCTGTTGATCGACGCGGTCGAGATCGCGACACAGCGGTCGAGCGAACTCGGCACGCAGAAGAAGGCGTAGGCGGGGCCGGCGCCCACGGCACCGTCGCCCCGGGGGGGCCATAAGATGTCTGACCGGGACCACTGGTGTTTGAGGCTCTCCCGTATCACAATTGGGTTGGCGGGCAATCACCTTCAGATGAGCCGAACACGGCTGGCCGTGGCTCGTGCATCGGAACGGCGTTCGCGGATGGAGGCCGGGTTCTTGACTGTTCGTCAGGTGTCTTGATGGAGGCCGGACTCGCTTGAATGGAGGCCGGGGCTTCCCTGGCCTGAGCGGGTCGCCCCTCGACGCAGCCTGGGGGCGACGCTGCGTCTGGCGACGGGTCGAAGGCAGCCCAGGCACTCGGCCGATCAACAGTGGTGGAGGAGTTCTGTGATGAAGCACGCGATCGCTTGGGGAATGGCAGCCGTCCTGGCAGGAGCCGCAGCAATGACTACACTCGCCGCGCAACAACCCGCTGCGCCCAAAACCGTCTCGGGCATCGACATCACCGCGTTCGACAAGTCGGTGCGCCCGCAGGACGACTTCTTCCGTTACGTCAACGGCGCGTGGCTCGACAAGACACCCATTCCCGCCGACAAGCCCTCCTACGGCAGCTTCCAGGTGCTCTACGACAAGGCGCAGGACGACCTGCGCGCCATCGTCGAGACGGCCGGCAAATCCGAAGGCGCCCCCGGTTCCGAGGCGCGCAAGATCGGCGACTTCTACGCCAGTTTCATGGACGAAGCCAAGGCCGAGTCGCTCGGCATCACGCCGCTCAAGGCCGAACTGGCGGCGATCGCGGCCATCAAGACCAAGGCAGACCTCGCCCGGGCGTTTGCGCACATGCTCCTGCTCGGCTGCGACGCCCCGCTCGCGGCATTTGTCGAGGGCGACTTCAAAGATCCAAAGACCAGCGCGGCCTTCGCGTTCCAGAGCGGCCTGGGCCTGCCCGACCGCGACTATTACGTCAAAGACGATGCGAAGATCGCGGAATACCGCACCAAGTATGTGAGCTTCCTCACCGCAATGTTCAAGCTGGCTGGTCGTCCGTTGCCCGAGGCGGCGGCCGCCGACATCATGGCGCTCGAAACCCATCTGGCCACAAACCAGTGGACCAACGTCGAAACGCGCGACCTCCAGAAGATGTACAACAAGATGGCGGTGGCCGATCTGGCCGCCCAGTTCCCGGGATTCGACTGGGTCGCGTGGACCGGCGAGCTGAAGATCGCATCGGCGCCGGCGCTGATCATCGGACAGCCCAGTTATGTGAAGGCGCTGGCGGCCGCCGTCAACGACTGGCCGGTTGATCGGTGGAAGCCCTATCTCGAATCGTCGCTGATTCGCGGCTACGCGCCCTATCTGACGAAGGCCCTGGTCGATGCCCGATTCGAATTCTACGGAAAGACGCTGAGCGGCACGCCCGAACAGCGCCCGCGCTGGAAGCGCGCAGTGGAGGCCATCGACGGCAACCTCGGCGAAATGCTCGGCAAGGTCTACGTCGAGAAGCACTTCCCCCCGCAGGCCAAGGCGCGCATGGAACAGTTGGTGGCCAACCTCCGTCTCGCCTACAAGGACGGCATCGACCGTCTCGAGTGGATGAGCCCCGAGACTCGCGTGCAGGCGCAGCAGAAACTCGCCGCCTTCACGCCGAAGATCGGTTATCCGAACAAGTGGCGCGACTATTCGAACCTACGCATCGTCCGTGACGATTTGGTGGGCAACATGATGCGCGCCCAGGCCGTCGAGTTGGCGTTCCAACTTGCGAAGGTGGGCAAGCCCATCGATCGCGACGAATGGGGGATGACGCCCCAGACGATCAACGCCTACTACAATCCCATTCGCAACGAAGTCGTGTTTCCGGCGGCGATCCTCCAGCCGCCGTTTTTCAATCTGGCCGCTGACGATGCGGTCAACTACGGCGGGATTGGAGCGGTGATTGGGCACGAGATGGGACACGGCTTTGACGACCAGGGCCGACGGTTCGACGGCACCGGGACGATGCGCGACTGGTGGACCGCGAAAGACAGCGCCGAATACCAGCAGCGCACCGCGCGTCTGGTGGCCCAGTTCGCCGCCTACGAGGTGCTGCCGGGCTTGAAGGTGAACGGCGAATTGACGCTGGGCGAGAACATCGGCGACCTCACCGGCCTGACCATTGGCTACCGCGCCTATCAGATGGCGCTCGGCGGCAAGCCCGCGCCCGTGATCGACGGGCTCACCGGCGACCAGCGCTTTTTTATGGGCTGGGCGCAAGTGTGGCGATCCAAGGAGCGCGACGATGCGTTGCGCCAGAAGGTGCTCACCGACGTCCATGCCCCGGCCAAGGTGCGGGGCTTTGCGCCGCTGGGCAACGTGCCCGAGTTCTACCGCGCGTTCGACGTCAAGTCGGGCGACAAACTCTACATCGATCCGGCTCAGCGCGTGAAGATCTGGTAACGCCGTGCCTGGCGCGGTGTGCTGACAGGAGGCCTGGGATATGCGAACCGTTCGACACCTCTGGATGATTCTGCTGGCGGTCGTGCTGGCGTCGGCCGCAGTGGGCACCGAGACCAACACGCACGACACGCGGCTGCTGGCACAACCGGCGACCAACGGAACCCACGTGGCGTTCGTCTATGCCGACGACCTGTGGGTCGCCAGGATCGACGGCACCGATCTGCGGCGCCTGACCACCGACGAGGGCATCGAGACCAATCCGGCGTTTTCGCCGGATGGCAAGCTCGTCGCCTTCAATGCCCAGTACGACGGCAACGTCGACGTGTACGTGGTCGCGACCGAGGGCGGCGTCCCCAAGCGACTCACCTGGCATCCTGGCGCCGATATCGTCCAGGGCTTCACCCCGGACGGCAAGCGGGTGCTGTTCACCTCCGGGCGGGCCGCCTTTACCGGCGCCCACCAGCAGCTCTACACCGTGTCGATCGACGGCGGATTGGAAGAGCCGCTGCCAATTCCCAACGCCAACCAGGCGGCGTACTCGGCCGATGGCTCACGCATCGCCTACGTTCCGCTGCCACCGGCCTTTCCGCAGTGGAAACAGTACCGCGGCGGACGCGTGTCGCAGATTTGGATCTACAACACGGCCGACCACTCGGTCGACAAGGTGACGCAGCCGGCGACCCGGGCCAACGACGTCGATCCGATGTGGATTGGCGACACGGTCTACCTGCGGTCCGATCGCGACGGCGAATTCAACCTGTTCGCCTTCAACACCAAGTCGAAGCAACTGCGCCGCGTCACCACCCACGAAGACTTTCCGGTGATGAAGGCGTCGGCTGGTGGCGGCAAGATCGTCTATGAGCAGGCCGGCTACCTCCACCTGTTCGACCCGGCCACGGGTAGTGCGAAGCGCATTCCCATTGGCGTGGCGGCCGACCTCCGCGAGCCGAGGCCCCGCTTCGTCAAGGGCGCCGACTACATTCGAAATGCGTCCATCTCGCCATCCGGCGCCAGAGCCGCGTTCGAGTTCAGGGGCGAGATTGTCACCGTTCCGGCCGAAAAGGGAGACGCGCGTAACATCACCGGCACCGTGGCGGCACATGAGCGATCGCCGCAATGGTCGCCCGACGGCACGCGCATCGCGTATCTGTCGGACGCATCCAGCGAGTACGAGTTGCATGTGGTGGTCCAGGACGGCAAGGGCGACGTCAAGAAGTTCAAGCTCGGGGGAGCCGGGTTCTACTCCGATCTGCGTTGGTCGCCCGACAGCCTGAAGATCGCGTTCGAGGACAATTCGCAGACCGCGTTCTACATCGACCTGGCGTCTGGCGCGGTCAAGCGCATCGGGCGCAACCGGGTCTTCAACCCGGCCGACCAGATCAGCTACGACTGGTCGCCCGATTCGAAATGGATCGCCTACGTCGTCGACACCCAGCCGCTCGTCACGACGCTGTTCGTGTATTCCCTGGAGCAGGACAAATCGTTCGCCGTCACCGAAGGGTGGAGCGAGGTGACCGAGCCCACGTTCGACAAGAGCGGGAAGTACCTCTATCTGTTCGGATCGACCGATGCGGGCCCGCTTCAGGACTGGTTCGCGCAGTCCAACGCCGACATGCGACGCACGCGCAACGTGTACGTGGTCGTGCTCAAGAAGGGCGTCGTGTCGCCGCTGGCCAAGGAGAGCGACGAAGAGAAGCCGAAGAAGAGCGACGCCGCCGCCGAGAAGAAGCCCGACGCGACGGCCGACAAGAAGACTGACGCGCAGGTCGACAAGAAGAATGACGCGGCCGCCGGGAAGAAGGCAGATGCGACGGCCGACAAGAAGCCCGCCGCGCCCGCCGACACGAAAGCCGACGGCTCCGAAAAGAAAGCCGATGGCGTAGAGAAGAAGGCGGAGGCCGAAAAGAAGGACGCCTTCGGGATTGATTTCGACGGCATCGACAATCGGATCCTCGCGCTGCCGATGCCGGCTGGCGATCTGTCCGGATTGCAGGCCGGCGAGGCAAACCACCTCTACTACCTGCGCCGCGAGGGCCGCGAGGCGTCGCTTCATCATTTCGACCTGGCCAAGCGCAAGGACGAGACACCGCTTGCCGGGCTCGACCGCTACCTGTTGACGGCGGATGCCAAGAAGATCCTCTACGCGAAAGAGCGCGCGTATTTCATCACCGCGATGGGACCAAAGATTGCGCCCGGTGAGGGACGCCTCGCGACGGGCGACATCGAGGTGCGGATCGATCCGCGCGCCGAGTGGACGCAGATCTTCAACGAAGCATGGCGCATCAATCGCGATTTCTTCTACGCGCCCAACATGCATGGCGTCGACTGGGTGGCGATGAAGGCGAAGTACGGCGCCTTCCTGCCCGACCTCGCGACGCGCGGCGATCTCAATCGCGTCATCTCCTGGATGTGCAGTGAACTGGCGGTTGGCCACCACCGCGGCGGCGGCGGCGACCGTCTCGATCAGCCCAAACCGGTCCCCGGCGGATTGCTGGGCGCCGACTACGACGTGGCGAACGGACGCTACCGATTCAAGAAAGTGTTCGGCGGTCTCAACTGGACCCCGGGCCTTCGCGCGCCGCTCACCGAACCCGGCGTGGACGTGAAAGCGGGCGAATACCTGCTGGAGGTCCGAGGTCGCGATGTGCGGCCGCCGGCCAATCTCTACAGCTTCTTCGAGAACACGGCGGAGAAGATTGTCGAGATCACCGTCGGATCCAATCCTGACGGATCGAACTCGCGGGTGGTCCAGGTCGTGCCGATCGCCAGCGAGGGCGCGCTGCGCAATCGCGACTGGGTCGAAGGCAACATCAGGAAGGTGGACAAGGCGACCGGCGGCCGGGTCGCCTACGTCTACGTGCCCAACACGGCAGAGCCTGGCCACACGTACTTCAAGCGCTACTTCTTCCCGCAAGCGCACAAAGACGCCGTCATCGTCGACGAGCGGTTCAATGGCGGCGGGTCGGTGGCCGACTACTACATCGACATCCTGCGGCGGCCGTTCATCAGCAACTGGGCCATGCGCTACGGCGACGATCTCAAGACGCCGACCGCATCGATCCAGGGGCCCAAGGTGATGATCATCGACGAGATGGCCGGATCGGGTGGCGATCTGCTGCCGTGGATGTTCCGCAAGTTCAAGGTCGGGACGCTGGTCGGCCAGCGCACATGGGGCGGCCTGGTGGGCGTGCTCGGTTTCCCGGTGCTGATGGACGGCGGCAACATCACCGCGCCAAACCTGGCCTTCTGGACGCCAGAGGACGGATGGGCCGTCGAGAACGAGGGCGTCGCGCCCGACGTGGCGGTGGAACAGACACCGGCAGACGTGATCGCGGGCCGCGATCCGCAACTCGAAAAGGCGATCGACGTGGCGATGGCGGAACTGAAGAAGAATCCGCCACCCGCCACGAAGAGACCGGCGTACCCGGTACGAGGCAAGACGCAGCGAGGCACTATCAAGCAGTAGGCATCAGCATCACACGCGGGAGCAGATCCATGACTTCTCGCCGATCCGGTCGAGCCGCTCGGTCTTTGTTCGCCATCGCGTTCGCCGCGATCGTTGCCGCGACCTCGAATCCACACGCACAGGCGCCGCCATCTTCGCAATCTGCGCAGGTGCCGCAGGCATCTCCGGCTGCAGCGCTTGCGTCCGCGCCGGTGTCGGTGCCGGCGTCGGTTTCGGTGCCGGCGTCGGCGGAGAAGTGGGAGACCGCGCTTCGCGCCCTGCCGAACCCCGCCAACATCCGGTCGTACGTCGAGCGCCTCAGCGCCAGACCGCACCACGTCGGCTCGCCCTACGACAAGGACAACGCCGAGTGGATGCTCGCGCGGTTCAAAGAGTGGGGCTGGGACGCGACGATCGAACGGTTCGACGTCCTGTTTCCCACGCCCAAGACGCGGCTGCTCGAGATGGTGAAGCCGACACGGTTCGTCGCGACACTCGAGGAGCCGACCCTGGCCGTCGATCCGACGTCGGGGCAGAAGACCGAACAGTTGCCCACCTACAACGCCTACTCGGCCGACGGCGACGTCACGGCGCCGCTGGTCTACGTCAATTACGGCAGGCCCGTTGACTACGAAGAACTCGATCGGCTCGGCGTCTCGGTAAAGGGCGCCATCGTCATCGCGCGCTACGGCGCGTCGTGGCGCGGCATCAAGCCCAAGGTGGCCGCCGAACACGGTGCGGTCGGATGCCTGATCTATTCCGACCCGCGAGACGACGGCTACTTCGGAGGCGACGTGTTTCCGGGTGGCCCGATGCGATCGCGCGACGGCGTGCAGCGGGGCAGCGTGATGGATATGCCCGTCTATCCGGGCGATCCGCTCACGCCGGGGGTCGGGTCCACTGCGGGGGCCAAGCGGCTGGCGATTGCTGATGCGACGACGATCACGAAGATTCCGGTGCTGCCGATTTCGTACGGCGACGCGCAGCCGCTGCTGGCGGCCCTGAGCGGCGCGCTGGCGCCAGAGGCCTGGCGCGGCGCGCTCCCGATCACCTATCGCGTGGGTCCGGGGCCCGCCACCGTCCATCTCAAGCTGGCGTTCAACTGGGACATCAAGCCGATCTACGACGTCATCGCGCGACTGGCGGGATCGACGTATCCCGACGAGTGGGTGGTGCGCGGCAATCACCACGACGCGTGGGTCAACGGCGCCGGCGATCCGGTGAGCGGCGTGGCGGCGGAGTTGGAAGAGGCGCGCGCGCTTGGCGAATTGCGCAAGCAGGGCTGGCAGCCCAAGCGGACCATCGTCTACGCGGCCTGGGACGGCGAAGAGCCCTCGCTGCTTGGGTCGACCGAATGGGTCGAGACGCACGCCGCCGAACTCGAAGCGCACGCCGTGCTCTACATCAACACCGATGGCAACGGCCGCGGCTACCTCAGCATGGGAGGGTCGCACACGCTCGAACCCTTCATCAACGCGGTCGCCAGGTCGGTGGAAGATCCCGAAGCCAACGTCAGCGTGTGGAAGCGCCGGCAGGCCGCCACGATTGCCTTTGGCACCGCCGACGAGCGCCGCGACGCGCGCAGCCGTGGCGACCTGCGGATTGGCGCGCTCGGATCGGGATCAGACTTTACGCCGTTTCTTCAGCATAGCGGTGTCCCCACGCTCGATCTCGCCTACGGTGGCGAGGACGACAGCGGCATCTACCACTCGATCTACGACGACTTCTATCACTTCACGCATTTCGGGGATACCGACTTTGCCTACGGCCGGCTGGCCGCGCAGACGGTCGGCACGGCCGTCGTCCGCATGGCTGATGCCGACGTGTTGCCATTCGACTTTGCGCGCCTCGCCGAGACCGTGAAAGGCTACGTCGATGACGTGCAGGCGCTGCTCAAGCGTCGGCAGGAGGAGGTGCGGGAACGCAACCAGCAGATCGACGAGGGTGTGTTCGCGTCCACGACGGACCCGCATCGGCCGCTGATTGCACCGCGCGTCGAGGTGGTGCCGCCGGCTTTGAATTTTGCGCTGATCGAAAATGCCTCGGCGGAGTTGACCGCGGCGGCTGGCCGGTACAAGAAGGCGCTGGCTGGCGCCACCGCGAAGCTCGCCGGGAACACGGCCGCCATCCGTGCGCTCAACGCGAAGCTGATGCAGAGCGAGCGGCAGTTGCTCGACCCGGCCGGCCTTCCGCACCGGGAGTGGTATCGCCACTTGTTGTACGCGCCAGGCTTCTACACCGGCTACGACGTCAAGACGCTGCCCGGCGTGCGCGAAGGCATCGAACAGAAGCAGTACGACGTCGCCGAGGTCGAGATTGGCCGCGTGGCCAAAGCGATTGCGCGCGAGACGGCGCTGGTGGATGCGGCCACCGCTGGACTGGTAGCCCTTGCCGCGCGTGCGCCGAACTTACTCGCGGTTCCCAAGTGAGACGCGGTTAGCGTTAGCGTCGGATCCTTCGTAGGACATCGCCCGCCTGCCAAACCGCGCGGCCGCCCGGCCGCGTGGCTGCCCGCCCGCCTGTCCGCCTGCCAGACCGCGCGGCCGCGTGGCTGCCCAGCCGCGTGTCACGAATATGGACACCTGATTCCGATCCGCGCGGAGGTGTCCCGTTTTGAGTCTCCGCGGCCACGCCCGGAGCAGGGCCCTCATGGAACCGTTACCCGCCCCGCGCGGATGCAGGTCGCGCACCCACAATCTCCTCGCGCGCACCAGCCGCACACGGCGCCGGTGAGGGCACACCCAGACGCGTCGGGCCTTCTGTAATCCTGGATTGCGCGGGCCAGGCGGCTGCGCGTGGCAGTTTGCCCCAGCGTGGCAATTTTGCAGGCGCCCAGGCCAGGGGTGATTTCTAAACCGGACTCATTTTCTCCGCACACCAGCCGGTCTCTCGAAACGGGGCGTCTTCCCTGATTTGGCATCCCCGTTGCTCTGTCTCGGTTATCGATTTTTCAGACATGCATTGGCGGAGAAATTGTGCGGGTCATGTTCGGAAATGAGGCAGTTGCAGGGCGCCTGGTGAATCTCGAATTTCAATGGCGAGTGTGCAACTGCCGCGCACAGTCGGGCTCACGTGACCGGGCGAATGGCATTGATCCACAGTCGGTTCGCAATCATCGGTTCGATGTTCGCCCGCGTCAACTCTCAACTCGGTGGAGGAAACGTATGAGAAGCAAGCATTCAGATGGATCGCTCGTCGTCGCGGGTTTGGTGCTGGCCGCCGGCCTTCTGGCCTTGGGGAGCCCGGCGTTCGCGCAGGGCACGTTCACGCAGACGGTCTGCGCCAACACGCCGTGCAGCCCGACGATGAACCAGTGGGTCGATCCGCTGCCGGTTCCGCCGGTGGCCGCGCAGACCAAGAAGCCGTTGGTCTCAGTGTTCGCCGACTATTACGAGATCAACATGACCGCGCATCCTCACCGGTTCAACAGCGGCCTCCCGGGTGACGCGACGGTGTGGACCTACGGTCAGCCTGGTAAAGCGGCTGTCCTGCTGGGCCCGACCATTGTGGCCACCAGCGGCAGGCCCGTCATGGTGAAGTACATCAACAACCTCCCGACCGCCCTGGCAGATTTCCCGCTCAAGGACGCAATCGATCAGACCATCATGGGCTGGGACGTCCCGACCGGCGCGGCGACGCCTCACCTGCACGGCGGCCACACCGCCGCTCGATACGACGGCACGCCCAGCCAGTGGTGGACGGCCGACGGCAAGCGAGGCATGGACTACGTCACCGACACGATGACGTACATGAACGACCAGCCGGCGTCGTTGATCTGGTACCACGACCACACGATGGGGTCCACGCGCTTCAAGCCCTATCTTGGCCTGGCCGCCGGCTACGTCATTTTCGACAAGGTGGACACCGGGACGACGATCGTGGCCAACGGGAAGGCGCAGAACGTGCCGTCCGGTTACGGCACGTACCACTTGCCCCTGGTCATTCAGGACAAGCAGTTCAACGCCGATGGCACGTTGTTCTATCCATCCACTCCTGACCCCTCATTGATTCACCCGATCTGGGTTCCCGAGTTCTTCGGCGACACGCCGGTCATCAACGGCAAGGCGTATCCGAAACTCGACGCCGAGCCGCGGCGCTATCGCCTGCGTCTGTTGAATGGTTCCCAGGCTCGCTTCTACAATCTCGGGTTCAAGTCAGCGACCGGGCTCCTCACCTTTTACGTCATCGGATCGGAGGGCGGACTGCTGCCAGCGCCCGTGGCCAAGACCAGCCTGCTGATTGCTCCCGGCGAGCGTTTCGACGTCATCGTGGACTTCGCCCCGGCCAAGGGCGGGACGGTCATGCTCACCAACGACTCCCCTGGCCCCTATCCCATGGGTGATCCGGCCAACGACAACATCCCGGAGTTGATGAAAATCAACGTGGGATCCATCGTGACGGTCGCAGACACGTCGGTGGACCCCGCGAAATTGAAGCTGCCAGCGATTGCGAAACTGACGGCCACTGCCAAGCTCCCGGCGCGCGATGTCGTCCTCAAGGAGAACCACGATGCGTTGGGCAATCCCTACGAGGTGCTGCTCAACGGGTACCACTTCATGGACCCGACGACCGACTTCGTCAAGGCGGGCACGACCGAAACGTGGCAGTGGATCAACCTCACGGTGGATACGCACCCGATGCATCCTCACCTGGTCGCGTTTCAGGTGGTGAATCGTCAGCCGTTCGACGCTGTCCGCTACGATTTCGACTGGAACACCTACGTGACAGCCAGGAACGCGGGAATCCCGGCAACCAAACCGGATGTGAACAGTTACCTGATCAATCCGTCCACCGGCCTTGCGTATCCGATTGAAGTGCCGGCTCCCGAAGAGGCCGGTTTCAAAGACACGGTGAAGGCGCCGCCGAGCTACGTGACGCGCACCATCGCCCGCTTCACGCTGCCGACCACGGCGCTGCTCGACTACAACGCCATCAGCGGCAGTTACGGCAACTGGGTGTACCACTGCCACATCCTCGAGCACGAGGAAAACGACATGATGCGACCGTTCGTCGTCGTCAAGTAACCCGATCGGCGCAGGCAGGTTCGTGGGGGCGGATCATTGCAGATCCGCCCCCGTTTCTTTGTACCGCGATGTGTCTCTGGTGGAACGTTACGCACCGCCGCGCAGGCGGCGCAGCGCAGTCTGGACGTCGCCGTATTCGGCTTCCGTCAGCGCCAGCGCGTCGCCGACGGCCGCCAGCGTGTTCGACCGCCCGAACTGCTCGAGTTCGCTCGCCATCTTGCCCAGCCGCAGGGCCCCGAACGTGTTGGCGCTCGACTTGAGCGAATGCGCCGCCCGTCGGAACACCTCGGCGTTGTTCGCGCCCAACGACGCGTGCAGTGCGGCGAACGTGCCGACGGCCTCGCCGAAGAAGGTGTCGATCAGCTCGCCGACGAAGTCGTCGCCGGCCGTGGCCTTGAGGTAGTTGAAGGTCTTCAGATCGATCTCAGCCGGCATCACGACCTCGTCACGTTCCGAGCCGAACCGCCTGCATCAGCGCGTCCACCAATTCGCCCACGCGGACCGGTTTGCTGACGTAGTCATCCATACCGGCGGCCAGGCATACTTCGCGGTCGCCTTCCATCGCGTTGGCCGTCATGGCAATGATGCGCGGTTGATACCCGCAATCATGGCGGATTTGCCGGGTGGCGTCCAGTCCGTCCATCTCGGGCATCTGTACGTCCATGAGGATGACGTCGTACTGCTGACGGGCGACCGAGTCAATCGCCTCCAGGCCATTCGAAGCCACGTCGGCGCGATAGCCCATCTGAGCCAGCAACCGCAGCGCCAGCTTCTGATTGACCAGATTATCTTCGGCGATCAGGATGCGCAACGGGTGCCGGGCCGCCATCTCCGCGTCCAGCGCGAAGCGGTCCGCCGCGCGTCGATCCACCGAAACGCCTGCCCCGCCCGCGTCGCCCCCGTCCAGCACGGTCACGATCGTGTCGTAGAGCTGCGAGCGTTTGATGGGCTTGTTGAGAAACGCCGAAAACAACTCGTCGGCGTCCCCGATGTCGCGATGCCCGAGCGAACTGAACAGGACCAGCGGCAGCGGCGGGCTGACCTCGCGGATCTCGCGCGCCAGTGCAACCCCGTCCATCTCGGGCATGTGCATGTCGAGGATCGCCAGGTCGAACTGCTCGCCGCCCCGGAGCCAGGCGACCGCCTCGTGCGGCGACCCCGTGGCGCGCGCCCGCATGCCCCACGTGGCGGTCTGCGCGGTCAGGATGCGGCGGTTGGTGGCGTTGTCGTCCACGATGAGTAACGCCTTGCCGTCGAGTCCTGGCTGAACCTCCCCGTAGCGTCGTGCGGTCGGATTGGAAACCGTCGCCACCGGCACCTTGATGCTGAAACCGAACGTCGCGCCGGTATCCTGGCCGTCGCTCCGGGCCCACATCGTGCCCCCCATCATCTCGGTCAACTGCTTGCTGATCGCCAGGCCCAGCCCGGTGCCGCCGTACTTGCGCGTGGTGGAGGAATCGGCTTGCGAGAACGGCTGAAACAAGCGCCGCAGCACCTCGGGCGACAGGCCAATGCCGGTATCGCGCACCGAGAATCCCAGTGTCGCTTCGCCTGCCGACGCCTCGCTGATCACCGTCAACACGACCTCGCCGTGATCGGTGAACTTGATGGCGTTGCTCAGCAGGTTGAGCAGAATCTGCCTGAGGCGCGCGATGTCGCCCACCACGGCGGGCGGCACGTCGTCGGCGAACACACAGGCGGTTTCGAGGTGCTTGACTGCGGCTGACGCGGCGACCAGATCGAGCGCCGACTCGACGCATTCGCGCACGTCGAAGGGGAGGGTTTCCAGATCCATGCGCCCGGCTTCGATCTTGCTGAAGTCCAGGATTTCGTTGATCAGGCTGAGCAGCGTTTCGCCCGATTCCCGGATCGTTTCGGCGTAGTCGCGCTGGTCCGCGTTGAGGGGCGTGTCCAGCAGCAGGCCGCTCATGCCGATCACCGCGTTCATCGGCGTGCGGATTTCGTGGCTCATCGTGGCGAGAAAGTCGCTCTTGGCCCGCGTCGCCGACTCGGCCACGTCGCGCGCCTCGCGCAACTGGTGCGTGCGCGTGTCCACCAGCGATTCGAGCCGCGCCTGGATTTCGGCGTGGCGCTGCTGGCTCTCGGCCACCCGGACCCGGAGTTCGCTGATCGTGGTGTCGACCAGAAACGCCAGCACGTCCACCTGATCGCCCTGGTAGTCGCGCTCCACACGCACGTCCAGATTGCCGGCGCCCGCTTCCATCAGTGCGGCCGAGATGGCGGCGACCGCGTGGTTCAGGCGCTGTTCGCTCGCCCGCATCTCGCGGATGGTCCGCTCCAGTTCGTCGGCGACCGTGTTGAACGAAAACGCCAGCGCGTCCTCGTCGTCGCGCGCCAGCGTGCGCGGCAGGCGGTAAGAGAAGTCGCCGGCGACCAACCGCTGGAATCCCTCGATCAATTCCCGCGACCGTGTGGACATGCTCAGCGATTCCCGACCTGCGCGTGACACCATGCCAGCGCCTGTTCGAGCGTGGCGAACATCTGCGTCGGCACGCGCGGCTTCGACAGGCCCAAAAACACCGATCCGACCGCCCGTCCGAAGACCGTGCCCCCGACCAGCGCGAAGCAGACCTGGCACGAAGGGTCGGGCAGGTTGCGGTACGCGGCCCTGGCACCGGAGGTCTGCTGGGCAATCCCGTCCATAAACACGACGCTGCCCGCCTTCCGTCCCTTCGACTGCAAGTAGGCCTTCTGGGTGTCGACGCTGGCCTTGGCGGTGTCTTCGTCGTCGGTGCAGCCCTCCACCGGCACGACGCCCAGCGTACGCTCGTCGATCTCGTAGAACGCGGCGTTGGCGGTTTCGGCGAATTTGATCCACGTCCGGGTGTCGATCGACATCGTAGGCGTCTCCGAAGGCTAAACGGGTCGGATCGACCGGAGCCAGGCGATCCCGTGCTCAATGGTGTCGAACAGTTTGACCGGGATGCGCGGCTTGGACAATCCGATAAAGAAACTGCCGAGCGCCCGTGAGAGCAGGTTGTCCACCACCAGCGCCGAGGCGAAGTAGAGCCCCGTTCCGCCCATCTCGCCGTAGATGCGGCGCGATTCCGCGTCCTGCGACAGCAGGTTCGACAGCACCACCAGCGTGCTGCACGGCTTGCCAAGCGCCCGGGCGTAGGCGTTCTGGTAGTCGACGTGCTCGCGCGCCAACTGCGGCGTATCCACCATCCCGGACTGCGGAATCACCAGCAGGATGTCGGAATCGGCGCAGTAGTAATCCGTGAGGGAGGCGGTCCCGAGCTTGTGGAACTGGGACAAGTCGGTCATGGGGCCCTCCTGACTGCGTTGACGAGCCTATTATGGACCAGACTCGGGTGATTCTTTTCCGAAGATCCTGGGATCGAGACTCCGGCAAGGTGGGTATCCTGGGAGCCCGCCGGGTCGGCGCACCACCACGAGAGGGAGGCCTGTATGGCGACATTCATCGTTCCGCTGGTCCGCGTTGAGGGGCGTGTCCAGCAGCAGGCCGCTCATGCCGATCACGGCGTTCATCGGCGTGCGGATTTCGTGGCTCATCGTGGCGAGAACGTCGCTCTTGGCCCGCGTCGCCGACTCGGCCACGTCGCGCGCAGAGGTGCTGGGCAGCCGATACGCGAAGTCGCCCGGCACCAGGCGCTGGAATCCTGCGATCAGGTCCTGCGATCGTGTGGGCACGTTCAGCGCCCCGTCTTCTTCCCGACCTCGCCGAGCAGCGTCGCGGCGTGATCGATCACCTCCGGAATGTCGTAGCCACCGGTGAGCTGCCGGATTCGCCGGTTGCCATGAATCGGGTCGATCGTGCCTTCGCCGATCGACTTCAGCACTTTCTGCACCTCTTCCCACCGGCGCACTAGCTGGGCTCGCCGCTGGCTGCCTGCCTCGTTGGCGCCCGGCATCCGGCGCAGTCTGTCGAGCAGCTTCGTCTCGATGTCTTTGGCGGCGCCCCGGCTCGCTTCCATCACCTTGGTCAACTGTCCAACCTCGCCCATGGATCGTTCGATCTGGCCAGGCACCTTACCGACGCGTCCTCCGGCGAGCGTCGTCTGGGCTTTGTAGCGCGTCACATCGCCCGCCTGCTGAGACCACGCCTTCCCGACCTTGCCCTTCTGAATCCACGCGAGATCCTTGTAGGCCTCAGGATGCGTCCGGATCGTCACTTCCTCCAGCGCGTGACCGGCGGACCGGCCCGTCACGCCTTTGTAGGCCTGGTCCCACATCGTCTGGGCCTCTTGCTGCCATTCGCGGGCACTCATCGCCTTGCCGTTGCGCAGAAACTGCATGCCCTCCTGCTCGACGAGCCCGATGTCGAAATCCATATTGACGCTGCCGGCACTCGAGGCGTTTCTGAAGGTGCGCAGTTGTTGGGGGCTCCAGCCCTGCTCCTTCATCAGCGCGTGAAAGTTCGCTTCGACCTGCATGTGGATCTGGTCGATCTCGGCGACGAACTGGTTCTTGAGCGGCCGGTCGGCCCGGTACTTGAGGAAGCCCTTCGCGTGGAGATCCGACTGGACCGCGGCGGCCTTGTCGGCCACCTGACGCTCGAGATTCCGTACCGTCGCGATGTCGCGCATGGCGGCACGCGCCTGCACCAACTCGGCGCGGGTCTGCTCGAAGTCTCGCACCAGGGCTTCGCCGCGCTGCTGCGCCAGCCGGAACTCCGCCACCTGCATGGCTTCCTTGACGGTCAGTCGTTCGGCGGCGGCTCCCGCTCCTTTGGCCGCACCGTATCCTGCGGCCTTGGCCAGCACGAAGGCGAGCGCTGCGTTTTGCGCGGCGCCCGTCCACCCGCCATCGCGGTACCCTTTCAACGCTTCGCCGGCTACCGCCGCGGGTATCGACACGACGCCGGCTGCCTGTGTCAACGCCTGCAGCGGGCCGCCCTCCATCCAGCCCGTAGCCCCGAAGTACCCGAGCGTGCCCGTCTTCCACCATCCCATGCCGCCGACGGTGAGGGCGACGTCCGATACCAGCTTCACACGTTCGGCGCGCTTGAGGTAGTCGTCGGCGATGGCTGCCTCCTCGAGGCCCCGCGCCGCCTGGCCCGACCAGTAGCCTTGCAGCTGCGTCGATAGCGCCTGGGCCACCTGCCGCACCTTGTCTTTGTCGAGCTTCACAAGCACATCGGTCGTGATCTGCCGTCCGACAAACGCCTGGATGGCCGCCTGTTGATCGGGCGGGAACAGCGCCACCAGCCGGGAGACCGTGGCCTCGGCCCGCTGAAAATCGGCGTGCGTCTCCTGTCCGATCTGGTTGTTCTCGATGTACCGGCTCTGGGCGTACTCGTCGAACGGGCTCTTGGTATGCACCAGGCTTCCCGTCTGGAACGAGGCAATCAGGTCGTCTTCGTGCTGCAGATCCGAGCCATCCTGGATGATGCGGAACTCGAGCGCCGCGCGCCGCTCGGCATCCGGTTCGCGCGCCAGTTCGGCCTCGTCGGCAGCCAGGGTCCGCTTGATCTGCTCGATGCTGGCGCGATGGAAGGCCACCAGCGTCTTGATCTGTTCGGGCGTGCGCTTGAATGTGAACGCCGCGTTCTGGCCCCCGGCCGCGGCCGCGTCTGCGTCCACGGCGTCGTCGCGATATTCGTAGGAGTACGTCAACTCCCAGGTCGTCGTGGCCGCCTCGGCGTGAACCGTGAGGCTCGCCGCGCCGGGGTTGACCTTGCCCGGAAACGCCAGCGGCTGGTTCTTGGCGGTGTGCAGGCCTCGGGGGTCGAGGAAGATGCCCAGCCCGTTGCCCATAGTGACGTCGACCCCGAAGGCTGCCACCGTGTCGTAACTTCCCGGCGTGATCCCGGACGCCGATCCCGACAGCTTTGGATCGGGTTTGTACACGTAGCCGAGCGGGACGGCGGCCGGCGGAGGCGTCCACGCCACGCTTCCGCTTCTGGCCTCGTCGCGCGCAGGCCGGGGCGTCCCGCCCCGGTCGGTCACCCGCGTGATGGTCTCCTTGTAACGGAACGACGCGCCCAGGCCGGCGTCGCTTGGCGAACGCGCTTCCTCGATCTCGGAGACCACGTCGTACATTCCGCCGGCGGTGTCGGATTCGCGGGTCTTGTCCCGGGTCTTGGTCGGTTCGGTCGGCGTGATGTGCCGGTCGACCTTGACCAGCACGAAGCCCGGCAATCGTCCGCCCGGCGTCTTGGGCGCCCCGCCCACCGCGGCCTGCGTCTCGCGGACATCGGCTTGGTAGGCGGCCTTGTTCGCCGCCAGCTTCGGCGCGCCCGACTGGACCGGCGCCGCCTTCACCCGTTCGAGCGCCTGCCGCACCCGGAGCTCCAGCCCTGCCATGGCCTGCTGCTGAGCCCGCGCCAGGGCCAGCGCCTCGCGCACGCCCTCTTCGCTGCCGTGCGCCGCGGCGATGGTCGCCTCCTGCCAGGCGGCGTCGAAGCTCTTGGTGACTGCCGCCATGGCCCCGCGCGCCATGACCACGTCGTTGGCGGCTGTCGCGAATGTCGCCAACTCGGGGCCCCCGAGGCCCTCGCCGCCCTCGAAATACGGCGACCACGTTTCGCGCAGTCGGGCCTCCTCGGCGGCCGTCACCGGCCCCATCAGCGTGTGCATTGCGGAGACGGCCACAGACGCCATTCCCGCTTCGTTCGCCCTGCCGAGCGCCGTCATGTCGAAGGCCGATGGCAGCTCGGTCGGCTTGACGACGGTCGCCGGCACGTTCGCCTCGGGCATCCCGCCCGTCATGATGCCGGAAACCGGCGTGGTCCTGACGCCGGGCGCGGTCGGGCCAAGTCCTTTCGCGTACACCTCGACCTCGGCCAGGTGCAGGTAGTTCTGACCGGGCAGCTGCACACGCACGAACCGAGCCGCGCGGCCGTCGGCGTCGACCACGAGGCGGACAAAATCCGATCCGTCGTGGGTGTAGAGCGGGTTCCATTTCTGGCCGTCGAGCGAGAGCCACACCGTTACCCGGCGCGCGCGGTCGCCGCAACAGTCGGTGCGGTTGTAGAGCACGATCTCGCCGAGTGCGAATTCGCCCTCCAAATCCACCTGCCACCACGGGGCCGATTCCAACCGCGTATGAAAGACGAGATGACCATCACGGTCGCCGTCCACGCCTCGGCCCGCGAAATGCTGTGAGGCGTACGTGGAACTCTGCTGGGCGGGCCGGTTGAGGGCCAGATTCGCCCCGGCCTGGGCGATGGTCGACAGCGCCGACGTCGGCTTGGTGGCGACGGCGATTCCGCCCTGCTGATTGCCATGGCCCTCGTTGACGAGGATCGTGCCCACCGGCACTCCTCCCACCTGTGGGGTTGGACCAGCGCTGGTCGTGCCAGACTTCGCCGCCGCCGCCTGCTGCGCGGCAGCGTCCGCGTCGGCGAGACCGCGCTTGGCCAGCGCGTACTCGGGGTCGATCTGCAGCGCGCGCTGATAGTCGCGACGGGACGCGTCGAAATTGCCCAACTCCCGATACCGGGATCCGCGGTTGTTGAACGCCATCTTGTCGTTCGGGTCGATCTCGATCGCGTGCGTGTAATCGGCAATGGCCGCGGCGTGGTCGCCGAGTTTCGAATAGGCCCGTCCACGGTTCGTGTACGCCTGGTTGTTCTGCGGCGCGAGGCGGATGGCGTGATCGAGCGCGCGAATCGCGGCGCGGGCATCGTTGCGCTCGATGAGCAGCCAGCCCATCAGGTTGTACGCCACAGCGTCGTTTGGCGCCAACGCGACGTACCGGTTGATGTCGGCCATGGCCAGATCGAACTTCTGGATCCGCTGGTAAGCGAACGCTCGGGCCCGATAGGCGGCCGGAAGCGTCGGGTCAAGCGTGATGGCGGCCGAATAGGCCTCGACGGCGCCCGCGTGATCACCCTTGCCAGCCAAGTCCTGCCCCCGCGCGAACGCCGCCTGGGCGGCCGGCGTCGCGGACCGAGTGCCTGACGTGCCCGCGTTGACCTGTGCCCTGACGGGGTTGGCGCCCGAAAAGGCAAACACCGTCACGACGAGCGCGCCCGAGACCAGTGTGGCGGTCTTCCTCACGGCATTGCTCCCCAGATGGCCGACGCGGCGTCAACGCACGTCTGATGCGCCAGATCATCGCGGATCTCACGCGTCGCGTCCAGCCTGTTCCGCCCGAGGCTGTCCGCCCGAGGATGCCTCCGGCATGGCCGCCGCCCGCATTCGTGGATATCATGTGAGCGTGCCGGGTCGGCGCACCACCACGAGAGGGAGACCTGTATGGCGACATTCATCGTTCCGCTGGTCATCGGAGTCGGCTTGTTTCTGCTCGGGTTCTTCAACTATCGCAAGGCGCAAGCCAGCCAGTCGTGGCCATCGGTTTCGGGCCGGATCGTCGCCGCTCGCGTGGAATCCGAAACCACCCATGGCGACGCGGACTCTGCCGACTCGACGAGCTACTATCCAGCCATTCAGTACGAATATCAGGTCGGATCGGCCCTGCTCCGCGGCAGTTCGATTGCCTTCGACCGGCGAGGCTACGCCCGGCAGTCCTCCGCGGACAAGGCTCTGCTCGCGTATCAGGTGGGCGCCTCGGCGCAGGTCTACTACAACCCGGCCAAGCCCAACGATTGTGTGCTCGAGCGCAAGGCGTCGTCTGGGTTGCCATTGATGATCATCGGCGCGGTGATCGCACTCATCGTCGTGGTGGCCGCGATCGCGAGTTGACCGGCCGTCGCCAGCCGTCGGCGGAATGCCAGAGGAGGACACATGAGTGGTCCGTTGACCGATAAGCAGCAGCGCATCCTGGTGTTGTTCAAAGTGGCGATCGAGCGCGAGCGCGACTCACAGAAACTGTACGTCGAGATGCTTCAGCACTGCGACGACCCGGATCTTCGAGCGATTCTCGAATCGCTTCGGGCGTCGGAACTCTCGCACGAGGAGCTGTTGCAGGAGCGGTACGCGGTCCTCAGGCGCTCCACCGACGTCGCCCACTAGCGCTACCAAATGGGGTCAGATCCAAAACACAGCATTCTTCAACATTTTGGATTGCGGGCGTCTCCGCGTTGGTAAGT
>Ga0194060_10000320_pt1 | contig 35142 bp, 30 predicted proteins | sample SepL225m_MetaG_FD_163427 | JGI IMG/M metagenome (GOLD analysis project Ga0194060, IMG submission 163427) | Anoxic zone freshwater microbial communities from boreal shield lake in IISD Experimental Lakes Area, Ontario, Canada - Sep2016-L222-5m | ecosystem: Environmental > Aquatic > Freshwater >...
GTTCAGTTCTTTCTCCGGGTGCTTTATCTTTCAACGGCGCACTTCCCTGCTCCTTTACCCGGCTCTGTGACTGAGTTTTCTTAGGAGAACGCGGACGGCTTAAATCTTTTTGATAATCCGGCTTTTGCGGCTGTGGTTTCTGAGGAGCTTCTTTTTGCTGGCGGGGACTGCCCTGTGGCTGTGCCTTTGCTTTTACTACGGACTTTTTCTTCCCTGCTTTTGAAAAATTGCTTAGTTTATCCCTGACAAATTTAACAATATGACCTAACAAATTTTATCCTTGTATATTAAGTGATCCGGTAAAGCACGATCTGATTTTATTCGCACTTCTTCAACTATATGAAATTCCCTGATAGTTTACCTGAAATCCAATCCCTCCCCTTCTTACTCATAATCATACTCCTTCTCCCTCAGGCGATTAAGATTAAGATTAAGATTAAGATTAAGATTAAGATTAAGATTAAGAAAAATACAGAGACTGTATGCCCATTGAAATATCAGTCAGAACTACTGAACAATAAACTTTGTAAAATAAACACCTCTGATCTTAGGAGTTTTAATCCTCTTGGTCAGCTTGGTTTTCAGCTCTATTTTCAATGAGTCCTTATAACCGGTCGATGTCAGCTCTTCTATCGTCTTGCTTGAAAGAGCTGTAATTATAACATCCTTAATAAGAGAGGCCTTTTCTTCAGCAGCCTTAACATCTTCCAGTTTTTTTAGCTGAACAGAAACTGATGCAAGCATAATTCTCTGTTCAGTTGAGCCTGAAGGATTTACTATTATATCATTAAGCTCATAAAAAAACATCGGCTCTTCCGGTTCATCGTCTTCTTCTTTGGGCTTTTCTTTTCCACAGGAACTAATCAGAACTGACCCGATACAAAACATAATTAAAAATAACGATTTAAGACTCATAAGATTTCAATATGGTTGTTAATAGTTGCTAATAATAGAATGGAAATCTGGGATTCATATAAGCCAGCGCCGTAAAATAACTCATGTTTATTTGATATGCAAATAAGACAAATATTTATGACAGGGGATATACAACAAATTTCCCTCTCTTAATCATACTCATTTCCACATGGAGCGATTATGATTATGATTATGATTATGATTATGAAAATTACACAGGGAACCAGAGACCCTACTTCTTAAAATATTTCATCGCCTCAGGTATCTGACTTTTAATTTCATTAATTCTTTTTGCATCACTCGGGTGATCGCTTAAAAATTCCAGCGGTGCGGCTCCTTTATTCGAAGCGGCCATTCTCTGCCAGAAAGTAACTGCAACATTAGGATTATATCCTGCCATTGACATAAATATAATTCCAAGATGATCAGCCTCGCTTTCCTGTGTACGGCTGAATGGTAGCATTACTCCTACCTGCGCACCAAGTCCGAACGCAGTCTTGTAAATTTGCTGAGTAACAGCCGGTTTTGACTTTATCGCTTCAGAAAGAGCTACCCCGCCTAACTGTTCAAGCAGACCCTGGCTCATCCTTTCATCTCCATGTTTTGCCACAGCATGCGCGATTTCATGCCCCAGTACAACCGCAAGTCCCGATTCATCCTGTGTAACCGGGAGAATCCCGCTATAAACCACCACTTTTCCTCCCGGCATACACCAGGCATTAACCTGCGGATCTTCGACAAGATTAAACTCCCAGCTGTACCCTCCCAAAATACCTGATAATTTGTTTTGTGCACAGTACTGCTCTACTGCCCTTTGAACTCTTGAACCCACCCGTTTAACCATCTCTGTCTGCTGAACGCTGGTGCTCAGTTTATGGCTTTTTACGAAATCACCATACTGCTGAAAGCTCATTGTCAGCATCTCGGAGTCTGACACAAGGCTCAGCTGCCGCCTGCCTGTGATAGGTACTGTGTTACATTGTGACAGAAAAAGTAACAGGATAAGAAGTGAAAAGACAACTGACTTTGAATTTTTCATGATTAAGTTCTCCTTTAATAACTGGTGCTCCTGAAAAACAATGATTTATTTTCTTTTTCAGGTAGCAATCCTTTAAATATGTCTGACTAATTGTTTATTTTTGAATTCATAAAGTTAGGAAATTCCCGGGTATTATAAAATCCTTATTAATTAATTTTATTTGCTTGTACAAAACAGGAGAAATCAAATGGAATCATTAAAAAACAAGATTGTTTTTATTACCGGCGCTACCTCAGGCATCGGAAGAGCATGCGCTGTTGAATTTGCCAGGGGAGGAGCTGATTTAATCCTCTGCGCACGCAGACTCGAAATGCTTAATACTTTTGCCGAAGAATTAAAAGCACAGTCCGGCATTAAGACATTTTCGTTTCAGCTCGATGTCAGAAATGAAAAAGAAGTAAACTCCACAATCGCGACTTTGCCTGAAGAATGGAAGAATATCGACATACTGATAAATAACGCAGGTCTTGCAAGAGGTTTAAGTAAATTTTATGAAGACGATACCAATAACTGGGAAGAGATGATAGACACTAACGTCAAGGGACTGCTTTATGTAACAAAGGCAGTCGCCACCGGAATGGTTGAAAGAAAGAAAGGACATATAATAAATATTGGTTCGATTGCCGGGCATGAAGTTTATTCAAAGGGAGGGGTTTATTGTGGCTCCAAACATGCCGTTGCTGCTATTACAAAATCCATGAGAATGGACCTTATTGATCAAAACATACGTGTCAGTACAATTGAACCAGGATTTGTTGAGACAAATTTCAGTATAGTGCGCTTCCACGGAGATGAAGAAAAAGCAAAGAATGTTTACAAAGGAATGGACCCTCTGGTTGCTGAAGATATTGCCGATACGGCAGTTTATATCGCAACGCGCCCGGCGCATGTGAATATAGCCGAGATAACTATTCTGCCGGCCCGGCAGGCAACAATTGCGGTAATTCATAGAAAAGACTGAAAGCAGAGCTACCGGTATTATGTGGCATCCGCAGGAGTATGTCTGAGGATTATAAGGAATTGCTCATTTGGGAATGATACTCTTTTCTATTAAAATAGCAGAGCTTGGTGCTTTATCAGGCTCTGCTATTATAAATACAACAGAAGGTTTACACAAACAGGCTTATATCGCCCGCGCCTTCTCTTACTATTTCGGGCGTGTCCGAACTTAGGTCCACTATCGTTGATACCTGTCCCTGCAGGCTTCCGCTTGCGAGCATCAGTTCAATCTGAGAATTAAAAATTGTCTGAATTTCAAGCGGGTCGAAAAGGACTTCGCCTTTACGGTTTGTAACGCTTGTGCTGATGATCGGGTTGCCAAGTTCCCTGACCAGAGCTAAAGCGATGGGATGATTCGGCACTCTGATACCTACTGTCTGTCTTTTGGTCCATAATTTTTTCGGAACTTCCTTAGCCGCAGGCAGAATAAATGTATATGGGCCTGGCAGAAGGTGTTTCATTGTTCTGTACGCATAATCTGAAACTCTGGCATACTTAGCGATATCCTTCAGATCAGAGCAGACAAAACTAAACAGCTTTGAACCTGAATCCTGTTTTATTGCAAAGACGCGGTCAAGCGCTTCTTTATTGAAAATATCACAGCCAATACCATACACCGTATCAGTCGGATAAATAATTAACCCGCCACTTTTAAGTGTTTCAACGGCCTTATTGATAAACCTTACTTGAGGATTTTCCGGATGGAGTTCACAATATTCCATACTAAGCTCCTGTCTTTGTGATTGTTAAAATATGATACACGAATATATTAATTGAAAAGAAATTTACTTTTTGATCATTCTTCAATGGACATTTTTTTATCATGGAACTTCGAATAAGGATTTTTTACAAGGCTGGAGTTCGAGTATCTTGAATCCTCTGATACTTCCGGGCCTGTCCATTCAGGCAGTACAATAACAGTCTCTTCATCAGGCAGTTCTATTTCCGCAATAACAAGCCCCTGATTTTCCTTCCCAAAGACATCGATTTCCCATTTATATCCATTGGAAAAAACAATATATCTTATTTTTTCAATCAGAGGCTTTTGGCAAAGCAGGTCGAGAAGCTGGGCAGCTTCATCAAAAGGTATTTCATATTCATATTCAAGCCTTTTGATACCTGTTCTTAATCCTTTAATGGTAAGGAAGCCCTTTTCACCCGCAGTACGCACGCGTACCGTAGTGTTTTTATCGGTTGACAGATAGCCCTGCCTGTAAATACTCGCAGTACTGATGCTTTTCTTCCAGCCGTTATTTTTCACAAGGAACTTTCTTTCTATCTCAAAGGACATATTAGTTCTGCCTTAAAAATCCAGTTTACTTCTTTACCGTGCTTTTAACATACTCAATCATTCCGCCTGAAACATTTCTGCTTTTGTACCCGTGTTCCTTCAGAATTTTCTGAGCCACTGCTGAACGGTTGCCTGACCGGCAGATAACGGCTATATTCTTATCTTTATACTTTTCTAATTCCTTAATTCTGCTCTCAAGCTCCTGCACAGGGATATTTATTACTCCGTCAATCTGACCGAGCGGGCCTTTTAATTCCTGCGGTGTCCTTACATCCAGAATAACAAGTGATTTATCGTTCTTCTGTGCATCCTTTAATTCACTAACCGTCATGACTGCTGTTTTATCCTGCGCACATACTGTAAGGTTTAGAAAGAGAATAAGTGCTAAGATTACTTTTTTAATGATATTCATATTTACCCCTGTTTGTTTTTATTAAAAGTACGATACATATCCGTTTTCAAACTCACGTTCTAATGATTAACAATATAAATAAATATTGCGTATAATCCCAAAGTTTTTTTATATACCACAATAGTTCGGAGCTTATGAATTTAACTTTTTGAATCCGGAATTATCCTGGGATTCAGATAACAGACCAGAAACTGATTCTTATTATAAACAGACTGAAAAATAATGAGAGACTGACATGAATCTTTTTGTTTCATTAAAAATATCATTTTCATATATTTCGGATGAAAATTTCAGCGGTTGCCAGACAAAATCAATTTTATAAAGTATTATCCGGAGTTTATATGCAGTGCCCCTGTGGATCAGGCAAGACTTATTCAGAATGTTGCGAACTTATTATTAAGAAGGAACGCCCGGCTCTTACGGCTGAAGAACTGATGCGCTCACGTTATACAGCTTATACGATTAATGACGTTGATTATATAGCGGGAACTACCCACCCCGATAAAAAAAACGATCTGGACATCGAAGCCACAAAGAAGTGGGCTGCGGAATCAGACTGGATGGGACTGAGTATAATCAGGACTGAAAAAGGCACCACCAATGATGATGAAGGCGAGGTTGAGTTTATCGCCTCTTTTTCCATTAAGGGTGTAAAACAGGAACACCATGAAATTTCCACTTTTAAAAAAACTGACGGAGAATGGTATTTCTGGGACGGCAAATACCCCACGGCAAAACCATTCGTCAGATTGGAAGATAAAACAGGAAGAAACGCCCCCTGCATCTGCGGAAGTGGCAAAAAATATAAGAAATGCTGTGGCAAGGAAGCCTGAAAAACTTCTTTTGAGGCAAAACTTAAAGTGAATCCGGTTCAAAAACCCTGACCAGACCGTTCCATGAACCGGAATTGCTTAATATAGAATGACTTGTCCTCTAAAATTCTTCCGGACGGCTCCTTATTCCCTGATTATTTGTACAGAGATACTGCGCCCGGTATATTTTACCCTCTTATTTCTGTCCCGCTTTTTATTCCCGCATATATTGAACTATTTTTAGTATAATTGGTTAAGTAAATTTGTTACCTGTTTTAACCAAACACATATTCATTAAGAAGAGAGGTTTTATGAGACGAACATTCATAGTTTTGTGCTTACTGCTTTTGTCAGGCTTGCCGGCAACAGCGCAGAGTAAGAAAATCGAGTTTACGGAGTATAATCTTGATAATGGTCTGCACGTTATTCTTCACGAGAACAGGGCAGCTCCAATTGTGGCGATAACTGTAACCTACCACACAGGCTCGAAGAACGAACAGCCCAACCGTACCGGCTTTGCACACTTTTTTGAGCATCTTATGTTCGAGGGATCAGAGAATATTAAACGTGGCGAGTTTTTCCAGATAGTCCAGAATGCCGGTGGCGAGCTGAATGCTTATACATCGTTTGACCAGACAGTTTACCACGAAGAACTGCCTTCAAATCAGGCAGAGCTTGGCTTGTGGCTGGAATCTGAAAGAATGCTCCATCTTAAGATTGATTCAGCCGGAGTTGAGACTCAGAGAGGCGTGGTTAAAGAAGAAAGGAAACAACGTCTTGAAAATAAGCCTTATGGCAGTTTCATGGAACAGACTTTCTCACATGCCTATAAGGTACATCCTTACAGATGGGTTCCTATCGGCTCAGCTCAGTATATCGATATGGCAAATCTGAATGAATTCATGGATTTTTATAAGACTTTTTATGTACCCAATAACGCCGTACTTTCAATCTCAGGCGACTTTGACATTCCCCAAATGAAGGAATATGTAGAGAAATATTTCTCAGAGATACCTAAAGGAACCAGAAATATTTTCAGACCTGATCAGGTGGAGCCTGTACAGTCCGCAATGGTGAAGGATACGGTTTATGATAATATCCAGCTGCCCGCAGTTATTAAGGCGTATCATATCCCTGCGCAGAGTGCACCTGATTATTATGCAATCAATATGCTTACTACGCTGTTGTCATCGGGGCAGAGTTCGCGCTTCTACAAACAGATTGTGGACAACGACCAGAAGGCCGTGCAGGTTGGCTCATTCCCCTTTTCTCTTGAAAATCCGGGACTATTTATCGCGTATGGTATTTCTAACATGGGCGTGAATGCCACAACTGTCGATTCTGCTATCGATGCTGAAATAAAGAAGGTACAGAACAACCTGATAGACGAAAAGGAATTTGAAAAACTTAAAAATCAGATGGAAAATGATTTTATCAGTAGCAAGGCAACTAATATCGGAGTTGCTAACAGTCTGGCTGATTACTTCCTCTTCTTCAATGGCAATACGAATCTTATTAATACCGAAATAGATAATTATATGAAGGTTACGCGCGAAGATATTGAATACGCCGCCAGCCGGTACCTGACTAAGGAAAACGAAACGATTTTGTACTATCTGCCTAAATCGGCAAAGACTACTATGAAGGGGAAATAAAATGAAAAAGTATATCTTTATATTACTGACAACACTAATAAGTCTGAATATTTTATCCGCTCAGAAACCTGACCGCTCTAAGCCACCGGCTCCGGGTGCCGCTCCTGAAATTAAATTGTCTGACTATGACAGAATTGATCTTCCTAACGGACTGAAGGTATTCATTGTCGAAAACCATCAGCTACCTGTTGTTTCCATGTCTCTTGTGCTTGACCGCGACCCGATTATGGAAGATTCTGCCACAGGATACCTGAATATCGCAGGCGATCTTCTGCGTACCGGCACAAAAACAAGAACTAAAGACCAGATAGACGAGGAAACAGACTTCATCGGAGCTTCACTTAGTACATCTTCTGCCGGATTATTCGCCTCGTCTTTAAAACAGCACTTCGAAAAGCTTATGGACCTGGCTTCCGATATTATTATCAATCCTGTATTTAAACAGGAGGAGCTTGATAAATTAAAGACAAAAACCATGTCCAGCCTCGCAGCATCCAGGGACGAACCCGGGACAATAGCCGACAGAATCGTTAAGATGCTTTATTATGGCAGGTCCCATCCTTATTCTGAGTTCGAAACAGAAAAAAGTGTAGGTAATATCACACTCCGGCTGTGCAGGGATTATTATGACTCATACTTTAAGCCAAACATTACTTATATTGCAATTGTTGGCGATATAACAAAAAAAGAAGCGGAGCCTCTGGTTAATAAATACTTCGGTGCCTGGAAGAAAGCCGAGGTAAAACATTTTGTCTATGCAAAGCCGGCCGTCCCGCTTACACCGAGAGTTGCGGTGGTTGACAGAGCAGCCTCGGTTCAGTCGGTCATAAGAATTGGGCATCCGGCTGACCTGAAGACAGGAAGCGAAGATGTCATTAAGGCAGGCATTTCAAATACAATCTTAGGCGGCGGGGTTTTCAGGCTGTTTAAGAATCTGAGAGAAAAACATGCTTATACTTACGGCGCTTATTCCGGTCTTCATCCTGATCAGCTTGCTGGAAACTTCACAGCCAGCACCAGCGTAAGAAATATCGTTACAGACAGCGCAATTACGGAAATTCTCAGCGAAATGAAACGTATCAGAACTGAAAAAACAGAGGAAGCCGAACTTCAGCAGGCAAAGAACTACACAAGCGGCAATTTTGCTCTGTCACTCGAACGTCCCGAAACAATAGGACAATTTGCCATTAATATCGAACGCTATAAACTGCCTAAGGATTATTACTCGGGTTATCTGAAGAAAGTAGCCGCGGTTACAAGCGATGAGGTCAGGGCAATGGCGAATAAGTATATCCAGCCCGATAATTCGTATATAATTGTAGTTGGCAACGCTTCCGAAATAGCCGGACGACTAAAGAAATTCAGCCCTGCCGGAATAGTTGAGTTTTATGACATTTACGGAGCGAAGTACGACCCCTCATTAAACAAAATTCCGGAAGGCGTTAACGCTAAGTCCGTAATTGATAATTATATTCAAAAGCTCGGTGGCAGGGATAATTTGCTGAAGGTAAAGGACAGAACGACTGAGATGTCCGGCAGTACACAGGGTATTCCTGTTAAGATTAATGTCTATCAGAAACAACCAAATAAACTTTACCAGGAAGTTAAAGCCGGAGCAATGCATCAGAAGATTATTTTCAACGGTAAAAAGGGTGTGCAGATTTCGATAATGGGTAAGCAGGAAATAAAAGGTGACCAGCTTGAAGAACTGAAGCTTGAAGCAAACCTGAACGCTGTGCTCGATTATGGGAAAGCCGGCATTACAACCAGACTTACAGGAATGGAAAAACTTGACGGCAATGATACTTATAGAATCGAGTTTACTTCAGCCACAGGTCTGGAATGGTATGAGTATTATGACACGGTCAGCGGACTGAGATTACGCCAGACAAAAACTATTAAATCTCCAACAGGTGAAATAAGTCAGATAACCGATTTCGGCGACTATAAGGAGGTTAACGGCGTTAAGTATCCCTTCTTCTTGTCCCAATCTATGGGCACCCAGAGAATAGACCTGAAAGTGGATAACCTTAAAGTTAATTCAAATCCCGACAACGGGATGTTTAATATAGATAAGTAGGCAATTATAAAAGAACCCTGCCCCATGACCCGGAGCAGGGTTCTTAAATTATCAGAATTATATTTATGGAGTATAAAAAGTATTCAGTTATCGTTTTTGACCTCGGTAATGTACTACTTCCCTTTGATTATAAGTTCATGACAGATAAACTTGACCTGGTAAAGCCGGGACTTGGCAGTAGCTTCCGTGAGTATTATAAAAATAACTACACCATCCACCGCAGCTTTGAACGTGGCGATATTAAAGAGGATGAATTCATAAAGCTTATGCTCGGCTGTTGCGAACAGCTTATTGACAAGCCGGCTTTCTGCCAGTATTACAGCGAAATATTTACCGAGAACAAGAACGTCATCGCACTGCTGCCGGAACTGAAGAAAAAGTATAAACTGGTGATCCTTTCAAATACCAACAATATTCACTTCGAATTCGGTTACAAGCATAAAGATTTTCTTAAGAATTTCGACAAGCTGATATTATCATACGAGGCGGGCGCTTTAAAACCGGAGCCGGCAATTTATAAAGCCGTGGAAAACTACACCGGACTGCCCCCCGCTGAACATATCTTTATAGATGACATCGAAGAATACGCTGAAGGCGCGAGAGCGATGGGCTGGGATGCTATTCAGTTTAAGAGTTTTGAACAGCTTGCCGGGGATCTAAAAATACTGGGAATTTTATAGAAATTGTAATTCCTTTTCATCCGTAGTGATTATTCGCAAGATTTTGTAAGTGTAATGATGTAAATTTGTCCTTAAAAATTTTATTTGGAGATTATGATTTCTTTTTATAAAAAAGCCGGATTATTGTTATTTATTTTTACTGGCTTTGCCTCTTTCATTTTCACAAACTCGGGGTTTAATTGTTCCAAAAATAAAACAGGGGATCAAACCCCGATAATTCCCGCTCCGCCAGCCACAGGACAATCCCCGGTAAGCCCTGTTTCGATAAATGACACAATATTAAATTATAAGCCGTCATGGCAAATTCATTACACAGCCCTGCCGGTAAACAAACTAAAATCGCTTACTCCCCTTTATGCAAAGTATGGGAAAAAGAACGTGCGCTTAATCCTGGCCTTAAACCGCATAGATGAAAAAAACTTCAGGCGCACAGACACGCTGATGGTTCCTGATACTGTTACAAATATCTTATCTTACTCCCCTTATCCATATATTATTGAAGCTGCACGCCAAATTCCGAAGCTGATACTGATTTCGTGCAAATTACAGGCGATTGCAGCATACAAAGACGGCGCACTTGTCCGCTGGGCACCTGTCAGCACCGGACGCAAGAGTAAGCCGACCCCCGCGGGTTTGTTTAGTATGAACTGGAAATCTAAGGAAACCACAAGTACAGTTGACAGCTCATGGGTGCTTCCATATTATTTTAATTTTAATAGTACAGGAGGCGTTGCACTTCACAAGTTCGAACTGCCCGGCTATCCGGCAAGCCATTCCTGCGTAAGACTATTGGAGGAAGATGCTAAATGGTTCTTCGTCTGGGGCGAACAATGGCTTATCACCCGCAACAGGTCACTCATTGCACATGGCACTCCCGTCATTGTTTTTGACGAATATCCGTGGGACGGAAGGCATCCCTGGCGCAAAATGCTCGATAATCCTCAGGAGGCTTCTGTTTCTGACAATGAAATTGATGTTTTAATGAAAAAGTACCTGCCCGAAATAAAAAACAGGATGAATATCAGGCAGGCGGCATTAGCTGAGATAAAATTAAAGTACCTGCAGGAGCAGACCGCAGAGGTGAAGGAATATCCAATGACTATAATAAAAAGATAGTGGCAATGAGATAAAAAAGAACAGAAACTAATCTGATATGCCTTTCAAAAACTATCCTGAAGGCAGACCCGCATCGAAAATTACTCCGGGAACGCCTGTTTAACCACCCGGAAATTACCTGCTACACAAAAAAACTTTTTTCAGGTGTTTGTAGTTTACAAAACACCTGAAAAAAGTTTTTCCAAGCGTTCGGAGTTTACCGAACACCTGAAAAAAGTTTTTCCAAGCGTTCGGAGTTTACCGAACACCTGAAAAAAGTTTTTCCGACCGCCGGGAGTTTACCCGGCACCTGAAAAAAGTTTTTCCGACCGCCGGGAGTTTACCCGGCACCTGAAAAAAGTTTTTCCAAGCACCGGGAGATTACCCGACACCTGAAAAAAGTTTTTCCAAGCGCCGGGAGATTACCCGACACCTGAAAAAAGTTTTTCCGACCGCCGGGAGTTTACCCGGCACCTGAAAAATCTTTCTAAGACAGTATGGGATTTGCCGCCGGCTTTAGAAATGCTTTTTTAACCAAGTTCTCTCAAAGGGTTGCCTGAATTTGCAGAATTGGTACTGCTACAAATTTTTTTCAATGTAACGGACAAATAAAATAAGAAACTTAAAAAAGGTTCTCATTCATTAATGAGTTCCGGCTCCCTTTCATTATCATTGTTGATTCTATATGAATTTTTATTAAGCACGAAATCCCCTCCGGCTAAAAAAGCGGAGGGGAATAATAACAATTAATTTCGGGACTTAAAATCTTTCATGAACTGTACGAGGTCTGCCACGCCCTGTTTCGGGAATGCGTTATAGATAGAAGCCCTCAGACCTCCGGCTAAACGATGCCCCTTCAAGCCGGAGAAGCCGGACTTTGTCGCTTCCGATATAAGTTTCCGTTCAAGCTCTTCGCCCGGCAGTCGGAAAGTTACGTTCATAAGCGAGCGGCTCTCCTTTCGGGCTGTGCCTTTATAGTAACCATCGCTTTCATCTATATAATCATAGAGGATGGAAGCCTTATCACGGTTAAGCTGATGCATAACATCCAGTCCGCCATTTTTCATAAGCCATTTTGTAACCAGCTGAATAATATAAACTCCGAACGTGGAGGGCGTGTTATACATAGAATCATTTTCAGCATGTATCCTGTAATTAAGATAAGCGGGCAGACTGTCCCGGCTGCGCGTAAGCATATCATTGCGGATAATAACTACTGTAACTCCCGAAGGTCCAAGATTTTTCTGCGCACCGGCATACAGCAACGCGTATTTGCTTACGTCAATCTTCTTGTGCATAAGATCGCTGGAAGCATCACAGACTAAAGGGACACTACCAACTTCGGGTTCTGTTTTATACTCTGTACCGTAAATTGTATTATTCGATGTAAAGTGAACATAAGCCGCATCGGGGTCAAGCTTAAGTTCTTCCTGTTTCGGAATTATTGTGAAGTTATCCGCTTCGGAGGAGCCGGCTATATTGACGGTTCCGACTTTCCCCGCTTCCTTTATCGCCTTCTGTGCCCAGACACCGGTAAGCATATAATCAGCTTTGTTCTCAGGAAACATCAGGTTAAGCGGAACCATCGAGAACTGAAGCGTAGCTCCGCCCTGAAGGAATAATACCGTGTAGTCATCCCCGATGCCGAGTAATGTTTTAATATTCCGTTTCGCGCCGAGTATAATTTTCTCAAAAGTCCTGGAGCGGTGGCTGATTTCAAGTATTGACATGCCAACACCCGGAAGCACATACAGATTATCCCGTGCTTCTTTTAATACTTCTTCAGGCAGAACTGCCGGACCGGCGCTGAAGTTATAAATTCTTTTTTCCATTTTATTTTCTCTTATTTTTATTTTTTTTGACCCATGCCCTGCCCGCTTCTCTTTTTCAACGGGAAAGGCCCGGGACAGGGTTATATTAAATGTACTAACAATCCGTCTCTTAGTTTGGGTTCGAACCATGTTGATTTAGGAGGCATAATCTCTCCGGCATCGGCAATGTCCATAAGCTCGCCGACAGATACCGGATAAAGTGAAAAAGCCACAGCCGCTCTGCCTGAGTTAACGAGAGATTCAAGTTCTGATGTGCCCCTGATGCCGCCAATAAAGTCGATGCGCTTATTAGTGCGCGGGTCATCAATATTCAGAATCGGGCGGAGAAGATAATTCTGGAGAACACTTACATCCAGGTTATCGCATATATTGTCCGAGACTGTTATTCTGGCATTTGGCCAGAGGCTGTACCATTTGCCAGCCATATACATTCCGAATGTCCTCTTGTCCGGCGGCTCTGATATATTTGCTTCCTCGCAGATAAAATATTCGCGGACATGGTCAAGGAAATCCTGCCGGCTAAGTCCGTTAAGATCAAAAACTACACGGTTATAAGGAAGTATTTTAAGCTCTTCTGCCGGGAACAATACTGCAAGGAAGAAGTTATATTCTTCATCTCCCGTATGGTTCGGGTTATTTTCCATCTTAACCTTCCGTGCCCTGCCTGCACTTGCAGCGCGGTGGTGCCCGTCAGCAATATAAAGACTGCTGACATTAGCGATTTCGGTGATAATGGTTTCATTAAACTCATCGGGCATAATCCATATAGTATGCGTAACTCCGTCAGAAGCGATAAAGTCATAAAGCGGCTGAGACTCCAGCATAGTTTTCCGTATAAGCTCATTAACCTTTGCCACGCCGCGGTAAGTGAGGAATACAGGTCCTGTCTGAGCACCGGTAGTTACTATATGATTAGTTCTGTCGTCTTCCTTTTCCCTGCGGGTTTTTTCATGCTTAAGAATGCTATTATTATCATAATCCACAGTTGAAAAAGTCGCTGCCACGCCTGTCTGCTCCCGGAGTCCCATAACAAGTTTATATACATAGAAATGCGAGCAGTCATCCGTAAGAAGCGGAGCGTCCAGTTTTATTCTTTCAAGATTAGCCTTGGCTTTCTTATAAACTTCCCCGGAATAAGGGTCAACTGAATTGTCCAGTTCAATTTCAGAGCGTGTGATTCTTAAATAACTATTTGGGTAACCTTTGGCAAAGAAAGCTGCTTCTTCGCGATTTACAACATCATAAGGAACGCTGGCAACAAGGCTTGCAACATTCTTATCTGGTCTTAGCGCCTTAAATGGTCTGATAACCGGCATAAGTTCTCCTAAAAAAGAAAAATTTTTATTTACTTTAAAATGCCGAAATAAAACAAAAAACGCCACTTAATAAAATTCATTCAGACTACGATATAGTGATTTTTTCTCAGAATTATACTCATACTCATAATCCTCTCCGCTTCAGATAAAATGATGAAGAATAATAAAATCTGCAGTAATTAAATTGATTAAGAGGGGGGACTTTGATAACTTTCATTGTTAAAAAAAACAGAGATGTATGAAAGAAATACTTATACTTGGTTCTTCAGGATCAATCGGCGTTAATACTCTGAATGTCATCAGGAACTTTCCTGAAAGATTCCGGGTAAAAACCCTGACAGTTAACTCAAATATTAATATCCTTGAAGAACAGATTAAAGAATTTCACCCGGATCTTGTTGTAGTGCGGAATAAACATAGTGCGGATACGTTAAGGACACGTCTGAATGGTAAATGTGAGGTATTAAGCGGCGATGAAGGGCTGACGGAAGCTGCACGCCGGGATAATTACGATATTATGGTAAGCGCGCTTGTGGGTTTTGCAGGACTTGCGCCCACGGTTGAGAGCATAAAACTTTCCAAACGAATTGCACTCGCAAATAAGGAAACTCTCGTTGCGGCAGGAGAACTGATAACAAATCTGTGTAAAGAATATAAAGCGGAGTTGCTTCCGGTTGACTCGGAGCATAGTGCAATATTCCAGTGCCTCGCGGGTGAAAATCCGGCGGAAGTTGATAAGCTGATACTTACTGCATCCGGCGGACCATTCCTGCACAGAAGGAAAGAGACTCTTAGAGAAGTAACCGTTGCCGAAGCGCTTAATCATCCGAACTGGAAGATGGGTAGCAAGATAACAATCGACTCGGCTTCAATGATGAACAAGGGGCTTGAAGTAATTGAAGCACGATGGCTTTTCGGAGTGTCGAAAGATAAGATTGTGGTAGTAGTTCATCCGCAGTCGATAGTTCATTCGATGGTTGAATTTGTTGATGGTTCAATTAAGGCGCAGCTTGGACTGCCGGATATGAAACTGCCAATACAATACGCACTTGCATATCCCGAACGTCTGAAGACAACGGGACAAAGAACTGAGATGCCTAAGATAAGAGACCTTTCTTTCTTTGAACCTGATATGGAAAAGTTTGAGTGTCTTAAGCTTGCTTATGATGTAATCGAAGAAGGGGGCACGGCTCCCTGCATTCTTAACGCTGCTAACGAAGTAGCCGTAAGTAAATTCCTTGACGGGAAAATAAAATTTCACCAGATACCTGAAATAATAAAATGTTCGCTCGACAATATAGAGAACCACAGAGTGCCCGGGATTGATATTATCTTCGAGTGCGACAGACAGACCCGCGCGTTTGCCGCTAAGTTGTTTTCTTAATTATAATCGTAACATTACTCATTTCAGGATATAAATAAGACTCTGATTAAGAGGAAGAATGAGCGACATTAGTTCTTTGCTTCTTAACAGATACAAATAAAGTTAGTTCTTTTTTTGATTTCATAATGAACAATATTTTGCATTAAATGGGAGTTTTTTCTAATGGGCTATATAATATATTTTTTAATAACAATTGCCATACTGGTATTTGTTCATGAGTTTGGTCATTTTCTGGCTGCCAAACTTTCTAAGATGAGAGTTGATGTATTTGCTATCGGTTTCGGCAAAAGATTATTTGGATGGAATAAACTAACCGGTTTTACACTCGGGAACCTGCCGGATGATTTTGACGGCATGGGCAATACTGACTACCGTCTTTGCATCGCGCCTCTGGGTGGCTATGTAAAGATTGCAGGAATGGTCGATGAAAGTTTCGATGTTAAGTTCGCCAACACAGAACCTCAGCCCTATGAATTCAGAGCAAAGCCAACAGTATCTAAGATATTTGTCATTACCGCGGGCGTACTGATGAACCTGTTGCTCGCATATTTTATTTTTGCCAGCGTTAATTTCTTTCAGCAAAAAGAGCTTGTCCGTACAACTAAAATCGGTTACGTTGCGCAGAACAGTACTGCCGGTAAAGCGGGATTCAGGCAGAATGACAGGATAATTTCAATTAATGGCAGGAAGACTGTTCACTGGGAAGATGTTATGACTCCCGTCTTTATGGATAACATGACAAAAGACCTTGAAGTAAAGATTGAAAGAAACGGCAATGAGCAAACTATTATAGTCCCCCAAAAAACCTTTGCAAAGGAATCGGGCAGAGGAGAGATGGTACTAATGCCTTCAGGCTACGAGGTCTCCGCCGACAGCGTGATAGAAGGATTCCCAGCCAGTAAGGCAGGGATAATAAAAGGTGATATATTTATCAGCGTCAATAATGAATATATTGCCGGTAGCCGGCAGACAACTTCAATTATCTCGGCAAATAAGGGAAAGACAATCCCTGTAAAACTACTGCGCGGTCAGGATACAGTTACGCTCGGAGTTACTCCTGGCAAAGACGGCAGAATCGGAGTGATGCTTAATGCCCGGTTCAACGGAATAATCGATTATAAGTCCACCGGTCTGGCAGAATCGTTGCTGAACGGCGTTACCGACATCGGCAAATTTACAAAGCTGACTTTCTCTATGCTCGGCAATGTAGTAAGCGGCAATATTGAATTCTCTTCAGCCTTTGGCGGGCCTGTTAAAATAGCACAGTATGCGGCAAAATCAGCACAGAGCGGTTTCTTAACTTTTATATTCTTCCTTGCTACATTAAGCCTTAGTCTGGCGATACTTAATATACTGCCTTTCCCTGTGCTTGACGGCGGACATTTTGTAATAATCCTTATTGAAGGCATTATTAAAAGAGAAATTCCGATAAAAATCAAAATGGCTATTCAAAATACAGGGTTTGTTATACTGTTACTCTTTATGGCTTTTGTAATCTACAACGATCTTATAAGCATGTAAAATCCTTTTAGCCGGACAACCTTTTACCCGTCCGGCAGATGCGGAGACTTTTCCCGCTCTCAATTAGAGAACGCTCTGCGGGTCAATGTCAAAGAAAAGCTTTATGTTACGAAAGCGGGACTTCTGGTTAAAGTTAATAAACGAGTTTAGAACAGCAGCCCTCAACAACGCGCCTCCCGGGTCTGTTCCGCGGTTGCTTTTGATTAATATATGGAACCGGTACTGATTTTTTATTTTAGATATAATCGCTTCCGAAGGCGGACTTATCTTTAATCCTTTTTCATAAGCTTTCAGATGATTGTAGAAGTCATGAATCGCGCCTCTGGCGTCTTCCTCGCTCTCATCTTTGGCTTCAATCAGACAGAGACGGCTAAATGGGGGGTAGCCCAAAGATTCCCTTAATACAATTTCTTTTTCGTAGAAACCATGATAATCATTATCTACAACTTTAAGCAAAACGAAATGCTTATCGTTCTGCGTCTGAATTATAACCTCGCCTTCCGCCTTACTGCGTCCGGCGCGACCTGATACCTGCGTCAATAACTGGAAAGTCCTTTCATCCGCCCTGAAGTCCGGCATCCACAGGCTTGTCTCGGCGGAGATTACTCCGACAAGTGTAACATTTGAGAAATCGAGACCTTTGGAAACCATCTGAGTGCCGACAAGCATATCTATCTCCCCTTTCCTGAAACTGTTGAGTATAAGTCCAAGTGAGCCTTTCTTACTTACCGAATCTGAATCCAGCCTTTCTATTTTCGCATCAGGGAAATAATACTCCAGTTCATCTTCAACTCTCTGCGTACCCGCGCCGAAATACTTTATCTTAAGCGAACCGCAGTTGGTGCAGGCGTTTGGCACAGGTTTGATGAACCCGCAATAGTGGCACTGAAGAGTATTTTTATTTATATGAAAGACCAGCGGAACCGAACAATTATGACACATCTCGTTCTCTCCGCAGTCTTCGCAATAAACCTGAGTTGCAAATCCCCGCCGGTTCTGAAGTATAATCACTCCCTCTTTACGGACAAGCCGCTTCGAGATTTCATCAAGCAGTATGCGACTGAAGACATTCTCCATCTTCTTCTTTTTCTTTTCGACTGAGATATTTACAAGCTTTATCTCCGGCATTTTAGCGTTATCCGCTCTTTCTGTAAGTTCGAGAAGCTTATATTTATTCATCTTCGCGTTATACATACTCTCAATTGAAGGAGTTGCGCTACCAAGCAGAACGGGACAGCCACTAACTTTCCCTTTCATTATCGAAGCATCGCGTGCCTGGTATTTGGGAACATTATCGAATTGCTTATAGCTGGCATCATGCTCTTCATCGACAACAATAAGACCTACGTTATTAAGCGGAGCAAATAAAGCGGAGCGCGCGCCAACCACAACGCGGAATTTCCCCTGCACTACTCCCCGCCATATATCGTATCGCTCGCCCCTTGACATGCGACTGTGAACAACGGCTACCTTCTCCCCAAAATTATTGAATAACCGCGCGGTAATCTGAGGCGTAAGAGATATCTCCGGCACAAGTATGATGACATTCCGATCTTTGGCGAGAGCTTTTTTTGTCAACTCAATATAAACCTGCGTCTTCCCCGAACCGGTTACGCCATGAAGAAGATAAACCTGAAATTCTTCAGACTCAATTTTGCCAGAGACCTCCCCTACTACATTCTGTTGCTCTGCGGTCAGCACAAACTCGGTACCTTCTTCATCATAAAATTCGGTATATTTCCTCTGCACTTCCTTATCTATAATTTCAATGATACCCTTCTGTTCAAGACTGTCGACTGAAGACTTTGACGCACTGGTTTTCTTTAATAATTCTGAAAGCAGCACAGCCACGCCCTTCTGCCTTAGCAATTCCATAACAATCATTATCTGTTTCGGCGAACGTGCTTCAATTTCAGGAATAATAGAGAATATCTCATCCAAAGGTTTTGCAAGATTGACATACTTAACCATCCTGATAGAAACCTTTGCCTTCTCAAGCTCATTAAGTATAGTAACCGCTCCCTGCCGCTCCAGATCCCGCAGTACGCTATATATACTTTTCTTCTTCGTCTCTTTCTGCAACGATGAAATTGAAATAGTCTCATGCCCGCTAAGCGTCTTTAACACTTTAGCCTTTACGCTCTTCTGATTCTTCTCCTGACTTAGAAGCAGAAGACATAGCTGCTTTTCACAAATAATTTTCTTTTTAGATTCAACTTCCAGTCCTGAAGGAACGCTATAACGCAACGCTTCGCCAAGAGAGCTGAGGTAATAGTCGGATATCCACTGATAGAACTTAAGAGATTCATTATTAAAGACAGGGTCTGAGTCGAGAATGTCCTGTACTGGTTTTAACTTATCCTTAACCTGCGTAGTCTCACTTACACCTATAATGAATCCCGTCATAATTCTTTTTCCAAATGGGACAACGGCTCTTACGCCAACCTGAGCCAGTTCGCAAAGGTCTTCGGGTATGATATAAGTAAAGGAATTCCGGAATGGCAGCGGGAAAACAATTTCTGCGTACATATTAAGTTCTATAAAGTTGTCATTAAAGGACTGCAAAGCTACAAATACATTTTTCTATACGCAAAAGTACGGCTAATTATGGCTAATATAAAACGTTATTTGTATTATTCCTGTCTTTTCGGATGGATTCAGAGCGCATAAACGCAAATCAGCCCGCCAGGAAACGATCCCCAGCGGGCTGATTTATTATGCGTTTACGCGGGATGCAGATAAGTTTAATTTATCCCGCAGGTAAGTATGTCGTTAAGACTCCGCCTGAAATTATTTCACCAGCAGCATCTTCTTACTTGTTACAAAATCAGCAGACTTTAACTGGTATATGTACATCCCGCTGGGGAAATCCGAAGCATTGAACTCAACTGAATAAGAACCCTGTACCTGATTTCCGCTAATCAGCGTGGCTACCTCTTTGCCAAGTATGTTGTAAACCTTCAGCGTTACCATGCCCGCCTTAGGAATAGCGTAGTTAATTACCGTAGTCGGATTAAACGGATTAGGATAATTCTGACTGAGAGCATAGCTGCCTGCAGCCTGCGCGTTATCAGCAACTACATCTGAAACCGCTGACTGTTCAGCCGTCAGGATTACAAGACCGCCAACGGTATTTTGCAAGAATGAAACAGAATTAGTCGCCGGACTAAGCGATGCATTGCTTACTGTCGTCCAGTTGTCAGAATTGTTATCCCAGTACTTAACCTGAACCGTACTCTTATTGAAATTATTCCACTGAAGCTGATAATCAGTAAAATGAAGCTGTACCTGCGCAGAGCTTCCAAAGTTTATATGATTGCCGACCTTACCGTTCTGAAGCATCACATTATTTCCGTTTCTGTCAAAGAGACTTATTTCATAAGCAGCCATAACTTTTTCATTCCCCTGATTTGGAACATCGCCAGGCACAAGCTCAAGTATCTGTCCATAAAGATCATTATTCATCATACCACCACCTGACCAGCCCTGACGCATTGTAACAAAACTGTTTGTGTCAAAAGGCGAATGGAAAGTTGATCCCTGTTTAATATCTTTGCCTGACCAGCATCCGCCCAGGTCCTTGCCTACGGTAATGCTGTCTCTCCATACCTGCCCGTTGATGCTGTAAACTATAATCATCGGAGCCGTCCTTTTATTTAATAAACCGCCGACAATCACAACCGAATCGCCAACCGCAGGTCTTTTGGCGTTCGAAGACGGGTTATACCAATAAGGTCCGAAGTTCAGAATATAATCAACTGTCTGATCATTATTCACATCAATAAAGAATTGTTCATTTCTGAAGGTTGTATCGACAAGCGCAACGCCCGAAACTGTGATAGTTGTAAGCGAGTCGTGCATAAAACCAAAGCCATAACCCTTATGCCCTCTGCCACGGCCGTCATGCGGACTGGTTCCCATCTTATTCCAGTAAGCATCATAAGGATTGCGCCAGAACTTGTCGTTTATATCATAGACGATAACCATTATGAGGCTGTCTCTGGTAAGACGGTTTGCCTGCCCCCCGCTTATAACGACAGTCTCGCCATCCAACGGTCTTACGGCATCGCTACTGTCCGGGCTATACCAGTCAGGACCAAAGTTTAATTCATATTCAGCGATTCCATTTGTATTAGCATCAAGAAAATACTTTGTAACAGTACGGGTTACCACGGAATCATTGTGTTTAAGCGTATCCTGGAAAGTAGCTACGGTTACAATAACCTTTCCTGATATTGTTACAACAGTCAGCGAATCAGGGCGAAAGTGCCCCTGCCGGGCATTCAGATGACTGACTGCGAACATAAGAATAATTAATAATAAAGCATGTGTGTGTGTTGATTTCATTTTAGCGCTCCTTTTATTTTGTGAAAGATAGATTTTATTTCTTTGTACGGTTATTCAGATGTCCTGTTTAACTTTCTTATTCACTCATGTCATGCAAAATTTATCCCTGACTATGATTCTGATGATTAAATGATTAACTACAATCCATTTCATGCTGGCTGCATTATCATATAAAGCATAAAAATTACACAAATCATATATGGAGATGAATTTTGCGTAACATGAGCAGTTAAAAAACCCTGATTTATATTCTAAGTCTTTTGAGCAAATACGGGAGGATGCCATTTGCAAGCATAAAACCGTCTTTTTATTTACACAATGGCTTGTGCAAAACCCATAACGCCGAGTGTAAAACACACAATGGCTCGTGTAAAACCCATAACGCCGAGTGTAAAACACACAATGGCTCGTGTAAAACCCATAACGCCAAGTGTAAAACACACAATGGCTCGTGTAAAACCCATAATGACGAGTGTAAAACACACAATGGCTCGTGCAAAACCCATAATGACGAGTGTAAAACACACAATGGCTCGTGCAAAACCCATAATGACGAGTGTAAAACACACAATAGCTTGTATAAAACCCATAAAGACTATTTTATAATCAAAAAGAGGGCTTGTGTGCCGGTCTAATGTTATTTTGTACCGATATAATGTTATTTTGTGCCGCCCGAATGCTCTTTTATAAAAAAGAAGATGTATTTCGGGAATGCCGATTGTATTTTATATCCGCGCAATATTTAATTATTGTATAAAAAACGTCTTAGCTGTAATGACATAAGCCATGTTTAACCGGCATTCATGCAATTTAATAATTAATTTATGTTATACAGAAATGCCAGAACTATGATTCATTTAATACTGACTGCATTATCATATAAATCAAAAGAATCATACAAATCATAGTTTAGATAAATTTTATGTAACATGAGTTATTCATAAGTTAATCAGCACATCCGCTCAGTAATAATACTGCATTTAATAACCAACTGCCATGCCATTTAAGAACCTGTTATTTTTCGGCTTTTTTTATTCCGCAAAAGATTAATCATCGTCAATTCCGACGAATTATACGGGCGTTTATGACGAATTATTAATATATTTATTTATATTTTGCTAAGAATTCTTTAAGGAACAGTTTTTGTAAAATACTATATAAGTCAGGTAATGAATATCAGAAACTACTATATAAAATTGAAAAACAAACTAATTATAAACCCAAAGCTGCTTGTTCCGATTACACTTACTTTCGGATTTATACTTATCGCAGTTACGGCTTTTGATATTTACACTAACTATCTGGATATATATCAGACCAAAACCGAAGAGGCGGCCTCATTGCTCAGGTCTGTTCAAAAGGCCGGCGAAAATACTTATATCAGCAGTATGGAGGTTGAATCTCTGATTTCTGAGAAATTGCTGAACAACGCTTTTTTAATTTCGCAAATGGATGAGAACTCCGGACTAACTGAGAAATTGCTGAATAAATTTTCACACATAAATAAGATATATCATATTTACATGTTCGATGCTTCAAATAAACTTGAAATTTGCAATTCGAATGTTAAGTATTCCGAACTGAATATATTCCGGCATTATTCCGCTGAAATAGATTCAATTAAGTCCGGAAGATATGACTATTACATTGCGGGCGCAACGAGCGATTCATTGGGTGGCTCAGAGTTTTTAATATTGCATAAAAGAACAAATGGAACTAACGGCATAACTGCCTTATCGGTTGAAAGCAGCTACCTTCTTGAGTTCCGTAAGAAAATAGGCGTAGGCAAATTATTTCAACAGATAGCAAACGAAAAAGATATCGAATATATTGTCATTCAGGATTCTGAAGGCATTATTACGGCGAGCAAGGGAGTTGATAACCTCAGCTCATTCGAATCGGATAAATTTTTATCGGACGCGGCTTTGCGGCAGACAATTTCTACCCGCAAAATTCTCTTTGAAGGCAAAAAAATCTACGAGGCAGTTGAGCCGTTTCATGCAGGAGATGAAATATCGGGCGTTATAAGAATCGGCGTTTCGCTCAGCTCGGTTAATAGCCTTATTAAATGGACTATAATCAGAAGCATCGTTATCTCCGCACTGTTGCTTCTGGTCGGCATTGTTGTCATTATTTATATTGCCAACAGCCAGAGCTATTCATTACTAAAGAATCAGTACCGCAGGATTCAGAATTATACAGGCAATATCCTTGAAAATATGTCCGATTCCGTCTTTGCAGCTGACAGTTCCGGTATAATTAATCTGTTTAACAAAGCTTCTGAAAATATGTTCGGCGTACATACGTCAAAAGTTCTGGGTATGCATTATTCGGCATTACTCGGCGGGCATGATAATCTGATTGGACTTACATTAAAGAATATGCAGTCGCTTGATTATATGGAACACCAGGTCATATTGCCGGACGGTCGCAGGATAATAGCGGGCGGAAGCTCGTTGCTTATCCATGACGAGAACGGCAATGTCGAAGCCGTGGTCGCCGTTGCGCGTGATGTTACTGCAATGCGCACTTTCGAGGAATCGCAGAAGCGGCATGAAAAGCTTAATGCTATGGGCGAATTAGCCGCGGGGGTGGCTCATGAGATTAAAAATCCGCTTAACCTGATCAGCATCACAGCTCAAAGACTTGAAAAGGAATTTGAACCTGACGCGGATCAGGATGAGTATTATCAAATGATAAAAAATATGCGCCAGGAAATTACTCGCGTTACGAATATCATTAATCAGTTCCTGCGCTTTGCAAGACCACCTGAACTTGCGTTAAGTAAAATAAACATCAGGGAATTTCTCGATAACGTGGCTGTCTCATTTCATAGCGCAACGGTTAATAAAAATATTAAGCTATCAGTCTCTTCTTCTGACGCGGAAATATTCGCTGATTCAAGTCAGTTGAAACAGGTAATGATAAATCTCATACAGAATGCTATTGATGCCGTTGATGAAGGCGGAACAATTCAGGTTGAATCGTTTCAGAATAAGCAACATCTAATAATTCAGGTAACGGATAACGGGAAAGGCATCCTGCATGAACATCTAAAAAAAATTTTTGATATATACTTTACAACGAAATCAAACGGCAACGGACTTGGACTTAGTATTGTGAACCAGATAATTAACGCTCACAACGGCACAATTAAGGCTGAAAGCAACAAAACGACAGGCACAATTTTTACGATAGAACTCCCAATGATATGAATACGACAATACTAATAATTGACGATGAAAAACCGCAGCGCGAATCGCTCGGCGGTTATTTTAAGAAGAAAGGATTCAATATCCATCTGGCCGGTTCGGGTCTTGAAGGTCTTGATATAATTAAGAATAAGGCTATTGACCTTGCACTTACCGATTATAAAATGCCCGATATGACCGGCTTCGAAGTTCTCCTCGAAATAAAGAAGATAAATCCTGAGATAGTCGTTATTCTTATGACAGCCTTCGGCACAATTGAAACCGCGGTGGAAGCAATGAAGCAGGGAGCTTTTTATTATCTGCAAAAACCTGTCAGCCTCGATGAAATTGATATTCTGATAGACCGCGCGCTGCTCCATAAGCAGCTTATAACTGAGAATAAAAAACTCAGAGAGGAGTTGCGGGAAAGATTCAGCTTTAATAATATAATCTACGAAAGCAATGAACTGGCCGAGTCGTTAAACATTGCCGGACGAGTTGCTAAAAGCAATGCGCCCGTACTCATACGGGGCGAAAGCGGCACAGGCAAGGAACTCTTTGCGCGTGCCATTCATTACGCAAGCGACAGAAAGAACGAACCGTTCATAGTCGTTAACTGCGCAGCCCTTCCGGATGCGTTGCTTGAAAGCGAAATGTTCGGATACGAAAAAGGAGCTTTTACCGGAGCGGAACAACGCCGTTTAGGCCGGTTTGAGGATGCTGACAACGGCACTATCTTTATCGATGAGATTGGCGATATTCCTTTGCAGATGCAGGTTAAACTACTCAGAGCTTTGCAGTCCGGGGAATTTTCGAGACTCGGTTCAAATCAGGTAATCAAAACCAACGCACGTCTTATTACCGCGACCAACCGCAACCTTGAAGAGATGCTGGTCGAAAAAACTTTCCGCGAGGATTTTTATTACAGGATAAATATCGTATCGATAAATATCCCCGCATTGCGCGAAAGGAAAACTGATATTCCTGTTCTCATCGCGCACTTTATGGAGAAAATGGGAAAGCCTGAAAAACAGATATCAAAAGAAGCCATGGATATGTTGCTTAAATATCATTATCCCGGCAATGTGCGCGAACTTGAGAATATTATTCACCGCATCTGCGTTCTTTCACGCAACGACATGATAACGACCAATGATCTGCCGGCAAACTTAAAACCTCTGCAAAATGAGAACAAGTCTAATGGTTTTCATCCTTATATCGGGGACCTTAACGAACAGTTGGAAAAACTCGAACGCAGTATTATCGGGCTGGCGCTGAAGGAAACAAAAGGCAACCAGTCCAAAGCAGCTAAATTATTAAATTTATCGGAGCGGAATCTGCGCTATAAACTTGAAAAACTATGAAGAATAACAGCAGACAGACCTAAAAATAAGACCAAGAGAAGAAAAGTTCTTATGTTTTATTTATAATTAAAACAGTACTATTGTTTAACGAACGTAATAATATTTTATGAAGACTTATATGAAAAAGATAATTTACATAGCGCTTATAGCTTTACTGCCTGCCATTCTCTTTGCGCAGGAAAAAGCTTCGGACTCAAAGGAACAGGTTAAGGATAACGACAAGATGCAACAAAAAGTGGAAACGCCCGGGAAATCTGAAGCGGATATTAATGCTAAAAGCACCCGCTTCATAGATGCCGATGGCGATGGCATTAATGATTTAAGACACGATGGCTCACAAAAGCCTAAGTTTATGAGAAAAAATATGGAGAAATTTACCGATAAGGACGGGGACGGTATTAACGACAACCGCGCCAGAGGAATGGGCTGGTCAGGTAAAGGAAAACCAAAAGGATTCGGGAAACACTAAGATGAAAAAAATATTGAGCGTAATTCTTTCTGCTTTTTTAACAGTTTTGATATTCAGTTATAATTCTCTTACCGCACAGGAATTTTCCGGCGGTGTTAATTACTCTATTTTATTCACCGATAACCCTTACCGATTAAGCAACGGGACTAATGAGTACATCAATTCATATCAGGCTGAATTAAACTATTCGCCTTTTGAAAACGGACCCGGATTAACTTATTCTTTTGGACTTAATGATTTCCGCAATTTAACGGACCGATCTTATTATAACCATTCAGTTGGTCTTAACTATTCTTTTGCATTATGGGACACTTCACACGGAGAGAATATATCGCTCGGCGCGGCTTATGTCTATAAAACAAATACATCGGGTGAATCGACTTACAGTTACAATATCTATTCGCTAAATGCCAGCGGTAATTTTTATCTGGATGGATCTCTTTTGCTCTCTTCCGGTTATAATTATTCGCGTAAGAATTACCCATCACTATACAATCTGGCCTATAATGATAACTCGCTGTTTTCAAGATTATCGCTCTTCTTTGAAACTAATACAGCTATTCATTTTGAGATAGCTGTTGCAAACAGAGGTTATTCAATTAAAGATATGACCGTAATAGAGGATCTCCATGCTAAAAATATGGGTATGTCTAAGAATAATGTCAGTCTTAAAGAAACAAATATTACTCAGTTACGCTCAATGCTGAAAATATCACAGTCATTATTCGAGAACAGTGGCATCAACGCGTATTATATGCTAAGGAATAATCTGGATAAAAATAATGGAATCAGTCTTACGGAGTTTATGTATTCAGACGATGATGACCTTTGGGATGATCCTTATATTTATGAAGGATACGATATTGGTTCCGAGTTTACACAGACGCTTCCCTGGAATCTTTCGCTTAAACTAAGCGCGCAATATTCAGACAGAAGATATAAGGAAAACCTTGTCGATACAGTATATTTTAGACAGAGACTCGATACAAAGAAAGAATTCTGGTTTGAACTTACAAAAAAATTTGATTCTGTGCCATTGGTTAAATCACTTGAAGCAGGATTTGAATATATGTATATCATCAACGATTCGAATGAAAATTATTTTACCTATAAAAATAATTTATTCCTGCTGAAAGTCGGAATAAGTTTTTAGTAGCTCTAAAAATCTTCTCTAGGGACGCCAATTTCCATGCGGACTCTCCGACTTCGCTTGCGGACACAGAAACATCTCACGCGGACATCGAGACTGTGAGTGCGGACTAATCTTCCGATTTTACGCTTAAACCACACTTTTTATGTCCCTGTCATAGACCTAAGCCGGATATCCAACATTAAATTATCACCACTTTTAGCATTTTTTCCAAAAAACTTCTCAGAATCCCAATTTTATATTCATAATTACCTTACAACCAAAATTACTCAGATATAACGTCCTGCCGTATAAATTTACACAGATATTTGATTTTCAGGCTATAGATATTTTTTTATTGATGCTTATAACTTTTATATTTGCGAAACAATTTATAAATTACCACACTAAAACAATTAACGAGTAATGAGTAATATTTCAAAACTTAGAGATGCCGCCGACCTGCTTCTTAACTTTGGGAAGTATGATGAAGCGTATGATATTTATGATGAAATCTACAGCCAGATATGGTGCGCCCTAGGCACAGTACAGAACGGACTGTCTGAGTTTTCTTTCGGCTTCCTTACTCACGATATCCGACCTGCAATGGAATTTAAAAGTAATTTCCTTGAACCCGCCATCAATACTATCTTTGTGAAATGGTTTGATCTTGATACCAATCAGACTCTCAACGAATTTATATTTACAGCATACGGACACCTGCAGTGTGTCTGCTTGTCAAATATCTTACTTAATAAATTTACTTCTACTACTATTCTGAATGAATTTTTGATACTCTACAACCTTATACTCCATAGCACAGACGAGAAATGGATTACTTATCTGCTTAGAATTGTTACGCCTATTATAGACGGAAACAGATTAAAGAAAATCCGCTCTAACCATCCTGAAAATGCCACTAATAAACTGCTACTACAGTCAGCTGAAAAAATCAAGACCACCGACTGGAGTTCACTTAATCTTGTCGTACTTGATTATATGTATAAAATAGGTGCACGGAATTCCGGGCTTTGTGTCTCTCTGCAAAGTATTATCAGCTCAGATCCTAATTATTCAAAATACCGGTATAAAAAACAGGACAAAAAACAAAAGGGAGAAAAAAATTACAGGAAGGAAGAGAAATACGAGAGATATGAAAAGTATGAACGTTATGAAAAACGTGAAAGCTCAAAGCAAAAACAATTTGATTCGACTGAAGCAACCGATGAAGATAAAATAAAGCATTATGGTTCGTTGCTTGGACTTAAAGGCAAGGTTACAAAATCAGATATAAGAAAAAAATATCTCGAAGCTATAGGTAAATATCACCCTGATAAAGTACAAAACCTCGGAGAGGAAATCATAGCCCTTGCCGAGCATAAGACTAAGGAAATAAATGCCGCCTACGACTGGCTCAAAATGAAATTCAACCTGTAATATAGACTGTGGCACCTACAATTTAGGATTAAATTATAGGTTCCGCCTGTTTTTATTGTAAATCTATATTCTCATTGTTGAGCAAATACGATTTTTAAGTTTATTGGATTTTCTTTGTTACTTCTATATCAAGCTGTTCCATTCTATACCGTAGCTTAGAACGTGAAAGTCCTAAAATCTTTGCGGCTTTTACCTGATTACCTTTGGTTATGTCAAGAGTGCGGAGAATCAGAGCACGAAGAACTACCTCAATTCCTACCCCTTTGGATGGAATTTTCAATATAAATTTATCTTCGTCAGGTATATTGTTTTTGCCGGAATTTAAAAAGCTAAAATGCTGTTCTTTAATTTCATCGCTGTCAAGCATTAAAACTGCTCTTTCAATTGAATTTCTAAGTTCACGAACATTGCCCTTCCAATATTGTTGCTCAAGAAATACAAGAGCAGCTTTGTCTATCCCTTTTATTTTTTGGTTAAACTTTACTTCAAATTCTTTAAGAAAACTATACGCAAGCAGGGGGATATCTTCTTTTCTTTCCCTTAGCGGCGGAATAGTAATCTTTGCTACATTCAGCCTGTAATATAAATCTTCCCTGAAATGTCCCTTATTAATTTCATCTTCAAGATTTCTGTTTGTAGCAGCAAGTACACGGACATTTACGGCAATTTCTTTTTCTCCGCCAAGCCTGTAAAATGTTTTTTCCTGAAGTATTCTTAAAAGTTTAACCTGCAGATCAAGCGACAACTCGCCAATTTCATCAAGCAGGATTGTACCGCCATCAGCAAGCTCAAACTTACCGAGCTTTGTTTTCTGAGCCGCGCCGGTAAAAGCTCCTCTTTCATGCCCAAACAATTCACTTTCAGCTAGTTCCTTTGGAATTGCCGCGCAGTTGATAGTAATAAATGCATTATTTTTTCTCGGACTTTGCTGGTGAATGAACTTCGCGAATACTTCCTTACCAGTACCACTTTCCCCTTCGAGAAGAATAGTAGTATTATCGCTTTTAGCAAGTCTTTCAACCTGGTTTAATATTCTGATTATCGCTTTGCTGCGTCCAAAATATTCACGGTTAATTTCATCTTCTCTCATAAGCGAGTGAAGTTTTTTAACTTCTGATTTCAGCTTTAGGTGCTCAGCACATTTATTAAGTACCAGCTCAAGCTGTTCCATATCCATCGGCTTTAGAAGAAAATCAAAGGCACCTGATTTCATAGCAACAACAGCTGTTTTGACATCAGAATAGCCTGTAATCATAATAACCGGGATATGGAAATATAGTTTTTGAAGGCCTTTCAGCAGATCAAGCCCATTGTGGCTTGTTAAATAGATATCAAGGAGTATTACATCAGGCTGATATTCCTCGACTTTATCGAGCACAAGGGCACCGTCAGTACATGTTTCGACCTGATACCCCATTTTAAGCAGAATTTTTTTCAATGATAAACAGATAAGGTTATCATCATCGACAATCAGAATACTTAACATCATTTTACCACACAACTGACATTTTGATTAAAACGGACATAAAAACGGGAGCCTCTGCCCACATGGGAAACAAAATCAATTGAGGCGTTAAACTCGTCTAATATCATTTTACAGACGCTTAAACCCAGTCCTGTTCCATACTCTTTATTTGTAAAAAAATCATTAAATATTTTTGCTTTGTTATCCTCAGAAATTCCTTTTCCTGAATCCTCGATTTCCAGCGTGACATATTGATTTTCATTTATGACTTCGCGATAAGTCTTAATCTTTACAAGTCCATTTTTCTCAATAGCCTCAAAGGCATTAGTAATAAGATTCAAGAGCACCTGAAGCATCTTATTCTTATTAAAAGAAACCGGAGGTAATGTATGATCCAGCTGTTCTGTTATTACGATATTAAAAACTTTCCCCCTGGAAACCATAATTTCAACAGCTGAAGAAACAACTATATTGATTGATTGAGGAGTAAAATCATTTATTGAACTTCTGGAAAAGTCCAGGGTATTTTCAATCAGAGACTGGATTCTTTGAGTTGCCTCAATACAAGAGTCAATCGAATCACGTACATCGTCATTAATCTCCGACATTTTAACAAACTCAAGATTCAATTTTATTGCAGAAAGGGGATTTCTTATTTCATGAGCCAGGCTGGCAGCTAATTTTCCAAGAATTTGGAGCTTATTATCATTCTCTTCCTTATACATATCTAGCACCTAATCTTCAGCGATTTACAACATAAACAATTCGGGGAATGTCGACAATTGGTCAATATTAAACACTCTTATAATTTTGAATCTAATTTTAGCCAAATTATTCGTAACTTGCAAATTACTTTTCTGTTTTAACACTCTAAGTGTACTGGGTTTTGCAGTAATATTACCAAAGAAGGGAAGAGATATAAAAAAGTCAAAAAAAAGAGGCTGTCTCATAAGTCATTTTCCCATAAATACTATTGCGAAATCAATACGAAAACGTAATTTATTTACGAAATATTTGACTTTTGAGACAGCCTCGTTTTTATAAATTAAATCTTTAACATTATTAAAACAATAAGGCGATTTAACAACGATGCGGGCAGACAACCAATATCAGATACTGTACTCAGAGCTGTTTAGTTTTCGAAAAGGGATAAAAAAGTTATAGAAATATCTGGTTAAAGATAATAAACCGAACCTACTTCAAACCTGACTTTCAAAAACTATTTTCTATCATGTTTATTTTATATTCAGCTCTTTCATTATTCCATCAACCGTTGCTTCTATAACTTTATCAGAATTATAGACATTATTCTTGATGTTCTGCTGAATTTTGGATAAGTCTTTAACGTTTTCACTTTTGGCCTGCAAAATTTTTGCCTCATTTGAAATTTCAAATTTATCCTGTTTTATTTCAGTTCCGCTTGACTGAACATTAGTTTTTCTTACGTTCCGCAGAGGAGGAACGTAACTATTATTGGTTATCCCCTTGATGTCCAACTTATTCACCTATTATAATTTGCTAATTTTTTCTTGTTTTGAATATTTTCGAGTTCGCAATTGATACGAGTCTGCTCGTTTGTAATCCCACTTATAATACTATCGAATTTGATTTCAATTTGTTTAGCAAGAATTCCTAATTTCTGAGAAAAATCTTTTAAATCAGCAATATTATGATGTTTTTTTAGATAACTTCTTATGTTATTGAAGTCAATCAGCCTGCCTTTAAGCTCAGACATTACAAAATTATGATTATCGCCGTTAACGTTATCCAGCAAATCTGAAATTTTCATCATCAGATCACTAATTTCTTTAATCTTTACTTCAATTTCTGTCATACGCCTATTACTGTACTTGCAGCACTTGCAGCACCCGTAAACATATCCTGAAGCGCCAGAATCGAGACAAGACGGGACTGCAGGTCAGTATATTGTTTTCGGAGACCTTCAGCCTGTTTATCAATCCTTGTCTGAACAGATGTAACTTTGCTTGAAATAGAAGTAATATTACTATTGTAAGACGATATGGCTGAATAAACCGACCCGCTACTTCCTTCGTATAAATTAACTGATGTTGAAAGTCTCGCGGCCACCCCGTTTTCAGAATTAAAAACCGCTTCAACCTGCGACATTTTTTGCGAGATAGAATTATTAAGCTGACCGCTGTCCGAAACTGTCAACCCGCTGTCCGTATTAAAGCTTATTCCTAACTGAGATAATGAATTAAGATTTCCGTCTGGAACTCCTACTTTTGCAGTCGCTCCCTTATACAGAGCGTTTAACAACCCCTGAGCATTTGGATCTCCAGTAAAAACTCCCCTGCCTATCGTACTTGAATACATCTGATTCTTGACAGAAGTATAAACGCTGTTAAACTTACTGATAAAATTATCAATTTTTGTACGCGTTCCGCTGGTATCAGAAGCCACAGCCACATTAACATCCGTATCAGAAGTCTGCATTGCCGCTTTGAGCGTAAGCGTCAACCCGCTCGCAACATCACTCACAACATTTGAATCTTTTTGAATAGAAATCCCATTGTACTGGAATTTTGAATTAAGAAGATTATTTGTACCGTCTTCAGTTAGGACTCCTACCAGATTAGTGCCAAATAAAAAACCTGCCTTCGTATCGTCCGAATTTTTGTAGCGGTTTGTTAAAACACCTGATGTCAAACCAATTGATTTGAGCGCATCATCCTCGGACATACCTTCATTAATCCTCAACCGGTTAGTAAATCCACTATTTTTTGCCGTAAAAGTCAGCTTGGACTGAGCCGTAGATGGGCTAAAAACAGATGCCGACATAAATGAAGAAGCGGTCGAATCACTATTTACCGCATCTCTGATTTTTTGCATAATAGTCAGGTTAGTTTCTGACCCACCAAATGTAACATCAACGTTTGCTACATTATCCCCACTCTGAAACTTTAACGTATGTACGCCTGCAGTAACTGAATTGGTGGTAATTGAAGGTAAAGTTTCCGAAACAACGCTGTCATTTTTAGACAGCTGATTTACGCGCAAAGAGAACGTTCCAACCGGAGCATCTGCCGTTGCGCTAACCGCAACAAAACCTGTATTTGATGAAGTCGCGCTCTTTGACGCAATAAAAGCCGAACTTGAACCGGTAACCTTCAGCTGATCAAGCACACTTTTCAGAGGCGTAAGACTAGAACTCACCGTACTCCATTTAGAAACCATATCCTGATATTTAGTTTTTCTGGTAGTTAATGTAGTAAGCTGTTTAGTAGTTTCACTTGATTTATATGAACTAATTAAAGAATTTATTCCGGTAGTGGTTAGTAAATTGTATGCCATAATGTCACCTACATATTAAATGCTTTTAACCATGCATCCCTGAGTTCTGTTAATATTTTATTTACCATTTCATAATTTTTTTTACGCATTTCTTCCTGGCAATATAAATAAAGTTTCAGAAAGCCGGTTGAAATCTCCTTTGTAACGTCATCGAACTTTAATGAATTTATTAATTCCTGAATTGCCCTGTTTGTTCTTTCCATATCATGCTTCTGGCAGTTTGTGATTGCAAAGTCATAAATCTTGATTAAAAGTTTTTGCGGAGTTGCTTCCATAATTTCTTTCACAAGATACGCGTTTGCCTGATTTGTTCTATTATAATATGAAGAGCTTGCCTGATACATTTTATTACTCAAATTTTAGTTGAAAAAAGATTACCCCCGGTTTGCCCGGGGGTAAAATAAGAGTTAATTATAATTATCTGAATAACGACATAATATTTTGAGGTGCTGAATTAAGCTGCGAGAGCATTGTAGTCGCAATCTGGGAGCCAATCTGTCCCTTGGATGAAGCTAACTGTTGCTCGGCCATATTAGCATCAAACAACCTTGATACGGTTGATGTTGCGTTTGTAATAGCACTTGTCAGATATTCGTTCTTAACATCAAGTCTCTGCTGATAGTTACCTATCTTGTTTAATGATTCATTTATATCAGTTTCAAATTTTCCGATAGTCGAGATATCTGTCGCATTAGTCTGAAAACTTGCCAGATTACCAATGGCTGCTGCAAATTCATCCTGCCTCGTTGTCGGAACATCGACCAGGTTCTGAAGCCCTGTTGTAAAGCTTGTGACAGCATTAAATACATTATCTGCAACCGCATTCGCGCTGAGATCAGCTGTATTTAGACCAGTACTAGCCAAGCCGGACGCAAAGTCTAAAGTCATTCTGTCTGTTGAATCTGCACCTGTCTGGAATGAGAACGAATTGGCAATTGACGCCATTGCTGTTGAGCCTGAAATACCATTATTTCCAAAGCTTGATGCCGCCATAGTGCCTTCAAGAATCTTAGTGTTATTGAACTTGGTTGTATCAAAAACATTCTTGATTTCTTTCCCCAATGAAATAATATTCTGAGCCAAAGCTTTCTTATCCTTTGTAGGATCCGATGCGTCTGAAATATAACCTCTGATCTGCGTCAGTTTATCCTTTACAAGTCCAAGAGCACTTTCTGCTGTCGAAAGCATATCCTTAGCTGAACCAATGTTACCCTGAGCAGCCTTCATTAATTGAGTTTTCTGATCGAGGGATTTACCTACACTATAGCCTGATACGTCATCTGCCACCTGATTGATTCTTTTCTGGGTAGCAAGCTGAAGCTGTGCTTTGTAAGTTTCCGCATTAGTTTTTGATAATGCGTTGTAGGCGTTTAACGCGCCTATGTTTGTGTTAA
>Ga0194060_10000321_pt1 | contig 34992 bp, 24 predicted proteins | sample SepL225m_MetaG_FD_163427 | JGI IMG/M metagenome (GOLD analysis project Ga0194060, IMG submission 163427) | Anoxic zone freshwater microbial communities from boreal shield lake in IISD Experimental Lakes Area, Ontario, Canada - Sep2016-L222-5m | ecosystem: Environmental > Aquatic > Freshwater >...
GAGCGTCTGGCTACGAACCAGGAGGTCGCAAGTTCGAGTCTTGCAGGGCGCACCACTTTTTCACCGCTCGACTGACAAACGACTGACAATTCGTCGCGGCTCGATGTGGCACGGATACTCATCCCTGACGCGGTTGCCCGCGAACTGTGTGCGGCAGCCGCTCCCCCGGCTGTGAGCGGCTGGGTCGCGCATCTGCCGGAGTGGGCGACGGTCACTCTCGTAACACAGGAGCAGATCGCAACGATCACGGATGACTTGGATCTGGGCGAGCGCGCCGCAATTGCGCTCGCGGGAGCGATCCGCGCCGATCTTCTCTTGATTGACGATGCGGCCGGGCGGGTGGAGGCGAAGCGTCGGAATCTCCGGGTGACCGGCACCCTGGGCGTCCTCCGCGTCGGAGCGGAGCAGGGCGTGGTGAACGTGCCGGACATGCTCCAGAAGCTCAGAACAACCAGTTTCTACGCCGACGAGGCCCTCATCAAAGTGATCTTCCACAAATGGCTGAGACCGACGTAGCCTGAGCTTGCGACGCCCTGGCCAGACGGGCGCCGAGTGGCCGCACCAGTTACGCTGTTGACCTGCCTGGTGACGAAGCGACGGCCGGCAGGTTGCGTGGTCCGCTCTTCGGACAATCGGCCGCTCCGTTCTCCGTGCGTGTGTGCGGTGGGATGGCGGCGGGAGAACCGTTGCGTGGCATCCGGCAGGGGGATTGATCGTGGATACCGGACACTCCGAATCGATGATGACGGGAGCGATGTTCGAGCGGCTGCTCGACGTGACCCGCAAGCTCGCGACGCCGTTCGAACTGAGCGCGATGCTGACCGAGGTGATCGACGCCGGCCGCGCCATCCTGAACGCCGACCGGGGTTCGGTGTTCCTCTTCGATTCGAAGGCCGACCAACTCTATACGACGGTGGCCACCGGCGTATCCGGCATCCGGTTTCCCGCGACGCGAGGCATCGTGGGCGAGTGTGCGCAGACGCGGCAGGTGATCAACGTTCCCGACTGCTACGCCGACCCGAGATTCAATCGCGACGTGGATCAGGCGAGCGGATACCGAACCCGGTGCCTGCTGGCGGTTCCCCTCATCGGACACGACGGCACGCTGGTCGGTGTCCTGCAGGTGTTGAACAAGCACGACGGCGTCTTCACCACGCAGGACCAGAATATCGCCCTCGCCCTCGCCGCCCAGTGCGCCGTCGCGCTCCAACGGGTTCGCCTGATTGCGGACCTGGTCGTCAAGGAGAAGATGGAGCGCGAACTCTCGATTGCCCGCGACGTGCAGATGCGCGTGCTTCCCACCACAATGCCCACCGTCGCCGGCTACGACATCGCCGGATGGAGCCGGCCCGCGGACCAGACGGGCGGCGACGTCTACGATCTGATTCGGCTGGACTCGCACCGGTTGATGCTGCTTCTGGGCGACGCGACCGGACACGGCATTGGTCCGGCGTTGAGCGTCACGCAGGTTCGGGCGATGCTTCGCATGGCCATGCGGCTCGGGGCGGATCTCGACCGGGTGTTCACGCACATCAACGATCAACTCGTGCAGGATTTGGCGGACAACCGGTTTGTGACCGCGTTTCTGGGCGTGCTCGATACCGACAGCCACGCGATCACCTACCATTCGGGCGGACAGGCGCCCCTGCTCCTGTTTCACGCGGCCAACGGGGAATGCGAGTGGCGCGACGCGACCACGTTCCCGATGGGCATGATGGAGGTCCTGCGCCCTACCAACGCGGAGGTGTTCCAGTTGGCTCCGGGCGATATCGTCTGTCTGGTCTCGGACGGCATCTTCGAGTATCCGAACACGTCCGACGACTTTTTCGGCGACGACCGCTTCGGCGAGATCGTGCGAGCCCATCAGCACGAGCCGATGGCGCGTCTGATCGAGATCGTGCTCGCCGCGGTCGAGCAGTTCGGCGCGGGCGTTGCCCAGCTCGACGACATGACGCTGCTGTTGGTCCGGCGTCAGCCGGCCCCTTCGCAGTGACGCCGATCTGGACGTGCCGCGACCACCCGTCGGTGAGTGTGCCGTATCGACGGCCGAGCGCTCGCCGCCCGGACAAGGGCGGCGTACACAATTCCGGGGTGGCCAGGTCGGGACACCTGAACCACCCCGGAGAAACCGTCGAAAAAGACCTAGACGATTAGACGTTCTCTTTTTTGTGGCAGTCGGGGCACTTCGAGCTCGGCACTTTCTTGCCCGCCTCGGCCTTCGCGTGGCAGTCGGCGCAGATGCCTTTCTTGGCCATCGCATCGTGGAACGCCAGCTTCGCCGTCGTCTTCATCGGCGCGGTGGCTTCCGTCGTATGGCAGTTCTGGCACTTCTCCTGCTTGGTCTTCATAGCCTTCTCAGGCTTCGACGCATGATGGCAGGTCTCGCACTTGTCGCCCACGACCTTCTGGTGTGCGGCGTGATCGAACTTGACGCCGCCCATCGTCTTGTTGCCCTTGAGAATGACGGTCTTCGGCGCGACCGGAGTCTGCGCGTTGGCCACGACCGGCCCGACGAGCAGGGCGATGGCCGCGACGGCCACCGCGAGATATGCAAACTTCTTCATGCTGCCTCCTCGACTCGTATGTCTGCCGTCACCCGGCCAACCTACCGGAGCGTGCGAGCGGCAGACGCGACCAGGACGCACTGGGGCGCCGCGGCCGCATTGTATGAAAAGAACCTGGGGACATGAACTCCGCCGTGGCACGACCCACCCCGACTGGCGCCACACCACCGGCGGCGAGATCCTACCACTAGCTGCGACGCTCCGGCAACTGGGCATCGCTTCTTCGTACCAGCCAACTGCAGATCCGGTGCCAACCGTTTCTTCCATGGATCCGGTGGCCATTGATGCATTGGCCGCGAGGCCGAGCCGACCGCTGTCATCTCGCCTCGACGTTCCCCCGGGGAAAGGGGACATCGAGCGCACAACCGACGCTAGAATACGGTGTGTCAACCATGCCGGACCACGACGCGTTCATGCGGGCGGCCCTCGAAGAAGCCAGGAAAGGCTTCGACGCCGGGGAAGTGCCGGTCGGGGCCGTGGTGACCCTTGGCGACCGTATCATCGGGCGGGGATTCAATCAGCCTATCGGCCGAACCGACCCCACCGCCCATGCCGAGATCGTCGCGCTGCGAGACGCGGCTGCCGCGGTGGGCAACTACCGACTCATCGGCACGACGCTCTATGCCACGATCGAACCGTGCCTGATGTGTGTGGGGGCGATGGTCCACGCACGGGTCGAGACGCTGGTATTCGGGGCGGCCGAACCCAAGGCCGGCGCGGTCGTGTCGATGATGCGGGCCCTCGATCACCCGGCGCTCAATCATCGCATCGCCATGGTCGAAGGCGTGCGCGAAGCCGATTGCCGCGCCATCATCCAGGAGTTTTTCGCGCTGAAGCGGAGCGGGTTATAATGTCTGAATGGTTTCATCGTCGGGCGCGCGCCCATCGGAGGCGTGCGGCGAAAACGGGCGATGTCACCACGCGCTGTCAGAACCGGAGAGGTACCGAAGTGGTCGTAACGGGCGCGCCTCGAAAGCGTGTTGTCGGGTAACCGGCACGTGGGTTCGAATCCCACCCTCTCCGCCAGTCGTCGCAGCGCGTTCGCATCGCTCGCTCCTGCCAATCCGTCGGGTCGGCGCCCGCGGACATATACCTCTATGTTCCCGGTTGCTCCACACCACAGGCGGTCGGCCAGAGGGGAAACATCACCCTTTCCGAACGGCGATGTGAGACGGCGGACGAGCCGATGTTGCCATTGGCGATCTGCAAGAATAGTCTGGCCCTCTGACGACGGTCGCCGAGATGGCGGGGGCCGAGACGCGCCTTCCCAAGACAGGCCGTGCGCGGTTTTCGAAGTGGTGTGTCGACGACCGATCGACGGTCTGGGACGGTCAGGCCGAATCCAACCGGACCGACGGCCCGCTTGAAGCCCTGAGTGGTTTGGTCCGAGCGCAGATCTGATATGCCCATCACACCACCGTTTCAGAAACCGCTCCGTCTGTGGCCCGGCGTGACGATCGTCGCGCTGCAGTGGCTCGTCAGGTTTGCCGTTCCTGCCGTGATGCCCGACGCCCAGTTGGTCGGCGTGATCGGTGGCGTGCTCGGCGGAGTCGCGGTGCTCGCGTGGTGGGCGTTCTTCAGCCGGGCGAACCGCTCCGACCGCTGGATCGCCCTCGTCCTGATGATCGTGGCGCTGGTCGCGACGCGCCGCATCACGCACGAGTCGATTCAGAACGGGATGATGGGGATGATGTTCGTCATGTACGCCATCCCGGTCGTAAGCCTCGCGTTGGTCGTCGGGGCGGCGACCACCCGCCGGCTGTCTGCGGGACCGAGGCGCGTGGCGATGGGCGCAGCCATCTGGCTTGCGTGCGGCATGTGGACGCTGGTCCGCACCAACGGGATTATCGGCGGCGGGTCGGATTTCGAGTGGCGGTGGACGAAGACCGCCGAAGAACGGCTCCTGGCACAAGCCCAGGACGAACGCCTCGAACCTGTTGGCAACGCGGCGGCGCCCCGACCGGCGGTTCCGACGGCAGCGACGGCGGCCCCCCATGGAGGCCACACGCCGGCGGTGTCCGCCTCGGCAGCCTCCGCAGCGGAGAAGTCCCACACCGCCGACATGCCGGCCACGCTGCCGCCCGTTTCTCCGGAGCCGTTCAGTGGCGGCGACTGGCCTGGCTTCCGCGGACCCGATCGCGACGACGTCGTTCGTGGCGTTCGAATCAAGACCGATTGGGCGGCCTCGCCCCCGGTTCCGCTATGGCGTCGGCCGATTGGACCCGGGTGGTCCTCGTTCGCGGTGCACCGCGGCCTTCTGTACACCCAGGAGCAACGCGGAGGCGACGAGGTCGTGGCCTGCTACAGCGTGGCCACCGGGAAGCCGGTGTGGAGACACAGTGACGCGATTCGGTTCTGGGAGTCGAATGCCGGCGCAGGTCCGCGCGCCACGCCGATGCTCCACGACGGTCGCGTCTACACACTTGGCGCGACCGGACTCCTGAATGCGCTCGACGCGGCGAACGGAGCCGTCGTGTGGCAGCGCAACGCAGCATCGGACAGCGGGTCAACGATTCCAGCCTGGGGCTTCTCCGCCTCGCCGCTTGTGGTCGGCGACCTCGTCATCGTCCACGCTGGGTCGCTCGTGGCCTACGACCGCGCCACTGGCGAGCGTCGGTGGGTCGGTGCGGCCGGCGGCGGCGGCTACAGTTCGCCGCATCTGGTGACGATCGACGGAATCGCGCAGGTTCTCCAGTTGAGCGGAGTCGGCGTGACCGGCGTCGCGCCCACCGATGGCGCGCCGCTCTGGGAGTACGCGTGGCCGGGCGCGCCCATGGTGCAGCCAGCGCTGGTTGCAGGTGGCGATTTCCTCATCACCACCTCCGGCGCCACAGGGGCCCTCGGGATGCGCCGCATCACGGTCGCGCACGGATCGGGTGGGTGGATTGTCTCGGAGCGTTGGAGGACGAACGGGCTGAAGCCCTACTTCAATGATTTCGTTGTTCACAAAGGCCACGCCTTCGGCTTCGACGGCAACATCCTCGCGTGCATCGACCTTGCCGATGGCACACGCACGTGGAAGGGCGGACGCTACGGGAATGGCCAACTGGTCCTGTTGACCGACCAGGACGTGTTGCTGGTCGTGTCAGAGGAGGGCGAATTGGCGCTCGTGGCGGCGACCCCGGATCGGTTTACTGAACTGGCGCGGTTTCCGGGCATCGAGGGCAAGACCTGGAACCATCCGGTCGTGGTCGGCGACGTGCTCCTTGTTCGCAACGGTCAGGAGATGGCCGCATTCCGCCTCGCCCTCGCCGGGCGCTGACCGCCGTTGCGCCTGTATCCCTCCCGCGTGTCGGGCCACCGCGGCGGTTGGCCGGCGGTGCCGTTCGTGTTTCGACGCCGCGGGCACCCGAACGTCGCCATCGCGTGCCGAAGCGGCGGGGGAGGCGGATGCCGGAATATCCTGCGATCATGAGGCTGGTCTGTCGGCGCCGACGAAGCCGGCGAGTTGTCGATCCGGCACGTCAGGTGTCGGATTGGTAGGCTCGACGTCTTGCGAGATCGCCGGCCGTCCCGACTCTATGGTTTAATCAACGAACAGGCCGCCGCGGCGACGGCCGTGTTCGGTTCGTAGAGGACACTCGACGATGCAGACGATTGGGCGATTGCTCGCATGCGCGTTGCTGGTGGCGCTGTGTCCCGCGCCGCTTGCCGCCCAGGCGCCGACCAGGGCCCCGGCCGCCGCGCCCGCTCTGCCTGTGGTCGACGTGAGGCACGTGGGTCCCCAGGTCGGCACGGTGCTGCCCGACTTCAAGTTGAGCGACCAGCATGGCGTGGTGCGGACGCGTACGTCGATTCTCGGGCCGTCCGGCGGACTGCTCGTGTTCTTCCGCTCGGCCGACTGGTGACCATACTGCAAAACGCAGCTCGTGGAGCTGCAAAGCCAGTTGACAGAGCTCAACCGACGCGGCCTCGGCCTTGCCGCGATCAGCTACGATTCGCCCGCGGTGCTCGCCGATTTTGCTCGGCGTCGAGGCATCACGTTTCCGCTTTTGTCCGACCCCGGATCGACCACGATCAACGCCTACGGGTTGTTGAATACCACCGTCGAGCCAGGGTCGCCGGCCGCCGGAGTCCCATTTCCCGGGACCTTCGTCGTCGATCGGACCGGGCGTGTGACGAACCGTTTCTTCGAGGATGCGTATCAGGAGCGATACACCGTTGCCGGCATCCTCCTGAAGACCGGACAGGCTGTCGCTCGATCCGCGACCGAGACGACGACGTCGCACATCACACTGAAGGCGTTCGCCACCGACACCTCGGCGGTGACCGGCCGGCACGTTTCGCTGGTGGTCGACGTGGCGCCGAACCTGGGCATCCATCTCTATGCGCCCGGGGCGAAGGGCTATCGCGTGATCGCGTTGACGATCGACGACAGCCCCGGCGTCGTGGCGGGGGAGACGGTGTACCCGCCATCCGAGCCCTTCCGTTTCGTGCCGTTGAACGAGACGATGCCCGTGTTCAAGCGGCCGTTCCGCCTCGTGCGCGACGTGCTGTTCCAGAAACTGCCGTTGCCGGCGGCCGGCACGGAGGCGACCGCGGCGATGGCGGCGACACTGACGATTCGGGGGCACCTCGAGTATCAGGCGTGCAACGACACGCTGTGCTTCAACCCCGTGTCGGTCCCGCTCTCGTGGACCTTCGTCATTGACGCTCTCGATCGCGAGCGCTCGGCGGTGGGGCGCGGGCCACAGAAGTAACGTGCAGGGAGGCTCGCCAGGAGCGTCCGGTCGTCGCGCACGGGCGCTGTACCGGCATCTCGCCACGCGGGCGATGGCTGGGCGCGCGCGCCCAGCCGATCTCGCTGGTTGAATCTCCTTTCGACATTCCGGATGGGTGACGTTTTCCATGCCCGATTTCACCGTCATCCAGTGGACGCTCGCCGCGCTCTCGGCCTTCTGCTCCGGCGTGTCGAAGGCGGGTCTTGCGGGGATGGGCCTGCTGGGCGTGACGTTGATGGCCGCCGCGGTGCCTGGCAAAGCCTCCACCGGCATCGTCCTGCCGCTGCTGATCTTCGCCGACCTGATTGCCGCGTCGGTGTTTCGCCAGCACGTTCAGTGGGCCCAGCTTCGGCGGCTCGCCTGGCCGGTGTGCCTGGGCATTGTCGTCGGCTGGCTTCTCTTGATGACGATCCCGGACGCCGCCTTCAGGCCGTTGATCGGAGCGATGGTGATCGCGATGCTGGTGCTTCAGGTGGCGCGGCAGCGGCTGCCGCGTTTCGACGCCGTGCTGCCGCACTCGCCGGTGTTCGCCTGGTTTGCCGGGCTGCTGACCGGCACGGCCACGATGGTGGCCAACGCGGCCGGGCCGATCGCGTCCACGTACCTCATCATTCTCTCGTTTCCCAAGCAGCAGTTCGTGCACACGATGGCGTGGCTGTTCCTGTTCGTGAATCTGTTCAAGGTGCCGTTCGGCGTGCAGTTGGGCCTCATCAACATCCGATCGCTTGCGCTGAATGCGTGGCTGGTTCCGGCGGTGCTGGCCGGGTTGTGGACCGGGCGGCTGCTGGTGGCAAAGGTTCCCGAGCGGATTTTCCAGGCCGTCGTGCTGGGCCTGGCCGCGGTGAGCGCCGCATGGCTGCTGGTCGGATAGGAGAACGAACCATGGCGAAGACTCTGGAGGCCGGGGTGTTTTCCCCGGCCCTGATGGACGACATTCGAAATCAGTTTGCGTACGTCGACTGGGACCCCTACTCGGGACAGCGAATCTTCTTCGACGCCGCGTCGGGATCGTGCCGCCCGTACCGGGTCATCGACGCAATTGCGCGGGAGACGTGCCTGCCAGATCAGCAGGGACGCGCCAATCCCGGATCCGCGCACGCCGTCGAAGTGACTGCGAAGGGCATCGACGATCTCATGGTGTTTTTTGGCGCCGCCTCCGGGCACGTCATTCCGGGATGGAGCAGCAGCCATGTGATCTACCGCATCATCGATGCCGTGCTCGCGTCGGTGCCGGGCACCAACGTGGTGACCACGGGCCTCGATCACGCGTCGGTCCGGAGCGCGCTGACCCAGTTCGCCGCGACCTACGGCAAGACCGAGCGGGTGGCGGAGCCGAACCGAGAGACGGCGTCGGTCGAGCTGCCCCGTCTCCTCGAACTGATCGACCGCGACACGTGTCTGCTCGCCGTCACCCACACCTCGAACGTCACCGGCGAAGTCTACGACGTCGAGACGATCGTCCGCGAGGCCAGGAACATCAAGCCCGACCTGTACGTCATGGTGGACGGGGTGCAGTACTCACCGTCGGGGCCGATCGACGTCGAGGCGATTGGCGCTGATGCGTACGTCATCGCGCCGTACAAGAACTTCGGCGTCAAGGGCTGCGGCTACGCGCACGCGTCGGATCGGATGGCCAGGCTTCCGCACTGGAAGTACCTGTTCAAGCCCGACACCAGCTGGGACCTCGGGGGCGTCGAACACCAGTCGTATGCGGCGTGGTCGGCGGTGGTCGACTACCTCTGCTGGCTCGGACGGCACTTTACCGATGCCACAGACAGGCGCGCGCTGGTGGTCACCGCCATGACGCATGTGAAGCGTCACCTGGAGGGGTTGCTGTCGATCCTGCTCGACGGAACCGACGCGATTCCCGGTCTCCGGCAGATGGGGCACGTCAGCGCGTACGGCATCGGGACCGACCTCACGAAGCAGTCGCTGCTGGTGGGCTTCAATCTGGATGGCATGACGTCGGCTGAGGGGTGCGACCGCTATCGGCACGAACAACTGCGGCTGCATGCGACGGGGCACGACCCCTTCTTCGGGCTGATGCTGAAACAGTTGGGCATATCGAGCTTCATCCGCCTGTCGGGCAGCCACTACAACACGCCGCGCGAGATCGAGCGATTCCTCGAGGCGACCGCGACATTCGCCCCCGCGTCGGCGTAGATCGCCGCAGGCGGAGCCCGCGAGATCCCGCAGGAGTGGCCGCGGCCGCCGCCCCTGGCTGCCGCCGCCGGGCTCCCGAATTGCCTGCGGTATAATCGGCCAGGCTTCCATACGCCATGTTCCTGATGCCCGGCGCCCGTCTGGGTTCGTACGACATCGCCGCGCCACTGGGCGCGGGCGGGCCCGCCTTCGCTCTCACGGCGACCCAGGGCGAGCTACGGCGAGGTCTCGCCGAAGCCCAGCGGGAGCGTCGATGCTGAACGGCGAACATCTCGGGCCGTATGACGTGCTGGCGAAGCTGGGCGCAGGCGGAATGGGCGAGGTCTACCGCGCTCGCGACAACAGACTGAATCGCGAGGTCGCGATCAAGATTCTGCCAGAGGCGCTCGCGGCCGATCCGTTGGCGCTGGCGCGATTTGAACGCGAGACGCAGGCCGTGGCCGCGCTGTCGCATCCCAACATCCTCAGCATCCACGACGTCGGCGTTGAGCGGGGTGTTCCCTACGCGGTGATGGAATTGCTGGAAGGCCAGACCCTCCGGGACCAGATGTCTGGCGGACCAATCGCCCCGCGCAAGGCCATCGAATACGCGCTGCAGATCGCGGCGGGCCTTGGAGCGGCGCACGCCCGCGCCATCACGCATCGCGATCTCAAACCCGAGAACGTCTTCGTCACTCGCGACGGACACGTGAAGATTCTCGATTTCGGGCTCGCAAAACAGTGTTCCGCGGTGCCGGTGGAAGGGACCGCCGTCGACACGAGGCATCTGGAGACCGGGCCGGGCATGGTGCTTGGAACGGTCGGCTACATGGCCCCGGAACAGGTCCGCGGCCATGAGGTCGACCCGCGCGCCGACATCTTCGCGTTTGGCGCCGTGCTCTATGAACTGCTGGCCGGACGCCGCGCGTTCCAGGGAGCCACGCCCGCTGACACGGCGAGTGCGGTGCTCAGTCAGGATCCGCCTGAGTTGGCGACGATGACCGCCGTACAGGTGCCACCCGCGCTGGACCGCATCGTCCGGCGGTGTTTGGAGAAGAATCCCGACGAGCGATTCCATTCGGCTCGGGATGTGGCGTTCGCGCTCGAGGCCATCTCGGGGTCCGGAATTGCGACGATCCAAACCCTCTCCTCGGGCGCCAGGGGTTCCCGCCCCGTGCTGGCCTGGGTCGCCTGCGGCGTGATCGTGCTGGGAGCGTTGGCCGGACTGTCGTGGTGGCGCAGTGCCAAGCCAAACGCGCCGGCCATGTATTTCTCGGCGCCGTTTCCGATAGCGGCCAGGGACATCGCCGTGGCTCCAAACGGGCACACCGTCGCGGTCGTCGGGCGGCGGGAATCCGCGCGGAGGGACGCGATCTGGCTATACGAACTGGGATCGCAAGATGCAACGAAGTTGGCAAACACAGAGGGGGCCACCTGTCCCTTCTGGTCGCCCGACGGACGATTTCTCGCGTTCTTTGCCGACGGACAACTCAAGAAGATCCTGGTCGCCGGCGGTCCTGCGCAAACCCTCTGCGACGCGGACTCGGGGCGCGGTGGCACCTGGAACAAGAATGGCGTGATTGTCTTTTCGCCGAGCGGGGCGCTGCAAACCGGTCTGTACCGGATCCCCGACACGGGCGGTGTCCCACCCACGAAGATCAGTTCACCCGATGCGAGCCGCGGCGAAGACTCCCATCGCTGGCCCGTGTTTCTCCCGGATGGCAAGCACTACCTGTATCTGGCTGCCACGTTTGGCGGGGGAGGCGACGCCGACAGTCTCTTCATGGGGTTGCTGGATTCAGACGAGAAGAGATTCGTCGTGAAGACGCCAGCCAACGCGGTCTACGCTTCTCCGGGCTACTTGATCTACTACCGGGACCGGACCCTGTTCGGCCAGCGTTTTGACCCGACGTCGCTCGCGTTGACGGGAGAGCCGGTCGCCATTCTGACCGACGTCCAATACCTGTCGCGAATCGCGAAAGTGGCACTGGCCGTGTCGGAAGATGGCCGCCTGTTCGCGCAGAAGAGCAGCGAGGCGTCACTTTCGCGGCTTACGTGGTTCGACAGAAAAGGCAACGAGACCGGCGCGGTGGGTGCGCCCGACAACTACGCCAACGTCGCGCTGGCACGGGATGGCCGGTTTGTCGCCGTGGACAAGACCGACAACACGAATCAGAACGACGACGTGTGGACCTACGACACGCGCGGGGAGCGTGCGATGCGGCTCACCTTCGACCCCGGGAATGACGCAGAACCGGTCTGGAGTCCGGATGGTGCGCGGGTCGTCTTCTCCTCCAACCGACGACATCAGTTCGACCTGTACGTGAAGAACACCGACGGTTCGCAGGCCGAGCAACTCATCGCGCATGGCGATGCCGACAGCAGCCCGAGTGACTGGTCCCGGGACGGCCGGTTCATCTTGTACACGGGCGGACGAGATCTCTGGATCCTGACGTTCCCTGAGCTGAAGAGCCGCCGTCTCGTGAAAGCCGTGTCGGCCGTCAAGGGCGGCCAGTTCTCTCCCGACGGCAAGTGGGTGGCGTACGCGTCGAATGAAACTGGAAAGTGGGAGATCTACGTGACGGACTTTCCCGACGCGAAAGGGAAATGGCAGGTGTCGGTGGCGGGAGGCGAACAGCCTCGGTGGGCTGGCGATGGGAAGGAAGTCTTCTTCCTGGCTCCCGACGACAAGATCATGGCGGCACCGGTGAAGGCCGGCACCAGCTTCGACCATGGCACGCCGGTCGCACTCTTCCAGGTGACGCCGCGAGACACGGTCGCCACGCATGAACAAGCCAATTACGACGTGGATCCGACGGGCCAGCGTTTCCTGGTGAACACGCAGGTGAAGAAGTCCGAGTCTCAGCCGTTCTCCATCGTGCTCAATTGGGACGCGGCGCTGAAGAGATAGGTGCCCGGTGTTGGCCCTGGGGTCATGCAGAAGGAGCGTGTCATGCGGATAGCGATGCCGAACCTCGGCGGCCGATTCGTTGCGTGGTGTGGTGTCGTCGTGGCCTTCGCGATGGCCATGATTGGCGCGGTCCTCGCTCAATCCCCGGCCCGATCCGGAGCCGCGCCCCGCTACGACCTCGTCATTGCCAACGGTCACATCATCGACGGCACAGGCTCGCCCTGGTACGCCGCCGACGTGGGGATCTCGGGCGGGAAGATCGCGGCCATCGGTCGTCTATCGGACGCCGCGGCCACGCGCCGCATCGACGCCCACGGGATGATTGTGGCGCCCGGTTTCATCGACATGCTGGGCCAGTCGGAATTGACGATCCTGGTGAATCCGCATCTGCCGTCGAAGATCTTCCAGGGCATCACCACCGAGATCACCGGCGAGGGCGGGTCGATCGCTCCGCTCAACGATGCCATCATCGCGGCCGACCACGTGTCTTACGAGCATTACAAGATCGTGGCGGACTGGCGGTCGCTGTCGCAGTACTTCGCGCGGCTCGAGAAGCAGGGGATGGGCATCAACCTCGCTACGTACGTTGGAGCGAGCCAGGTTCGTCGAATGGTACTCGGTGACGACGACAAGCAGCCGACGCCAACAGAACTCGATCGCATGAAAGCGCTCGTGCGCGCGGCGATGGAAGAGGGTGCCGTCGGGCTGTCGACGGCCCTGGTGTATACGCCGGCAGCCTACTCGACCACCGAGGAGATCGTCGCTTTGGCCCGCGAGGCCTCGCGTTACGGAGGCGTGTACGCGACACATATGCGGTCGGAGGGCGCGCGGATCTTCGAGGCGATCGACGAGGCGGTGCGCGTCGGGCGCGAGGCCGGCATTCCCGTCGGCATCTGGCACCTCAAGGCTGACGGCAAACCCCAGTGGGGATGGATGCCGAAGATCGTCGCCAGAATCCAGGCGGAGCGCCGGAGCGGGCTCGACATCAGCGCCGACACGTACGCGTATCCCGCGTGGTTCAATAACATGTCGTCGTTCCTGCCTTATTGGGTGCACGATGGCGGCGACAAGAAGATGATCGAACGCCTCAAGGACCCGGCGACCCGCGCACGCATCCGACAGGAGATGGTGACGCCGAGTTCGGCGTGGGACAACGACTGGCTGCAAATCTCCGGCCCGGAGGCCATCGTCATCGCCGTCGTGCAGAACCCGAAGTTGCTGCCGCTCCAGGGCAAGACGCTCGCGCAGATTGCGAAGGACCGTGGTGCCGACCCCCTCGACACGATGCTGGATATTCTCGTCGAGGACGACGGGTTCACCAGTAACGCCGTATTCGCCATGTCCGAGTCCGATGTCCTGCTAGCCCTGCAACAGCCGTGGACGGCGGTGAACAACGACTCGCAGGGAACGGCGCCCGACGGGCTTCTGGGGCAGGAGCATCCTCACCCGCGCGCCTACGGCGCGTTCCCCCGCATTCTGCGCAAGTACGTTCGCGAGGAGCACGCGCTCACCCTCGAGGATGCCATCCGGAAGTTCACCTCTCTGGCGGCACAGCGGATGAGGCTGGCCGACCGCGGTGTGTTGAAGACGGGGATGTGGGCCGACGTCGTCATCTTCGACCCGGACGAGGTGCGTGACCTCGCGACCTTCGAGAACCCGAATCAGTTGTCGGTTGGCATGTCCTACGTCCTGGTCAACGGCGTTCCCGTCATTGCGGACGGGAAGATGACCAACGCGCTGCCCGGGAGGGTTGTGCGCGGACCGGGTTACCGCCCGGGCACACGGTAGTCTGGAGTATCGATGAGTCTCGCGCCAGGAACTAGGCTCGGGCCGTTTGAGGTGCTGGCGAAGCTGGGCGTTCAGCGGACTTGCCTCGCCGAAGCCGACCTGAGAGGCCGCGGATGATTGGCCAGGAACTCGGTCCCTACCGCGTCCTGTCGAAGGTCGGCGAAGGCCCCTCGACAGCAGTCTGGAGTCGTCGATGAGCCTCGCGCCAGGAACCAGGCTCGGCTCGTATGAGGTGATCGCCCCGCTCGGGGCAGGCGGGATGGGCGAGGTGTATCGAGCCCACGACAGCAAGCTCAAGCGGGACGTCGCGCTCAAGATTCTGCCGGCGGCGTTTGCGGCCGATCCGGACCGCCGCGCGCGGTTCACGCGCGAAGCGCAGGTGCTCGCGGCGCTCAATCATCCGCACATCGCGGCCATCTACGGCGTCGAAGAGGCAAGCGTGTCGACCGCGTCAGGAACCTCGACCGTGACGGCGCTCGTCCTGGAGCTTGTCGAAGGTCCGACGCTCGACGAGCGAATCGCCGGGAGGGCCATGCCGGTTTCCGAGGCGCTGGCGATTGCGGCGCAAATCGCCGACGCGTTGGAGGCGGCGCACGAGAAGGGCATCGTCCACCGCGATCTCAAACCCGCCAACATCAAGCTCACAGCGGACGGGCGCGTGAAGGTGCTGGATTTTGGGCTGGCCAAAGCGCTCGGTGCGGAGGGGGCGAGCGCGACGGCGGACGCCATCAACTCGCCGACCATGACCGCGATGGCCAGTCGGCTTGGAGTGATCGTGGGGACCGCGGCCTACATGAGCCCGGAGCAGGCGAAAGGAAAATCGGTCGACAAGCGGACCGACATCTGGGCGTTCGGCTGTGTGCTGCACGAGATGCTGACCGGCCGGCGGGCGTTCGTCGGCGATGATGTGACGGACTTCATCGTGGCGGTGATGACGAAGGAGCCGGACTGGCCGGCGCTTCCATCGGCGACACCTCCGCGCATCGTCGCGTTGCTGAAGCGATGCTTGAAGAAGGACCCGCGAGAGCGGTTGCGCGACATCGGCGACGCGCGAATAGAGATCAACGAGGTCGCGGCACATTCCGGTCTCGGCAGTGGTCCTGTGTCCTCCGGCCCAGCGCCCACCGGCCCGGCCGCCGTGCCGGCGCGCCAACGCGGCGCGCGGATCGTCGCGTGGGTGTGTGCCGGCGGACTGCTGGGAGCCGCGGTGCTGGCCGCCGCCCTGTTCGCTTTCGGCGTGATTCCGATCAGAGAGGCCATCCCCAACGCGCCGGTGATCCGGTTCTCCGTCGCCGTGCCGAAAGGTGCGGCGTTTCCGCAGATTTCTCCGGATGGTCGGCTGCTCGCTTTCATCGGGATCGACGGGCGGATCTGGCTGCGCCCCCTGGACCAACTGGACCCGAGACCGCTAGCGGGAACCGAAGACGCGAGGGATCCGTTCTGGTCGCCCGACAACCGATTTCTGGGGTTTTTCGCGCACGGCAAGGTGCAAAAGGCAGACGTCACCGGTGGGCCGCCCATAGACCTCTGCGACGTGACGGGCGGACTGGGAGGCGCCTGGAGCCGCGACGACGTGATCGTCTTCGCGCCGCGGAGCGGCGGCAGGCTGCAACGGGTGCCGGCGGCCGGGGGCCAGCCGTTGCCGGTCACAGGGCTCGATAAACTGGCTCAGCGGCATGGCTCTGCGAACTTCCTGCCGGACGGCCAGCACTTCGTGTTTTGGGCCTATACGTCAACCGGTGCCCACGCGTATCTCGGGTCTCTGGCTTCTCCCGACACGACGTTGCTGCCCGCCATTACCGCGCCTCCCGCCTACGTTCCCGGCGCGTTACTGTTCAAGCGCGGGAGCACGCTCATGCGTCAGTCGTTCGATCTGGCGCGTCTCGAGACGACGGGAAATCCGGTGCCGGTTGCGGAGCGAGTGGCGGAGTTTTCGGTCTCGTCCACCGGGATCCTGGTCTTCACGCCAGAGCCTGAACCGTTGATGCGCCGCCTGGTCTGGGTGGATCGGCGCGGTGCCGTCACGCCACTGTCCTTGGCACCAGGCGATTACAGCGACCCCAGTCTGTCGCCCGACGGAAAGCAGATCGCGCTGGTGCGCCGCGACGAGAGCGGCGCGCACATCTACGTGTATGACATCGAGCGGGGAACGATCCAGAAGCGGACCTTCGAAGGCGACAACTGGTTTCCAATTTGGTCGCCCGACGGCCGGTTCCTGACCTTCACCCATGGGCCGGAGTACATCGGTCCATTGATGAAGTTGGCGGCCGACGGCAGCGGTCAGGCGATCACGCTGGTGACCGACGACCAGCGTGGCGGCGAAAAAGTCGCGACGTCCTGGTCGCCCGACGGCCGGTTGCTGCTGTTCCAGAACAACCAGGACGTCATCGTCCGCGATACGGACGGAACGCTGCATCCGACGTTGGCGACAGCCGCCTTCGAACGTGAAGGACGTTTCGCGCCCGGCGGCCGGTGGATGTCGTATCGGTCGAACGCGACGGGGCGCGACGAGGTGTACGTGCAGTCGTATCCGACAGGTAGCGGCAAGTGGCAGATCTCGACCGAGCGCGGAGCCCAGGCGATGTGGGCCAGCAGCGGACGCGAGCTGTTTTATAAGAGCGGAAACAGAATGATGGTCGTGGATGTCGACACCGGCCCGACGTTCAAGGCCGGTACCCCGCGGTTGCTCTTCGAGATGCCGCAACCCGAGCGCGATCTCGGCGATCCCTTGCGCTACGGCGTGACGCCGGATGGCCAGCGATTCCTCGTCGTGACGACCGGACAGGGCGAATCCGGTGCCGGGTCGACGCAGATCATCGTCGTGCAGAACTGGGCTGGAGATCTCAAACGGACCGGGCAGGCGAAGTGACGCGATGAGCATCAAACCCGGAGCGACAGTCGGGCCGTATGAGGTGCTGGCGAAGCTGGGCGTTCAGCGGACTTGCCTCGCGGAAGCCGACCTGAGAGGCCGCGGATGATTGGCCAGGAACTCGGTCCCTACCTCGTCCTGTCGAAGGTCGGCGAAGGCCCCTCGACAGCAGTCTGGAGTCGTCGATGAGCCTCGCGCCAGGAACCAGGCTCGGCTCGTATGAGGTTGTCGCCCCGCTCGGGGCAGGCCCCTCGACAGCAGTCTGGAGTCGTCGATGAGCCTCGCGCCAGGAACCAGGCTCGGCTCGTATGAGGTTGTCGCCCCGCTCGGGGCAGGCGGGATGGGCGAGGTGTACCGGGCACGCGACACTCGGCTCGACCGCACGGTCGCGATCAAAGTGCTGCTGCCGGATGTCGCCGCCGACGGTGAGCGACGCGAGCGGTTCCAGCGCGAGGCGCGCGCCGTCGCTGCGCTCAACCATCCCCATATCGCCATCCTGTACGACATCGGCGAGGTCCCCAATCCCGACTCCAACGACCCGCGGTCCCCGACAGTGCAGTACCTCGTGATGGAGTACCTGGATGGCGAATCGCTGGCCGCACGGATCGCGCGCGGAGCCTTGCCGCTCGACGAGGCACTGCGTCACGCCATTGCCATCGCCGACGCGCTCGACAAGGCGCACCGCGCCGGCATCGTCCACCGCGACCTGAAGCCCGCCAACGTGATGCTCACGAAGACGGGCGCCAAGTTGCTGGATTTTGGCGTGGCGAAACTGCGCCCAACCGCGCCAGGTGCCGTGGCGAGAATGACAGCAGCGCCGACAACCGGGCCACCGTTGACAGGTCAGGGCACCATTCTCGGGACGCTGCATTACATGGCGCCCGAGCAACTCGAGGGCAAGGAGGTCGACGCCCGCGCAGACATTTTTTCGTTTGGCGCCCTCGTCTACGAGATGGTGACAGGGAAGAAGACATTCGACGGGACCAGCCCAGCCAGCGTGATTGGCGCGATCTTGAAAGACGAGCCGCCGGCAATGTCCGCCGCGCAGCCGGTCAGCCCGGCGATGCTCGACCGGACGATCATGACGTGCCTCGCCAAGAACCCGGATGATCGGTGGCAGACCGCGTCCGATCTCCGGCGAGAACTGACGTGGATCGGCCAAAGCGGAGGGGCCGACGTGGGGCCCCGCGTGTCGGCCGCCGGTGTCGGCCTGCGCGCCCGAACCGGCTGGGTTGCTGCCGCCATCCTGGCGGTCTTGTTTGTCTGCGCCAGTGCACTGGCGACCGCGTTGTGGTCTCGCACACCCACCGGGGACGAGCCACCGATGCGCTTCCGGTTCGATCTGCCGGCCACGGCGAAATCGGGGGGCAACGGGTGGAATCCGCGCGTGTCTCCCGACGGGCGTCAGATCGTCTTTGCGGCGACGACCGGCGATGGGAAGACGTTGCTGTGGGTGCGGGCGCTCGATTCGTTGACCGCCCGGTCGCTGCCGGGCACCGATGGCGCCGACATGCCGTTCTGGTCGCCCGACAGCCGCTCGATCGGGTTTGGCGCCGGTGGCAAGATCAAGCGGATCAGTCCGTCCGGGGGGATTCCGGAGACCGTGTGCGATGTCGGGCTGGACCTCCGGGGAAGTGCGTGGAACGCCGACGGCGTCATCGTCTTTGGAACCGCCGGCGGTGAAGGCGGACTGAGCCGCGTGGCTGCCTCCGGCGGAACGCCTGTGTCGGTGACGACACTCGACAAGTCGCACGGCGAGAACTCGCATCGCTGGCCGGAGTTTCTTCCGGACGGGCGGCACTTCTTGTTCACTGTGCGAAGCGAGCAGCCGGAGTACCACGGCATCTACGTCGGATCGATCGACTCCCCGGTGCGCAAGCGCGTCATCGGGGCGTTGTCGAACGTGGGGATCGCGCCACCCGATTTCCTGATCTTCTATCGCGACGGGAATCTGTTCAGTCAGCGATTCGATCCCGGCGCATTGGACGTTGTGGGAGATCCCGCGCTTGTCGCGCAAGGGGTGGCGTACACGCTGGGCACGGCAGCTGCGGCATTTTCCGTATCGAACAGCGGGCTCCTGATCTATTCGAGCGCCTTCGACACACCGGGCCGAGCGCTGGCGTGGATGGATCGTCGCGGTCGGCAACTGGCCTTGGCCGGAGAGGGGTACGCGCCGGCCATCTCGCCGGACGGCTCCCGCGTGGCCGCCTTGCGGATCGACCCGCGGACGGGGACCTCTGACGTCTGGGTCGTCGATGGGGCTCGCGGCGTGGATACCGCGGTCACCCGTCATCCGGCCTACGACGAAGACCCTGTCTGGTCGCCGGACGGAACCAGGCTGGTGTTCGCATCCCAGCGGGAGGGGCCCAAGAAGATCTACGAAAAGTCGGTCGGCAGCGGAATACCGGAGACGCGGATTCTCGATTCCACGACCAATAACCGACCCATGGACTGGACCGCCGACGGACGGTTCATCGTCTATCTCAGTCAGATGTCGGGCAGTGGCATGGTCCTGTGGGCGCTGCCGATGGCCGGGGATCGTCAACCGGTTTCGATCGTCGGTTCTGGTGTTGCGGCCAGTCAGGGCCACGTGTCGAAGGACAGTCGCTGGATCGCGTACAGCTCCAACGAATCGGGCCGCTCCGAGATCTACGTCCAGGCGTTTCCTGCGGGCGCCAAAGCCTGGACGATTTCGAGCGCCGGCGGATCCGATCCCAGATGGCGGCGAGACGGCAAGGAGCTGTTCTATCTGGCCAGTGACGGAAAACTGATGGCCGTGTCTGTTGCCGCGGCCCAGACCAGCACGCCTCAATTCGGTGCGCCCGTGGCCCTGTTCGACACAGGGATGTCGGACGCCCAACGGGCCGGTCCCCTCTACGACGTGAGTCCGGACGGCCAGCGATTCATCCTGCCCGTCGGCGCTGACCGGGCGCTGCCGATCACCGTGGTCGTGAACTGGAGAGCCGCGTTGAAGAAATAAGGGATCGATTTGGAAGGAGCCTTAACGATGGCGCGCAAGTTCCTCGCTCTGATGATTGCGGCTTCTGGTCTCGCGCTCGGCGGCCAAGGCCTCGTGAAGGCCCAACCGCCTGATGGCGCCGCGGCCCGCGTGACAGCACTGGCCGACGCATACGTTCGTGACTACTTCGATGCGTTTCCGGAACAGGCGCTGCTCAATGGCGCTGAGGATCTGCATTCCGGGCAGCTTGCCGATCACAGCCTGCCTGCGCTGGCCCGATGGGCAGCGCGCGAAGATGCGATGCTCACGCAACTCAAGGGGATTGATGCCGCGACGCTGACGGGTAGGCCGCAGGAGTTTACGTACAAATTCCTCCAGAATCAACTCGAGTCGGCGGTCGCGTTTCGGTCGTGCCGCATCGAACTGTGGGACGTGAGCCCCACATGGACGGGCTGGCAGGCAACGTTGGCCGTGGTCGCGGGGCAGCAGGCCACGGGCACGGCGGATCAGCAGCGAAGCGCGGTCGCGAGATTCTCGCAGCTCCCGAAGTACCTGGATGACGAGATCGACAATCTGAGGGAAGGGCTGCGGCTCGGCTACACGGCTCCAAAGCACAACGTACGGACCGTGGTCGCGCAGATGGATGCCCTGCTTGCGGCTCCGGTGGCGGAATCACCGTTTGTGGCCATGGCGAAGGCCGACTCCACCGCGTTTCGGAAGGACCTCGAGACACTTGAGCTCACCAGGATTCGTCCGGCCATCAAGAAGTATCGCGACTTTCTCGAGACGAACTACCTGCCGGCCGCCCGAGAGAAAATCGGCGTGTCCGAGAACCCCGGCGGCGCCGCATGCTACCAGGCGGCGATCGCGTATCACGCGACTGTGAAGATGGCGCCTCAGCAGGTCCACGACCTGGGCTTGGCGCAGATGGCCAAGATCGAGGATGGACTAAGAGCGATTGGACGTCGTAGCTTCGGCACGGAGAATCCTGCCGCATTGTTGACGCTCGCCAGGACCGACCCGAAGTACCGGTTCAAGAGCCGGGAAGAGTTGATCAAGTACGCGGAAGCCGCGGTGGAACGGGCGCGGCTGGCCTTGCCGAACGCCTTTGGCCGGCTTCCGAAAGCGAGGGTGATTGTCGAGCCGTATCCGCCGTATCTCGAGAAGTCGGCGCCGGGCGGCGAATCCATCTCGCCCACCGCGGACGGCAAGCCGGGCAAGTACCTCATCAATGCCTACAAGGCCGATGAACAGAACAAGGCCGGCCTCGAATCGACCGCCTTCCACGAGACGTACCCTGGCCATCAGATGCAAGGTGCGATTGCCCTCGAACGCAACGGCCTGCATCCGATCCAGCGCTTCTTCTTCCTGTCGGGATTCGGCGAAGGGTGGGCGCTCTATAGCGAGCGGTTGGCGGACGAACTGGGGCTGTTCACGGGCGACATCGACCGGCTCGGACAGTTGTCGGAGGAAGCCCTGAGGGCGGCGCGCCTGGTCGTCGATTCCGGGATGCACGCACTTGGATGGACGCGCGCCCAAGCCGTGGATTACATGCTGGCGCACACGGCAAGCACTCGCGATGCGGCCGAAGCCGAGATCGATCGCTACATCGCCGTGCCAGCGCAAGCGACGTCCTACATGATTGGGAACCTCGAGATTCGTCGGCTCCGCGACCAGGCCACGGCCACCCTCGGCGCCAAGTTCGACCTGCGAGCATTCCACGACGTGGTGCTCGAAGACGGCACGCTGCCGCTGTGGGTGCTGCGGCAGAAAGTCGAGCGCTGGGTGGCGAGCCAGGGTAAGTAGCCGGCAAATCAGGCTGAAAGGAAACGCCTGGTCCTGGCGGACGCGGCCCGGCGACCTTGAGATCTTCGGCGAGCCGGACGAGTCGTGACATGAACGCGGCTCCGGGTGTCCAGAGCCTGGCGCCGGCCTTCACCAAGGCATCAATGAAGGCGCCCGCTTCTTCCGGCGTCGACGGGCGGCCCGCCGTCAGCCCGGAGCGTGTGGGTCACGCGCGAGCCAGAAGCCGCTCCACGCGTTGAAGGTCCTCGGTCGTGCCCTTCAAGTCGAGCAGCGGAGCCAGTTGAGCGAGAATCAGTTCGCCATCCAGGCGCTTCCCTTGTCGGACGACGATGCCCGCGATGTCCAGCCAGTCTTTGTCTCGCCCGGCGAACGCCTTGAAGACGACCAGATCTTCTGCGCTGCAAGTTCGAATAGTCTGTTGGCCTGACAACGGCCACGCACTCGCACGCTCGACCGCGTGTTCTTCGAATGGCATCGCGCCGAGCGCGACGTCCACCGGAATCGTTCCGGCTTCGAGCAGGAGGACGCGATATTGCACGGCGAATGTGCGGGCGTCCTCTCTCCGGCCGCGGAACCTGTGCAGCAGCGCGTCGATGTAGTGCTCTTCGCCGCCGAAGCCGGTCAGCACGGTCAGGTCCACGTCTTGAGTCAGGCGGGGCTCACCCCAGCGAATGACGGCCAACGCTCCAATAAAGCAGAATCGCCAACCCTGGCTCTCGCAGAAATGTTCGACATCGATCGCGGCGGCAAAGATCGGGTTCACGGCGCAACTTTGCGGTGAAGCAGGGCCTGCTGACGAACGAGTCCGGATGAGAGCTTTCGGTCTTCTGCCACCGTCGCGAGACCGCCGAGCGACAGCAATGCGTCTGCGGCGTCCAACGCGCGCTGTGCGGACAAGGCCCGGATTTCGCCAGCGCGCTGAGCGTCGAGCGCGATGCGCGCCGCGCTCCACTGCGCTATCCAAGCCTGCCTTTGGGTTTCGGTCGGCATCGCAAGATTATCCTCCATTCCTCCGTCTGCGGGCACCGAACGCAAGATCGGTCGTGATCGCCAACTGCGCCGCCGTGAAGCCCTACCGTCCGCGCGTTGCCAGCCTGTAGCAGTCCGCCGCCCAGCCGTGGACTGACCGACGTATAATCGCAAGGGTTTTCCACCATATGTCCTTGTTGTCCGGCACCCGCCTCGGGCCGTACGAGATCCTTGCCCCGCTGGGCGCCGGGGGCCCGCCTCCGCTCGCGTTGGCGTTGATGCGCGAGCTACGGCGAGGTCTCGCCGTAGCCCAGCGGGAGCGGCGATGCTGAACGGCGAACATCTCGGGCCGTATGAGGTGCTGGCGAAGCTGGGCGAAGGCGGAATGGGCGAGGTGTACCGGGCTCGGGACGCGAAGCTCAATCGCGACGTCGCCATCAAGATCTTGCCCGAGGCGCTCGCTGCGGATCCCGCCGCGCTGGCGCGATTCGAGCGCGAAGCGCAGGCCGTGGCGGCGCTCTCGCATCCCAATATTCTCAGCATCTTCGACTTCGGGCGCGAGGGCGCGACCGCGTATGCGGTGATGGAGTTGCTCGAGGGCGAAACGCTGCGCGCGCGGCTCTCGCAGGGTGCGCTGCCGCCGCGCAAGGCGATCGATCTCGCCGTCCAGATCGCCGACGGCTTGGCCGCCGCGCACGAGAAGGGCATCGTGCACCGCGACTTGAAGCCCGAGAACATCTTCGTCACCGGCGAGGGGCGCGCGAAGATTCTGGATTTCGGCGTGGCGAAGCGGGCAGGCGGCCCAGGCGAGGGTGGCGCGAACGCCGAGACACGCGTGGCGCAGACGGGTCAGGGCACGGTGCTGGGCACGGTGGGGTACATGTCGCCCGAGCAGGTGCGCGGCGAGGCGGTGGACCATCGCTCGGACCTCTTCGTGTTTGGCGCGGTACTGTACGAAATGCTGGCCGGGCGGCGCGCCTTCCACGGCGCGACACCGGCCGACACGGCGAGTGCGATTCTGAAAGAGGACCCGCCGGACATTTCGGCCGCCACCACCGGCTCTCTGCCCACGCTGCAGCGCATCGTGCAGCACTGCCTGGAAAAGAAACCGGCCGAACGCTTCCAGTCGGCGCGCGACGTCGCCTTCGCACTGCAGGCGTTCTCCACCGCGTCGGGAACCTCGACGGCTGCGACGGCCGGCGCGGCGAGTCCGCGGTTTCGCCTGTCCGCTTGGATGTGGACTCTCGGCGCGGCGGCGGCGGCCGTCATCACCGCCCTCGTGCTCTATCACCCCAGGGCCGCGCCACACGAGTTCACGCGGCTCACCTATCGCCTCGGCACCGTCATCAGAGCCCGCTTCAGTCCCGACGGCGAAACCGTCGTGTACAGCGCCTCCTGGGAAGGCCGCCCCATCGAAGTATTTGTCGTGTCTGCCAACGGCGCCAATCCCCGCAGCCTGGGCAACCCGGGCAACGTCGTGTGTTCGGTCTCTTCGAGAGGCGATGTCGCCGTGCTGGACGTTCGCGCGCAGACCCCGAACGGGGAAAAGACGCTGGCGGTGCTGCCGAGAGACGGTGGCGCGGCCAGAGCCGTTCTCGAGAACGTCCGGGATGCCGACTTTGGACCGAATGCGGATGAACTCGCCGTAGTCCACCGGATTGGAGACAAGGACATCCTCGAGTACCCGATCGGAACGAAACTCTACGAATCGACCAAGTGGCTCTTTTCTCCGCGCGTGTCGCGTGACGGCCAGCGGGTCGCAGTCTTCGAGTCGAGCGGAGAGAACTCCCGCGTGATTGTCGTCGACCGGCAGGGAGGCACGCGCGTCTTCGCGACGGGGATGCCGGCCGCGTCCCCGGCACTCTCGTGGTCGCCCAATGGCGAGGAGATCTGGCTGTCGATAGCCATGGGCCGCGGACAGCTGACGAAGACCTATGCGGTCGATGCCGGAGGTACGCTCAGGCTCCTATTCCAGGATCCCTCTCTCATCGAATTTGCGGATGTGAGCCGCGACGGGCGAGCCCTCTACGTTCGGAACATCAGCCGGACCATGGCGCGAATCAAGGCTTCGGGTGAAAAGGTCGAGCGCGACTTTTCGTGGCTTGATCGCACCGAAGTCCAGGACCTCAGCGCCGACGGGAAGACGCTGATTTTTGGAGAAGGTGGAGATTGGCGGCAGGCCGGAGAATCAGATCAGGCTTTCATGGTGACGACCACCGGCGGGCTGCCGACCCGCCTCGGGTCTGGCGCGCCGAACGCCCTGTCCCCTGATGGCGCGTGGGTGTTCGGAATAACGACGGGAGTGCCTTCGAAGGGAGTCCTGTATCCGACCGGACCCGGACAGCCCCGCGTGCTCGACATTCCCGGCCTTTCGGCGGTGCTTGGAGGCAGCGTACTCGCGGGTGGCAAACGCGCACTGGTCGCCGGCCGCGAGCCTGGTCAGACGCCGAAGTCTTACGTGGTCGATCTCGACACGGGCCGCCAGCGTGTGCTTTCCGAGGATGGCGTCGTTGCGTCGTTTGACGGCGCGCGCATTGCCTATCGCGATCGGGACGGAAACTTCGCGATTCAGCCGATTGACGGAGGCGCCGCGCGCGTTGTCGGGAAACTGGAGAAGACTGAGGCGCCGACCCGATGGAGTGTGGATGGGAATTCGGTCTATCTGGGGAGGGCCGGCGAAACAGAAACTGGCGCGACGACCATGAGCATGGTCATCGATCGGTGGGATCTGGCCACCGGCAAGCGCACGCTCTGGAAGCGGCTGAGTCTTGCGCCTTCGGCGATGACAACCGGCTTCTTCACCGTCGCCATCGCGCCCGAAGCCGACGCGTATGCCTACTCATACGGGATTCAGCAGGCCTCCGACCTCTTCGTGGTGAAGGGACTTCGATGACCGACGTATAATCGCAGAGGTTTTCCACAATATGCCTTTGCTGTCCGGCACCCACCTCGGGCCGTACGAGATCCTCGCCCCGCTGGGAGCAGGCGGCCCGCCTCCGCTCGCGTTGGCGTTGATGCGCGAGCTACGGCGAGGTCTCGCCGTAGCCCAGCGGGAGCGGCGATGCTGAACGGCGAACATCTCGGGCCGTATGAGGTGCTGGCGAAGCTGGGCGAAGGCGGAATGGGCGAGGTCTATCGCGCCCGTGACGCGAAGCTCAATCGCGACGTCGCCATCAAGATCCTGCCCGATGCGCTCGCTGCGGATCCCGCCGCGCTGGCGCGTTTCGAACGCGAAGCGCAGGCCGTGGCGGCGCTCTCGCATCCCAACATCCTCGCGATCCACGACTTCGGCCGTGAGGGGGCGACCGCGTATGCGGTGATGGAGTTGCTCGAGGGCGAGACCCTGCGCGCCAGGCTCGCGCAGGGTGCGCTGTCGCCGCGCAAGGCGGTCGATCTCGCCGTGCAGATCGCCGACGGCTTGGCTGCCGCGCACGAGAAGGGCATCGTGCATCGCGATCTGAAGCCCGAGAACATCTTCGTCACCGGCGAGGGGCGCGCGAAGATTCTGGATTTCGGCGTGGCGAAGCGAACGGACGCGGCCCGGGAGGCGGGCACGTCAGATAGGGCGGGCGCGAACCTCGAGACGAGCCTGGCGCACACGGGCCCCGGCATGGTGATGGGCACCGTCGGATACATGTCGCCGGAGCAGGTGCGCGGCGAAGCGGTGGACCATCGTTCAGATATCTTCGCGTATGGCGCGGTGTTCTACGAAATGCTGGCGGGGCGGCGCGCGTTCCAGGGCGCGACACCGGCCGACACGATCAGCGCCATCCTCAAAGAGGATCCGCCCGAGTTGACCACCGCGACTGCTCACATTCCGCCATCACTCGACCGCATCGTCCGACGCTGCCTCGAGAAGAATCCCGACGAGCGCTTTCAGTCGGCGCGTGACGTGGCGTTCGCGCTCGAGGCGATGTCGGGATCGGGCGCCACTTCGTCTGCGGTTTCGGCCGCGCCTCCTATCAGGCGTTGGCCCCGCAGGCTGGCGTTCGCCCTTGGCGCTTTGGCCCTGCTTGGCGCCGGCGTCGTCGTGGGAACCCGCCTGACGAGCGCGCCGCCTTCGGTTGCGTTTGCAGCGAAGACGTGGGATGCGGGCTGGATCGCTAACGCCCGGTTTGGGCCGGACGGCCAGACCATCGTCTTCAGCGCCGCACAGACGGGCAATATGCCGAGCGTGTTCGTGCTCCGGCCAGGCATGGTCGCCCCGCAGTCGGTGGGCCCGCCACGCACGCATCTGCTAGCCGTGTCGTCGAAGGGTGAACTGGCCGTGCTCACCGATCCGACGCCCTACAATCCCGGGTATTCGGGCACGCTGGCCACCATGACCATGGACACGGCGCCTCGCGCGCTGCTCGAACACGTGCGCGATGCGGACTGGTCGCCGGACGGTTCGCAACTGGCCGTCATTCGCGACCTCGGGAGCCATGACCAGCTCGAATATCCCATCGGCCATCTCCTGTACGCGCCGCCATCCGGATACCTGAGCGATCTGCGCATATCGCGCGACGGCGCTCGTGTCGCGTTCACCGAGCATCAAATTCGATTCGACGACCGTGGCCCCGTCAAAGTGGTGGACCTGGCCGGGCACGTGACCACGCTCACAGCAGACTATCGCGCTGAGATGGGGCTCGCGTGGTCGGCGGATGGCCAATCCGTGTGGTTTTCGGCCTCCGATCAAGGCGACACGGCTGTTCAACCCCAGGTCGTCAATGTCGCGGGCCCTCCCAAGGTGCGGCCCGTTCTTCCGAGTGCGGGCGCGCTGGTTGTGCAGGATGTGGCCGCCAGCGGCCATGTGCTCGTCGTGCGCCACGATTGGCGATCGAGCATGCGAATGCTCTTGGCGGGCGCGGTGGCTGAGCGCGACTTCTCGGGCGCCAACCAGGGCCAGGGTGGAATACTGTCGCGTGACGGCCAATTGCTGCTCTACAGCGACCGCAGCCAGAGCGCCGGACCGAACTATGCTGTGGCGCTCCGGCGAACCGACGGCTCGCCGTCGGTTCGACTTGGCGAAGGCGATCCGTGGACGCTGTCGCCCGATGCGAAGTGGGCGCTGGCTTTCGTGGCCTCCACCGGACGACTGGTCCTGTATCCGACCGGGCCGGGGACTCCAGTTGCCGTGGACCTCGGCCCCATCGAGCACTACACGTGGGCGCAGTGGTTTCCAGACGGGACGCGCCTGCTGGTGTGCGGCAATGAACCGAAACGCGCCCCGCGGTGTTACCAACAGCCGATGGGAGGAGGGCCGCCGACGCCCGTGACGCCGGACGATGTGGAATCTGCCTTGATTGCGCCCGACGGCCGGACGCTGTTGCTGTTGAAGACATCGGGCGCGAAGCAGGTCTACGTGATCGGCGGAACCGCTGCCACGGACGCGCTCGGCATCGTCGCCACCGACGTGCCGAAGGCCTGGAGCCGCGACGGACGCTCGGTGTTCGTTCAGGCCGGCATCGTCGTGCCGGCGCGGATCGAACGCGTCGATCTCGGCACAGGAGTTCGCACTTTGGTGCGGGAACTCGCACCGCCGGATCGGTCGGGCCTTTGCTCGGTCTTTGTCGATCAGTGGCTCGACGAGGGGAAGGCGTACGTCTACGAGTTCACGTACGATCTGTCTACGCTGTTTGTCGCGACGGGAATCAAGTAATGCTAGCGTCCGGCACGCGCCTTGGCCCGTATGAGGTGCTGGCGAAGCTGGGCGAAGGCCCCTCGACATCAGTCTGGAGTCGTCGATGAGCCTCGCCCCAGGAACCAGGTTCGGCCCGTACGAGGTAGTCGCCCAGCTCGGGGCCCTTCGACCACGCTCAGGGCAAGCAGGCGGGCTTGTCTCGCCAAAGCCCAGCGGGAGCGTCCATGGTGAACGGTGACCGGCTCGGGCCGTACGAGGTCCTGGCGAAGCTGGGCGAAGGCCCCTCGACATCAGTCTGGAGTCGTCGATGAGCCTCGCCCCAGGAACCAGGTTCGGCCCGTACGAGGTAGTCGCCCAGCTCGGGGCAGGCGGGATGGGGGAGGTGTATCGGGCGCACGACGCGAAGCTCAATCGCGACGTCGCCATCAAGATCCTGCCAGAGGCACTCGCCGCTGATCCGGCCGCGCTGGTGCGATTCGAGCGCGAGGCGCAGGCGGTGGCGGCGCTGTCGCATCCCAATATTCTCAGCATCTTCGACTTTGGCCGCGAGGGCGCGACCGCGTATGCGGTGATGGAGTTGCTCGAGGGCGAGACACTGCGTGTACGGCTCGAACACGGCGCGCTGCCGGCGCGCAAGGTGATCGACCTCGCCGTGCAGGTGGGCAAGGGGCTGGCGGCCGCGCACGAAAAGGGGATCGTGCATCGCGATCTGAAGCCCGAGAACATCTTCGTCACCGGCGAGGGCGTGGCGAAGATCCTGGATTTCGGCGTGGCCAAACGCACCGGGGCCGCCGGTGAGGCAGGCGCGGCTGATGGGGCGGGCGCGACCGTCGAGACCAGTCTCGCGCACACCGGCCCCGGCATGGTGATGGGCACGGTCGGGTACATGTCGCCGGAGCAGGTGCGCGGCGAGGTCGTGGACCATCGCTCGGATATCTTCGCGTTCGGTGTGGTGTTGTACGAGATGGTGACCGGGCGGCGCGCCTTTGCTCGCGAGACGGCGGCCGAAAGCCTGGCGGCGATCCTCAAGGAGGACCCGCCAGACATCGCGTCCGGCGCATCGGGTGCCGTGCCCGCGCTCCAGCGCATCGTGCAGCATTGCCTGGAAAAGAAGCCGGCGGAACGGTTCCGCGACGCCCACGATCTGGTGTTCGCGCTGGAGACCATCAGTTCGCCGTCGACCGAATCGAATGCGCTGGTTCAGGCCAGCCGCCGCCCGACTCTGGCTCGCGTGGCCGCGTGGTCCGCGGTGCTCGCCATGATGGCGCTCGCCGTTGGTGGGTCGTGGTGGTGGAGCCGAAAGCCCAGTTCGCGGCCGACCTACACGCAGGTGACGTTCCGGCGGGGAAACGTGCTGCGGGCGCGGTTCACGTCGGACGGCCAGAACATCGTGTACTCGGCGGCCTGGGACGGCCGTCCATGCGAAATATTCCTGTCGCGGCTCGACGGGTCTGGCGTCCGCGCGATCGGGTTGCCAGGCGCCGACCTGATGGCGGTCAACGGGAAAGGAGAACTCCTCATCCTGGTAAAGTCCAGACAGTGGACCGGATCCACCGGCGGCGTCGGCACGCTGGCGCTCGCCTCGCTCGATGGTGGCACTCCGAAGGAACTCCTGGCCCACGTGCTTGGCGCGGATTTCGGGCCCGATGGCCAAAGCCTGGCGGTCGCCTACCAGGGTCAGGACGGACCTTCGGTTCGCCTCGACTATCCACTGGGTACCCACCTGCTGGCGTCGGTCAGCGAGAACACCGTCGGGAATCCTCGAGTGTCGCCGCAAGGTGACCGCGTCGCGCTTCTCATGCATCCTGGCGCTCAAACCGGGACGGCTTCGACGCTAGGCACCATCGCGATTGTGGACCGCGCAGGAAAGCGCCGTGATGTCGTGTCTGGTATCAACACCAATGACGACTATCTGGCCTGGTCCCGCGACGGCCGTGAGATCTACTTTGCCACCACATCGGGATTGATGGCTGTCGACATGGCCGGTGCTGTTCGCCAGGTGACGTCTGAGGCCACCCCGTCGTTCATCCACGACGTGTCTGCCCAGGGGGCGTTGCTGCTGGAGCGCGAACGAGGTGTGATGTCTCCCCTGGTTCGCGCGCATGGCGTCGATCTCGACCTGGGGTGGCAGGACCAGAGTTCGATCGCAGGGTTTTCGCGTGACGGCTCCATGGCCTTGCTGTTCGAGCAAGGCGGCGGCGCATCCCATCACGGCCGTCCCTTCCTGCGTCGCATGGACGGTTCGGCTCCCAAAGTTCTGGAGCCGGGACTTCCCCTCGATCTGAGTCCAGCCGGGGATATCGCGCTGGTGGCCACGCACGGCGACAAACCCAAACTGCTGATGGTCCCCACCGGGCTGGGCGCGCCGAAGCAACTGGGTCTGGAAGGATGGGACGTGGTGAGCGGGCGGTTCTCTGACGATGGGAAAGACGTGTACGCGGCGGCGCGGCAGACGACCGGCGAGGTCAGGATTCTGCGCCTGCCGACAGACGGGAGCCGATCGACGGTACTCCCGGCCTGTGTCCAGAACGAGCAGGCCATCGCGCCTGACGGGAAACGACTGATCTGCATCGATGTCAGTGGAAGGTTGGGGATCTCGTCTGAAGCCGGGGAGCGCCCGACGCCGCTTCCCTGGGCCCTGGAGTCCGGAGAAACCATCGTCACCTGGAATCGTGCCGACCACCTGCTGGTGGCGCATCCGGAGGACGCGTGGCACCTGCGCTTGGAGTGGGTCGCGATTTCGACTGGCCGGCGGACCCTCTGGCAGCGCTTCGCCGCTCCGGATCCGGCCACGACGATCGCCATGATCGGCGTGAAGGTGAGCGGCGACGGCGGGACGGTGGGGTATACGTGCCAGCGCGTGCTCGTGTCGGATCTGATCGTGGTGGAGGGATTGAAGTGAGCCGCACCGAAACCAAAGAGCGGACGCGATGAAGCCGGGAGACATCCTCGGGCCGTACCTGGTCGTCGCGAAAATCGGCGAAGGCCCCTCGACACGTGTGGAGATTGTGCGATGAGCCTCGCGCCAGGCACCAGGCTCGGCTCGTATGAGGTGATCGCCCCGCTCCCTTCGACTGCGCTCAGGGCAGGCGGGGCAGGCCCCTCGACATGTGTGGAGACTGTGCGATGAGCCTCGCGCCAGGAACCAGACTCGGCCCGTACGAGGTTGTCGCCCAGCTCGGGGCAGGCGGGATGGGCGAAGTGTATCGGGCACGGGACGCGAAGCTCAATCGCGACGTCGCGATCAAGATCCTGCCCGAGGCACTCGCCGCCGACCCCGCCGCGCTGGCGCGATTTGAGCGTGAGGCGCAGGCGGTGGCGGCGCTCTCGCATTCCAACATCCTCGCCATCTTCGATTTCGGCGTCGAGCACGGCACGCCGTACGCCGTGATGGAACTGCTGGAAGGGCACACCCTGCGCGACCAGATGGACGGCGACGTGGTCGCGCAGCGCAAGGCGGTCGAATACGCGCTGCAGATCGCGGCAGGCCTCGGGGCGGCCCACGCTCGCGGCATTACGCATCGCGATCTCAAGCCGGAAAACGTGTTTGTCTCTCGCGACGGGCACGTGAAGATTCTCGATTTCGGCCTCGCCAAGCAGCAGCCGTCCACGCCTGCGGAGGCGACACTGGCGGCGACCTGGAACGTCGAGACGGGGCCGGGCACGGTGCTGGGTACCTTCGGCTACATGGCGCCCGAGCAACTGAGAGGTCTTAGCGTTGATGCTCGGAGCGACATCTTCGCGCTCGGGGCGGTGCTGTACGAGTTGCTTGCAGGGCGGCGCGCGTTCCAAGGCGCCACGCCGGCCGACACGGCGAGCGCGGTGCTCAAGGAGGACCCGCCCGAGTTGGTCTCGGCCGCGTCAGCGCGCGTGTCCCCGGCGCTCGAGCGCATCGTTCGACGCTGCCTCGAGAAGAACCCGGACGAGCGGTTCCAGTCGGCGCGCGACGTCGCCTTCGCGCTCGAGGCGATTTCGGGAGCAGGCTCAGGCGCGACCGCGCCGATGCCCGGACCCGTGTCGGCCCGGCGGGTCCGTCCCGCACGACTCGCCATGATCGCCGCCGTGGCGACTGTGTGCATCGGAGCCGCTGTCGCGGGTGCCTACCTGGCGGGCGCGCGGGCCACTGGCTCGAAGGGACCGCGCGCGGCGCGCCTCACGTTCGACCGAGGCACGGTGCGGTCCGCGCGCTTCACGCCCGATGGGAAGACGGTCGTCTATGGCGCGGCGTGGAACGGGGAACCGCTCACGATCTTTCAGACCCGCCTCGGCAGCCCGGCGTCAATGCGACTGCCGCTCCCATCCAGCGACGTCCTCGCCATCTCTGTGTCCGGCGAGATGGCCATTTCGGTGGGGCAGCGGTTCAACTACCGTGTTGGCCGCGGGACGCTGGCGCGCACGCCGTTGGTCGGCGGCGCCTACAAAGAGATCGTCAAGCACATCACGTACGCCGACTGGTCGCCCGATGGGAAGACGCTCGCCATCGTGAGCCGCGTCAATGGCAAGGACCGGCTCGAGTATCCGCCTGGCCGCATGTTGTACGAGACAGCCGGCAACATCAGCCATCCCCGTATTTCGCCGTCCGGCGACGCCGTCGCGTTTATGGATCACCCCGTCTACAACGACACCCGCGGCACCGTGGCGCTCGTCACGATGAGCGGGAAGAAGACCACGCTGACCCGTGAGTGGGCCGGAGAAGCTGGGCTGGCCTGGGCGCCCGGCGGCGATGAAATCTGGTTCACGGCCGGCGACTCCGAACTGACCCCCCTGTTCGCCGTTACACGTGCGGGCCACGTACGCGACGTCTGGTTCCCGCTGTCGGGCGTGACCCTGCTCGACATCGCGCCTGACGGACGCGTGCTGGTGACCGGGGACACGGTGCGCATGCAGACCTTCTCGGTCGGACCAGGCGACGCGGGCGAACGGGACATCTCGTGGATGTCCCTGTCCAAGGTGAGCGACGTGGCGGCGGACGCGCGGAGCGTGCTCTTTACGCGCTACGACGAAGGCGCGGGCCCAGACTACGAAGTGGGGTTGCGCGGTCTCGACCCGGCATCCGCTGTTCGGCTTGGCCCGGGCGAGGCGATGCAACTTTCGCCCGATGGCGCGAACGCGCTGGCCATCGTCTATTCGGCCCCGAACCGACTCCTCGTCCTCCCGACCGGTGTCGGGGAGTCACGGTCGCTGACCGTGGCCGGGTTCACGTACCACGGGGCCGGATGGTATCCCGATGGCCGCCGGGTGGTGTTCGTCGCGGAGCGGCAGGGCGAGCCGCTGGCGGCGTACGTTCAGGACGCTGCCGGCGGTGTGCCGACTCGCCTCGGGGTCGAGCTTGGTTTGTATGGGGAACGCCTCCGTCAGCGGACGACGTTGCTGGTCTCGCCCGACGGCAAGTGGTTCATCGGGACCGTGGGCCCGCCCACACTGGTGCCGCTCGACGGGGGTTCGACTCGCGCGCTGCAGACGTTTGGTACCGCCGACGTCCCGGTGGCTTGGACGGCCGATGGCCGAAGCCTCTTCGTCAGCCGCCCAGGATCGACCGCGGGCGCCGTGCAGATCGTGCGGGTTGACATCGCCAGCGGCGCGATCGAACCCTGGAAAACGATAGTGCCGCGCGACGTCGCGGGACTTCTGGGAAGTCCCAAGTGTGTCATCACTCCAGATGGAGGGACGCTAGTCTGTTCCACGTTCCGGTACTTGACCGACCTGTACCTGGTCGAGGGGCTGAGGTAGGTCTTGTGTTCAGTGACGGGTTCTTCTCTCGCGTCGGGGCGTGGCGGACTCGGGACGGCGACTTGCCGGAGGCAGGCGAGTATCACTATAGTACCACATCATGAAGAGCGAGCTCGTCACCACGCTCAAGCGTCAGGCCACGCGGATCCTGGCGGACCTGCACGTGTCGAAAGACCCGATTCTGATCACCGAACACGGTATTCCGTCCGCCTACCTGGTCGACGTGTCCGTGTTCGAGTTGATGCAGCAGCGCATGCAGATGCTCGAGGGCATCGCTCGCGGGGAACGGGACGTCGTCCGGCAGCGGACGCGCACCCCGGTGGAAGCCAGGCGGAGAATGCGGAAGTGGCTCGTCTGATCTGGACCGAGTCGGCGCTCGACGATCTGGACGACGTCGCGGAGTATATCGCGTTGGACAACCGGGTGGCGGCCCGGTCGCTGGTTGAACGGGTGTTCAGGCGCGTGGACCAGTTGGCGCGGTTTCCAAAGTCGGGCAAGAGACCGGCCGCATTGATCGGCACGCCATACCGCGAGGTGGTCGTGCCGCCGTGCAGGATCTTCTATCGCATCGAAGGACACACGGTGTTCATCCTGCACGTGATGAGGTCCGAGCGCGAGCTGATCAGGTTTCTCCTGGACGAGCGCGGGCGGTTGAGATAAACCAGTGCGAGTGGCGGCCACTGTGAGCATGATTCCATGACGTTTGCCCCAGGAACGAAGCTCGGTCCATATCAGGTCGTGGCTCCGCTGGGCGCCGGTGGTATGGGAGAGGTGTATCGGGCGCGGGACGCGAAGCTCAATCGCGACGTCGCGATCAAGATCCTGCCCGAGGCACTCGCCGCCGACCCCGCCGCGCTGGCGCGATTTGAGCGTGAGGCGCAGGCGGTGGCGGCGCTCTCGCATTCCAACA
>Ga0194060_10000322_pt1 | contig 34869 bp, 27 predicted proteins | sample SepL225m_MetaG_FD_163427 | JGI IMG/M metagenome (GOLD analysis project Ga0194060, IMG submission 163427) | Anoxic zone freshwater microbial communities from boreal shield lake in IISD Experimental Lakes Area, Ontario, Canada - Sep2016-L222-5m | ecosystem: Environmental > Aquatic > Freshwater >...
ATTCAAGCGTGGGTAGGCATGATAATCGCGCAGCACCTTTCCCTGGTAGAGCCAGCGCCCATTCTCGGTGTCGAACATCGTTTCAGGTTTAATAATTCCCTCGTTCAAAGCGGCCGCAATCACCGACACCTTGAAGGTGGATCCGGGCTCATAAATATAGCCGATGGCGCGATTGAGTTTCTGTATATCCTTGGCCTCTCGAAACGAGTTGGGATCGAATCCCGGCCGGCTGACCATCGCCAGAATCTCACCCGTCCGGATCCTCTCCATAATGGCGAAAGCCGCCTTGGAGCGGTTTCGCTCCATGGCTGAATCGATGCTTTTCTCGAGACTATACTGGAGATTCTGATCGATGGTCAGAACCACATCCGCCCCATCCCTGGGAGGAATTTCCTGGACACGCCGATCCACCATTTCATGACGCTTGCCATCCAGCCGGCTTTCAATCAAACCCGGGCTTCCCTTCAGGAATTTTTCCATGATCTGCTCAATCCCGCCTGAGCCGACGCCGTCATGGTTGACGAACCCGAGCACATGGCACAGCATCGCGTTCTGTGGATAGGAGCGAATGGATGAATCCCGCGTGTGAATTCCCGGCAGTTTAAGCTTTTCCACCGCTTCCGCTTTCTCCTCCGGGAGGAAAGAGGAAAGAATGGCAAACTCACTGTTGGATCGGTTCAAGCGGGGTAATACCTCTGCCAAATCTATCGGGATCAACGGCTTCAAGATAGAAAGGGTCGTCCCCACGCGGTTGCTGGCGATCAGGAGGGATGGATCCGCCCAGACGTCTTTGACGCCCAGATTAAGCGCCAGAATACCGGACGCCGCGCTTCCATCCAGAATGCGGCCCCGGGGAACCGAAAGCGTCTTCTTGAAGGTTTTGGTTTTCGCCTCTGTGGCACGGGTTTGATCGCCCCCTCCAAGATGAAGAATCACCAGACGCACCACCAGTCCCACCATTGCCAGCCCCAGCAGCGCGACAATGATTACGAACCTGGTTGATCCACGTGGTTCAGTCATTCATCACAATCCTGTCGTTCCGGGCAACCCGTGCCACAGGACGCGACTCAATCCCATGAAGGGAGTCCAGAGATCCATCGTAACGAACACGGACGATCTGATCACGTCCGGGCCAAGTCATGACAAGACCATGCGCCTTTAGCGCCTGCTCAAGGCTGGAGGGCGCCTGCAATCGAGCCCACTCACATTGCTCACGGACCACTTGATCGCGCAACCGGTCACGGGCAGTCTCAAGCCCCTTGATCTCTCGCCCGAGCGTTTCCGTCCGGGACTGGAGGCAGACATAGACCAAGGCAAACCCAACTAGAACCAAAAGCAGGGCAACTAGAGGAACGGGAACAGGAAATTTGGTTTGTCCTTTTTTTCTATTTTTCTTTGCCATGATCTAGTCCTTTCGTTCCGAAACACGAAGCTTAGCTGAGCGAGCCCGCGGGTTTTCCCTACATTCCTCTTCGGTGGCCCCCACGGGCTTCCGAGTCAAAATTTTCATTTCCGGGAGGGTGCCAACCCATTTCTCTCCCCCCGACGCCAGGGACTCCATCCGCCCCTGGTGTTCCACAAAAAACTGTTTCACAATCCTGTCTTCCAGACTGTGGAAGGTGATCACCGCCATCCTGCCACCACGTCTCAAGACGCGAAGCCCCGCCTCCAGCCCCTGCTTCAGCGCGTCCAGTTCACCGTTCACCGCAATCCTAAGCGCCTGGAAGGACAAGGTTGCCGGGTGAATCCGGCTCCGCCGTCCTCCATAGACTCCCATCACCAAGTCCGCCAATTGAGCCGTTCGATGGAACGGTTCACCTCCACGCTGCAACACAACCTGACGCGCTATCGCCTTCGCCCTTGGCTCCTCGCCATATCTTTTCAAAAGAGCGGCCAATTCCCTTTCAGGCAACGTATTCAGCAAATCCGCCGCGTTCACCGTGGAATCCAGATCCATTCTCATGTCCAGCGGTCCATCCCGCATGAAGCTGAATCCGCGATCCGGGTCATCCAACTGATCCGACGAAATCCCGATGTCCAGCAACACGCCATCCACCTTCAGCAAACCCTGCGCCGCGACCACCTCATCCATTCGCGAAAAACTGGACTGCACCAAGGCGCATCGTCCCGTCATCCCACCCAAGTTCTGCCGTGCCCGATCAAGGGCGCCCGCATCCCTATCCAGAGCCACCACCCGTCCCTCAGGCCCCACCGCTTCCGCCAAGGCCTTTGTATGGCCGCCCCCGCCCAGGGTTCCATCCACCATCACACCGCCAGGCTGCGGAGCGAGCCAAGCCAACACTTCATTTAGCAATACGGCCTTATGCATGAGCCTGTTCCGGCTTAAATTCCCACATGTCGGGCCGCTTCACCCAGATCAGCGGTTCCAGCCGGACTTACCTGCTTCCACAATTCCGGATTCCATAACTCAAAATGATCGAACGCCCCCAACAGGATCACCTCGTCTGTAAGCTTCGCATGCGCCAATAAACCGTCGTTGATCCGGATGCGCCCCACGGAATCCCACGGAACCAACTGGGATTTAGAGCCCAAGAGCCGGGCAAATTGGCGGCCTTTTACATCCGCAATGGACAGGTTGCGAAGACTCTGCAGCCGTTCCATCATCTCCCGAGCCGGATAGACATTGAGGAATTGTCCACCTTCAAGATCAGGCAGCACATATAGGCCAGCGGAAAGTTCGGCATAGTCGCGCCACTCCGAGGGAATGGTTAACCGCTTTTTGGGATCAAGGGTACGGGGATGTTCTCCCGTAAAAAGGCTTTGGGTCATCCCCATTTTTGGTTCTTTTGTATCGCCTGCCTGCACTAGTGCCCCACAATGATGTACTCTTGAGACACAATACACCACTTTGCCCCACCGTGCGTCAATAAATTATCATGTTTTTTATTAATTATGGATCATTTTAGTCGCATACAACGCCGCCCAACAACTGCTGGATTAGTGTTGTAAGCAAAACTCAGCACCGATGACGAGATGCCACCCCGCGACTAGAACCGCCAGTTCAGGCCGGCGCCGTAGGCAACGTAACTCATGGTCATGATAAAGGGTCCGCCATGGATTCCGTAGGCGTAATACCAATCGCCGGTGATATCGTCGACCTTCATGTATTTCGCGAAGAGATCTGCGGAAAGGTTCTTGTATAGTCTCACATTCAAACCGCCCCCCAACTCGATGCCTGTCACATTGCTTTTTGCGGCCACCCATCTTTCATGATTATCACCCCAGGAATTCGGATGAAATTTAGCCTGATAAAACGCCATGCCAGCCTGCGCATAGGGGGTCAGGCGGGTCTTATTGTCCCAGGCCGCCTGCAAATAGGGAATCGCGCCTTGAATCTCCTCATCGCCATCACTGCCGGATCCATCCGGTACGATGCTAAGATCATCCATCGTATGCGCGACAACATGGTCGTAACTTACGCCCAACCAGACCGGTGATTTAAACAAACGGTATTGGATGTACGCTTTATTCGGCCAGCCGTCCTGCTTCTCGGTGATTTGAGTAATGGTTCCGAAGAACGACCCATCACTGGGCGTTCCCCGTGTCTTATCTTGAAGTTTAACCTGGGTATACCGCGTGCCAATCTGCCAGTCCGCCGCTTTCCAGGCAGCATTCTGGCCAGGCACCTGAGCGACTCCCACTTCCGGAGGAACATGGTTCACAGAAGGAACAATAGGGGCGTTTGTCACAGCCGGTGGATTTACCGCAGCGGTTTCCGCCGGGGCATTAGTGGAGTCTAGACCATTCAAAACCGTCTCTTCACAACGCGCCACACCTGCAGCCGCCACGACTCCAACCATCATCAGAAAACGGGACATCCCCAACTTGTTTCGGCGCATAAGACCTTTTCCTTTCCTGATTCCCTATTCCACCCTTGAACTGTCAGACTTTATAGCACATCTCATGACAGTAACAAGACCGATTCCATCCTCAATAACCCGGCAGGCGCATGATGAGCCTATCCGTTGATAATTGAACTCTCTATCTAAAGGGATTAAAAGAATACCAGCGGAAATAAATATGGGGCCATACCATGAGTGAAATTAAGAAAACGATTGTTCGGGGAATAAAGACAGGCGAATCGGCCATCGTCCAACTCCGCATTCACGACCTTAGCCAGCTTTTCAACTTGATGGACCCATCCCCATTTATCGACAAGGATCTGGACGCCGACGCGGAAAATTTCATCGAAGGGTGGGCACTGGAATTTCACGTAAACACACCTATCACATTGGTCGTGCATCTGGAACAGCCGCCGGTATTAGGCGGGCCTGACCCCCGCCGGTTCACGGAACTTGCCGTCCGCAATTTCTTCCTCAGCAAGGCGGACACAACCCGCCGCGAGCTTCGACAACTGATGAAAACAGGGCAGATCAGCCTGATCATTGGTGTTGCGTTCATGGCGTTGTGCTTAACTCTCAGTAAGGGGATTGCCCAGCAATTTCCCGCCTCAACCACAGCCGAATGGTTGAGAGAAGGTCTGGCCGTGGGGTGCTGGGTCGCCATGTGGAAGCCCATCGAGATCTACCTGTACGGCTGGTGGCCCGTCCTGCGCCGCCTGAGAATTTATCGAAAAATGAGCCGCCTGCGAGTCGAATTGAAAGTGAAGGAGTCGTCGGTTATGTAGTCTTCCGGTGCTTGAACAGCGCGACCAGCCGGTCCTGCATCAGCACCCCGGCAACAAACAACCCCAAGGCAATGACGGAGGCCGCAATCACGGGGCCGTAAGCCTTCTCTTCAACATGGGCGCCGATGTAGGAAGACAACAAGATACCGGGAAAGCGCGCCACCATCGACGCCACAAAAAACCTCAGCGGCTTCACCGGAGTCAACCCGGCTAGATACGTTAGGATATCTTTCGGACTTCCAGGAATGAGGAACAAGATCAGGATGGCCAATTCTGTTTTGGGATGGTTCAGCAGAAATCCAAACTTGGTGAAGGCCTTCTCGGGGATCAGCACTTTTATCAGCGGCAAACCAAAAAGTCGTCCCAACCCGAAAACTATAACCGACCCCGCCAGAATGCCGAGAATCGAGAAAACCGTACCCGGGAGTGTTCCATAAATAAACCCGCCGGCGAACTGGGTTAATTCTCCCGGGATGGGAGCAACTACAACCTGAACCGCCTGGATCAGAACGAACACCGCCGCCCCCCATATCCCAAAGGAGGCCAGATACTCGCCGAACTTGTCCGCATTACTGATGAGCCGGGTCAGGGGCACGGTATAACGCATGGCCGCCAGCGTCACCAAGGCGAGAATCCCCACAAGGACCAACCCTTTTACCCACAACTGTCTTTGGTTCATACCCTCTAAATGGCCTCCTCCAGCGCCTTTTTCATGGCGGCGCGAGCAAGCTGCAAATCGTCAAAGGAAATATTCCGACGCTGATAACGCGCCTCCATCCGCTCCATGAAATTTTCCCAATCCTCACGCTTTGGCGGCGTGTCGTAGTCAAACCGTTCTTCCGTGGCGAGCTTGACCTGCCACTTGACTTTTCCCTGCGACACCGACCACCGCACATCACGCTTGATGCCATCCTCATTTTTTTCAATCCAACATATCTGGCGCATCATAAATCCGGGTCTCCTGTCGTTCTGGATCTCTACACTATCACCTCTTCCCGAAGAAGCACGCTTGAAAATGCCAAGGGCAATGCCCATAGTGTCGCCCTTTGAAAGATTCTACCTATGGCCTTGTTAAGTTTGAAAGACGTGAGTGTGAGTTATGGCGGACCGCCGCTACTGGACAGCGTGGAGTTCCACATCGAGCGCGGCGACCGCATTTGCCTGCTTGGTGCCAATGGGGCCGGTAAAAGCACGATGCTTCGTATCCTTGCCGGGGAATCCAAGCCGAATACGGGAAACGTCATTCAGCCGCCCGGCACCCGGGTTAACAGGCTGCCCCAACAGGTACCGCTCCACCTGACCGGCCGGGTTCTGGATATCGTCTGCCCCGAACCGGACGATCCGGACAACCATCGTGAGGCTTTGGAAGCCGAGCAAATCCTGACACGATTGCAGGTCGATCCGGAGGCTGATTTCGAGACCCTGTCCGGAGGCACCCGACGGCGTGTCCTGCTCGCCCGCACTCTGCTCGGGAAGCCCGATGTGGTGCTCTTGGACGAACCCACCAACCATCTGGACTTGGACTCCATCGCCTGGCTGGAAGGCTACCTTCTCCGCCATTGCCGGACGTTTCTCTTCATCACTCATGATCGCGCTTTTCTACGGCGCATCGCCTCACGCGTGGTGGAACTGGATCGCGGCCGGCTCGTCGATTGGCGCTGTGATTATGACACGTTTCTGAAACGCAAGGAAGAGACACTCCAAGCCGAAGCCCTACTGTGGGAGCGCACAGATAAACGACTCGAGAAGGAGGAAGCCTGGCGTCGACGCGGCGTCAAGGCACGCACCGTCCGCAACCAAGGCCGCGTCCGGGCGCTTGAAGCGCTTCGCTCCGAACGCCGCCAGCGCCGGGAGCGCACTGGGGCCGTTCAAATGAGCATTCAGGAAGCGGACCGCACCGGCCAGATTGTTCTAAAGGCCGAATCGGTCGTCTTCGGATATGGCAATGCCCCCCTGATCCACGATTTTTCCGAGGTCATCACCCGCGGCGACCGGATTGGGATTCTCGGGCCGAACGGCTGCGGGAAAACCACCTTATTAAGCCTGCTGCTTGAGCCCAGCGGCACAGGCATCACCCCTCTCTCCGGGAAAATATCCCACGGTACCAATCTTCAAATCGCCTATTCCGACCAGCTTCGCACCCAATTGGATGAAAACCTGTCGCTTGCCGAAAACATTGCGCAAGGCAAGGAGTTCATCATGCTGCAGGGCGTCAAACGCCATATCATCGGATACTTGGAAGACTTCCTATTCACCTCCGACCGTGCCCGGCAGCCAGTCTCCGTGTTGTCCGGCGGCGAACGCAACCGGCTCCTGCTCGCCCGGCTCTTTGCCCAGCCGTCTAATGTGCTTGTCCTGGATGAGCCCACCAATGACCTGGATCTCGACACTCTTGAACTGCTCGAGGAACAGTTGGCGGCGTACAGCGGAACAGTCCTGATCGTCAGCCATGACCGCGCCTTCCTAAACAACGTGGTCACCAGCGTTCTGGCCTTTGAAAAACATCCTCCGGGCCGGAATGACGTCTGGCTGAAGCCGGTTGAAGGTTGGTTTGTAAACGAGTATGTGGGCGGCTATGACGACTGGGCCGCCAAACGCCTCCTCCCGCCTGAGGCGGAACCCACAAAGAAGCCCACTCCGCCTCCAGAAAAGCCTGTCCATCGAAAGCTGTCTTTCCGAGAGCATAAGGAACTGGCGGAGCTGCCGGGCCGAATTGAGGCGATGGAAGAGGAACAGGCTCAATGGCACGCCTGTCTGGCCGATCCGGCTTTTTTCCGGAAACCCAAAGCGGAAATCACTCGGGTTACCGAACGTTCCGAAGCCTTGGCCGCTGAACTCACCACCGCCTATCAGCAATGGGAAAAGCTGGAGGCCATGGCCAAACAAGCAACCCTATAACCCTGAATATTCCCTACTTCAGCAACTCGGCCAACCGAGACTTGATGCCGGCAAGTTCGCTGGTTAATTTCGATCGCTCGTCATCAATTTCAGTACGCTTCCAGTTCGCCAGTGAAGCCGCATAATCGGCGTCGAGTTGCTTGAAGCGCGCCTCGATTTCTGCGGCACGCTTGTTCATATCAAGTAATTCGGCAACCCGATCCTGGTCTTTACGACCCGCTTCAATTAACTGGGTTGCTTCAACGATCTGAACACTGACATCGGTGTCCGGATATTCCTTTTGGAAATCAGACCAATAGGCCAAACGCTCGGAAGGCGGCTTGGCGGCAAACGCCTTATCGGCAAGTTTTTCTTCACGCTGAGCCTTACCGGCAGCGATCATCCGGGCATGGTCAGCCTCGGCTTGACGGCGCGCCGCCGTCTCCTCTTTTGCCTGCTGCTCTTTTTTCGCCGTGGCTTCCCCGGCGGTTATCAGGAAAGCCCGATCCACCCGGCCCGTCAGGAAGTCCACCGTGCCACGATCATAGTAATACGTCGTCCGGCGTCCGCCCCTGACCTGACCTTTTGGTTCTCCGAGTTTCTCGACCACCTGCTGACAGGTGTCACCTTTCACCACCACCGGAGAGGTGTCAGAGCCCAAGGCGCACGGGCTCCCTAGTGCAACGAACAAAACCAAGCACATGGCGCCATAAGCACGCTGACAATAAGATGAATGCAGCGGCAGGGCGCTCGCGCCGTCGAGCGCCACAGGCCGACATGGCGGCCAGCGGAGTGTCCGCCCTGCTAAGAAACTCATCAAAGATGTCATTCGGCTCATCCCAACTGCGCCAGCACAATCTGATTCACCAGCTTACCATCCGAACGCCCCTTAACCTTGGGCATCAACGCCTGCATTACCTTACCCAGATCCTTTTTTCCGCTCGCGCCCGCCTCTGTGATGATCGTCTTTACCAGCGCCTCGATTTCCGCCTGCCCGAGTTGCTGCGGTTGATACTTGCGGAACCATTCAATCTCCCGCTGTTCCTTATCCGCCAGATCCTGCCGCGCCGCCGTCCGGTACTGCTCCACCGAATCCTGCCGCTGCTTGATCGCCTTGGCCACAATAGTGGCGATCGCTTCATCGGTCGGCTCTTTCCCAATATTGACCGTGGCATCCTTGACCTGGGCGTGCAACATCCGCAATGCCGATAACAGTTCGGGATTTTGCGATTTCATCGCCGTTTTGATATCCGCCAACAACGCCTCTAGCAAGGGGGATCCCATAATTTTCTTCCTCTCTTCACGTCTTCGCTTACGTTTAACAGATCACCGGTAATACACCGCCAGCCAAACCGTATCCTCGTCCGGGGTCGTCCATTCCACACGATGCCGGACATGAGCCTGAATGTTTGTCCAATCCCCGGGCTCCAACACCATCGACTCTGTCCGTCCCTCAATCTTTAGGCAAGCCCGCCCTTTGACCAGCACAAGAAATTCGTGATCATCCTGGTCATACCAGAATCCCTCCGGTGAACTATGCCCCCGGGATACAATCCGCTCCACCCACATTTCCCCGGACTGACAAAGCACCTCAATCAATTCTTCCGGCAGCGAGCGGGGAATATTCTTGAGCAGATTTTTCTTCATAACTTCAACTGGGCCGAAGCAAACTCCCAATTCACAAGTTTATCCAAAAACGCGGCAACAAAATCCTTCCGCCGATTTTGATAATCCAAGTAATAGGCATGTTCCCACACGTCGCAACACAGGAGGGCTTTCTGGCCATGCGCCACGGGAGTATCGGCGTTGGATGTCTTGATGATCTTCAAACCATCCCCTTCCACCACCAACCACACCCATCCGCTGCCAAACTGCCCCACCGCCGCGGCGGAAAAGGCCTCTTGGAATTTTTCAAAACTGCCAAAAGATTTTTCAATCTTTTCCAAAAGCACGCCCGACGGCTTTCCGCCGCCATTAGGCTTCATGCTGTTCCAAAAGAAGGTATGATTCCACACTTGGGCCGCATTATTGAAAATCGCGGGGCCATCCTTGTCCTTTGAGTTCGTGGTCACCTTGATGATCTCTTCCAAAGGCATGGCTTCCAATTCCGACACAGCAATCAGCTTGTTCAGGTTGTCCACATACGTCTTGTGATGTTTCCCGTAATGGATACTCATGGTTCGCGCCGAGATCGAAGGCTCCAGCGCATTCTCGGCATAAGGCAACGACGGCAATTGAAATGCGCCAAACCCGTTGCAGGCCACCAGCATACCAGCCATTACGCCATACAGTATCTGATTTCGCATTGAGACCTCCTTTATAATCGTGCCACCCGCATCCGATCCACGCCAACAGGCTACACCAAGACCTAAACCTTACAAAGGGAAAAACAAATCGGGGACCAGTCCGATTTCGCATTGACACCCGCTTTCCCTGTATGCCATAGGCAGGCTCACAAACACCAGAAGGAGCGTTTATCTTGAAACTGCAAAAAGGTTCAAAACTAGTGATGATTGGGGATTCCATTACTGATGCTGGCCGAACCCGCCCAGTCGCCGAAGGCTTATTTGACCCGTTGGGACGCGGTTATGCCTGTTTTGTGAATGCCCTGCTTGGCACCGTCTATCCCGAGCTGGAAATCCGTGTGGTCAACATGGGATGCAGCGGCAATACCGTGAGGGACCTCAAATCCCGCTGGCAGCCCGATGTCTTCGATCTCAAGCCCGACTGGGTCTCCATTATGATCGGCATCAACGACGTCTGGCGCCAGTTCGATTCCCCGCTCCAACCGGAAGGTCATGTGCTGATCGGGGAATACGAAACGACGCTTCGCGAATTGGTCAAATCCATTCTGCCCCGCGTAAAAGGCCTGATCCTCGTGACCCCCTATTTTATCGAACCCAACCTCAAGGATCCGATGCGCGCCGCCATGGATACGTATGGAGCCGTCGTCAAAAAAATCGCCCATGAGAATGACACGGTTCTGGCCGACACTCAGGCCGCCTTCGACAAAGCACTAAAATTCTGTCACCCCGGCGCGCTGGCTTGGGATCGCGTGCATCCCAATCAGGTGGGCCACATGATTCTGGCCAAGGCCTATCTCGACGCGCTCGGATTCGCGTGGTAGGCGGGAGGAATTCAGAAGCCAGGATTTATAATTAGAAATCGATCATGGCCTTGACCACCCCGTTCTTGTAACCCGCTACCAGGTCAAAGGCAGTCTGGGTCTGGCTGAAGGGATAGCGATGGGTGACCATGAGGTTCAAGTTAAAATCGTGGCGGGCTATCATGTCCAGAGCGGGCTGAACACAGTGATTCTGCCGCCGAACGTTCTGGATACAAATTTCATGCCGCCGCAACAGATCGATCTTGAATGACACCCGCTCCAGCGTGGGGGGAATACCAAGTAACATCAGTTTACCCCCTGGCTTCAGAAGTTCGATCGCCTGATCCAGAGCTTCCTGCTGCCCACAGCACTCAAACACCACATCAAGGTGAGCCGGCTCCTGCGTGAGAATCGCCTTTACGACATCGCCACTCGCAGGATTTCCACCCCAACTGGCGCCAGCCTGCTGCGCCATAATCAGGCGCGAATTAATCTTGTCGGTGACGTAAATGCGACTTGCTCCCTGTCCAAGGGCGGCCAACATCACGCTCAATCCAATGGGACCAACCCCCAAGATCCCCACAGTCGCTCCCTGCATGGGAATGGAACCCTTCACCGCGTAGAGCCCAATGGAAAGCGGCTCCGATAATGCCCCTTCGTCATCACTAACCGATGGCGGCAGAGGAAAGCAACTGGTCTCCGGCATCACCAGATATTCACAAAGACATCCCTCCGCCTGTTGCGGACATCCCAGAAACCGGAGTTTGCGACAGGTATGCGGACGCCCCACACGGCATTGATCACACTGCCAACACGGCATAGCCGGCTCAATCGCGACATGATCACCCGGCTTTACTCGCGTAACGCACGCACCAACCTGCTTCACGATCCCGGCGCCCTCATGGCCAACCGTAAAGGGGTATTGAACGACCTGTGAGCCGATCTTACCCTCGGTGTAGTAATGGACATCGGAGCCACACACACCCACCCGCGTCATTTGAATCAAAACGTCAGACACGCCTTCCACCACGGGAGTCGGCACCGTCTGCAGCTCCATATTCCGTATCCCCGTCAGTCTCATCGCTTTCATATTCGTTCCTTTACCATGCGGTGAAGTTGATTTCCATCACCGAATGAGTACACTGCACCGTCAAACCCATGACCGCAGAATCAAAACCCCAACCCCGGCGCCCTGACCTGCTAATCTACCCCACTGCCGCCGCCTTGCGTCAGGTTCAACGACGAGTCGTGGAACGGGACGGATTCTTTGATGGACGCCGCCATCTCACACTCGCCTCTTTCCTTCGCCTTTGCGCAGAGGCCGCCGCCCGTGCGGGCCTTCTTAGAAACACCAAGGGACAGTCCTTGCGGCCGATCACCGATCTTGACCGGGAACTCGCCATCGTGGAGGCTGTCTCACAGTTCCGCAATGCTGCCCACCCAAAAAATTCCATCCTCATCACTCTCACCCCTGCCGCACTGGAGGAAATACTGGAAGAGTTGACTGATACCGTCGCCCCCCTGGCTGACCGTGCGACCGAATTCATTTCCTTTCTTGCCCAAGACAGGCGTTCACCGAAAAATCCCGATCTCGCGACCCTCTATCACGCCTATACCGCAGTTTGTCAGACCCTTCTGGTCGCTGATAACACCGCCGTCAATACAGCTATTCTCGCCCTGCTCCACGGCCCGCGCACGCAATGGCCCCAGCTGCTGCAACAAGCCTCGATCATCTCCTTCCTGTCTGTCCGCTGGGTGGCCCCCTTTCAGGAATCTGTCATTCACGCCCTCTCCACCCAACTGGGTCACGACCATGTCCACGTTCACCACATTCTCTCCGAGCATGAGCAGGACTGGTGGGCCCAGAATTTGATGACCCAGGCCGGGCGCCTGCTCTTTGACGGGTCCACCGGCCCTGAAGACATCGATGGGCTCGCCTTTCAGGCTCCATCAACCCGAGCCGCCATCGAGGAACTGACCACCTTGCGGGAGGGTTATGCCATGCAGGATCGCGCCCTCGCGGAACCGGCGCGTGCCAGTGTCGGGTTTTCAACTTCCGTCGGACTCTATGGCGAAATCGAAGATCTGGCCCGCCGGATTTCCTGGGAACTCCATGACCGGACCGATCCCTTGCGCCCCGAGGAAATCTGCCTCGTTACCCGTAACCTCGGCACCTGCTCCAATGCCATCATGGATGTTTTTAATCGCTTCAACATCCCCTATTATTTCCGCCGTGGCGTTCCCCTTCTTGCTATTCCGGTTATCAAGACGATTCTCAATCTGGCTCGTTTTTCCGCAACACGTGATCGGGAAGTGTTCTGCGCCTTGCTCGAAAGCCCCTGGATCAATTGGCAGGGTAAGGGCCTTGACGATCCCGCTTCACTTGCCGATGACATTCTCCGCTCAGGCGCCGAACCCATTCTCGATGACCCCAAGCGCCTCGCCCGCCGTCTGGTCAGTTACTACAATGACCCCTATTCCAAAAATCGCCAGTTCAAAACCCGTGAAGAAGCCGAAACCCAAGCCAAACTAGTCAGCGAACTTTACCAAACAATTCTTGGCCAGTCCTCGATCAACACTATTGATGCCGGTATTGCGGATCTGCTCAAGCGCTGCAAACTCATCACTCTTGGCGCTCAGGCCGAAATGCTTTCCGGCGACACCCTTTCCGACCGTGCCGGTATCCTGAACACCAAGGCCTGCGAAGCGGCGCTTGAAATCCTGGGTACCCTGCGCCAGCATCGTCTCGTGGCGGACAACACAGTTAACTGGGCCAACATTAGAGATCTGATAACACGTGCCTTCGAGAATCTCACCGTCACGCCGGACCCCTCCGATGAATCCGGCGTGTGGGTTCTCAATCCCTTCGACATGGCCGGGCTTCATTTCAAAGTCGTTCTCCTGGCCGGCATGAATGCCGGTGAGTTCCCCCAGCTTCCCACTCCCAGTCCGCTTTTCCCCGATGCGGAATTGATCTTCTTTCGTGAACACCTGCTGAAACACCGCCCTCTTCCCGCCGCCGCCCTGGCCGCATCAAAGGTGCGCAACAGCCAGGAGAATCTGCTTTTTCTAACAACGGTGGCTGCCGCTCGGGAACGGATTGTGTTCTCCTACCGACGGCATGGCGAAGACGGCAAGGAACTGACCCCCTCGGTTTTTTTCAGCACCCTGTGGCGCCTCACCGGGTGGCCTACGTGGCCCATCCTTCCGGATTCCCCACCCGATCCCTATGACCGTTGGCGCCTCAACCAAAACTCCCCCCACCTGCTGGATCATTGGCGGAATCATTGCGCCATCACCCCTCACAAACGACGCCCCTTCCCCGGCGAATCGTTTCTGGGGACAGTCCCTCTTGCCCTCTGCCGCGCCCATGATGAACGCTGGCAACGGCTCGCCCATCAACCCGGTGAATTTGTTGAGTCCCCTACCGGCGGGACTCGCGCGTGCTACTCTGCGAAGCACGAACTTCCGAGCGCCGCTGAAGAGGATCTGGCCATCCATGTCGCCCATGGCATTCGCGTGGAACATGACCGCCAGGATTTCTTCACCCGTCAGGCCCGGGCGGAACTCGGAGAAACCAACAACGCCGCCACTCCCGGCGACGCCTATACGGGCATTCTGTCACCGGAATTGTGGGCGAAAATAATGCCCGCCAAAGACGGTCCCATGGACTTCAGTCCAACCCAACTCGAACAACTGGTTGCCTGTCCCTATAAATATTATCTCCAGTACATTGCAGGCGTGGAGCCGATCGAACGGAACGAACTCGAATCCAGCCCCCGTGATTTCGGTACCGCCATACATGTCATCATGCATGAGGGATTCCGGCTATTGCAGGGATTCCCCGCCACAGACCACATTCCCGGTATCAACAAAGTTTCGCAACTCTATGCTGACCTAATAACCCCGAATTGGGCCGTTCTCGACTCCAAGGGGGTCTGGCATCTTCAGGAGGGCGCCCTCCGTCCTTCGCCTGACGCCCTGCCGCTCGTCTGCTTCACCCCTGCTGCCACAGGTAGAACCCTGGAGTTTTTTGATTCACTTTCAGAGGTGATTCTCAAGTGGGCGACCAGCGGTAACGCCAAATGGATGCTGGGCGCCCCCGAGCAACTTACCATCCAGTACCGCCGGATTCAGCGCGTCATCCGTAACCTGGTACGCGCGGCTCTTGAGCCCACCGCCCTGCCCCAGTCTCTGACTGACACAGGAGAAGGGCAGACATTCCGACGTTTCCCCTGCTTACTGGAATTCACCTTCAATAGTCTCTCGAAACGTGCCGACGCCCCCTCCATTGAACTGAAGGATCCAATCAATTACAAGCACACCGTCAGGCTCCATGGCAAAATTGACCGCGTCGATCTTGTCTTCGATGCCGAAAAAATCTTACGCGCCATCATTGTGGTGGACTATAAAGGCAAATCTAAAGGCGCGCTTTCCCAGACCACTCTGGCTGCCCATATCGCCAGCGCGGAGGATTGTCAACTCCCCGCCTATGCCTTGGCCGCCACAAGCCGCTTCTCTACCCAATCCCCGGCCGCCATACCGGTCACCATGCACTATCTTTCCTACTCACTGTCCGCCGAAGACATGATCAAGGATTGCCAGAAACGCTGGCTCAACCTGGATGGGCAGCCACTGGAGGCAGAGGAGTTGACCGATGTGCTCAACGGGGCTGCGTCGTTAATGGCCGCCTTCACCGACAGTGTTTTCGCGGCTTTGACTAAGTATGAGAGGGGCGAGTTCGTGGTGGCCCCCATTGAGTGCAAATATTGCGCTTTTACCGGATGCTGCCGCCACTACACCAGCCAGTTGGCTCCCGACTCCGAAAAACCGGAGGACGAATCATGAGTCAAGTATGCCAAAACATCCGCTTCATCGCCTCCGCCGGTACGGGAAAAACCCATCAGGTGGTCAGCCTATACCAGGCGCTGTTGCTTGGCCGCGCTTACCCGCCGGACAACACCACGCTGCCGGGCACCCCTACAGGATCAGTCTTCGATGGGGGGCAACGCATTCCGCCCGACCGGATTTTGATGCTGACCTTCACCCGTAATGCTGCGGCCGAAATGCGATCCCGGGTCACCGAAGCTATCGAGAAGGAACTCGCCACGGGTGACCCGGAGAACGAAGCTTTCTGCTGGAGCCTGCTCCGCCGTCTTTCCGGGGCCACCATCGCAACCATCCATGCCTTCGCCCAGCAGTTACTGGCACGCCACACTTTGGAAATGGGTTTATCCCCCACGCTCACGGTACTGGAAGAGGCAGATGCCGCCGTTCTGCGAAGCGATGCCTCCCAATCAGCCTTGCGCAGGGCGCTCGGAGACGCATCCACCGCTTACGTCCATGACCTTGAAAAGCTTTGCGAGGGCCATGGCGTCGCACAAATTGAGCAGGCGGTTCTTCAAACGATTGCCCAATGCGCCATCTGGGGAATTGATCTGGAAGAAACCGATCCCGCCGCGCTCGTTCTTAAACCCACAGAACCCCGGCTCACGGATCTACACGTCCTTCTCGGTCCACTCCAGCTCAAGGCCGATGCCGCAGGCGGAAATTCCATCAAGACCATGGCCATGGAATTGCGAACTACAATTCGTTTACTGGGCGCCACCCCTTCGCCTGAGGCGATTTCGCAGGCCGCCGGGAAATTGATCCCGCTCACCCAAAAGGTATGGGGGAAAACGGATGATATCAAGACCATGCGAGCCTCAATCCAGACAACCCTCGCCCATCTGGCAAACTATTCCCAACGCAAGGAAGCCAGCCGACTATTCATCTCCTTCCTGTCAGTGGCGCAAGACTGCGCCCGTGAGATCAAGCTTCGTAAAAACGAACAAGGCGTTCTGGATTTCGACGATCTGTTGTTCCGGGCCCGAACGCTCATCCAACGTAACCCCGGCGCCATACCGGCCACAGATGTCATTATCGTTGATGAGGCCCAGGATAATTCACGCCTCCAAAACGAACTGATCGGCCTCGTCCAAGACGCCAGCAAAGCAGCGGTCGCGGCCTGCGGTGACACCAAGCAAACGATCTACGGCTGGCGGGGCGCCGATCCGAGCGGACTAGAAATGTTGGGAAATATCCTGAAACTCAACCCCATCCCTCTCCGCACCAGTTATCGCAGTCAAAAGGGAATACTGAACTGGGTAAACGATATTTTTTCCGGCGTGGTTATGGGACCTGAACGCTATGGAGAAACCGAAGAACTTCTTCCCTGCCCCGCGGCTAAAGCCAGCAAGGGCCCGGCAGTTGAATGCCTTTTGCCTGACTGGGAAATGTTGCCTTCGCCCAGGGATCAAATCACCCTTCCGGGCAAGATGTCCAAAACCGGCGCGGGTAGCAGCGATTCCTGCCTCCGGATAAGTCTCAACATAAGAGATGTTAAGAAACTCGCCGATGAGGAGTCGAACAGCGCTGCGACCGACTGGGGCAGCATGGCCGAACTTACGGAACAAGCTCTGGCACTTGAAGCCCGAGCGGTGGCGCGGCGAATCCGCCTGTTGACGTCCCCCACACACGAGGGCGACTGGCATCCTCCCCGTGTCTGGAATTCCGCAACACAGGACTGGATCACCCCCATGGGGCCGCCCTACAGGTTCCGCGATGTCCTCATTCTATTACGGACCACCCAACGTCAAGACCTCTATGAACAGGCGCTTCAGGAAGAGCACATCCCCTTCACCACAGACGGCGCCGGCCGTGGCTTTTTTATGCGTCAGGAAGTCCAGGACGTTTCCCACCTCCTGTCCTGGCTGGCCTTCCCGCTTGATCGCCAGGCCTTGCTTGCGCTTTTACGTTCCCCATTCTGCGCCCTCTCGGATAATGCTATCGCCCTTCTTTCAACCAATGTAACTGACCCGTCATTGCGAAGTGTCGTCACGGCGGATGGTAATGCCGCCAGGATCATCGCCGACGACTTTACGGCCCAATCGTCACCTGCCGATGCCCCGGCCTTTCTCCGGACATCGGCCCATCTACGCCGCCTGACCGACCTAGCGGGCCGCGTCAGCGCCGTCGATCTGGTTCGTGAGGCCGTGCGCCTCGCCGGCTATGATGCCATCCTCGCGGGCACTTTCCATGGCGTGCAGAGGTTGGCCAATCTTCAGAAATTACTATCATGGATCCAGGAACTGGAACGGTCTGAAAACCTCGACTTGCAGGCCGTGGCCAGCCGACTGGCCTCAGAAATCTCCACTGGCCGGGAAGCGCCCGATGCCGCCGTGCTCGATCCCGACGACGACTCTGTCCGCATCAACACCATTCATGCCGCCAAGGGTTTGTCGAGCCCCGTCGTGATTGTCCCGGACCTGCGCCGGACACCGCGCAACGACAACCGCTGGATTCACGTTATTCGCGGCGAGAATAATCAAGGATCCATGCTTGCGGCCCGGATGAAATTCTACAACGAAGACGATACGATCCAAGAGAAAGTGGATTCCGAGGGGTTTGCCGAAGAGGTTGAGCGCAACAAACTCGACCGCGACCAGGAATCCCGCCGACTATTCTACGTGGCCGCTACCCGGGCCCGTGATCTCCTGATTTTCTCTTCCGAAAATCCCAACACCCGCAGCACTGAAAGTTGGCGCGCCTGGATCAACCAACATCTTCTGGCTTGCGACTTTAATCCCGAACTGGTTCGCTTGCGACCGTATAGCGAAATTGAAACCGCTTGGAAGGCATTGGGGACCAAGCCATTTGCTAACGCCCAGATATCCCCGGATCAACTGACGCAATGTCTTTCCCGACCCGAGCCCCGTTCGACTGGGGAACAGTATCGCTTTCCCGTCACCGCACTCCTACGGCCCATGCCGCAAATCAAACTCGCGTCCGTCAATGTCACCCCAAGAGCCATTGATAACCGCGACTCGACAGACGATACCTACCTTCTGGACGATCACGATGATTCACCCGCCTTTAGCAAGGCCCAACTGGGCACCTTGGCGCACCGAATTCTGGAAACCGTGGACTACCAGTCCAAACTTCCCTTGGCGCGACAAATTTCAGGAATCCCGGAATTGGAGGAACTACCCCCTGCCGACCGGAATGCCCTCATCACCGTCGTTACCGCTGCGGCCATTCATATCGCCAAACTTCTGCAGGCGGCATCGCCAGAGCACATCATCCGAGAAATGCCCTTCGTCGCCTGCTTCAATCATGATGGCGCACAGGTCATTGTGGACGGTAAGGTGGACTTGCTTTATTTCAAAGATGGCGCCTGGCATATTCTGGACTATAAATTCTCCTCCCATACCGCTGAGGAATTGGCTGACCGCTATGCCCTTCAACTCGCCGTCTACCGCGACGCCCTTTCCACACCCGACGCCCAAGGGCTTGGGCGCATTCCCCGTTTCGAGACCGACCTTTTAACCCCGGCTCCCTTTACTCTCACCCTGCTGGGCATCACTCCGACCGGTCTCTGCACCGAGGTTGACGTGACACATAGCGTCAAGGCCGATACCGCCACCCACCTAGTCACAGCCGCCAGGACGCTGAGCATACTCCCTCACCCTGCCCTTCTTGACAGAAGAGTCTGAGAAGGCTATTTGTTGGTTTAACCTCCATAACCAATTTATTCGCAATATTTTTTAGCCTCTACCACTCGGCCCCAATACCGTCGCCCATGCGGTTTCAATGACAGAATGGAGATGGGGATTTGCATAGTGCCATCTATTTGTTATCGTGACAGCTCGTGGTGAACTGTGAAACCGTTTTTACCGAAGCCAAAAAAAGAATCGCAAAATCCATTACAAATGGACTTCCTGTCCGCTATCCCTGAACCCCCAATACCCATGAAACCTATTGGCCCCAGTCCCGATGGTACTCCTCCTCTCCCGCTCTTGACTCAAGACGTCTTCGATGTGGATCCCTTCTTTAACCCGCTCCCTCCCGACAAGCGCCCCGAAGTGATCCCGGCTCCTCCCCCCCCTGATGTCTCCGTCCCAAACACAACGGCCGAAGAACGACTTCTGGACACGATCATCGGCACCCCTGAGGGACGGGCGAACAGCGAAAGTCCTACTATCCGCGAAGAACCGCTGAATCCGTTGCGTACTGAACTGGATGAGGCCATCGCCGATGCCCGGAAAGCCATTACGGCCCGCGACTTGGCGCGGCAGGATCTTGCGATCCTTAAAACCCGTTTCTCAGCCCTTGAAGAAGAACTAGCCGCCGCACGCCAAGAGGTTACCGGAGCCAACCAATCGCGATCCCAAACAGAAGCCCGCTTTGAGGACGCGGAACGACAGTGGACGGAAAAACTGGGCCACCTTCGCAGCATGCTGGATGATGTGGAAGAAATCCGGGATGAACTTTTTAAGAAACGGGTCCCAAAACTCCTGTTCGTTGGAACCCTTGTGGCGGGGATCACAGCCAGTGTCTTTGCCTATCTCATTGGGGCAGGCCATTCTATCACGCCTGACTCCGTTTCGGATAATCCTCCTCCCGCCTCGACCACAACCCGCACCCTGGTCGTTCCTGTTGCACCACCGGCCAAACCCATTGGAGCGAAGCCCCCCATGATTGTTCCCCCGCCTGTTCAGGCGGCGTTGACGCCGACGCACCCCGCCATCGAAAAATCTGCGGATTGGTCCGCTTTTAAAGGCGGTCGATGGACGGTCACCCCGTCAGGCAAGAATTGTACAGTGGTTTTTCATTACGGGATCTTTACACGTGGCGTCGAATTCTCAAACACGGCACGACAGGATTTGGGAAGCCTCGCCGCAGCACTCAAGGGAAAACCCATCCTTATCGACGTGGAGGGGCATACGGATCCCAGCAAAGCCAGCAAAACAAAGGCATACGGCCATAACAACCAGGCTGTTGGCCTAGCCAGGGCCAAGGTGGTTGCCCATTACCTGACCCAGCAGTGCGGGGTGCCAGCCGAGTTGATCACCACGTCATCCCTCGGTGAGACCAATCCTCCTTACCCGAACTCAACGGCGGAGAATCAGCAAAAAAACCGCACTGTGGTATTGAAGTTTACGGCGCGATAAGATCTATCAAGGATCAATCATGTAACGACAACTCTATCCTCATTTACGAGCGAGTAATCATTATGCCCATTTACGAATTCTACTGCCAGAAGTGCAATACGATCTACAACTTCTTATCGCGCACCATTCAGCCCGCCAAGCGGCCTCAGTGCCCCCAATGCAAACGAGTCACGCTGTCCAAGCAGATTTCCGTATTTGCCCACACCGGCAGGGCGAAGGAAGCCCCGGCAGAGGGGACGCCGGCCATGCCCATGGATGAATCCAAGATGGAACGGGCCATGGATGCCCTCGCCCGCGAGGCTGACGGCATGAGTGAGGAGGATCCCCGTCAGGCCGCCACCTTGATGCGCAAGTTCTCGGACATGACCGGCATGAAATTGGGTTCGGGCATGCAGGAGGCGTTGAATCGCCTTGAAGCCGGCGAAGATCCGGATTCCATTGAAGCGGAACTTGGCGACCGCCTGGAAAAAGAGGACCCGTTTATCTTGCCGGAAAAGGAAAAAACAAGCAGGAACAAGGCCCCCCCCATCCCGGCGCCACGGCGGGACGCTACCCTATACGAAATGTGACAACGCGGGAAGGGTTAGAACCACTTCGACTGCTCTCGCTCTTTGCGCACGAGTTCATCCTGCAGTTCCCGGGCGCGGGCATCCATGGATGAAGACCGTTCCGGACTCTTGAAGATCAACGATAAACTCTCATGTGCATCCCGAAGTTTGCCCATCCGGATCTGTGCTTCAGCGGCATTCAAGTACACCTCAAGCCATGCATATTCCCCCTTCTTTACCATCGCAAGCGCTTTTTGCATGTATTTCTCGGCCTCGGCAAGATTACCCGACCTCATATAGACAAGAGCCGCTGTGTCATAGATGGCAAAATCATCCCGATGGGTTTTGAGAAGCTCAGGCAGTGATTCCAGGGCTTCCGAAACAAACATCGGATCCTGTGCCAGTGTAAAAATCAGGTTATTGAGCACATTGACATCGGCGGGATACCGGATACGGGCGGCCTTGAGGATCTTGATGGCTCGAGAAACATTTCCTTCACGCCGGGCAGCCTCAGCCGCCAGCAGATAGGTTCGAGGAAGCGCCTGCTTTTGCCCCAGTTCCCGGGCCAAGGCATCTTCCAAAACTCCAAGCGCACGGTCGGTCTGGCCTTTCTGGAAATATACCTCTCCCAAACGTTCTGCCCAGATGCTCTCCTCCGGATATTGCGACGCCAGTCCCTCCAAAGCCCGTATGGTATCCGGATCCGCCTTGTTTGAACGGATCTTCAACCCAACAATGATCTTGTAAAACGGCCAGGGTTCGATGGCATGTTCGGCGCCAGCCCTGGCGCAGACGAGCGCCCATGCATTGTCTTTGATCTTCACCGCCGCCGTCACCCCCAGAACATCGGCGGCAAGCAGGCCCTGTCCATCCTTGATGGCTGAGCGGGCCGCCATGCAGGCCGCATTGGTATAGTTATTCCGCAACAAAAAGTCGCCTGCCCTAACCAGGTTGCCCGGCGCATAACGGTGTGCGCTTATCGCTTCCGATACCTCGCGATCCGCCCAGTCCGCCTTGGCCCCGGCTCGAACCTGTGTGACAAGATAGGCCAACCATATTTCACCATCGAGGGGCTGTGCCGCGAACGCTGTCGCCGCCGACTCCGCATCCTTCTTCAACAGGACGTCGATCCGACGGAGCAGGCCCGAGGACGGCATATAGTCGATCGCCTTTCTCGTGGCGATCGCCGCTTCATTGGTCCGTCCCTGACGCATCAGTAGAAGCGTGAGCTCGCTTAAAGCCAATGACTTTTCCCTCGCATCGCGCCCGATTTCCGTCCACTTTGACAGGTCAGAGGTGTCTCCGCGTCCCTTCGCCTCGTACCAAGCGGCTTTGTTCGCATTCAGTGCTTTGAGAAAGGGAGTTTGGCGGGGCTTGATCGCCTTTAGTTCGCGATCATAGTCGGCGTCTTGAATCCGACCACCTCGCCATTCAAGTGTCCATTCCGCCGGGATCAGCAACTCCGTTTGGCGTTTCGGGAGCGCCATGTCGTTCAAGTTTTCAACCAGGATCAGTTTCTGGCCCTCAAACACACGTCCGGTATCAAGCAGCAACTTGGCCCGGAGGACGGCATGGGGCGTGTTCTTCATATTGTTCGCGACAAATAGAGCCTCCTCACTGAACCCGAAGAAACTCCACATCCCGACCATGGCCAACGCCCATTCTTCCGATTCGGGGTAGTCATGCCGGGCCTCCTCCATGCAGCCCATGGCATAGGAGCCCAGGTCGAGCGACATCGCCGCGTTCGACAGATCCAGCCAAACGGTCAGCGAAGGATGCGGGTCGGTCCGGACAAATTCCGACAGGGTCTCATAGCACATTTCCCAATCACCCTGTTCCTTGTACAAATCGGCATGGGCCAAAAGAAAACTCGAGTGCTGACGCCTCCGTTGATCTTCAAATTGTCTTAGTTTTGCATGGGCCTCATCCCAGCGCCCCAGTTCGCCCAGCACACGCCCCCAAAGAAGTTGCAGCCGGAAATCAAGGGCATCCTTCTCTTCCATTTTGCGAAGCGCCGCCAGGCAGAGAACGAGTTTGCGCTGATAGCTCTCGCGAGTGATAATGCCCCCGAGCTCATCCGCCATCGGAATATGCGCCCAAAGTTCCTTCCACGGTGAAAGGCCGGAAGCAAACTGGTAGAATGGTTTGATGTCAATCGCCGTCTCGCCAAACCCGCCCAACCCGATCATCTCATGATGGAACCGGAACCATTTCCGGCCATATTCCGCCGGCGCAATGAGCAACATCGGGTCATCCGGAGCCACCGTGGCCAGGCGGGTATACGCAAGCCAACCGATGTCGGGCCGTCCAATTGAAAACGCGCCATCCATGGCCAGTGTGAGATCAACGGGCTTCAACGTCTTGAGATTTGTCATGAAGAGGGATTCAAACAGGTTCTGCCATTCCGGATCGGGGCGGTCGCGCATGATTCGGATGACGGGATTGAGAAACAGCATGTTAAGCTCACGCCCCTTCATGGCCCTCCGCAAGACGTTCGCGGCGCCAGTGACATCATTCGCCCGGAGTCTTGCCTCGACAGCAATAATTCCCTGAATCACGGTCGCATAGGGCAAATCAGAATCCGAGAGGCGAATCGAGTCCCACAAGTCGCGCGCCGCCATATAGGGGAACAGGCCCCGGATACGTTCCTGAGTCCCCACTCCCTTCGCGGCCACAACGACATACGCACCGACTTCGGACGGTTTGTCCAGCGACGCCTTGAACTCCGCCAGCACCATAGCCACCCCAGGCAGGTTCCGTGATTCCGGCGGGAACAGGGCGACCACCTCAGTCACCTCGGAAAGTCGCTTAAGTTCCATCAGAGCGCGGGCCTCAAGCACCCGTTCCTCCAAACTGCGAGCCTTGACCGGTTTGCGCCGGATGATGCGCAAGCCTTCCTCCTGCTTGCCCCGGATGATCTTGATTCGCGCCAGGTCAAGTAATAGGTCGTCATCATCAGGCCTCAATGCGAGCGCCGCCTGAACTGCCCGTTGGGCGTTCTCCAGATCGAATGTGGCCAATCCCCTGGCCACTCCCCGGATCATCTCCGCGCGATGGCTCGGTTTCAGGCGGGCGGTAAACCCCAAAATCATCACCACCAGGATCACGGCGGTGGCCATGTGCTTCCACCACGTAAAAACAAATCGCCAGAAGGCGGGCCAGCGACGTTGTTTGTCCTCCGGCTCGCCGATATCATCATTCATCACCGTCAACATCTCGCGTCTCTGACGGGAAGCCATCCATTGACGCAGCAGAACGGCATCCAGATGAATAAGGCCTACCGCCAGCAAGAGGAATATCCCCATGGTGTCATGCAGGACCTGATCATTCCAGCCAGGCGGCTTCTCTTTGCCAAGCCAGACCATCCCGGAAATGCGTATGACGTTCAAAAGCAGAACCTGAATCATGCCTACCCCGAGGAGACCCACCAATGCCAAACCCCGGAAACGCATCAGAAGACCGACGCCCAACCCGCAGAACATAACCGTAATGCCTGTCTTCATCCCGCTGCAGGATTCCGGCACGCCGAATTCCCGCGCCCCGATCCTCAATACAAGACCATCGCCCCAGACCCGGACATTGACCGCTTGCAACAACCCCTCGCTCAGCTTGACAGACAACCCCTGCATTCCCAGTTGGATGGGACCAAAGATCTGACTGGGGAGCGGATGGATCCAATACACAAGGAAAAGGGCCAGAATCAGATCTTTTGCATATCGCCTGGGTAGAGCCCAAGCAAGGGCGGCATACAGCACCAGAAGAACTCCAAGCCACTCCACCTGATGGACGGGAATGATCATCCCCACAATCGCCATAAACGTCCCTGCGGCTCCGATGAGTCCCAATGCCCAGCCAGGCAGCTTGAATCCCTCCGCATCGAGCTTGGGTCTGAAAATCAAAATCAAGGCAAAGAGGGATCCGAGGAAAAAAGACAGAACGCCGTTTTGGCCAGCCGCCAAGCGGGAAAGATTCGCCCAAATCCATGCCAGAACGAGAACTGCTACTGAAAAAAGCACGGCCTGATGCGACAGGGGCATCGTTTTCCGGTTAAAAGTCATAATAGTATCCGATTGTCATCCCAACTGTATCCCGAGTGCCCGCCAACTCGGCATTGCTGCTGAGCCGCTCCAAATGCTCCGCATAGGTATAGAGTTTCAGCCGGTCGGTCAAAGTTTTGACCAATCCCACCGTGGTGGCCCAGGTATCATAGTCACTACTGAGGAAGAGATCGCCCCCCGCTACGGCATCCGGGGGAGGGGCATCATTCATTCGAGCAACATAGGCGGTGGTTATCGTCGCCGACAGGCTATGCGTCAGGGACCGTGCCACGGAAAGCTGGTTGGCCCAATCCGAATAGCCCCCCGCTCTGGCAAGTTGCGGGGTGACTACTTCATAAGCCGTCGAAAACCCGATGGACCAAGTCTCGGGATTGGCCCACTGAATATGATAACGGATAGAGTCTGCCAGTTCGGCTCCCGCCTGAAACCCGGCACGTTGACTCCGGGAGTACCCCAGACTGTGACTCAGAAAGTCCGTCAACCGGGTCTGCACCCCCACTCCGCCAATCACCGCGCCCGAGACGCCGTTCGTCTCATACCCGGCCCCGGCGGTGGCTCCTGTCCCGCCCGCATTCCGCATCTGGTCAATACTGTATCCAAGGGACGCATTGACGGTGGTATCATCGGAAAGAGCACGATCCAGGAAAACCACATAATCCTGCTGAAACTGGGATCCGCGCTGATTTAAATAATCCCGCCAGTTGTAATCCGCGCGACACCCGACGGCCGTCAGGGGATTCAATTCCTCCCGGTATTCCAACCCGTGGTGATAAATCACGCTCCGACTGATATCATAACCGTTGCCTTGCGGGATGGTATCTGTCCGGCTGACGGAATACCCCAGAGCTTTATCCGGCGCCATCTGCCAGTCAAAGTCCACCCCCAACTGGTTCTGAAAAACCGGGTAACGTTGCCCGCTTAAAGTATCGGCATACCCCCGTGAATCCACATAATCCACACGGTACGACGGCCGTTCGAAAAAGCGTCCCCGAACGTAGGGAGTGAGTTCAAAATCGGTTGAAAAGTTAGCGAAGAAGCCTCTTGATTGGCTACCTGAGTAAGCCCCCATATCGCGTCCATTAAATGTCCCTCCACTCCAATCAGCGGAAGCGCCTGCCGTAAAGGATCCCATTTGGGCGGTAATACTGGGATCCATATCAAAACTGTCGTCTTCAGTTCCATTCGGAAAATAGTGATAGGCAAGCGAGAAAGAAATATTCACCCCCATATACTTGCTGATCAACAGGTAATTATTGGCGGTCAACTGCGAGACCATGGGAAAATCAGTGCCATCCTTTTTTACTCGCCCATAGGTGTTCGGCTGACTCGAGGAAGAGGCACTTCCTTTCCCATGACTCGCGTACAGGTAATCCATCCCGGCGCCACTGCTCCTGATATTCCGGATCCCCACCGACTGAGAAAAGGCGAGGTCGGAAGAAAACGGTCCAATCAGGATGTTGGCGTTGTCTGGAGCGTTTTCGAGTTGATAGGCATCCCACCGCGTCGTCTGGGCCGACAATGACATCGCGCCCAAGCCAAGAAAGACCAATAAAACTAATGCAATTCGTTGACTATTGATCATAGTACAGGGCCCCCATTACACTGGTCACTATTTGTACGACCCCCGTAGCGCATAGGCAAGGAAAATACCTGTAAAATCAGCGTTTGAATACACCAAATAACCGACATCTTGTCCTGCGGCCGGACATTTTGTCAGCTCGCCAGTCAAGCAAGAACCCTGGGATCTCAATATTCCAGCATTATTCACAACCACACAGCCATACCCCAACGCTATTTCCCCTCTTGGCACACCCCCTGCTATTTCCCCTTGCTGATTGATATGTTGGAGAAACTGATGACTGAGACAAAGGAACAATCCCGGACGCCGCGCCTCCTGATGATGGCGGTCATACTCCTTTGCATCGTGATGCTGCTCCAACTCGGGCTTTTCCTTCAGCGTCACCTCAACAAATCCTCTGAGGCGAACCGCTTACAGGCCTCAAGCCCCGGCTGGAGCCAGACCGATGAAATTGAATCCATGCATGCTCATATCAACCGCCTCTTTGATCAGGCGTTCTGCGCCCCCTTTCCTTCTCAACCGCCTGTCGCCGAGTCGAATCCCCCTTTCGACGGCGGCAGCGCGGTTCCTTACGATGATTCTTTTTTGCAGATGCGCAGGATGCAACGCCAGATTGATGCCCTATTTACTCACGCCTTGAATGATGCGGAGACTTTTAACACCGGTTTTGATGAAGGATGGGCCCGGCTTCAAATCACACCCGGATTCAGGATTCAGGACGATGAGGACGCCTATGTGATCTCGGTCAGTCTGCCCGGTGTTGAAAAATCCGGGATTCACATAGGTCTAAACGGTTCTGTTTTGACCCTTGTTGCGGAACAGGCATCCCGCCAAACAGAAACAAACGTCACAAATATATCCCTTCAAACCCGCCTCACGAACTGTCGTTTTGAGCGGCGCCTCCTTTTACCGGGGGCCACAACCAATCCCGGTAAGATTCAGGCGTCGTTCACCAACGGCCTGTTAAGGGTATTGGTTCCCAAAAACGATTCCTCCACTCCGTCAGAACAGCCAATTAACATTCATTAATCGTGGTAGCCCAGGAGAACATAACATGTTGGAAATAAACGCCACTACCATGGCCACCGTCAAAGCCATGAACAGCCGATTAAGCCCTTTGATTTATCTTTTGGTTCATTCAACGCAGAATCCCTTACACTAGGCGCAACCGATATGTTAAAAGATAAACCGAAACCGACTGAAGACAGGAAACACGACGAAGATACAACAAGAAACCCGCTTAAACCCGGAGAGACACCATGAGCACCGATATCGCCGCCACCACCCACACTATCAATGAGCAGAAGGCCCTTATTGAAGCCGTCCGACAGGAAGTCAACAAGGTGCTGGTCGGGCAGGAACGTCTGCTGGATCGCATGTTGATCGCCCTCATTTCAAACGGCCATCTCCTCATCGAGGGGGTTCCCGGCCTGGCCAAAACCACCGCCGTCAAAACCATGGCGCAGGCGCTCGGCCTGAAATTCCAACGCATTAGTTTCACGCCCGACTTGTTGCCTGCCGACGTCATAGGCACCATGGTATTCAATCCGCGTGAAGGCACGTTCAGCCCGCGGCTTGGCCCCATCTTCACTAACCTCCTACTGGCCGATGAAATCAACCGCGCCCCCGCCAAGGTTCAATCCGCCCTTCTGGAGGCCATGCAGGAACACCAGGTCACCATCGGCGATAAAACCTATCCCCTGCCTGAGCCGTTCATGGTCATGGCTACCCAGAATCCTCTGGAACAGGAAGGCACCTACCCGTTACCCGAAGCCCAGATCGACCGCTTCATGCTCAAATGCCGCGTGGATTATCCTTCCAAAGACGACGAACGCCGCATCATGAACCGATTCACCCGCAAGGCGGATATCAAGATCAACACGGTCATGTCCGCCGAACAGATTCTCGCCATGCGCGACATTCTGGATCAAGTGTACTGCGACGAGAAAGTGGCCGATTACATCCTCGACATCGTTTTCGCCACCCGCAAACCGGCCGATTACAAACTCGATATCGGGCACCACATCCAGTACGGCGGATCACCCCGCGCCAGCCTGTACTTGAATATCGCCGCCCGCGCCAATGCCCTGCTCCATGGGCGCGCCTATGCCACCCCCCAGGACATCAAGGAAATCGCCTATGACGTCCTGCGTCATCGCCTTATCCTGACCTACGAAGCCGAGGCCGAAAACCTGAAGAGCGAAGATATCATCGCCAAAATCCTGAATGAAATCCCCGTACCCTGATCTGAAATCTGAAATTTGAGATCTGGGATATAAGACCCATGGCCATCAACGTCAAAGAATTGATGAAGCAGGTTGGCAGGATCCGCGTGGTCACCAACCGGCTTGTGGATGAACATCTCTCCGGCGAATACCATTCGGTTTTCAAGGGTCAGGGAATCGAATTTGACGAGGTGCGGGAATATGTTCCGGGCGATGACATCCGCTCCATTGACTGGAATGTCACCGCCCGCATGGGCGCCCCCTTCATCAAGCGCTACTGCGAGGAACGCGAACTCACGATCCTGTTCCTCGTGGATGTCTCGGGGTCACAGTCTTTCGGTTCCGTCCAACGTGCCAAGGCGGAACTGGCCGCCGAAGTCACCTGCCTGTTCGCCCTGTCCGCTATAAAGAACCAGGACAAGGTGGGTCTGATCCTGTTTAGCGACCGGATTGAAACCTCCATCCCGCCCCGCAAGGGCCGGACGGCCGCCATGCGGCTTGTCCGCGAGGTACTCGCCGCCGAGGAAACGCGGCGGGGCACCAACCTCGCGGGAGCACTCCGATTCCTGAACCAGATCCAGAAACGGCGGGCGGTGGTGTTCATCATATCGGACTTCATGGATAACAACTTTGAGCACGAATTGCGGGTCACCGGACGGCGGCACGATGTCGTTTGCGTCAACATTTCCGACCCACGCGAAGCGGAACTGCCTGATGTGGGCCTGGTTGAAATCCAGGATCCGGAAACGGGCGCACTGGATCTGCTCGACACCTCCTCCCCGCATCTGCGTGCGGCCTTCCGCGAACGGGCGGTGCAGGATGCCGATTTGCTTAAAAGAATGTTCCGGAAAAATAAGATCGACGCGTTGCATCTCTCAACGGAACGTCCTTTCATCGAGGATATCCATAAGCTTTTCCGGCAACGCCAGATCAGGGCGGCACGAGGATAATCATGCATCGCAAACCATCAAATCTGCTGGTTCTTTTACTGCTCGCTCTAACCAGCCATGCCGCGTCCCCTGAAACGACCTCGTCCAAACCGCTCGTCTCAGACAATTCCCTTGGCGCGGTGTCTGTCACACTCACCTTCGATCCGCCTGTTGTCCGACTCGATCACGATACGCTTCTGACCGTCCGGATCGCTTCGCCGTCCAATGTGACGGTCAAGCTTCCACCCCTGGAAACCCGCGTGAAGGGCTTCACCGTCTCGGGTAATTTTGACGGCCCGCCCACGACCAGCGTAGGCAAGTCTATCCGGACCCGGAACTTCCGCCTCACACCACTAATATCAAATGAATACCGGATTGCGCCTATGGCCGTACAATGGAGGGACCCCGACACCGGGGCGGAGCGTTGGTTCCCGACAAAACCGGTTGTGTTGAATTCTGAAATGCTTCTCAAAGAGGCGCCCGGCAGGGACATTGTTGCCGCACACGGCCCGGTCTGGATCTATCCGGGGCTCAAGGGTTTTCTCGGTTATATCATGGCGGCGTTAGGCTTGGCGGCGCTAGGCTATTTTGCCTGGAAGCTATTCAGAAAAGTGCGCCGTGCCGTCAAACTCCGCCGCATGTCGCCCCGGGAACGGGCCCTCTTCGAACTGTCCGAGTTGATGGCCAGAGACCTCATTGGCCACCACCGCGTCAAGGATTTTTACTTTGAACTCACCTTGATCGTAAGAACCTACATTGAGCGGGCTCACGCCATTCGAGCGCCCGAGCAAACCACCGAGGAATTCCTGGCTGCTGTCAGCCATGACGTCCGGTTTTCCCGTGATGTTGTGAAGCGCTTGCGCGAGTTCATGCAAGCCGCCGATCTCGTAAAATACGCCGGATTCCAACCCGATCCATCATCTGTGGATGCCGCCACATCAACCGCCCGAAACTACATTGAAACCGATTCTGATCAATCTCACATCTCATAAATGACCATGTATCTCGGAAGTCCTTATTACCTGCTATTGTTTCTGCCACTCGGCGTGGCTGTCTGGTTTGTCACCCGGCGCCGGATCCGGCAGGCGCTTCTTTTCTCGGCTTTTCAGCGCTTGCCGACCAACCGGGCGACATGGCGAACCCGTCTCCAACCCATTGCCCCGTTGTTGATACTCGCCAGTCTGGCCTTGCTGGTAATCGCCCTGTCCCGCCCCCAGACTCTCTTTTCACGAACCCTGCGAAAATCAGACGCCATTGCCATTCAAATGGTGGTGGACTGTTCCGGTTCCATGCAGGCGCTTGACTTCGCAACACCTGACAAACAACGCACCCGCCTTGATGTCGTCAAGGAGACGTTCGGCAAATTCGTTGAGCAACGTCCCGGCGACCTCATCGGCCTGATTACCTTCGGGGGGTTTGCCTCCAGCCGGGTTCCCCTTACCCTTGATCACGAGGCGCTTCTGCATAGCCTTCAAGGCGTCGAGACTGCCCGTGAACAGTTCAGCAAAGACGGGCAACTCCTAAACCAGGAGGAAATGCTGACCGCGATCGGGGACGCCCTGGCCACCGGTTGCACCCGGTTGGAAGATGCGGGTGTCAAATCCCGGATCATGGTGTTGCTTTCGGACGGGGAATCCAACACCGGCATTATCAAACCTGACGAGGCGGCCAAGGCGGCCAAAGCCATGGGTATCAAAATATACTCCATTGGGATTGGCACCACCGGTCGCGCCCCCTTCCTGGGCCGCGACATGTTCGGGCGCCAGGCTATCGGGTATGCCGAGGTCAAACTGGACGAAGATCAGCTTCGCAGCATCGCCACGGCAACGCAGGGCAAATATTTCAACGTAACGGACGCCAAGGGATTAGCCCAAACCATGGACACTATCAGTAAACTTGAAAAAACAACGATCAACACTGAGCTCTTCAACAAGTACGACGAACATTTCCTAATCTTTCTGATTCCCGGACTGGTGTTGTTGATCGTCGGCGCCGTCCTCAATGCCTGGCTCGGGAAGAACATCCTATGAACCTCCAATTTCAATATCCCACTATCCTTTTCCTCCTCTGGATCGTCCCCATCATGGGTGTGGCCTGGCATGTCCTCGCCGGACGGCGCTCTGCCGGTCAGTCGCTGGTGTCGCCGGTTATGGCCGCCAAACTCGCCCCACCGCCGACACCAGTCCGCCGCCTCTGGCAGTTGTCGTTGTTCATGGCAGGTCTTGTGTTGGCATTAATCGCCGCCGCCCGCCCCCAATGGGGCATGAGGGAAGAAACGACGTATCAGCGCGGCCGCGACTTGCTGGTGGTTCTCGACGTGTCACGCTCCATGCTGGCCCGCGACGTCCATCCCAGCCGCCTGGGCCGGGCCAAGGTGGATCTGCTTGACCTGATCAATGAACTTCGTGGCGACCGGGTCGGGCTGCTCGCCTTCCGTGGGCGGCCCATCCTCCTCTGCCCCCTGACAACCGATTACGGGTTCCTCGCCCAGACCCTGGAAGGCGCCGGGGTGGATTCGGCGCCCGCCGGCGAAACCGATATCGGGGACGCCATTCTGGAGGCCTTGCAGAACTTCCAGGACGATGAGGGCGCCCACAAGGCGCTCGTCCTTATCTCCGACGGGGATGACCTTGCCGGCAAGACCTCCGAGGCGATCAGTAAAGCCAAGGAAAAGGGCGTGGCTATTTTCACCGTCGGGTTCGGCAGCAGCGAAGGCGCCGCCATTCCCTCCGCGACCAACAAAAAAGAAATGATGACCTACCAGGGAGTGGAGGTAAAATCGAAATTGAACAACGCCCTCCTGCGCGAGATCGCCGAAGACACGGGCGGCGCCTATGTCCCTGTCGGGCTGGCCAACGTCAAACTTGGCGACCTCTACCGCAACCACCTGAGCCGGATTGCGGCACGTGACCTTGAAGAATCATCCCAGCGCCGATATATCGAGCGCTACCAACTCTTTCTTTTCCCTGCCGTCCTGCTTTTTCTCGCCATGGCCTTCTTGAGCCGCGGCCAGATCGTCTCACGTCTCACGCCACCACCCCTTTCTTCAACACCTCCATCCAGAATTCCAGCAGTGGGCGCCAAGCTTGCCTGCATGACACTCATCCCGCTGCTCGCCGCCACGCTTCCCCTTCGTGCCGAAACCAACTCGTTTGACGCTCCCCAAACCGTGACCAACACGGAAGCGACTATCCCGCCCGGCCGCGAAGGCGCCCGTCTGGGACAACGGCTTTACCTGACAGGGCACTACGAGGAAGCAGCCGCGGCTTTTCAATCCGCGGCAAAAACCGCCGCACGGGCCAATCGCGATGATTATCAGTACAACGCCGGATGCGCCTTGCTCAAGGCCGGGAAAACAGATGATGCGGCAGACCTCTTTCGCGGTCTGACAGGTTTGGAAGGGAGCCTGGGGACAGACGCCGCTTATAATCTCGGCTGTTCCCTTTTTAAGACCGGCTCCGCCCCCCTCGTTGACAATGCGTCCACCCCACCCGATCCCGCCGTGGCAGATCACCGCGTTCAGGCGCTCAAACAAGCCGGAACAGCTTTCCAAAACGCTCTGCGCCAGCAACCTGACAATGCCGACAACCGGAAGAATCTGGCGGTCGTGGCAGGAATGACTGAAGAGGTTGAAGAACAGGCAAAAATCATCCGGCTCATGGCCGAACACGGCCAGACCCCACCGGGCGCACTTGCCGACCTGATGCTGCTCCAGCAACGCAAACTGATCCAAGATATCCCGGCGGCCTTCACCAACACGACGCCCCTCCTGATTGACTCCCTGGAAGCCCTTGCAACCGAACAGGATCAGGCCGCCGACTTTATGATCCCTCTTAAGGGCAAACTTCTCCAGGCCATGTCACAATCCCAATCCTCCGGGAATAATACCAATGCCCCGCAGCAGATGGCTCAGATCAACGCCTTCGCGGAATCCATCCGGGATACCATGTCCGGTGTTGCAACCTCCCTTCGCAACCTGGACCGCTCATCCTATGCCCCCGCCGTCAGGGCCGAAGCCTCTGTGTACACCTTGTGGAAAGGTATCGCCGGCTATCCCCAACTCCTCCGCGAGGATATCCAGCGGCAGACAAATGCCATCACATTGACCATCCCGAATCAAAATAATCCGCCCGCTGATGTCCGGAAGGCCATCCACGTCCAACAGGCGGAAGCGCTCGACCTGACCGGTCTTTTCAAAAAGCGTTTTGAGCAGGAGGTTCCACCCGAGGGAATCAGCAGACCCGTCCAGCAGGTGTCCACTAACAAGGACTCAGGCACCAATGCCATGGAACAGATCCTGTCCCCTGAGAATCGGAAAAAAATTCTCGACCTGGCGGGACAAGCCGTAACACTCCAAACCTTCGCAGGAGAAACTGACGCCACCCCTCTGAATGATTCTCTCGCCCATCAGCACAAGGCTTATGCCATATTAAAGGAGATTGAAACGCTCCTCCCTAAAGAAAAACAGCCGCAGGATAATCAGTCGCAGCAACAGGAAAAGCAGGAACAGCAAAAACCGCAGGCGCAGAAGCAGGAGCAACAGAAGGAACAGAAACCACAGCAAAAGCAGGAGCAGAATAAAGACCAGATGTCCCAGGAAGACCTGAAGCGCCTGCTGAACAAGGCCAAACAGCGCGAAAAGGAACACGAACAGGAAAAACGAAACCGCGATTCCACCATCCCGTTGTCGCCCACAGAAAGAGACTGGTAAGGCGCATGAGGCCGTTGCTCCTTATTTTCTCCCTCCTGTTGACCACGGCCATCGCCGCTGTCGCCGACCCGTCACTTTCTGTAAATGTTAATCGTGACCGCCTCTATCTCGGGGAATCGCTCCTGATGGAGGTCAAGGTTGATGGCGCCGATAATCCCGGGGTGCCGGATCTCGCCGCCATCCGGAACTGCACTAT
>Ga0194060_10000323_pt1 | contig 34819 bp, 25 predicted proteins | sample SepL225m_MetaG_FD_163427 | JGI IMG/M metagenome (GOLD analysis project Ga0194060, IMG submission 163427) | Anoxic zone freshwater microbial communities from boreal shield lake in IISD Experimental Lakes Area, Ontario, Canada - Sep2016-L222-5m | ecosystem: Environmental > Aquatic > Freshwater >...
TTCTTGGCGGGTGGGGGTTATCGTTCAGTGGCGGGGCGATATTTCTTTGTGGCGGGGTATTATCGTTCCGTAAGATACCGTTGTTTCTTCGCGGTCTGGGGTTATCATTTTGTGACAGGTGGCTGTCTTTCCGGGTGCGGGGTATTATAGTTCGCGGTCGGGATAGGTGTTATTGTGTCGGGGGATTGTCATTTTGCGACAGGCTGTTATCTTTCCGCGTGCGGGATATTATCATTTGTGGTCGGGATAGGTGTCATTTCTGTCAGGCTTTGTGTCATCGCGGTCAGGGCTTGTGTCATTTCTGTCAGGCTTTGTGTCATCGCGGTCAGGGTTTGTGTCATTTCTGTCAGGCTTTGTGTCATCGCGGTCGGGGCTTGTGTCATTTCTGTCAGGCTTTGTGGCTTCGCGGTCGGGGCTTGTGTCATTTCTGTCAGGCTTTGTGGCTTCGCGGTCGGGGCTTGTGTCATTTCTGTCAGGCTTTGTGTCATCGCGGTCGGGGCTTGTGTCATTTCTGTCAGGCTTTGTGGCTTCGCGGTCGGGTATTATTGCTTCGTGGCACGCTGTTATGGCTTTGCGGCCGGGTATTATTGCTTCGCGGCACGCTGTTATGGCTTTGTGGCCGGGTATTATTGCTTCGCGGCACGACATTGTGGCTTCGCGGCCGGGTGTTATTGCTTTGTGGCACGACATTGTGGCTTCGCGGCCGGGTGTTATTGCTTTGTGGCACGACATTGTGGCTTCGCGGCCGGGTGTTATTGCTTTGCGGCACGATATTGTGGTTTTGTGGTAAGATAGTTATTAATAAATTGGTTGCATACCATATTTACCGCATGTGTACATCATTAAGAGAGAAGTCATATCAACAAGCGCACGGTTCTCATCCTCTTTGTAAATCACGAGGTCATAGACTTCAGCGACAAACTGCATATTTTTAAGTATCCTGTTAAGTTCCTTAACTCCGGGCGCACCATGCCAGAAGGAGACTCTTTTAATAAGCATTTTACCATAGTGTTTCAGAAAGTCATTTACCGGGATAAAATTTATGTCATTTGAATTGCGGGGCCGGCAGATATAAATAAGGTCATTAAAATAAGTATCCCATTTTTTGGCGAGTGGCTCGTTACGTTTGTACATAACGATGCGGGCTTTTTCCAGTGTAAAGACAGCTTTAGTTGCGACTTTCGATCCGGGCTGAATAGAATAGCCGTCAAAGCTCAGGTCTTTTTCGTCCTGGTACTTCCACCTTTTAAGGAGCTTTGAAGGATTAAGAATCGCAATAACGCGTTCGAGTCCGCTGTCGACGATAATGTACTTATCGTGCTGACAGCCGAGTACGGTCAGCCAGTGTTCCCAGTTATTTACGCTAAGAATGCAGGGAAGTCCTTTATCAAGCTGACCGTCAAGCAGGGCAAATGCCTTATCGGGGTCTTCAGAGTGAAAATAGTTCATTTTACAGTTAAACTTCTTTGCTGCACGGGCAAGTCCGATTTCATCAGTACCGGACCACCAGTTACTACCGGCGACCTCGGCGATTTCCTTTTCATGTCTGAATATACCGAGCATCACAAGTGCATATTTTAATGCAAAAGGTCCGCAGGAATATTTATTAGGTTGTGGATAAAAGCTCATTTTTTCCCATTGGTTGTTAGAAGAAAAATATTATTCGGACAGGTTCTCATAGAAAAAGTAAGATTATGATGTAAGATTAAGGAAATCACGGACTATATTTCTTTTTTACTATTATGACTTATTGCCGGGGCGGACAAGCAGGAGAGGGAAATTTGTCGTACATCCGGGGGAGCCATTTTGTTTACAGAATAATACTCACTTTTTAACGAACAGCCAACTTAAATTTAATAAAACATCTAATATTTTAGCTAAGAATGTTACTTTTTTTTATATTTACGATATAAAAATAAAGAAAAAGTAATGAAAGTAGCAATAGTGTATAACCTTTCGCAGGCTGATATTGATTATTATAACAGCCTCACGGCTCCTAAGGACCTTGAATTTGAGCCCTACTTTGATATTGACGATACGAATCCTGCAGACGGATATGAATCAATTCGGCGTGCGCTCGAAAAAGCCGGCTGTGAAGCCTACTGTCTGAATCTTTTTGATGACTATAACGCCTTTTTCGCGGATTATAAGGTCAATGCTCCTGATGTTATTTTTAACATGGTTGAGATTTACAAAGATAAAGCATCACTTGAGATGAGCTTTGCAAGTCTGCTTGAGATGATGGATGTTCCATATACCGGAGCGCCTCCATCGGTGTTAGGGGTTTGTCAGCGTAAGATTCTTACAAAAGGTATTCTATCAGCTCTCGGTGTCAGAACGCCGGAGTTTCAGGTAGTCGGGGATACGGAAGAACCTGATGAGCTTCTTCAGATAAGTTATCCGATAATAGTAAAGCCATCGATGGAAGATGCAAGTCTTGGGATTGAAGATGAATCGATTGTTTATGATTATGCTACTTTAGTGAAGAGAGTAAGTTACATTCAGGAGCGGTTTAAGCAGAATGTACTGCTTGAAGAATACATAGACGGACGGGAACTTAATGTCGCTGTTATCGGAGACAGGGATCTCTGCGCTCTTCCGATTAGTGAAATTGATTTTATACTTATGCCGAAGTACTTAAAAAAGATAGTGAGCTATCAGTCAAAATGGGATCCTGCGCATGAATCATATCATCTGGCGCGTCCTGTCTGCCCCGCAGATCTGCCGGACGAAGTAGAATACGCCGCAAAAGAACTTGCCGTGAAAGCCTGCCGTGCTTTAGGCTGCCGTGATTATGCGAGAGTAGATATGAGACTTAATGATAAAAACGAATTGTTTGTTCTGGAGGTAAATCCTAATCCCGACCTTACCGAATATACAGGATTTATGCGTTCATCAGGAGTTGCGGGATATTCTTTCGCGCGCACATTAAAAAAAATCGTTGGATTTGCATGGGCAAGAAGAATGTATCCACAGGTATGATCTGCCTTGCGCGGTTTTGCTAAAAACAGACATTTAATGAAATTCGTGATTCAGTCTCCAGACATTTCGGAACAAGAGAAAGGCAGTCCGGCGTAAAGGCGGACTGCCCTTTTCTTACGAGGAATTAATAAGTAAGTTTTATACCAAAATAAGCTGATCTTTTTGGTGTGCCGTAATAGAGAACCTCCTCATAATCTTCATTTAGCAAATTATCTATTTTAGCAAAAACATTTAACCAGACGGCTACGTTATAAGATGCTGCAAGATTAATTAAAGTATAAGGAAGCAGTTCCACTCTTGAAGCAGGATAAGCAGAAAAATCCTTGTCAATCCGCCTGCCGACATTAATAACTTCGAGATTTAAGTCAGCGTTTTCATCCGGTGTATAATTTATGTTTAGTGCCAGTTTGTTCCCGGGTCTGCGGATTAGTTCCATGCCACTTTCCGGCTGGTCGTCTGAGTTATCCCTGCTTTCAGTATAAGTATAATTAGCTTTTACAGAGAAATTATAAACCGGTACAGGTGTCAGCAGAGTTACTTCGATTCCTCGGGTACCGGCTTTGTCGATATTTATTGTTTTATAGTTTTTATCGAAACCGATCAGGTCAGTAAACATATTGCTGAACCAGCTTACGCCAAGGACAATATTTGGATTAAACATATACTGTTCAATTCCGAAATCCCAGCCTTTGCTTTTTTCAGGTTTAAGATCAGGGTTCCCATAGACCGGGTCAAAAAGATAGTAAAGCGCCGGGGACTTAAACGCGTTTCCGTAGGAAGCCTTAATCTTTGTAACATATTCCCATTTGATAAGAACAGCCGGAGCGAAACGGGCAGTAACTGCCGGTCCAAATTTATTGTGGTTATCATATCTAAGACCGGCTGTTCCATAAAAGAAATTATATATACCTGAAACCTGATCCTGAATATACAGTCCTGTAGTATTTGCGGTATGATCAGGAAAATAACTTACGTAAGTCCCGTATAATCCATCAGACAAGTAATAAGTTGTTGCTTTTTCAACAGTTTTCTCTGCGCCAAACGATAAAGTATTTTTGGGGTTTAAGAGAATATTATTCTGCCAGTCAAGTTTATACTTAGTGCCGTCAAAGTCTGCCCTGGATGAATAAACATGGAGGGCGTCCGGATCATCTGTTGTATGATTAATATGTCTGAGTGATGAGAATCCCAGTTTTTGTTTCCACAATCCCTGGTAATTATCGTTATTCAGGGTTGCCATAAAGACAGATTCCTCAGTATTAGAAGTAAAATTGGGATCATCGCCTGTCATCTCATTCTGGTCGAGGCCGGCTTTAGCTTTGAAGTAGTTGTAACTGACAGTCAGGTCAAGTCCGGGTGTTATATTTAATCCTATATGGCTTAGAACAGAATTATTCTTTACTCCGTCGGGTTCTGAATTCCCATATTTTTCATTAGCCATGGAGAATCCTTTCGTATTAAAGTTTGACAAGCTAAGAGAGTAGTCAAGCTTTTTGTTGCCTCCGCTGAGGATTGCATTAGCTTTGTATGTATCGAATGAACCGGCAAATGTTGAGACAGAAAGCTTCGGGTATCCCCCGCCATGCTTTGTGAATATGCTGATTACACCAGCCATTGCGGATGAACCGTAAAGCGTACTTTGCGGGCCTCTTAATATTTCAATCCGTTCGATATTATCCGTCTGAAGATTAGTAAAATCGAATGCGTTGTTAAGAGAACCCGGGTCGTTCATTGCAACGCCATCGAGGAAGACGAGAGTATGTCCGGGGTTCGCGCCTCTTACAAAAACTGTAGCTAAAGCACCGGGTCCACCCTGCCTTACAACGCTCACGCCAGGCGTTTCACGGAGCAGATCGACAAGCGAGTTTTTACCGCTGTTCTGTATTTCTTTTTCGGTCAGCACCGTTACAGAACTTGCGACTTCAATTTCCGGAGTTGCCAGTTTATTTGCTGTAATGACCACACCGGAGAGATTGTAAGTTGTGAGCGAATCGTTTGGGTCAGTATGGTACGGCTGTGCCAGTAAGACTATCGGTAGCAGCGGGATAATTAATAAGTAAGAAATTGATTTGAACATAGAAGTTACTCCTTTTATAAATAAACCGGTAAAAGTTGTAACCTTACGTGGAAAGAGAAAAACAGAAAAGCGCCAGCAATAGTAATAAGAGAGCGTAACGCTTCCTGAATATCTCACCTCACCCACGAAGGCAGATTAATGGAATTGTTCACGGCAGGTCTCCTGACTTAAAGACAGCATTAAACGCCTTCCCGTTTTGCAGTGGCTGAAATGTTTAATGCTATTGTCTTTTTACAGTTGCGGGGCAGTACCGGAATTACACCGATTTCCCTATTCTTCCTTATTAAAGGACACCGTAAATTTTTATTTAAGAACTACTGAAATTTAAGAAATAATAAGTATATGTCCAATAACGGACGACAGATTTCCATCTTAATTATAATCGTAATTATAATCTTAATCATACTCGTTTTTCCTGAAGCGGGTAAGAGCAGGATTAAGATTATGAGTATGATTAAGATTATGATTGAGAGAAGCACAGAGTTTATACCCATTTTTATTTTGTTGGTTTTGGAGTGTAAAAGAGGGATTCGGTATGTTTCTGAGTGAAGAATAATAATTAACGCGGGAAACAGGCAGACCTGTTCCCCGCGCAATATCAACTATTTATCTTTAGCTACTTCGATGCTGATCTTCTTGCCTCTGATTTGGTTATCCTGCATAACCCTGATAATTTCATCGGCGTATTTTTCAGGAATATTGACGAATGTGAATTTATCATACATATCAATTTCGCCAATTATTTTACCAGGGAGACCGGTTTCGCCGGCAATAGCGCCAAGTATATCGCCTGGTCTGACATTATCTTTTTTCCCCACATTAAGGAATAACCTTACCTGCTTTAGATCTGAAACATCGCCGCGGCTGCTTCTGTCGCGTCCGCGTGAGCCTTCCCTGTCCTTCCCGCGACTTCTTTCTCTTTCCCCTGATGAATCGAATCCTGAGATGTCATTGTTATCTGAAGAAAGCTTTTCGTTATCAAGGTTCATCTTGATAAGAGCTGCGGCTACATCGAGCGAAGTACAGTCTTCGTCAATAAGTTTTTCAACAAAATGGGCGTATCTGTTAAGCTTGCCGTCTTCAATCGTTTTCTTGACAGATTCAAGGAATGTATTAATCTTTACTTCCTCAACATCATCAAACGAAGGTATCGGGTTAAGTTTTATTTTTGTTTTAATATACTTTTGAATATCGCGCAGTTTGAACATTTCCCTGCCGGTTACAAAAGTAAAAGCTTTGCCTTTCTTGCCAGCGCGGCCGGTTCTGCCGATACGGTGGACGTAGTATTCCTCATCCTGAGGCATATCGAAGTTAAATACCGCCTCTACATTTTCAACATCAAGTCCGCGTGCGGCAACATCGGTTGCGACGAGGATTTCTATAACGCCCTTCCTGAAACGTCCCATCACCTTTTCTCTTGCAGCCTGTTTCATATCGCCATGCAGGCCGTCAACTGAATATCCGCGTGCCTGGAGATGTTCAACCAGATCATCCACGCCCTTTTTTGTATTGCTGAAGACAAGAACGAGCTTCAGGTTATACATATCCACGATGCGGGTGAGCGCTTCGAGTTTATTTTTTTCCTTTACCTCGAAATAAATCTGTTCAGTACCTGCTACGGTCAGGACTTCGTGTACCACTTTAATATTTTGTGGAGTTTTCTGATACTTTTTCGTCATTTCCAGTATTGCACTGGGCATTGTGGCAGAGAACATAACCGTCTGACGCTGTTTTGGAGTAGTCTTAAGTATCAGTTCAATATCATCCCTGAAACCCATATCGAGCATTTCATCAGCTTCATCAAGCACGACCATTTTTATCTTTTTAAGGTCAATCGTACCGCGTTCCATGTGGTCCATTATACGTCCGGGTGTACCAATAATTATATGTGCGCCTTTTTTTAGTGCCTTCAGTTGTCTGTCAATAGGCTGACCTCCATAAACCGGAAGGAAGTGGACATCGCGTTTATATTTTGCAAGTTTATTCATTTCCTCAGCGACCTGAATTGCAAGCTCTCTTGTCGGACACAGGATGATTACCTGTGGGCTTTTATCCGATGCGTCCAGCAATTCAATTGCAGGGATGCCGAATGCGGCTGTCTTTCCTGTACCTGTCTGTGCCTGACCTATAACATCATGCCCTTCAAGCAATACAGGAATAGCTTCAGACTGAATTGGCGTAGCTTCCTCAAAACCCATATCCGCCACGGCTTTTTGAATTTCTTTTGAAAGCATTAATTCGTCAAATCTCAATTTTTTCATTTAATGAGTTCCATCTTTTATAATTTATTTTCTAATTTTCATTCCTAATATACGATTATTATTTCAATAATTGTCTTAATATCATGTCCGTACAGAAGTTGTCCGAGGTTAATATCCAACTTTGGATTGTAGTAATTTTAATGGCAGGGGAAAGCAGGCTGTATTATGAGTGAACCATATATAAATTTCAGATTACACCGTCTTTTGGAACATATACTTTAACCCTGTCTGCAATTCTGTTCAATTGTACCAGCTTCTGCAGTTTCATTATCAATGCCTCAGAGAGTTCCTGTCCTGTTCCGACAAGAGATAATCCGTTTTTATCAATAATATCCTGCCTGAGTACCATTCCTGCTTTCAGATTATTCATAGTTACTGCAGCAGACAGGTAATTTTTCTTCAGACTGGTTAATTCGGAAATCAGTCCAATTTCGGATTCATTCTCATATCTTGTTTCAAAGGCCGCCAATGACATAGATTTAGATGTCTGAGCTTCCATTATAGTGTGCAAGTCATTAGCATGTTTCAGAATTCTGGCAATGATTCCAACTCTTTCTTTTTTCTTCTCATCATCTATATCATTCAGATCAACATACTTATTAAACTGGTAAGAAATTGCTTCAGCAATTTCTTCGAGTCGCGGGATATTGCGAATCAGCGATTTACCCAACTGCGGATGAGATAAGAATAACTCCTTTTCTTTTATTGTAAGCGTCTGCCCGTTAATCCTTTTTTCGAGAATCTCTGTTGGCACCGCAATACAACCTATCTGTGAAAGAAGCGCCGCAATTTCTATCTGCCATTGAATGTCAGGTGGCAGATTAACTGATAATCTTTGAGCAATGGTTCTTAATTTGCCTGCCTTGCTGAAAGCAACAGAGTTAGAAATGGAAAGTATATCTATTAATACTTTTATACTGCCTTTGAGTGTTTTATCAAGCAACTCTTTTTCAGAAACAATGAGTCTGTATTGTTCTATTGAAGCATTAAGATTGCTTCTGAGTTTATCATTAGAACATGGTTTTGTCAGAAAACGAAATACATTCCCTTCATTTACCGCATCGATAGCTAAATTTATTTCAGCGAACCCGGTCAGCATCACTCTTACCGTATTGGGTGCAATCTGTTTTACTGCTGCGAAGAACTGGTTTCCATCAATCTCAGGCATCCTGTAATCTGAAACTACAACGGCAAAGGGTTTGCCGATTTCTTCAGCTTTTTTTATTTTCTCAATGCCATCTTTTGGGCTGTTTGATGTGGTAATTAAGAAGTTTGTTCTTAAACTTCTTTCATAAGCACTCAAAATATTAATATCATCATCAACAAATAATATTTTTTGATTCATAATCCTTTTCCCTGTTGAAATTTATACATGCCGGATTAACACGCTGTCTGTTTATAGCGCGTCTGTTCTTGATATTTTCCTGCCAGTCAGGATTTGATTCTACTCAGCCTGCGATATTCTTTAGCGGGAGCTGAATAGTAAATTTTGTACCTTTTCCAATAACGGACTCAACGAAGATATCTCCCTGGTGTTTGGTTACAATAATGTTATGCACTATTGCCAGACCCTGCCCTGTGCCTTTACCAACCGGCTTAGTTGTAAAGAACGGATCAAATATCCTTTGCCGATTTTCCTTTGGAATTCCTTTTCCGTTGTCGCTTATTGTTATTATTACATAATCTTCAGTATGTACTGTCTCTATTATGATTTTCCCCTGCCTTTCCTGTGGTTGTCCATATAATTCCTGGATGGCATGAGCCGAATTTACAATCATATTGAGAATAACCTGATTTATTTCATCGAGTGAACAATATACAGACGGCAACCCTGGATCAAGAATGGTTTCAAGCTCAGCTACATACTTCCATTCGTTCTTTGAGACACTTACCGTAACCTGTATCCCTTTATTTATATCATAATATGCCTTCCCCTTACAGGCAGGATGAGCAAAATCCTTTAAGGCGGAGATAATATTATTAACTCTTTCAATTCCTTCGAGCGACTGTACAAGTGCCTTTGGTATTTCTGTCATAAGGTACTTTAAATCAATAGCTTTTTCTTTTTCCCGGACAAATTCAGTAACTGTATGTTGTTCTTTATTATATGTTGTAATAACTTTCCTGAGACCATAATAAAATTCAGTCAGAGTCTCCATGGATTCTTTTATAAAAGTAAAATTATCGCCTATAAATTGCATCGGAGTATTTATCTCATGGGCGATACCCGCTACAAGCTGTCCGATTGATTCCATTTTCTGGGATAGTAAATTCTGTGTGGCTGCCTTTACCTTCTCGGTAATATCTTTTAACACATAAACATAACCAATCACTTCATTGTTCTTGTTTTTCATTTCAGCTGATGTAAATGTTATTGTTTTACGGTTGCCGTCCTTTGATAAAACTGCGATTATTTCTTTATCTGAATAAATTTTTCCCCAGGAACTCAGTTCCTGAGAAATATTCGGATTAGCGTCCGTACCGGAAACATCCGGCGAGTTTAACCGCTCCAAAACGCTATAAATCGATTCCCCGACTACATCATTCCGACTGCACTCCAGGATTTCCAAAGCCGCATTGTTTACGATATGCACTTCATCCCTAAGATCTGTAGTAATCACCCCGTCAGTAATACTTCTGAGCGTAACCCGGAGTTCTTCTTTCTCAGCTTCGAGGATTTCCTTTAACCGTTTGCGCTCAGTTATATTGCGGAAAATAGATAGTAATAATGGTTCTTTGTCGCGGATTCTAATAAATGAATGAGACACTTCCAGCCATAAATTTGTACCATTCCACAAGGAAAATTCTTTTTCTGTATGTATATCGATTGCAAGCTTATTAAACCTTTGTTGATGTTCGCTGATTACTCTCTCCTGCTCCGAAATATTGTGAACACTAAAAAAATCTCTGCCAAGCAGTTCTGATCTCTCTTTCTCCACCATTTTACAGAAAGCTTCGTTTACAAGTAGCATTTTCCCGTCTGCATCAATCAGACGCATCCCGTCAAATGAATTTTCCCATACCGCTCTTAGCTGAGCTTCCGATTGATTAACCTTATCTTCATTCTTTTTTCTTTCGGTTATATCCCTTGATATTCCCGCGGTGCCAATTATATTTCCTTTCTTATCCCGTACAGGGATTTTAGTCGCGGAAACCCAGATATTCTGATTGTTTTCATTTCGTATAAGTTCAATTTTATCCCTGATTGGCACGCCACTTTTCATAATCTTTTTCTCATCATTAAAAGCCTGCCTGGCCTGCTCAAACGGGAAATAGTCAAAATCACTCTTACCTACAGCTTCTGAAACCGAAGCAATACGTAACATTTTAGCCTGAGCTTTGTTTATCTTGATAAACCGGCTGCTTGTATCTTTAATGTAGATTGTATCAGGCAGCTGGTCGATTATATCATAAAGCAGCCCTAATCTTTCATTGAGTTTATCCTGCGATTTCTTCCCGCCAGTAATAATTTCATGGGCTTTCTCTATCTTAATAAACTGGTTGTTTGTATCTTTAATGTAGATTGTATCAGGTAACTGGTCAATTATATCATAAAGTAGCCCCAGCCTTTCACTAAGTTTCTCCTCCGATTTTTTTTCGTTATTAATCTTTACAAAAATTACACAAATCTGAAATGACTTAGTTTCATTTTCCATAAACTGCGGGATAATATCCGCACAAAGCCACTGCAGTTCCCCAAGCATTGGATTAGAAAAGCTAAAAATTACATTAGAGACTTTTTGACCTTTTTCAAACACAAAAGAAAAAGGATTAATATCAACCGGAAGACCTGAGTTTTCACTTTTGACTAGTTCCCATCCAAGTTCCCATGCCGGCTGCTGCGCTAACTTCGCCGCTGATATTCCAAGTATCTTTTCCGCCGCAGAATTGGAAAGCGTAATTGTTCCTGAATCGTTAAAGTATATTACTCCCTGCGAAATAGCTTCAAATAACAGGAAGCGACTTTTTAATGCCTGGTTTTCATTAGTCATTAATATCCACTCTGCTCATTATGTTATTGAATAAAAAGTCTTCACGCTGATAATCGAAGTAATTGAAGATGTTATTAGTTTTATACGACTGAGAAACCTCCCTGCTTTATCCGGCAGTATAATAGGTTTTTATGTTATCATTCCTTTTGACTCTGTCCACTTTTTTTTCCTGAATCTTCACAGTCCATGTTTCATAAAATCCCAGAAAATCTGCCCGCTTTTTTATAATCAGCACTCTTTTCTATGCAAAAATACCGCTTATTATGGTCATAATAAAATATTATTTGTATGATCCCCTGTTTTTTTTGACGTAAATTCATTATACTCTATGGAAGGTTAAACCGGTACAATTGTCAGTATAACAGCGCAGATGAAAGAACAATTAGATGGCTTACAAAAAAAATTCTTCATTTGCTTTGATGGTTTGACTTTCCTGATTAAAGATACGTCCATTCCAATTAATGATTCGTTCATCTTGATAGAAGCTTCGTTCATCTCAATTAATGGTTCGTTCATCTTGATAGAAGCTTCGTTCATCTCAATTAATGGTTCGTTCATCTTGATAGAAGCTTCGTTCATCTCAATTAATGGTTCGTTCATCTCAATAGAAGCTTCGTTCATCTCAATTAATGGTTCGTTCATCTTGATAGGAGCTTCGTTCATCTTGATAGGAGCTTCGTTCACTTTGATAGGAGCTTCGTTCATCTTGATAGGAGCTTCGTTCACTTTGGTAGAAGCTTCGTTCATCTTGATAGGAGCTTCGTTCGTCTCGATAGGAGCTTCGTTCATTTCGACAGGAGGCACAATTTTCACGTTTGGACAATGCTTCTTCAGACATATCGTTGCCACCTTCCTCAAAATCAGCCCGTTTCACTGCCCTGATGAAGCAATATGCCCGCGGAATGCCCTGTAGATAACATTGTACGTTGCCGGAGTAATAAAAAAAAACAGAATTATCCGGATAATAGCCATAATTAATCATTTATTGACCTCCCTGCGTGATCGTTCGCAAAATCCACCTGAAATTTACGTAATCATTTACAATAATTATGAATAAATTTTGCAATAATTATGAACAAAATAGGTAGCTTTTCTTTATTTTATAAATTATATTGTTTGTGCTGATTTATGGTTTTATTTACTGAATTATTTTATCTGAAGAAACAGAAACTCAGGGTTTTCTTTTTCATAAAGGTTCACCCGGATTTACCGGAATATTCGTTAACTAATGTTCTGTGAACCGCGTCCGGCGGCGGAACTGTGGTTCTTTTGATTACAATGATTTTTGTGATTCAAAGAAAGTAATTTGTCAGTAAGCGAAAAATAGATTAATTTTCAAAAGCTTTATTATCATAAATTTAAATCATACGAGTCAAATTAATCATTCAACAATTGTGCAAACTATTCTTTGCCACGTGGCATGGAGAACGCTCCATGCCACGTGGAGAAATTATAAATATTTTGTAATATTAAACTTTTGGGGGTATTAATGAATTATTGGTCTGAGCTTAGCGTAGCTTATGCAACTCAAAGAAATTATCTTGATGATCTGTTTACGGTTTATCCTACGATTCCGGATGGAATCAGGGATATTGACCAAACAGTCTGGGGGAAAATTGAAACAGCTTTTAACGAAAGAAATGATGATAAACTATTAAGATTATTGCTAAATCTTCATTTATTTCCCATAAAAGATTCTTATGTTGCTTACCTTAAAAGAGATAGTTCTGCAATTGATAGAAATCCGGCAACAGTAGCAAGATTATGTGGCAGATTACGTGAATTGGGTCTTAATAAGATTTACGAAAAATGTTCAGAACCAAAAGAAACTAATAGGCAGATTGGCCCATTCTTTAGGCGTTGGCTTAATAAGGGAACTTTAGGAGCTCCATTGGTGAAGTCTTCTGATTTTATGAAGAATAAAAATAATGCGATTTTAGATGCCGGCGATAATGAAATGAAGCTTTTTGCTAAAGAACATTTTAACTATACGAGGGATAAGGGATTGGATTTTGTAGCAAGATTTAATCATCGCTATATTTTAGGAGAAGCTAAATTCTTAACAGATTTCGGCGGACATCAGAATGCCCAGTTTGCAGACGGGATTTATACCGCTAAATCAGAAGTTGAGGGAGCTAAAGTAATCGCAATCTATGACGGAGTTTGTTATATTAAAGGGAAAAGCAAGCTTTATAGATTTATTGACAGTATTACTGATTTTGAGGTCATGAGTGCTTTGGTGTTAAGAGAATATTTATATCAGTTATAGGCAATAAATGTTTTTACAGTATAAAAATAAAAAAGAGGCTGAATCAATTCTGAACCTGACTGATAAAGCTTTATTCGCAGGCAATATTATCTTTAATGAAAATCTGATAATTAAAGGTGATAACCTCCCCTGTCTGAAATCTTTATTAGATGTCTATGCACGGAAAATAGACCTGGTCTATATTGATCCGCCATTTTCAACTAATAATATCTTTAGAGCAGGCAATGACAGGGTCTCGACAATCAGTAGTAACAAAAAACATGATATAGCTTATACCGATAAGCTTAAAGAAGATGAATTTCTGGAATTTATCAGGGAAAGACTTATTTTTCTAAGAGAACTGTTATCTGATAAAGGTTCTATTTATCTGCATATTGATTATAAAACAGGACATTATATAAAAATAATAATGGATGAGGTCTTCGGCCGGAAGAATTTCAGAAACGATATTTCCAGAATAAAATGTAATCCTAAAAATTTCCGGAGAAAAGCTTACGGAAATATCAAGGATATGATTCTGTTTTATACTAAAACGTCTGATTATGTATGGAACGAGCCTTTGACCAGTCTGAGCAAAGAACAAATGAATAAACTTTTTAATAAGACTGATACGAATGGCAGAAAATATACAACCAATCCATTGCATGCGCCAGGAGAAACAACTAATGGCAAATCAGGACAAGCATGGAAGGGTATGCCGCCGCCGGAAGGAAGACACTGGAGGCATGCACCGGAGGTATTAGACCAGTTGGAAACGGATGGACTTATTCAATGGTCGAAAAATGGAGTGCCTCGAAAAATTATATTCGCTGATGATTATGGTCAGGCAAGATTACAGGATGTCTGGGAATTTAAAGACTCACAAAAACCTGCTTATCCGACAGAAAAAAAAATCGACATGCTTAAAACAATAATTAAGACATCTTCTGACGAGAATAGTTTCGTGCTGGATTGCTTCTGCGGATCAGGCAATACTTTATTAGTTGCCGCCGAATTGGACAGAAAATGGATCGGGATAGACAATTCAGATATTGCTATAACTATCTGCCGGAAAAGATTTGAGAAACCGGATACTGAAATGTTTCAGAACAATTATAAATATTCTTTCTTACAGCAGAAGTAATATTCCATAATTTCCCGCAGGATATGCTTCTGCCCTTTTATGCCGGCTTCTATTTCACCGGAAAGCATTCGTAACAAACAGATAAAAACTGAATTTTGCAGATTTATAGAAAAACTGGTAATTTAATAGTGCTTAACAATTTTTACATACACAAAACGAATTTCATGAATAATCCGACAGGAAACAATGAAACTATTTTATAAACTATCTATGGTGTTATCTTTTTTGTTTTGCTCCGCCGGCTATGCACAGCCGGACAAAGATACATCGCAAAATAAAACAGCAGACTTAGAACCGGTGATAATCGACAGCCATTATACATTAAGCGAATCTTTGAGCAGTCTTGATATACCGGCTGATATTAAGAAGAATCTTATACTGACAGATGTTCAGTATTATTCGTTTGATAATAAACTCCATCAGGGACAGATGCTTGTTTATGCCGGGCTGGCAAAGGATATTAAAGAAATATTCGAAATAATTTGCAAAGAGAAATTCCCTGTTGAAAAGGCAATCCCGATAGTGCGCTACGGATGGTCAGATGACAAATCAATGAAGGATAACAATTCGTCAGGATTTAATTACCGCTTTATAAAGGGAACAAAAATATTATCAGCACATGCCGAAGGCAGGGCAATAGACATTAATCCTCTGTTTAATCCACAAATTATAAATGGAGAAGCATCCCCGGAAAACGCTTCTTACAATCCGGACATCGCCGGCACGATAACATCTTCATCATTCATAGTAAAGGAATTCCAAAAGAGAGGCTGGACATGGGGCGGGCTATGGAAAGACAGACAGGATTATCAGCATTTTGAGAAACGCTGATTAAGAAACCCGCAGTCCGGATAAATAAATTGCTTAGTTAATAGTAAAGGCTTTCCGTAAAAAAACGGATGCCTGTTTTTAAAATATAAAACAGGGAGAATTAAATGGAATACACAAGACTGGGAAGAACCGGACTAAAAGTAAGCCGGCTTTGCTTAGGTACAATGAATTTTGGTACTTTTACTTCAGCAGAGGATAGCTGCAAAATCATGGATGGCGCACTTGAGGCAGGTATTAATTTTTTCGATACGGCAAATGTTTATGGATTCGAAAAGTATAAAGGATATACCGAAGAAATTATCGGCGACTGGCTTAGTCAGGGCGGAGGACGCAGGGATAATATCGTGCTTGCCACTAAAGTTTATGCGCAAATGGGAGAAAAACAAAACCAGTCCAGGCTTTCAGCTTATCATATCAGAAAAGCCTGCGAGGATAGTTTAAAACGATTAAAAACCGACCATATTGACCTTTACCAGATGCACCACATCGACCGCGATTCTCCTTGGGAAGAAGTGTGGCAGGCTATGGAACTACTCGTGCGCGAAGGAAAAATCTTATATGTTGGAAGCAGTAACTTTGCTGCATGGAATATCGTTGAGGCTAACTACAAGGCTGAAAAAAGAAACTTCCTCGGACTTGTCTCCGAACAGAGTATTTACAGTCTCCGCAACCGGCATATCGAACTCGAAGTAATACCAGCCTGCAAAGCTATGGGAGTTGCGCTTATCCCGTGGAGTCCTCTTGGAGGCGGTATGCTTTGTGGCGTGCTTAATAAACCTGCCGAAGGAAGAAGAGCACGGATTCAGCTGCAGAGTTCAATAGAGAAACTTCGTCCGCAAATAAAAGCTTATGAAGATTTGTGTGCGGAAACAGGGCATCCGCCGGCCGATGTTGCTCTTGCCTGGATACTGCATAACCCGGTTGTTACTTCTCCTGTTATTGGACCAAGAACGGTTAAACAGCTTGAGGATAACACAGCAGTCCTGAATATTAAACTTTCGGAAGAAGTAATCAGCAGGCTTAACGAAATATGGCCCGGACCAGGCAATCAGGCTCCCGAAGCTTACGCATGGTAAATTGTTAACCCGGGAGGAACCGCCCCAATGATTTACTGACAACAGATAATCAAGACTAATTCGCCGCAGGATATACTTTTTTTTCGGCTCAGGTTCGTAATTAAACTCAGAATTTATTATTTTAGTATAAATTTAACAATACGGGAGTTATCAAGGAGTGATGAAGTTTCAGACAAGGACACATACCTGTGGCAAATTAAATGAAAGCAATATTGATGAAAAAGTGGTGCTTAACGGATGGGTCGATACCAGACGCGACCTGGGCGGAGTAATATTTATTGACCTGCGTGACCGTTATGGAATAACACAGATAGTATTTGAGCCTCATTATAATTTCGAATCGCATAATCACGCCAAAGAACTGAGAAGCGAATTCGTAATATCAATAGAAGGGAAGGTTCGCCACCGCCCCGATGGCACTGAAAATTCACAATTGCCTGCCGGCTATATCGAGGTAATGGCAGATAAGCTGATTATACTCAATCATGCAAAAACTCCCCCCTTCCCAATAAAGGATGGAAACGAAACTAATGAGGACCTGAGGCTTCGATACAGATACCTTGACCTTAGACGCCCAAGCGTGCAGAAGAACTTGCTGTTGCGTCATCAAATGTATCAGATTACACGCAAATATTTCGACAGCCATAACTTCGTAGAGGTTGAGACTCCTGTATTAATGAAGAGCACTCCCGAAGGAGCACGTGACTATCTTGTCCCAAGCAGGGTTCATAAAGGTAAGTTTTATGCTCTGCCCCAGTCACCTCAGCAATATAAACAGTTGCTTATGGTATCAGGTCTCGACAGATACTTCCAAATCGTTAAATGTTTCCGCGATGAAGATTTGAGAGCCGACCGTCAGCCTGAGTTTACACAGATAGACGTGGAAATGTCTTTCATTGACCAGGAAGATATATTCGAAATAGTTGAAGGACTGATGAAACAATTCTTCAGAGAAGTTAAAAATTATGAACTTCAAATCCCTGTTCCCCGCCTTACCTTTGCCGAAGCAATGGAACGCTATGGTAGCGATAAACCTGACCTGAGATTCGACCTGCCGATGGTTACACTTAACGATGTTCTGGCTGATTCATCATTCAGAGTTTATCAGGATTCAATACAGAAGGGAGGAATTGTTACTTCGATGCTTGTACCCGGCTGCGGAGAATATACAAGGAACCAGCTGGATGTAATAACTGACTTCGTAAAGAAGCAGGGCGCGGCCGGACTCGTGTGGATCCGTGTTAAGGAAGACGGACTGGATTCCCCAACCGTTAAATTCCTTAGCGAAGACGAGCAGAAGAATATGACAGAAAAGCTAAATGCAAAGCCGGGCGACCTGATACTTATTATTACAGGACCAAAACATAAGGCATTAAGCGTAATGGGTTTGTTAAGACTGGAAATGGCACGCCGTCTTGATTTAATTAAGCCGGATTCCGCTCCGGCTCTTTTATGGGTTACAGACTTCCCTTTGTTCGAGTGGGATCAGGATACACAGAGGTTCTATGCCATGCATCATCCCTTCACTTCTCCGCGCCTGGAAGATATCGAACTGATGAAAACTGACCCGGGGTCAGTAAAAGCCAGAGCTTATGACCTCGTCTTAAACGGAAATGAAATAGCAGGCGGAAGCATCAGAATACATAACTCAGATCTTCAGTCGCTTATGTTTAAAGTACTGGGTATAACAGATGAAGAAGCAGAGTATAAGTTTGGTTTTCTTATCAATGCCTTCAGATATGGTGCTCCTCCTCACGGAGGTATTGCCTTTGGCTTTGACCGTATGGCAATGATATTCGCAGGCGAATCCTCTATCCGCGAGGTTATTGCTTTCCCTAAAACCGCAAGTGCCGTATCGCTGATGGATGACTCCCCTTCTACGGTAAGTGAAGAACAGTTAAAAGAACTTCATATTAAAATCAGATAAATTTCTTTTAAAGCGGCAGTAATGCCGCTTTTTTATATATTAGTGAATCCTTTCGTAAACTGCTACATCATACTTTAAACAAATTTGGAGAATCTTATGAAAAAAAATGTGGGTAAATTAGATAGTTACATCAGAATAGCCACCGGCTTAGTGCTTTTGTCAATGCTTTTTTGGATAGAAGGCAATGTTCGCTACACAGGTCTAATCGGGATTGTGCTTATTGCAACGGCTTTTATCAGATACTGTCCTCTTTATACAGTTTTGGGAATCCGTACCATAACAAAGAAAGAGACAGAATCAGTCAGATAAGTTAACCGGTAGCGTACAACAAATTTTCCTGAAGTAATAGTAAAAATGGATATATAATCTGTCATTTGCTTAATCCTGCTCATAATCGTTTCAGGGGAAATAGGTATGATATGAAGTGTAAATTCGTTGTACGCCCTGACCGGAGCAGAGTGCCACCGGTATGCTGACTGACTATTCTTATTTTCCCCGGTTCAGGGAACCATTTGACAATTTAACATTCTGCCTGCCTGTCGAATTCTCTGTTTAGAATCCTGGCAAAATACGTCCGCCACCGAAAACTTTCACTACCAGATTTTTCTTACCCCCTGAACTCTTAATCATACCTGCTTAATATTTTAACCTGTGCCAAAATATTTTAATGCCTTTTATCTTAAAAATTATTATTATTATACCCTCAGATTTTAGAATAAACTGAGTGTTAATCGCAGTGATTATGTTAGCTGAAATATTTTAATCCATACAAGGGGCTATGTATGTCTAATAATTCCAATCATCCCCGGTCAAACTTTGTCTTTGATCTATTACGGATATTTCTTAAAAATAGAACTATCTGGCAACTGGAGAGAAAACGAATATGGCTGGCTTTAGCTTTACTGACAGGCGGACTGCTCATGACGCTTATGACAAGTCTCTTATTAAAAGTGGATATTGAAAAAGATGCAGAACATGAGTTTAATTTAACCTGCAACAATCTTCAGTATGAAATTGACGAAAGGTTGCATACGTATGCCCAGTTGCTTAGAAGCGGAGCAGCTTTCTTTTCGCATTCAAATGTAATTACCAAGGATGAATGGCGAAATTTTTATGAAAATCAGATAATTGGGCAGAACATCCCTGAAATTCAGAGTATTGGTTATGCAATGATAATCCCGCCAGATCAGTTAACTCTGCATGAGAAGGAAATTCAACGCAAAGGGTTCCCGCAATACTCTGTTAAACCAACAGGTAAAAGAAAAATATATACATCAATAGTATATATGGAACCATTATCAGGCAGAAACCTGCAAGCTTTGGGTTATGATATGTTTTCCGAGCCGGTTCACCGGGAAGCTATGGAAACAGCCAGAGACCGTGATATTGTCGCTTATTGTAAAGGAATTACACCTACCCGGGAGACAATGGGTATTCATGGAAACGTTATGTACATGCCTGTTTATGAGAAAGGAATGCCGCATAAAACTACTGAAGAGCGCCGGCACGCTATTAAGGGCTGGGTTTTCAGTTCTTATCAGATAAATGATCTGATGACGGGAATTTTTGACCATTTCGAATCTTCTATAGAACATCGTATTCACCTGAAAATATTTGATAATTCTTCGTATAACCCTGATGCTCTGCTTTATGACAACGGGAAAACGCTTGATAAGCATACTCTGTCTTCTTCTATATTTTCCCTGAAAACGTCTGTTTCCTTAAACAACTGTCAATGGCATCTGCTGTTTACACAGCATGATTCCCACACATCGAATTTAGAGTACAGTAAAATGTGGTTTACCGCGGCAGGCGTAACAGGCATCAGTATTTTATTACTTGTCATTTATCTGCTACTCATTAATACAAATATCCGTGCTTATAAACTGGCTGAGGAATTAACCAGGGACTTACGTGAGAGCGAAATCAAACATAGTTCGATGATTTTCAATATTTCAGATGTAGTCTGCATACTTGATGCAAATGGCATATTCAAATATATCAGCCCTAATATTGAGAAATGGTTCGGATGGCAGTCGCAAAACCTTACAGGTACAGATGCCTGGTTAACTATTCATCCGGACGATCTGGATAGTCTTCAGAAAGAATTCTTTTCTCTTCTTGAAAAGGATAACTCAACAAAAACTGTGGAGTGCAGGTTAAAATGTAAAGACGGAAATTATAAGCCTGTACGTCTTACGGGTGTCAACCTTATAAATAACCCTGTAATTAATGGCGTGTTATTGAATTATCACGACATCACCGAACGCAGACAGGCTGAAGAAACCAGCACCGCCTTAGCTCTGCGCAACCAGATACTGTTGCAGACCGCAAGCGATGGCATTCACATTCTTGACGGAAATGGCAATGTCGCGGAAGTCAATCCCGTTTTCTGCAGAATGCTCGGTTATTCCCGTGAAGAATTACTGAAACTCAACGTTGCCGACTGGGACGTGGGATTTCCCGCTGATGAACTGATCCCGCGTATAAAAAAACTATTGGAAAGCTTTAGTGAAGACTCCTCTGACAGCCTGTCCCGGATGATTGCAACACGGCATCGTCGCAAGGACGGCTCATTTTACTTTGCCGAGATTAACTATTCTGCAATTACGCTGGAGAACAGACAATATCTTTATTCTTCCACCCGCGATATTACCGAGCGCATACAGTCGGCGGAAGCTTTGCGTCTGCGCGAGTCATATCTGTCAACCATTATAGAAAACCAGCCCGGTATGTTATGGCTGAAAGATCTGAACGGCAGATATCTTGTGGTAAACAGTAAATTTTCAGATTTTTATGGTTTTCCAACCCCCGACCCGCTTATCGGTAAAACTGATTATACTATATCTTCATGGGAACTGGCAGAAAAATGTTATGCGGAGGATATCAGGGTTATAGAAAAGAAAAAAATAATCGTAACTGAGGAACGGATTTCAGATAACGATGGGATTAAATGGCGCGAGACTTTCAAAGCTCCTATTATTGGCGGTCAGGGAATAGTAATGGGTACAATGGGATATTCTGTTGATATCACCGAACGAAAACAGGCGGAAGAAATTCTGAAAAAGAGTATTCAAAGGCTTGAGCTTGCCATGAATACAGCTGATATGGCATGGTGGGAAATGGAACTGCCTTCCGGCAGTATTACTTTCGGAAAACGGAAAGCCGAAATGCTTGGCTTCCCTCCTGAAAGGTTTAAGTATTATAAGGATTTTACTGATCTGGTACATCCCGATGATTATGAACGCATTATGGAGATAATGCGCAGACATATACAGGGAACATTAAACAGATATGAAACTGAATATCGGATTTTAACCAAAGATAATAAGTACAAGTGGTTTTATGACATCGGGTCTGTTGTGGAAGGCGACTCAAAGGAAATGCCCGTGAAAATTACCGGACTTGTTCTTGACATTACAGACCGGAAAACAACCGAGCTTGAGCTTCTGAAACTTAATGAAAAACTGCGAATATCGAAGATACTTATTGAAGAAAATCTGATACAGGAACATTCGCTCGTGGAGAAACTAACCAGTACTCAAAAAACACTTGAAAAAATAAATTCAGAGAAGGATAAACTTTTCTCCATTATCGCACATGATTTGAAAAGCCCTTTCCAGGGACTGCTTGGAGTAGCAAAATCAATGGCTGAGGATATTAATAGTTTTTCCCAGGATGAATTATCCGAGGTAAGCCAGATGATGTACGACACTACCAAAAATCTCTTTACGCTGTTAAATAATTTACTGGAATGGGCACGTATGCAGCGGGGCATAATAAGCTTTGAGCCGGTAGAACTGGTTTTATCTGAAATAGTTTCCTGGAATATTGATTTAATAAGTAAACGCGGGGAACAGAAAGGAATTGAGCTGATTAATGAAACTGACCAGTACCGGACTGTTCACGCAGATGAAGCTATGCTTAATTCTGTTTTGCGCAATCTTTTGTCAAATGCTGTAAAGTTTACTAAGCATGGGGGCAAAGTAATAGTCAGGGCAACAGAAGCAGAAAATAATATGATGGAAATATCAGTAACCGACAGCGGTATAGGAATACCGGAATATTTATTTGAAAAGTTATTTAAGATGGATGAAAAAACAGGACGTAAAGGAACAGATGATGAACCAAGCACCGGCTTAGGTTTATTGCTCTGCAAAGAGTTTGTTGAAAAGCATGGCGGTAAAATCCGGGCAGAAAGTAAGAAGGACAAGGGAACTACTTTTTATTTTACGATCCCGGCAACGAAGCAAAGTTACCCTGCAGTATAGGGGACAATAAATTTCTATCTTATTCATAATCATGACACAATACCAGCTTCCCCTGACTTAACGCCGGAAGTGTAACTATTTTTGTGCAGATGAATTGTAAAAATATTATCTGAATGTCTTCCGGCAAATATTTTCGCCATTCATTTGCACGAAATTCTCTTTACACTCCCTTTTTTAAGACTCCCTGCACTCTATTTAAATTGCTTTTACCCCCTCTTCTTTCTAATTTTGTAATACAATTTCTAAAAAAATATTCACAGGAGAAAACTAATGACAACTATTGTCGATATTATCGGAAGAGAAATACTTGACTCAAGAGGAAATCCTACTCTTGAAGTAGAAGTAGAACTTGAAAACGGAATAATCGGTAGAGCAGCAGTACCAAGTGGCGCTTCTACCGGCGAACATGAAGCGGTTGAACTGCGCGATGGCGACAAATCACGTTATATGGGTAGAGGCGTGCTTAAAGCTGTTGCAAATGTTAACGATAAGATTGCTGATGAACTGATTGAGTTCAATGCTCTCGATCAGGTTGGTATTGACCAGTTCTTAATTGACCTCGATGGCACTCCAAATAAAGCAGTTCTCGGAGCGAATGCTATATTAGGTGTTTCAATGGCTGTTTGTAATGCTGCCGCTGCGGCTTTGGGACTTCCGTTATACAGATATATAGGAGGCGTTAACGCCCGTACTCTGCCTGTTCCAATGATGAACATACTTAACGGCGGAAAACATGCTGATAACAATGTCGATTTCCAGGAATTTATGATCATGCCTGTCGGTGCTCCTACATTTGCCGAAGCTCTCAGAATGGGTACAGAAACTTTCCACTCCCTTAAATCAGTATTAAATAAAAAAGGCTACAATACATCCGTTGGCGATGAAGGTGGCTTTGCTCCTAACCTTAAATCAAACGATGAAGCTCTGGAAGTAATTCTTGAAGCTATCGAAAAAGCCGGTTATAAGCCTGGTGTGGATATCTGTCTTGCTCTTGACGTAGCTTCAAGCGAAATGTATCTGAAAGATAAGAAGGCTTACCAGTTCTTCAAATCAGATAAATCAGAAAGATCATCAGAACAGATGGTTGATTTCTATGCAAACTGGGCTGACCAGTACCCGATTATCTCGATTGAAGATGGTCTTGATGAAAATGACTGGGACGGCTGGAAACTTCTGACAGAAAAATTAGGCAGTAAGATTCAGTTGGTCGGCGATGATTTATTCGTAACTAACACAGAAAGACTCGCTACGGGAATTAAAAAAGGCATTGCCAATTCAATTCTTATTAAGGTAAACCAAATCGGTACAATTACTGAAACTCTTGACGCTATTGAAATGGCAAAGAAAGCCGGCTATACTACTGTAATCAGCCACCGTTCAGGTGAAACTGAAGATACTACTATTGCTGACCTTGCAGTTGCTACAAACGCCGGGCAGATTAAAACCGGTTCAGCCAGCAGAACTGACAGAATCGCAAAATACAATCAGCTCCTTAGAATCGAAGAAGACCTCGATACTACTGCGCTTTTCCCCGGATTGTCCGCAATTAATTACAAAGCTTAATTAATAGTTTTAATAGCTGATACAAAAAAAAAGCGCCTGACACAATCAGGCGCTTTTTTGTTTCTTTATTATATTTCAATCTTTTGTCTGATTAATTCACTATTAAAACGTTAACCTGATCATTATAAGAAAGGTTTTCTCATCAATGAACTTACCCGATAAGTCAGAAGGATTTTAATGCCATACCCGGGAGAACTAAGCGCACTCGTTACGGCGGTACTTTGGTCGTTTACATCAATATGTTTCGCCGAAGCTTCCATCAGAGCAGGAACTCTTCAGGTAAATATAACCCGCCTGCTATTGGCTGTTCTTTTTCTTTTCATTACTATCGCAATAATGAAATCCCCGCTGTTACTTTCTTCTTCTCAAATTGTCAACCTCTCATTAAGCGGTATTATCGGACTGGTTTTCGGGGACACCTATTTATTCCGCGCTTATCAGAATATAGGAGCAAGATTAAGCCACCTTATAATGGCGCTCTCGCCTGCTATGACTGTAATACTGGCTTTTATTTTTCTCGGTGAAAAATTTTCATTATTGGGAACAATAGGAATATTTGTAACACTCTCAGGAATTGCATTCGTGGCATTTGAGAAAAATGAACACCCGGACTCAAAATATAAGATCAACAAAAAAAACGGAATAATATACGGACTGTTAGGCGCTTTAGGTCAGGCAGGGGGTCTCATATTTGCAAAAAAAGCTTTTCAGGAAGGAGACATAAATGCCTTCGTTGCCACATTCATCAGGATTTTGGCATCTATAATTATTATACTGCCAGCCGGACTGATAATGAAACGCTATAAAAACCCGCTTAAAATATTCACCAGAGAGAAGAAAGCATTTGTTTATACGGTTGCCGGTTCGTTTATGGGTCCGTTCCTCGGTATAACATTCAGCCTTATAGCCGTACAATATACGAAGGTGGGTATTGCCGCAACGATAATGTCCACTTCCCCAATATTAATGCTTCCAATAATCAGAATTATGTATAAGGAAAAGCTCTCATTTGGATCAATTATCGGGGCTTTTATTGCTGTGGCCGGAGTTGCGATTCTTTTCGGGAACTGACAGATAATACATAGCTTCTGGTTTCTCATTAAACGCTTTTTAATATTAAATATCAGCTTGCTGAATATCTGTGCCTGCGTATGTTTGCCATTGCAAATATAATTTGTTTGACATTTGCCTAATTTTTTAATATAATTGTAACCGTTAACCTTATTAATTTAGTCCGTGCCATAGTTTCCCATTATAAAACATTCTGTTGGGAAACAAAAACTGACCGGATTAAGCTTTTTTTTCAATATCATCATAATTTCATAGGAGAACAGAGATGAAAAAAGTACTTTCAATTTTATTCATTGTTTTTGTCGCTAACATCAGTTCATTCGGACAGATTAAACTTGGCGCAGATATTTACAGCCGTTACTTATGGAGAGGCCTCGATTTAGGTAACTCGCCTTCTTTCCAGCCTTCGGTTACTTATTCAACCGGCGGGCTTTCTGTCGGACTCTGGGGCGCTTATGCTTTAAGCGAAACTACAGATCCGAATGGCAGTAAATCAACTTATACCGAAAATGATATCTGGGCTTCTTATGGCTATTCTACCGAGAAAGCCGGAGCTGTTACTGTTACTTTTACTGATTATTATACCCCCTATTTAGATATTCCTTTTGGACACTTTAAGCCAGTATCAGGTGCCAAGGCAGCTACGGCAGCGCATACTATTGAAGGCGGACTTAGCTATACCGGCCCCGAACAATGCCCGGTTTCCCTGAGTGTTTACTCTAATTTATCCAATGACCCTGATAATTCTATATATATTCAGGCATCCTATCCATTTGTAATTTCGGAGACATCTTTATCAGTTATCGCAGGATTTGTAACTGACAAAAGTGCTTATTACGTTACTGAAAAAGCAGGGTTTGTTAATATTGGCTTTAATGTTGCAAAATCTATTGCAATTACCGACAAATTCCAGTTGCCTATTAATGTTACTTATACGAATAATCCCTCACTCGACCAAAGTCATCTTGCATTTGGTCTGAGCCTTGTTTTTTAATCCGGTTCTTAGAAAGACGGGCTTAATAACCCGTCTTTCAATATCTTAACAAGCCGGTCAGGATAAAGTAGCCCGCAATAGTTATTCTGTATTCCTCATTCTGTACCGAAGATGATATTGTGTATGTCTGTCTCAAGCGTTTCTTTTGGTGCTTCGATTATTCTTCCTGCTTCCGTCTTGCCGTTATAAAAAATAATTGTCGGTATAAACCTAATCTTAAGGCTGTCAGCTTCGCCCGATGGGTCTTTCTTTTTCCTGTCAACCATAATAAGCTTAATTTTATCGGAGGGATATTCCAGAGAATCGAGGATTTTATAAAATCTTGGTATCTCGCGGCGGCTGTCGCCACACCATGCAGCCATAACGATGGTAATATCAAAATCCTTTATCTTTTCTTTTACGCCGTCAAGGTCTTTGATCTTAACCTTGTACCCCTCATATTCAGAATTAAACCACCATGAGAAAGTAGTGTCGCTAAAAACCGGGCGGTCGGAAATACCTGTTAACATCTGTCCTCCTGATTTTTCATCTGTAACCATCCTTGATTTATTTTGTGCCTGAAGTGTTACGACAAACAGTAAAGAAAATATAAGTAACCGGTTCATTATAACCTCATTTTTTTTATTGAATCCTTCTCGCGTCAAGTCCCCAGAAGAGTTTTTCTCTTAATATCTTAAAATAATTTGTAGAATTAGTGTGAATGAGCCTTATTATCTTCCCGCTTTTGTAAACAGAGATATCCAACGGTGGCGGGTAACTGGAAACTCTCTGCCCGTCGCAGTTTATCTGAATATTCTTATGATGTGAACTTATCTTAATCGATATTATTTTATCGCTGGAAAGTACTAACGGACGCATAGTAAGTGAATGCGGTGAAATAGGACTGATTGTAATTACAGAAGCTTCAGGACTGACAATCGGTCCGCCGGCAGAAAGGGAATAACCGGTTGAGCCGGTAGGTGTGGCAAGTATAAGTCCGTCTGCAGCGAATGTTGTCACATAATCATTGTTTACCATAAGAGAAAGTTCTATCATTTTAGGCCAGCCGCCTTTATCAATCACAATATCATTAGCTGCATAGAGCTTATTGCTACCACTTATAGAGAGGTCGCCTTCAAGTAGCATACGTTCTTCGATTTGATACTCTCCGTTTTTAATCTCTTCCAGCGAATTATCTATTGAGTTCATATCAAACTCAGCAAGGAAGCCCAGCTTGCCGAAATTAATTCCGAAGATGGGGGTCTTACTTTCCCGGGCAAAGAAAGCCGTGTGAAGCATCGTGCCATCCCCGCCAATTGAGGCAATAAGGTCGCAGCTATCGAACAGGTCTTCGGTATCAATGAATCTGCAATGTTTAAGTTGTGGCGGAAGTTCATCGTAAATTTGTCTGGTCTTTGCGCTAAATATAAAGTTGAACCCGTGTTCTTTTAATTTCTGGGCAAAGAAAGCGGTAACCCTGCCGATATTTTCCTTCGATATATTTGGAATTATGCCTATTGTCATATTAACAGCCCGCGATAATGGATACTCAGGTTTAATGCTTTATTTTCTGAGCTAAGATAATAAATAAAGTTTATTAACCCAACAAAAATTATGGCAGGTTTTATATAAATCATGTGTGCTGCGGATGTAAAGATTCTAATTTACCATGTTCTAATCTGTTTTATTTTGACTAAAATTGCTATATTGGAGCCATGATAGAAGGAAACATGTATCCGTCCAAACATTAACAATTATGGAGTCATAAACTAAATGGAGCATAATCACAGAATCCGTCCATCGTGGGACGATTATTTTCTAAAGCTTGCCATGCTGGTTTCCGAACGCTCGACTTGTCCGAGGATGCATTGCGGATGCGTACTGGTTCGCGACAGGCAGATACTTTCAACAGGCTATAACGGCTCAATACCCGGCAGTTCGCATTGTGAGGATGTCGGCTGTTATATTGTTGATAATCATTGTGTCAGAACAATCCACGCGGAAATGAATGCTATAATTCAATGTTCTGCTCATGGTATTTCCACTTCAGGGGCCGTTGCTTATGTTACCAATATGCCCTGCACTAACTGCTCGAAAGCATTAATAGCAGCTAAGATAAAAGAAATTATAATATTTTCTGATTATCATGATACACTTGCAGAAGAATTCTTTGAAAATGCGGGAATTATTATCCGAAGGCAAAAGGTTCCGGAGTTACAAATCTTCTACGACCTTGACAATTATTCATCAGCCAGAAAGAGAGAACTTACATAAGTGGTTATCAGTTTTGAATGAAGAATATAATGGGAAAAGAATCAGGTCAATTATCAATTATTCACTAAGAAGAACAACATGCAAGCCAAAGATTTATTAAAAAAGTATAACAATCCAAAAAATTTCTTTAACCGCGACTTAAGCTGGATAGAGTTTAACAGGCGCGTTCTCGAAGAAGCAATAAACCCGCAGACACCACTACTTGAAAAGGTTAAATTCCTTTCCATTTTTAGTTCTAACCTTGATGAGTTCTATATGATTCGAATCTCAGGACTTAAAGAGCAGGTAATAGCTAATGTACCAGATCTGACAATCGACGGATTAACGCCGATAGAGCAGATACAGAGGATCGAAAAGGAAATTCTTCCGATGCTTAAAATCGTTAAGGATATCTGGACTGATGAAATAATACCGGGATTGAGACAAAACAATATTATAATAGCCAGTATTGATGAAGATTTCTCGCCTAATGAGCAAAAACTGTTGAATGATTACTTTAAAAAAGAAATATTCCCTGTGCTGACACCATTGGCTTTTGACCCCGGCAGACCTTTCCCATATATATCGAATCTGTCATTAAGTCTGGCTGTTGTTGTGCGGAAACCCACAGGCAAAGAGCATTTTGCAAGAGTTAAGGTGCCAAACATTCTGTCGCGTCTTATTCATTTCGATGATCTTATAAATTCTGAGAAAAAGACTGTTTCGCACGTAAATACAAGGTTCGTCTGGGTGGGTGACCTGATTAAGATTAACCTGTACCTCTTATTCCCCGGTATGGAGATTCTTCAGTCTTACCGTTTCAGAACTACAAGGGATACGGATATTGAGCTTCAGGAAGATGAAGCTGATGATCTTTTGCAGGTAATCGAGGAGAATATCCGGCAGAGAAGGTTCGGTTCCGTAGTCCGGCTTGAAATAGCCAGCGATATGCCTGACCACCTGCAGAAAACACTGATTAAGAATCTTGAGATTACCAAAGAAGACGTCCAGAGTATAGAAGGCCCACTCGGAATGTCCGATGTAATTAAGCTCTGCGACCTGCCTTTCCATAATCTTAAAGATAAACCGCACCATCCGGTTATCCCCTCGGTTTTTGAAGGGGATGAAAATATCTTCAGCAAGATAAAAAAACGTGATATTCTGATTCATCATCCTTACCATTCTTTTTCGCCTGTTATTGATTTTATCAAGACAGCCTCCCTTGACCCGGATGTGTTGGCCATTAAACAGACTCTTTACCGCGTAGGTGCAAATTCGCCCATTGTCGGAGCGCTAATTGAGGCAGCTCAGAGAGGCAAGCAGGTTGCGGTGCTTGTAGAACTAAAAGCACGATTCGATGAGGAAAATAATATTTACTGGGCGCGCGAACTTGAAAAGGTTGGCGTCCATGTTATATATGGTCTTGTTGGTCTTAAGACTCACGCTAAAATGGCACTCATAGTCAGAAAAGAAAATGATGGCGTTAAACGTTATGTCCATTTAGGTACGGGCAACTATAACTCATTTACCGCTAAAATATACACAGACATCGGGCTTTTTACTGCGAATGAGGATATCTGCGCCGATGTTTCCGACCTGTTTAATTATTTGACCGGCTATTCAAACCAGAAGGATTTCCGTAAACTCTTTGTCGCTCCTATTAATATGAAAGAGAAATTCCTCAGGCTTATCGGTCGCGAAATCGAGAACGTAAAAGCCGGAGGCAAGGGGCATTTGATATTTAAGTTTAACTCTCTGGTTGACCCGATTTTAATCGCTGCTCTTTACGAAGCTTCAAACTGTGGCATTAAGATTGAACTGATAGTCCGTGGAATTTGTTGTCTTATACCCGGGGTTTCCGGTTTAAGCGAGAACATCAAAGTAGTCAGTATTGTTGGACGCTACCTTGAGCATAGCAGGATTTTTTATTTCTATAATAATGGCAGTGAAGATATTTACCTCAGCAGTGCAGACCTGATGCCTCGCAACCTGTACCGTCGCGTTGAAATAGCTTTCCCGCTTACAGATGATAACCTTAAACAGTATCTGATTAAAACTGTGCTTAATGTATCGCTTAAGGATAACGTAAAAGCCCGACAGCTTAAGCCTGATGGCAAATATGTTATTCCTGAGTTGGCAGAAGATGCAAGAAAGATTAGTTCCCAGGAATGGCTGATGAACTTTGCCATAAAAGAGAGTAAGAATAAAATCAAGCAAAAGATTATTCGATTGAATGACGGTGTTATTAAATTTCCAAAATAACTATAACCCGGAGACGATTTATCGGTATGACAGGCATCTCCTGTATAGTTTTATCTTGCAATTTTCTATGAATATGCGTAAACTTTCTATGGTATTTATCATTAATAAGCACAATTAAAGTATGTATCTATTATTTATAATTTTATTGTTATCATATCTGGTCGGCTCTGTTCCTACAAGCATTATTGTAAGCAGATTAGTCAGGGGCATAGATATACGTAATTATGGTAGCGGGAATGCCGGTGGCACAAATGTTTATCGTATACTGGGATGGAAATACGGGATCCTCGTTATCCTCCTTGATGCGCTGAAAGGTGCGGTTGCCGTAGTCTTTATAGCCCGGCTTTACCAGGGAAGCGTGCCTTTTGAAAACGCTACTCCTTTCGATGACTTTACCCTCATTCAAATCCTGGCGGGGCTTACGGCTGTAATAGGTCATGTATGGACAGTTTTCGCCGGCTTCAAAGGCGGTAAGGGTATAGCAACTGCTCTGGGGATGTTGTTTACAATTATTACAGTTGATATGATTGTTGCCATCGTAGTCTTTGCGATTGTTGTAATGATTACTAAATATATTTCTCTTGGCTCTATTCTGGGAGCTATATCAGTTCCGCTTGTGCTTATCATCCGCGAAAATATATTTCACGTTGATATCCCGGGTTACGGAATTGTACTTCCCTTTACAATTGGTATCAGTTTTCTTATCATTTATACTCACCGCGCAAACGTCAGAAGACTTTTAGCCGGCAATGAAAACAGGATAAATCTTTTCGGTAAAAAAAGTGGCTGAGAAGGTTGCTTAATCTTCCTTTCCAATTAGAAACATAAAGACACCAACTATGAATATTTCCGTAATCGGCGCTGGCGGCTGGGGTACTACTCTTTCAATATTACTCCATTACAATGGACATAATGTTTCTCTCTGGGAACATGACAGAGCATATTCCAAAGACCTTAACAAGTGCAGAATAAATAAGATTTACCTGCCCGGCATTGAAATACCTAAGGGAATTACAATAACCCACGACCTCAACCAGGCCTCTTCAAACCAGCATATACTCGTTCTGGCTGTCCCGTCACAATTCATGCGGAACGTAGTCAGGAAATTTGATTACAATGATGTAAGAAATACAATATTTGTTAGTGTTTCCAAAGGTGTTGAGAATAAGTCGCTGCTTACTATGTCACAGATGCTCCAGGATCAGCTACCTTTTCTTGATTCTGAACAGATTGGTGTACTCTCCGGTCCCAGCCATGCTGAAGAAGTAAGCCACAGGATTCCGACTGCTGTTGTCGCCGCTTCAACAAGCATAGCTACATCAAAAAGCATTCAGGCGGCTTTTATAGTTTCATATTTCAGGGTGTATTCATCTACCGATATTCTCGGCGTGGAGCTTGGCGGAGCTGTTAAGAATGTCATGGCGATTGGTGCGGGTATTATTGACGGTGCAAATTTCGGAGATAATACAAAAGCTGCCATTATGACCCGTGGAATTGCTGAAATCTCCAGACTTGGCGTTGCAATAGGAGCCAGAACGGAGACATTTGCCGGACTTTCAGGCATGGGTGATCTTATTGTAACCTGTATGAGCAAACACAGTCGCAACCGTTTTGTCGGAGAAAAGATAGGAGAAGGAAAAACGCTTAAGGAAATCTTAAAAACAATGACCATGGTAGCCGAAGGCGTTGAAACATGTCGCTCGGTTAAACAGCTTTCCGAACAGCATCAGGTATCCACTCCGATTATTGACGAGGTTTATAAAGTCCTCTTTGAACAAAAAGACCCGGTCAAAGCTACTACCGATCTTATGACCAGAGATATGAAATCAGAAGTGTAACATTAACCCCCGGCGCTCTCTTAAAAGTTACAAATTACTTCTCTTCATATTACCATTTCCCGAAAGGTTTTTCAATATATTTCTTAGCCAGCACGCGGGACTGTCCGAATTCTTTTATATCAAGGAGTTCCTTGTAACAGGCAAGGGCTTTATCTCTTTGTCCGGACTGGTCATAAATATTGCCGATGTATAGAACGGAGTTTACGAGAAATCCTGACTGATTAGCACCGTCAAGCTTTCTTGAAAGATTTTCACATAGCTTAAAGTACATGAGAGCTGAATCAAATTGTCCCATCAGCTTCTTGTGATAACCGAGATAATATACAGCCTCACGGCTGGCAGCGTTATCATAGCCGGTCAAACCCTTACTAACTTTGGTCAGCACATCGTTAAAGACAAAGTCAGCCGTCTGAAAGTCCCCTTTCTTTACGCTTATACGTCCTGCATAGCGTTCAAAGACGGGGTTATCAGGATACTCTCTGTTAAGCAGACGGGCATATTCAAGCGCCTTATCGTAATTTCCCTCGAACTGATAATAAAGTTGCATCAGGAAATACCTTGCTTCAGTTTTTGCATATTTCCCCCTTAATGCCACATTGGAAAGTTCCTTTATACCTCTTTCTTTATCTCCCACAGGAAAGAAAATCATAAGCGGTATGACGAACGGGTAGTGCTGCGGAATGATAGATGCATAATAATTATAAATACCGAAACCAAGCTGTACATCAACATTATCAGGATTAAGCTTATATGCACGGTAAATGATTGGCAAAGCATCGCGCCCGTCATCAGCTGCCTTCAGCCAGCTTTCGCGGAAGGCACGCAGCCACCCGCGGAATCCGATTGATCCTCCCTTAAAGAATAGAGCATCCACGTTTGCTTCATCTTTTTTAAGTATCTGGTCGCACTGGTAAATCACATCCTCAAGCTTTGCAAAGAAAATATCATCATAGCTTTCATTATCCACATCAAGCATTATCTTCCACCAGTCAGTCATTGCAAGGAAGAACTTCCCCGCAGGACGACTGGGATAATCAGCAATTACTCCCTTAAAGACGCGCTCTGCTTCATCAAACTTAATATTATATATCTTGTTAATCCCAATTGTTACCAGCGAATCAAATCTGTCCGGCTGCGCTCTGAGAGATGTGGTGGCAACAACAATAAATAACAGCAAGCATAATCTTTTCAATTAAAATTCTCCCACAATTGTATAACATGGCAACATGGGAATCTTACTCATGCTGCCACGCAGTTCTCATGTGTTTATACTTTTTAAAGTTAAATTTATATTTAGTATAACCTGGGGTTGCTATTTGCCGAAAGTATTAATCTTCCTGAGCAGATATACCAGCAGGTCGTCAGTCATAACTCTTTCCTGCGCCATTGAATCTCTTTCGCGGACGGTAACCGTGTTATCTTCGAGCGTCTGCGTATCAACCGTGATGCAGTAAGGCGTTCCAATTTCATCCTGACGGCGGTATCTTCTGCCGACCGCTCCTTTGTCATCGTAAAATACTTTTAAGAAGGGGCGAAGATTATCATCAATCCTGCGTGCCACTTCAGGCATTCCGTCTTTATTCACCAGCGGAAGCACGGCTACTTTAACGGGCGCAAGCTTAGGATGGAATCTTAGGACTGACCGGGTTTCTCCGTTTACTTCTTCTTCATAGAATGCATCGACCAGGAAAGCCATGAACGAACGGCTTGCACCCGCTGACGTCTCGATGATGAAAGGGGTAAATTTCTCTTTTGATTCTTCATCAAAATACTTAAGCGACTTGCCGGAAAATTCCTGATGACGGCTTAAATCAAAGTCGGTTCTGTTATGGATACCTTCTATTTCTCCCCAGCCAAACGGAAAGAGATATTCCACATCAGTAGCTTCCTTTGCGTAATGAGCAAGTTTATCTTTCGGATGGTCATGGTAGCGGAGTTTCTCCGGACTCATTCCCAGCGATTTGAACCATTCCAGTCTCTCTTTTTTCCAGTAATCATACCACTGCGTATCTTCCGCAGGCTTTACAAAGAACTGCATTTCCAACTGTTC